>Ga0210394_10004561_pt1 | contig 16095 bp, 14 predicted proteins | sample IncBWC12MmetaG_FD_160121 | JGI IMG/M metagenome (GOLD analysis project Ga0210394, IMG submission 160121) | Forest soil microbial communities from Barre Woods Harvard Forest LTER site, Petersham, Massachusetts, United States - Inc-BW-C-12-M | ecosystem: Environmental > Terrestrial > Soil >... | reverse complement strand
GTTCTGCCATGAGCAGCGCACCCGGGTGGCCGCGGCCGCGTCGGTGGATCCGACCAAGCTGGGTGACGCGCAGAAGTCTCTGCGGCGCGAAATCCACACGCTGCTGAAGCAGGCCGATTTCGACTACGCCCGAATCCAGTACAACACGGTCGTGTCGGCGGTCATGAAGATGCTGAACGCGCTGACTGATTCGAAGGATGCGCCGTCCCCCGCTGCGGACGCGCTGCTGCGCGAGAGCCTCGGCATCCTGCTGCGTGTGCTGTATCCGATCGCACCGCACATCACCCACGCGTTGTGGCGCGAGCTCGGCTTCGAAGTGGCCTACGGCGAACTGCTCGACGCGCCCTGGCCGGAGGCGGACCCGGATGCGTTGAAGGCGGACGTGATCGAGCTCGTCGTACAGGTCAACGGCAAGCATCGGGGGTCGATCCGCGTTCCTGCCGCAGCAGAACCTACGGCGGTCGAGGCCGCCGTGGTGCAGGATCCATCGATCCACCGCTACATCACGGGTCCGATCAAGAAGATCGTCATCGTTCCTGGAAGGCTGGTCAATGTCGTTGTTTGACCCTCCTTCGCGCTGCGCGCTTCGGAGGGCGAGTCCTCCTTCGCGCTGGCCCCTTCGGAGGGCTTGCCCTCCGAAGCTCCGGGCGCGCCAGCGCCTGGAGCGAAGGAGGGCCGCCGGTCTTCTACTGGCTCTGATGCTCGCCGGATGCGGCTTCCAGCTGCGCGGCGAGCAGAAGCTGCCGTTCGAGACGATCTTCCTGAATACGCCGCCCAATTCGTCGCTGGGGGCGACGCTGAATCGCCAGATTCGCTCCGGGACCGAGACCCGCACCGTGCCGGCTGCGAGCGAAGCCGATGCGGTGCTGGAGATCCTCGGAGAAGCGCGCGACAAGGAGATCCTGACGCTGAACGCGCAGGGGCGCGCAGTCGAATACAAGCTGATCTACCGGCTGCGCTTCCGATTGCACGACGGCAAGGGCCGGGAGTACATCGGGCCGACCGAGATGCGGGCGCAGCGCGACATCTCGATCAACGATTCCCAGGTCCTGTCCAAGGAGTCGGAGGAGTCGCTGCTGTACCGGGACATGCAGACCGACCTGGTGCAGCAGCTGCTGCGGCGCATCGCCGCCGTCCGGCCCCATGCAGATCAAGGCTGAGCACCTGCGGGTGCATTTGGGCAAAGCACGCCTGGCGCGCCTTTACGTGGTGGCCGGCGACGAGGCCTTGCTCGCGATCGAAGCCCAGGACGCGATTCGCACGGCGGCCCGCAGCGCGGGTTTCGCCGAGCGCACCACGCTGCACGCGGATGGCCGCTTCGACTGGTCGCTACTGGATCAGGCCGCCCGATCCGGATCGCTCTTTAGCGAACGCCGCATGGTGGAAGTGCGGCTGCCCTCCGGCAAGCCAGGCAAGGAGGGAGCCGAAGCGCTGTCGCGTTACGCCGGCAGCGCGCCGGAAGACACGTTGACGCTGATCTGCCTGCCCCGTCTCGAGCGGTCCGCACGAGAGTCCAACTGGGCCAAGGCGCTGGAGGCCACCGGGGTCTGGGTCGATGTGCCGACGCTCGAGCGCGCGATGCTGCCGGACTGGATCGGCGCGCGCCTGGAACGACAGCGTCAGAGCGCGCCGCGCGATACGCTGGAGTTCCTGGCCGATCGGGTCGAAGGCAATCTGCTGGCGGCGCACCAGGAGATTTCCAAGCTCGCTTTGCTGTTTCCGCCGGGAGCCCTGAGCTTCGAGCAGGTCAAGGAGAGCGTGCTGAACGTGGCGCGCTACGATGTGTTCGCGCTGCCTCAGGCCATCGTCGAGCGCGATCAAGGCCGGATCATGCGCACGATCGAAGGTCTGCGCGCCGAGGGCGAGGCGCTGCCGCTGGCGCTGTGGGTGGTCAGCGAGGAGCTTCGCACGCTGCTCCGATTGAAGCACGATACCGCCGCCGGCAAGCCGTTTGCGTCGGCCGCCCGCGATCTGCGCGTGTGGGGCTCGCGCCTGGGCGCAACCGAGCGGGCGTTGGGCCGCGTGTCGGAGCCCGCGCTGGCCACGCTGCTGGCACGCTGTGCCCAGCTGGACCGGATTGCCAAAGGCTTGCCGGCCGCACGGGCCGATAGCGATCCATGGCTAGAATTGGCCGATATTGCGCTGTCCGCATCGACCCGATGAATTTCCCGAAAACGCCCATGGCCGCACCCGAGGCCACAGCACCTGCGGCGCAGGACGTGCACGCCTACGTGTTGTCGCTGGTGCGTGCGGCCCGCGACGCCGCCGGCGCGGCAGCGAAGGCCGACACCGCGGCCAAAGACGGCGTGCTGCACACGCTCGCTGCTTCGATCCGCAGTCGCAGCGCCGATCTGCGTGAGGCCAACGAGCGCGACCTGGAGCGCGCCAGGCGGATGGGACTGGAGCCGGCTCTGCTTGACCGGTTGGAACTGAGCCCCGCCGCGATCGAGCAGATGGCGCTGGGCGTCGAGGACGTGGCACGGCTGCCCGATCCAATCGGAACCATCAGCGAGATCCGCCCGATGCCGTCCGGAATCCGGGTCGGGCGGATGCGGGTGCCACTGGGGGTCGTTGCGATCATCTACGAGAGCCGGCCCAACGTGACGATCGATGCCGCCGCACTGTGCATCAAGAGCGGCAACACCGCCGTGCTGCGAGGTGGCTCCGAAGCGATCGAATCGAACCGCCTGCTGGCCTCGCTGTGCGCCGGCGCGCTGCAAGCGCATGGCCTGCCGCCTGCGGTCGTGCAGTTGATCGAGATCACCGATCGCAGCGCCGTGGGCCACCTGGTCTCGTTGCCCGAATACGTGGACGTCGTGGTGCCGCGTGGCGGGCGTGGCTTGATCGAGCGGCTGATGCGCGAAAGCCGGGTGCCGATGATCAAGCACCTGGAAGGCATCTGCCACGTGTACATCGATGAGGGCGCGGATCCGGCCAAGGCAATCCGGATCGCCGACAACGCCAAGACACAGCGTTATGGCACCTGCAACACGATGGAGACGCTGCTGGTGGCGCGCGCGATCGCGCCCGAGGTGCTGCCTCCGCTGGCCGCGCTGTACGCCAGCAAGTCGGTCGAGCTGCGCGTGTGCGCGGAAACGCGCAGCATCCTGTCGGCGCATGGCGTTGCCGGACTGAAGGACGCGACCGAGGAAGACTGGCGCACCGAATACCTGGCGCCGATCCTGTCGATCGCGACGGTGGCCGGCCTGGATGAGGCGATCGACCACATCAACCGCTACGGCAGCCGGCACACCGACGCCATCGTGACCGAGAGCTACGAGCGCGCGCAACGCTTTCTGCGCGAGGTCGACTCGGCATCGGTGATGGTGAACGCCTCGACCCGCTTTGCCGACGGATACGAATACGGCCTCGGGGCGGAGATCGGAATCTCGAACGACAAGCTGCACGCCCGCGGCCCGGTCGGCCTCGAAGGGCTGACGTCGCAGAAGTTCATTGTGCTGGGCAACGGTGAGATCCGCACCTAGGTTCTGCCCGGCAAGTCTGCCCATGGGATCGGGGCCTTGTTGACGCTCTGGATCAAGGCGCTGCACATCGTGCTTGTGGTGAGCTGGTTCGCCGGCCTGTTCTACCTGCCCCGCATCTTCGTGAACCTGGCGATGGTGCCTCAGCCGGGCGCCGAGCGTGACCGGCTGTTGCTGATGGCCGGAAAGCTGTATCGCTTCGTCACGCCGATCGGCGTGCTGGCGTTGCTGTTCGGTCTGTGGCTGTGGCTGGGCGAAGGCATCGGACAGAGGCAGGGCTGGATGCACGCCAAGCTGCTTGTCGTGGTCGCTCTGATCGCCTATCACATCGAGTGTGGGCGCATCCTCGCCGCATTCGAGCGCAACGCGATGCCGCGCTCGCACGTGTGGTTCCGCTGGTTCAACGAGATTCCCGTGCTGCTGCTGCTGGCCGCTGTGATCCTGGTTGTCGTGAAGCCGTTTTGACCGGGCACCGGAGACCCTCACCCCCGGCCCCTCTCATGGAGGCAGAGGGGAGGAAACCCTCACCCCTGACCCCTCTCCCGGAGGCCGAGGGGAAGAAACCCTCACCCCTGACCCCTCTGCCGCAGGGACAGGGGAAGAAGCCCGCACCCCGGACCTCTTTCTCGGAGAGAAAGGGGAAAAAGCCCTCACGCCCGGCGCCTCTGCCGCAGGGACAGGGGAATAAGCACTCACGCCCGGCCCCTCTGCCGGAGGGACCGGAGAAGAACGCCGCGCCGAGCGATTTTTTCGCGGTCTGCCCCCGCGGCCTGCAGGAGCTGCTGGCGTACGAGCTACAGGCCTGCGGGGCGCGCTCGGTGCGGCCGGCGCCCGGTGGCGCGGGCTTCGACGGCACGCTGGCCACGGCATACGCGGCCAACCTGCACTCGCGCCTGGCCAGCCGCGTGCTCTGGCGGCTGACCGGTGGCGCCTATCGCAACGAGACGGACCTGTACGAAATGGCGCTGGCGTTGGCCTGGGAGGATCACTTCAGGCCGTCGCAGACCTTGCGCGTGGACGTGACCGCGACCCGCTCGCCGCTGCGCAGCCTGCAGTTCGCCACGCTGAAGATCAAGGACGCGATCGCCGACCGGATGCGCGAGCGCTGCGGGGAGCGCCCGTCGGTGGATCGGTCGACGCCCGACGTCCAGGTGTTGGCGCACCTGACCGACCAGCGCGCCGACCTGTACCTGGATCTGTCCGGCGAGGCGCTGTTCAAACGAGGTTGGCGCCTCGACAAAGGCGAAGCGCCGCTGAAGGAGAATCTGGCGGCCGGCCTGCTCGCCTGCTCCGGCTGGAGCCCGGACACGCCTCTGCACGACCCGTTCTGCGGCAGCGGCACGATCGCGATAGAAGCCGCGTGCATCGCGAGCCGCAGGGCCCCGGGCCTCGGGCGCCGTTTCGCTTTCGAGAAGCTGCTCGGCTTCGACGCGCGCGCCTGGCGCGATCTGCTGGGGCAGGCGCGTCAGGCGGTGGACGAGCGTGCCCGCTTTCTCATCAGCGGCAGCGACATCTCGACTCGTGTGATCGAAACCGCGCTGGCCAACGCACGGCGTGCCGGGCTCGCTCACGCGATGGGCGCCGGCTCGCTGCGCTTCCACGCCGCCGATGCACGCACAGCGCCCGCCCCCTCCTTCACGCCTGGCAGCACCACGGAGGGCAAGCCCGCCCTCGCGCCTGGCACCACCACGGAGGGCTTGCCCTCCTTCGCTCCAGGCGCGCCAGCGCCTGGAGCGAAGGAGGGGCTGATCGTCACCAATCCGCCCTACGGCCAGCAAAGCGAGCCCAAATCGGCCACGGTGGCCCGTCTGATGGATCGGTTCGGAGACCAGTTGAAGCACGCTTATCCCGGCTGGGACGCGTGGCTGCTGTCAGGCGATCGGGACCTGCCGGCTCAACTGAAATTGAAAGAGACGCGCCGCACGGTCCTGTTCAACGGGCCGATCGAGTGCCGCTTCTACCGCTTCGAGCTGGTGGCCGGCTCGTACCGCAGAACGCGGCTCAGCAATCTGTCTCCGACAGCCAGCTGAGGGCTTCATCGAAAGCGGCGCCGAGGGCTAACGAGTACCCGGCTTTCCACGAGGCGTCGTAAGCCCTGTCGCCCAGCGCCCGGCGCGGCCCTTCCCGCAAAGTCCGACCAAACGGGTCTCCCCAGGCATCGCGCGCCACCCCCAGCCGGTCCGCCGCCGCGTCCACGGCGCCGCGCAAGCGCGCGGCGCGCTCCCAGTCGCCCTGAACCGAAGCCAGGTCGGCCGCGATTTCGAGGTCGCGGTGGTTCCGCAGGTGCGGATCGTATTGGCGCGCCAGCATCACGCTCTCGATCAGGAGGCTCCGTGCCCGATCGGAACAGCCTTGCGCGATCGCGACGTAGGCCAGACTGCGCGTGAAAGCGTGTTGATTGCCCAGGTCGCCGGGCGAGCACAATGCCCTCGCCTCCTCGTACGCGACGGCTGCATCGTCGAAGCGGCCTTCAAAGCGGCACACCGTTCCATACGCATCCACTGCAGCGGACAGTTCGCACCGCAACCCGAGGGCCCGCGCCGCCCGAACGCCCTCCTCGACGCAGCAGTGGGCTTCTTGCCCATGCCCAAGCCGCAGGTGCGCCGCGGACAATTTGCTGAGGCACCAGACGGACAGAGCCTTGTCGTTCTGCGCCTGCGACAACGCGAGCGCTTCCAGCAGGGTCGCCAGCGCGTCGGCATGCCGCCCCGCAAGGAGCAGATGCTGGCCGAGGGAGAACAGAGCCTCCGCCCGCTGCATCGTGGGTCGCTCGGCGCCGACCCGCCCTAGCGCTCGCTCGAACACCTGCTTGCCGAGCGCGTACTGATCGCGCTCGATCCAATAGCGGCGAAGCGTCGAAGCCAGCTCCAGCCCATACTCCGGGGGCACGTGCGGCCGGTCACACCACGCGTGTGCGGCCAGCAGGTTCGCAAGCTCGACGTCGACCCGCCCGAGCGTGGCGACGAAGTCCGTCCGCACCTCCGCCTGCGCCTGCCCCGCGAACTGCCAAAAATACGTCAAGTGCGCGTCGTGCACCGCGGTCGCCTCGCCGCTTTCCCGCAAGCGCTCGTGAGCGTACTGACGCACGGTCTCGAGCATCCCGTAGCGGATCGAGGCACCCGAATCCCGGTTCACGGTAACCAGAGACCTGTCGAATAGACGCTCGAGCCGATCGATCAGCTCGAGTTCGCTGCCGCCCTGGCCGGCGACCGCCGTTGCTGCCTCCAGCGTCCACCCGCCGGCGAAGACCGACACTCGCTGCAACAGCGATTGCTCGTCGAGCGTCAGGTGCTCGTAGCTCCATTGCAGCGTCGCCTGCAGCGTCTGATGCCGGCCCACCGCACGGCTGCCGGTGGTCAGCAAGCGGAAGCGGTCGTCGAGCTTGCTTCGGATCTGTTCGATCGACAGTACACGCAGGCGCGCCGCCGCCAGCTCGATCGCCAGCGGAATGCCGTCGAGGCGGCGGCAGATCTCGCTCACCGCCGCAACATCCTGCGAATCCAGCGAGAAGCCGGGCAGGTTCAGGCGCGCTCGATTCACGAAGAGCTGGACAGCTTCCGACGCCTCGGCAGCCTCGACGTCGGCGTCCAGCGGCGGCAGCGAGAGCGACCCCACCGGGAAGATCTGTTCGCCGGCCACGCTCAGCGCCTCCCGGCTGGTGATCACCACCTGCAGCCGGTGCGATTCAGCCAGAAGCCTCTCGACCAGCGCCACGCAGGCCTCGAGCACGTGCTCGCAATTGTCGAGGAACAGCAGCATGCTGCTGGAGGCGAGCTGCCTGACCAGCGTGTCCTGCACGGGGCGATTGAGGTCTTCGACGACGCCGGCACCGCGTGCCACCTCCAGCGCGACGCGGTCGGGACTATCGACCGTGGCCAGATCGACGAACCGTACGCCGTCGGCATAGTGCGGGGCCATCCGCCGCCCGAGCTCGATTGCAAGCCGCGTTTTGCCGGCACCACCCATGCCGGTGAGCGAGAGCAAGCGCGACGTGCGCAGCAGCCGGGTCAGCGATTCGAGCTCGGACTCCCGACCGATGAAGCAAGTCAGCAACCGCGGCAGCTCGTTGCCAAATGAGGCAGTCGGCGGCGCTTCGGCCTTGCGCGGCTCCGCCATCGCCGTGAAGCGGTACCCGCGGCCGGGCACGGTTGCGATCGCCTGCGCACCCAGCAGCTTGCGCAGCGCGTTGACCTGAACCTGGAGGTTGTTTTCCTCGACCACCAAGCCTGGCCAGACCAGATCGAGCAGCTCATCTTTTTCGACCACGCGGTCGCGCCGGGCGATCAGCGCCATCAACAGGTCGAAAGCCCTCCCGCCCAGCGGGGCCGCAACCCCGCCGATCAGCAATCGCCGTTCGGTCGCCCGCACTTCGACGCGTCCGAACCGAAATCCGCTCGACGAAACCTCTTCTAACGATTCCATGTATTGGCTGTCCCCGCGCCGGCACCCGCTGGCCGACCCGTATGTGCCTTCAGGCGTTAAGAAGGTTTAAGCACCGGTTTAAGGCCATTTAAGTACTTGGACGGGGCTCCACCCCGACACTTGTCATCGGCGATCGTTTGAACGCCGAGCCCCAGCACCTAACCTCGAGAGGTCGTCATGAGAACTGTGAAACAGTCGAATTGGATCCCGGTCGCAGTCCTTGCCCTTGCCACCCTGACGTCCGCGGCCGCGCGGGCGGAATACCGCTGCGCGACGCCTGGCCTGCTCACATACGGAGAAGTGCGCGCCTGCGAGCTCGCCCGTCGGGACACTCCGGATGCCCTGATCCACTACGTCAATAGAACCCAAGGCACCTACGGGTTGTATGTTCCCGACTACGTCGGCGACGCTGATGCCGAGCGCTGGGATACGGCCAGGGAGCAAAAGGCCGAGCCAACCCCAGCGACGGTCGCAAAGGCCAGCCGCGCTACGAACGGCGACTCGAAGACCGACTAAACCGTACTCAGGAGACGACATCGCCCCGATGCGATGGCGCCGGCTCCCTGGCCGCGCCGATCGGGGCGATGCCCGGCCGCTTGCCCGGTCCGACCACCGGGCGAGGGCTAAGCAACACAATTCCAATCATCAACGCGCCCGTGGCCAGGGCCACCAGGGCGATCGGGGCGCGCCGTACAGCCTGCTGCCCCGCTTTCATACGCGAGGATCCGAGCTTCACTGGGTGTGACTCCCAAAACATGAATCGATCGACCGTGTCGATCCGACTGCCGACAGGATAAGCAGCCACGATCGACGACGCCAATTGAATATTCGAATGCGGCCTATAGGATCTTTCAACCGCAGAGGTGAACACAGGTCGAAATGACTTTGGTCACTGCGCGGACCGTGCGACGCAAAACCCGAGTCCCGATGCGGGCGCATCGGGTGGAAGGCCGATTCGCCCTGTGACCCGGAACGTGCGCTAGCCCGCCAGCCCCAGGTGCTCGATGCCGCGGTGGATGCCGGCGACCCCGCCGAACAGCTTCGAGTTCAGCTTGATCTGAAGCCGCAGGTCGTTCACCGAATCGGCGTTGCGCAGCGCGTCCTCGTACGAAATGAGCTCGCCCTCGTGCAGGTCGAAAAGCGCCTGATCGAACGTGAGCATGCCCTGCTCGCGCGAGCGCTTCATCACTTCGCGGATTTCCTGCACATCGCCCTTGAAAATCAGCTCCGAAATCAGCGGGGAATTCAGCATGATTTCGACCGCCGGCACGCGGCCTTTGCGATCCTTGAGCGCGATCAGGCGCTGCGCGATCAGCGCGCGCAGGTTCAGCGACAGATCCATCAGCAGCTGCTGGCGCCGGTCTTCCGGGAAGAAGTTGATGATCCGATCCAGCGCCTGATTGGTGCTGTTGGCGTGCAGCGTGCACATCACCAGGTGCCCGGTCTCGGCGAACGCGATCGCGTGGTCCATCGTCTCGCGGTCTCGCACCTCGCCGATCAGAATCACGTCAGGCGCCTGCCGCAGCGTGTTGCGCAGCGCCACGCTCCAGCTCTCGCAGTCGACGCCGACTTCGCGCTGCGTCACCACGCAGTTCTTGTGCGGATGAACGTACTCGATCGGGTCCTCGATCGTGATGATGTGGCCCTGGCTGTTATCGTTTCGATAGCCCACCATTGCCGCGAGCGTGGTCGACTTGCCCGATCCGGTCGCACCCACGACCATGACGACGCCGCGTTTGGCCATCGCCAGATCGTTGATGAGCGACGGCAGGGTCAGTTCCTCGGCCGTCGGAATGTGGTCGGCGATCACGCGCAGCACGATGCCGACCTTGCCCTGCTGGACAAAGGCCGACACGCGGAAGCGCCCGATCCCGGTCGGGCTGATCGCGAAATTGCACTCCTTGGTCTTCTCGAACTCCGACGCCTGCCGGTCGTTCATGATCGCGCGCACCAGCTCGGCGGTGTGCTGCGATGTCAGCGCCTGGTTGGAAACGGGCAGGACGCGGCCGTCCACCTTGAACGCCGGCGGAAACTCCGCCGTCAGGAAGAGATCGGATCCCTTTTTCGACAGCAGCAGCTTCAGAAGGTCGTGGACAAAGCGGGTCGCCTGGTCCCGTTCCATGGTGTCCTCCGTTGTTTCCCGTGTGCGGCAGTCAACCCACGAAGCTATCCGGAGTCTTCGCGTACTGGCGAGCCTCCGAAACCGCGATGACATTGCGACGAACCAGCTCGAGCAGCGTCTGGTCCAGGGTCTGCATCCCGAATTGAGAGCCGGTCTGGATCATCGAGTACATCTGCGCAATCTTGTTTTCGCGGATCAGGTTGCGAATGGCCGGCGTGCCGACCATGATCTCGTGTGCGGCCACCCGGCCGCTGCCGTCCTTAAGCTTCAACAGCGCCTGCGAAATCACCGCCACCAGCGACTCCGACATCATGGCCCGCACCATTTCCTTTTCTGCCGCCGGGAACACGTCGACCACGCGGTCGATCGTCTTGGCAGCCGACGAAGTGTGCAGCGTACCGAACACCAGGTGGCCGGTCTCCGCCGCCGTCAATGCCAGCCGGATCGTCTCCAAGTCGCGCAACTCGCCAACCAGCACGACGTCCGGATCCTCGCGCAGCGCCGAGCGCAGCGCATTGGAGAACGACAGCGTATGGGGGCCGACCTCACGCTGGTTGATCACGCATTTGCGCGGCTCGTGCACGAATTCGATCGGATCCTCGATCGTCAGGATGTGTCCGTACAGGTTGTTGTTCACGTGATCGACCATGCCGGCCAGCGTGGTCGACTTGCCCGACCCGGTCGGGCCGGTGACCAGCACCAGGCCGCGCGGGCGTGCCGAGAAATCGGCGAACACCTTGGGAGCCTGCAGCTCCTCGAGCGACAGCACGCGCGAGGGGATGGTCCGCAGCACGGCGGCGGCCCCGCGATCCTGGTTGAATGCGTTGACCCGGAAGCGGGCCAGCCCGGGCAGATCGAACGAGAAGTCGCACTCGAGGTGCTCGTCGAACTGCTTGCGCTGGGCATCGTTCATGATGTCGTACACCATCGCGTGGACCTCGGTATGGTCCAGCGGCGGCAGGTTGATCCGCCTGACGTCCCCGTGGACGCGGATCATCGGGGGCAGCCCGGACGACAAATGCAGGTCCGAGGCCTTGTTCTTGACTGAAAATGCGAGAAGTTCAGATATATCCATCGACGGGCCGTTCCGCTCGGGCAAAGGCAAAAAGGCGCCCGCCGGCCGGCGGCGCACCTACGCTCGAATGCAAGTTAGCCCAGCGATGGGGCGGTTAATCCGAAAGATTATGGCCAGTTTGGACACTACCACGCAAGCTCGCCTTCAGCAGGTGCATGGCCGCATCGAGCGGGCCGCCCGCGCAGCCGGGCGCGATCCGCAGCAGATTACGCTGGTGGCTGTCAGTAAAACCTTCGGCGCCGACCGCATCCGGGAGGCGCTGGCCGCCGGCCAGCACCGTCTCGGTGAAAACTATGTGCAGGAAGCCGCGGCCAAGGTCGACGAGGTCGCACGCATCGCGGGTGCCCAGCCGATCGAATGGCACTTTGTCGGGCCGATTCAGAGCAACAAGACGCGCGAGCTGGCCGAGCGCTTCGACTGGGTCCAATCACTGGACCGCCTGAAAGTCGCTCAGCGCCTCAGCCAGCAGCGGCCGGCGGACCGGCCGCCCCTGAATGTGCTGCTGCAGGTCAATGTCAGTGGTGAGGCGACCAAGCACGGCACCTCGCCCGACCAGGCAGCCGAGTTGGCGCACCAGATCGGGCGCCTGGCCCGACTGCGCCTGCGCGGGTTGATGGCGATTCCCGAGGTCAGCGCCGACCCGGTGCAACAGCGCGCGTCGTTCGCCCGACTGCGCGAGTTGTTCGAGCAGCTGCGGCGCGAGTTGGCGCCGGCGCGGCTCGATCTGGACACGCTGTCGATGGGCATGTCGGACGATCTGGAAGCGGCCGTGGCCGAAGGATCCACAATGGTGCGGGTCGGCACCGCAATTTTCGGAGCTCGCAAACCATGAAAATCGCATTCATCGGCGGCGGGAATATGGCAACGGCCCTGATCGGTGGACTTCTGCGGGAAGGAGCCCCGCCCGTTTCGATTCGGGTGGTGGAGGTCGACCCGGAGCGGCGTGCCTATTTGGAGCGTACGTTCGGAACCGACAGCTCGGCGGCTCCTGACCAGCATCTGCGCGGGGCCGATGCCACGGTATTCGCGGTCAAGCCGCCGCAGATGCGGGAGGCCTGCACGCAGTGCCAGCCCTGGCTCGACTCGGGTTTCGTGCTGACGATCGCCGCGGGCATTCCGTCCGCTTCGGTGGCCGCGTGGAGCGGCCGTTCGCAGGTGGTGCGGGCGATGCCCAACACGCCGGCGCTGATCGGGGCCGGCATCACCGGCCTGTGCGCGGGCGCCGGCGTGACTGGGGAAGCGCGCGCGCTCGCCGAACGGATCATGAGCGCGGCCGGCGAAGTGGTCTGGTTCGACCAGGAAGCGATGCTGGACGCGGTGACGGCGATATCCGGCAGCGGTCCTGCCTACGTGTTTTTCTTCATCGAAGCCCTGCAGGCGGCCGCGCAGCAGATGGGTATGACGCCCGAGCAGGCGAACCGGATGTCGATCGCGACCTTTTTGGGGGCGGCGCAGCTGGCCCACCAGTCGGGTGAGCCGGTCGCAGTGCTGCGCGAACGCGTCACGTCCAAGGGCGGCACCACCGCCGCCGCGCTGGACAAGATGCAAGCCCTGGGGCTGCGTGACCGAATCGTCGAGTCGGTCCACGCGGCGCTGCTGCGCAGCCGCGAATTGGCCAGGATCTATGGCGACGGCACGCAGTGAGGGCGACCGCGGCACGGCCACCCACTCTTGTGGCGATGTAAGCTGCCCGTGATTCGCGACGGCCCGACACTGGGTCGGCATTCCAAGATCTCAAAAGACGGGGAGGCTCCATGATCAAACGACCCAACCGGGCCCTGGCGGCGGTGATCCTGGCGGGCGCGGCGGTGGCCTGCGCCCCGGCCCACGCCGGCAAAACGCTGGATGAAATCAAGGCACGCGGACAGGTGGTCTGCGGCGTCCACACCGGCCTGCCGGGCTTCTCGGCCGCCGACAGTCAGGGCAACTGGAGCGGCATCGACGTCGACGTCTGCCGCGCGATCGCCGCCGCGGTGCTGGGCGACGGCACCAAGGTGAAGTGGGTTCCGCTCAGCGCGCAGCAGCGCATCACCGCGCTGCAATCGGGCGAGATCGACATCCTGTCGCGCAACACGACGTGGACATTGACGCGCGATGCCTCGCTCGGCTTGAATTTCACCGGCGTCACTTACTACGACGGCCAAGGCTTCATGGTGCTGAAGAAGAGCAAGATCACCAGCGCCAAACAGCTCAAGGGGTTGCAGGTCTGCGTGCAGTCCGGCACCACCACCGAGAAAAACCTGACCGACTTCTCGCGCACCAACCAGTTGAATATCAAGCCCGTCGTGTTCGAGAAGATCGAGGCAGCCGAAGCGGCCTACTTTTCCGGCCGATGCCAGGCCTACACAACCGATGCATCCGGGCTGGCATCGACCCGCAACCAGCATGCGGCCAAGCCCGAGGATCACATCATCCTGCCCGAGTTGATCTCGAAGGAGCCGCTCGGACCGGTGGTGCGCCGGGGTGACGACGAATGGTTTGCGATCGCCAAGTGGGTCCTGTTCGGACTGATCGAGTCCGAGGAATACGGCATCACGCAAGCCAATGTCGACCAGATGAAATCGATCGACAACCCGGCCGTGCAGCGCATCCTGGGTGTGTCGGACGACACCGGCAAGCTGCTCGGCCTGGATCGCGAATGGATGGTGCGCGCGCTCAAGGCGGTCGGCAACTATGGCGAGATGTTCGAGCGCAACGTGGGCTCGAAGTCGCCATTGAAGCTGTCGCGTGGGCTCAATGCGCTGTGGAGCAAGGGCGGCATTCAATACGCCCCACCGATCCGTTAACGCAGTCCGTGCTCAATAAGCTCGGACCTGGTCCCCACCTTCACATTGGCCGGGGGAGCACGAGGGGGCCAGCCCAGCCCCCTCGTTCTCTTCCTCCCGCCCTTTTCCGGCCGCAGGCCGGAAAAGGGTGAGGGGCCGTTAGTGTCTCTTCTACCTAACTTCTGGCGCAGCCGCACGCTGCGCGCATGGGCCTACCAGGCGCTGGCGCTCGCCTTGATCGCGGCTGGCGCCGCCTTCCTGATGCACAACACGCTGGTCAACATGCGTGTGCGCGGGATTCAGAGCGGCTTCGACTTCCTGACGGGCACCGCAGGTTTCGACATCGGCGAGTCGCCGATTCCCTACGAGTCGACCGACCCATACTGGAAGGCGTTTGCGGTCGGACTACTGAACACTTTGCGCGTGGCAGCGATCGGCATCGTCGCCACCACGCTGCTGGGCGCGCTGATCGGGATCGGGCGCTTCTCGCGCAATGCGATCGTCCGTGGCCTGTGCTACGGCTACATCGAGGTGTTCCGCAACGTACCGGTGCTGCTGCAGCTGCTGATGTGGTACATCCTCTTCACACAACTGCTGCCTTCGATCACCGAGGCGATCCAGCTCGCGCCCGGCGTTTTCATCAGCAAGGGCGGCATGTCATTTCCGTGGCCCAAATGGGCGCCGGGTCATGGGATCGCGCTGGATATGCCGGTCAAGGGCGATTTCATCATCGAAGGGGGCGCGGCGCTGACTCCCGAGTTCCTGGCCCTGCTCATCGGGCTGGTGGTCTACACCGGTACGTTCGTCGCCGAGGTGGTGCGCGCAGGCATCGACGCGGTGCCGCGCGGACAGGCCGAGGCGGCCGCGGCGCTCGGCCTGTCGCGCTGGCAACAGACCCGCCTGATCATCCTGCCGCAGGCGCTGCGCGTGATCATCCCGCCGCTGACCAACCAGTACCTGAACCTGACGAAGAACTCCTCGCTCGCCGTGGCGATCGGCTATCCGGACATCGTGTCGATCGGCAACACCGCGCTCAACCAGACCGGGCGCGCGGTCGAGTGCATCGCCGTGATCATGACCGCCTATCTGGCGCTGTCGCTGGCGACATCGGCGCTGATGGGCTGGTACAACCGCCGCGCGGCCATCCGGGAGCGTTAGAGCGATGAGGGCCACGCTCGCAGCCGTCGCCGCGCGTGCGGCGCCGCCGCAGCACCGCGGCCCGCTGCGGTGGATCCGCACCGAGCTCTTCGGCAACTGGGTCAGTGGCGTCGCCACGCTGGCGCTGGTCGGCCTTCTGGCGTGGTGGCTGTGGGGCGTGCTCGACTGGGCGGTGCTGCACGCGGTCACGGCTCCGAACCTGGAGGCCTGCCGTGCCGCCCGCGGCAGCGGCGCCTGCTGGGGCGCTGTCGTCGAAAAGTACCGCCTGGTGATCTTCGGCCGCTATCCATACGGGGAACAATGGCGACCGCTGGCGGCGACGCTCGCGCTGCTGGGGCTGCTGATCGCGAGCTGCATCCGCGCGTGCTGGACGCGTTGGCTCGCGGTGGCGTGGCCGATCGTGCTGGCGTTCTTCTTCGTGTTGATGGGCGGTGGCGTGTTCGGGCTCGCCAGCGTGCCGACCGACCGCTGGGGCGGCCTGCCGCTGACGATCATGCTGTCGACCTTTTCGATCGTCCTCGCCTTCCCGCTTTCGGTGCTGGTGGCGCTGGGGCGGCGCAGCGCCCTGCCCGCGATCCGGTCGGTGTGCGCGGTCTACGTCGAGCTGGTGCGGGGCGTGCCGCTGGTGTCGGTGCTGTTCATGGCGAGCTTCATGTTCCCGCTGCTGATGCCACCCGGCTTTGCGATCGACGTCCTGGTGCGCGTGCTCGCCGGCGGCACGCTGTTCGCCGCCGCGTACCTGGCGGAGGTCGTGCGCGGGGGGTTGCAGGCGGTTCCGATCGGGCAGATCGAGGCGGCCGCTTCGCTCGGCCTGGGCTATTGGCAGAGGCAGCGCAAGATCGTGCTCCCGCAGGCGCTGGCGATGGTCGTTCCCGGCATCATGAACAGCTTCATCGCGACGTTCAAGGACACCTCGCTGGTAACCGTCGTGTCGCTGTACGAGCTGACAGGGTCGTTCGGCCTGGCGTTCGACTCCGACGCGGAGTGGCGACCGTACAAGGGCGAAGGGTCCCTGTTCATCGCCGCGATCTATTTCGCGTTCTGCTTTTCGATGTCGCGCTACAGCCTGTG
>Ga0210394_10004560_pt1 | contig 16099 bp, 9 predicted proteins | sample IncBWC12MmetaG_FD_160121 | JGI IMG/M metagenome (GOLD analysis project Ga0210394, IMG submission 160121) | Forest soil microbial communities from Barre Woods Harvard Forest LTER site, Petersham, Massachusetts, United States - Inc-BW-C-12-M | ecosystem: Environmental > Terrestrial > Soil >... | reverse complement strand
TTGACGGCATCAACCAATTCGGCACGGCCTCCATAGTTCAAGGCAATCGAAAGAATCATCCCGGTATTCGAGGCAGTAGCCTCAGTAGCTTCGCGCGTATCTTTTTGCACCGCCGCAGGGAGTTCTCCGGTCCGCCCCAGAAAGCGCATGCGGATATTGTTGCGCTGGATAAGCGGCATCTCCTTGCGAAGATATTCCCGCAGCAATTGCATCAGAAATTCAATCTCGGCTTTCGGGCGGCGCCAGTTTTCCACCGAGAAAGCGTATAGGGTCAGTGCTTCGACATGCAGGCGCGCACATGTCTCGATAGTAGTACGAGCGGATTGCGTGCCGGCGCTATGCCCAGCCACCCGTGGCAGGTGCCGCTTCTGCGCCCAACGGCCATTACCATCCATAATCACGGCTATATGCCGCGGCAGGCGCGCCAGATCCAGGCGTTCCAGCAGGCTGGATTCTTCCCCGGTAACTGGTCCGAGCGTACTGGGAAGAGCGATAGGATGGTCGTGAGTAGTGGACACGATGGTTTCGGCGAATCTTCCTTTACGGCGCAAAGTTAGCATAGCCGATTGCATGGGCGCAACGTGCAGTTGTGGGAAAGTTATCAGCCAAAGGAAGCATAGAGTTAATACTTGATACCCGACAGCTCAGGAAGGGTGAAAAGACTGATAGATTGCCTGGCCGACCAGCACGAACGTAAGCAGGATCATGAAAACAGCAATAATCCACGCAACGATGTTGAAAAAGAACGTGTTGGTATGTTCCCCCATTAGGCCTTTGCGGTTGATCAGCAATAGAATGAAGATGACCACCACCGGGAGCCACACGCCGTTGCCCACTTGCGAGAAAATGAAGATTTTCCATAACGGCACATTCGGAATCAGCACGATTCCGGCACCCGCAACAATCAGCAGCGTGTACAGCCAGTAGAAGGCGGGCGCCTCGCGGAATTTGTGGTCGATGCCCGCTTCGAAACCCAAGCCCTCGCAGATCACGTGCGCGGTAGAAAGCGGAAGAATGGTGGCGGCAAACAGGGACGCATTCAGAAGCCCCAAAGCGAACATCAAGCCCGCCCACTTCCCTGCCAGCGGTATCAGAGCTTTGGCAGCCTCGGCGGCATCCGTGATGTTGGTCAAGCCGCTGGCGTGCAGCGTGGCGGCAGTGCAAATGATGATAAAGAAAACGATCACCATGCAACTGATGCTGCCGAAGAGCACGTCCAGCCGCGCTTGCGGATATTGCCGCGCGCTGACTTTTTTCTCCACAAAGCCCGCCTGCAGATAGAAGAACTGCCAAGGCGCAATGGTCGTGCCTATAAGCGCAGTAAGCGTTATGAGGTATCCGGTGTCGAAGTGGATGGTGGGGACAACGGTCATGCGCGCAGCCTGCAGCCAGTCCGGGCGCGAGAATAGCGCCGAGAAAAGATACGTGAGGTAAAAGAGGCAGGCGATCATGAAAATAACCTCTACCTGCCGGTAAGTCCCTTTCAACACGAGGACCCACACGACCAGCGCAGCCAGTGGTACGGCAACATATTTGCTCACCCCAAAGATCTGAGCGGCCGCCGCTACACCCGCAAACTCCGCGACTACGTTTCCGAGGTCCACCAGGAAACCGGTAACCATAACAAAAAACGTGGAGCGAAAGCCAAATTCCTCGCGAATGAGATCGGACAGGCCTTTGCCGGTAATCACACCCATGCGCGCGCACATTTCTTCGGTCACATAAAGCGCGATGGTCATGGGGATGAGCGACCAAAGCAGCGTGTAGCCATAAGCGCTTCCGGCTTGGGTATACGTGGCGATGCCGCCGGCGTCATTGTCGACGTTGGAGGTGATAATGCCGGGGCCGATTACCGCAAGGAACAGCGCAATGCGGCGGCGCCAATTCTTTCCCTTGGAGAACAGCGCAAAGGTGCGCGCGCGGAGCCGGTCAATGGTCTTGTTGATCAGCGCGAGGTTCATGGCCAGAAAGAAGCACCCCAGAGCGTGCGGAGAAACCTGGCTAGGATCATGCGTTCACCAGACGGGACACCACGTCGTCTACCGTGACGGTGCCGATGGGGTGGTTGTGCTCATCGATCACCGTGAGCATCCGCAAATTGTATTTGTCGAAAAGTTCGAAGACGTCCTTTTCGCTAGCGTCGGCGGTAACGCTGACCAGCGGCTCGGTTTTTAAATCCGACATGTGCTGTTCGGACGCAGCAAGGAGCATGCGAGCCACCGGAACGGTTCCCGAGAACTGTGCATGTGAATCGACCAGCACGATGGTGTCGAGCTGCTCCAGATTAAGATCCTGGCTGCGCATCCAGTGCAGCACTTCTTCACGAGTAGATTTTTCGCCGACATAAGCGTAATCGGTGTTCATCATGCCGCCCGCCGTGGAAGAATCGAAAGAAAGCAATTGACGCGCTTCTCGAGCCTCCTGATTGGGCATTTCTTCCAGGATTTCCTCGGTAGTTTCTTTGGGGAGATCCGCAAGGAGATCAGCGGCGGCGTCCGGGGCCATCTCCTCCAGAATGTCGGCGGCCTTTTCGGGATCGAGTTTTTCAACAATTTGGGTAGTGAGCCGCTGGTCAAGTTCCGCAAGGACCAAAGCGGCGGTCTCCTCGTCGAGAGACGCGATGATGCCCTGACGCTCGGCGGGCGAGAGCTCTTCCATCATTTCGGCAAGATCGGCGGGATGCAGATCCTCGAGCTTTTCGTGAGTGATGCGCAGTTTTACGCGGCGAAGCGGATCCGGTTCAATAAGATTGACGAATTCCCAGCGGATAGATCGCTGCGGAAGTTTGGTCTGAAATTTACGGACTAGCGCGGACGGTGCGACGCCCTGCAAAAGCCGGCGGACCGCGCCCGGCAGACCCACATCTACCTTCGTTATGCGCAGCTCTACGTGATTGTTGGTGCGAAATTCGGATAGATCAACGTCGTTCACGCGGACAACCTTGCGCCCTTCGGTATCAATAATCTGCTGATCGAGAAGGTCTTTGCGCACAGCCAGCCAACCTTCGTTGGGCGTGTAGGCTTCGAGCGCACGCTCGGAAACGTTGAGGTCGATGCGCCCGGGAACGACTTTATCGACTTGATCGTAGCGGGCGACCAGCGGTTGGAAGCGGCCGCGCGAAATCAGGAAGTGGGAAACCCGATTCGGCTGGTCCGCGGGCTCCAGGAAGAATTCGCGCACCCGGCCGACGAAGTGGGATTGCGGGTCGTAGACGGCAGCGGCCATTAATTCGGTGGCGAAAAGCACGAAGATCCTTTCTGGCTCCGCTAGAGCCGCAGTAGGAGTGAAAACAAACTCGCACAGGCCGGCCGAAGGCCGACGCTACGAGCCAACCGCACAATCAGAATGGCCGTGGCACAAAATAAAAAACCCGCGGACCGGAATGCCGGCTGCGGGCGGAATGACCCGAAGATAAAGAAAACTTCAGCCGGCGGAGGAAGCTCCTTGTGGCACGGCAGCTTGCGGGGCGAGGCCGAGCAACGGGGAATCTTGCTGGACGATTCCACGGGGCTGGGCAGTTCCCGAAAGTGCCGGGGGCCAAGCGGTCGAGTGCCTGCTGCCTTCCCTTAGGCAACTAGGGTGAGGTTCGAGTTCGCTGGACGCGCTCATGCGGAAAAATTCACTCCGAAGCTAGGAATAAACCTGCAGGGATGCAAAGTCAACAAGAGAATGGCGGATGTGGAAGAAAAATTGCTCGAAAGTTCAAGAGTTGAGAAGTTCGCGAGTTCAAGACTCCCGTAAGGATCAGGACTTTTGCGGAAAGAGCATGTGCGTGGGCGTTTCCCCACGGCGGCGGCAGTCGTCGAGGTACAGCACTAGATAATTCTTGGTGATGAAGTCGCGGGCAGCGAAGCCCAGTTCGCTGGCGGCACGGTCGATGGCTGGCCCGGGGCCTTCCAGTTCCACGAACGTGCCTATGGGCGTTTCGTCCAGCTCAATCAGCAACCCCGCGGCCCATTTGTGGCGCGCAGGCAGTTTGTAGGTGGTCCGAAATTTCTCATAGCGAAACCACCCGCGCAGGCCGAGCCCTTCGAAGATTTTTTTCAAGGCGGGGGCATCCGTCAGCACCAGCTCGGTTTCTTCCCGGACTTTGTGGCGGTTTTGCCGTGTAGGCGTGTGGATGGCCAATGATTCCGGTGGTGATTTGAACGTCAGCAGATAGCGTTGCGCAGGTTTGCGCTGCGATTTCTTTTCAGGGGTTGGGGTTTCCGTTCGGATACGCAGGAGCTGCCCGTGCTTGGCCAAGCCGCCATCAGGAGTGTCGAAGAGCAGGTTCATTTCGTGGACGCGGGGGGACTTGGCGTCGGCGGGGATGGCGCCCAGCCGCTTTAGGGTCCGCTGGAAGGCTTTAGGGTTGGAGATGGGCAGCTTAATCTCGATTTCCTGGGGCATGCAAGAAGTGTAGAGGAGGTCGCGAGAAGAAGTGAAGCCCAGAGATACTGGGTAGCGCTGGCCTTCGGCCGGCGAGTCCCAGCCTGTCTGCCTGAATAAGCCCGATCACGTACCGAAGATGGATTGGCGCAGCTAGGAAGTTCGGTTAGGATAGCGGCTCGGGAAATGGAACGCGGGAGCGTCCGATGCGGCCTGCGGACGGATACGAGAGCGAGCGTATGGCACCTGATTACAAAGGGACTGCAGCGTCTATGTCGCCCGACGGATCGCCTGAGGGTGAGGGCGGAGGAGCCGTGCGGCCTCCTGCAGCTCTTCGCGAGCCGCTGGAGCATGTCATCCATGGGGATCGCAGGATGGATCACTACGCGTGGCTGCGCGACAAAAAGGATCCCCGCGCAATCGCGTATTTGAATGAAGAAAATGCCTACGCCGACCGCGTGATGGGCGAAATGGCAAATCTGCAGGAGCAGCTTTATCAGGAGATGCTGGGGAGGATTCTGCAGACGGATTTGAGCGTGCCGTATTCCCTGCGGGGGTACTCCTATTACACCCGCACGGAGGAAGGTAAGCAGTACGCGATTTATTGCCGGAGAAAAGAACACGCTGTAGAGCCAGCCGTTCCTGGCTCGCCGTTGCAAATCGAAGAAAGCCAAGAAGCGCGAGAGCAGCGCATGAGGGACCGGCGAGCCGCTGCGGACGAAGACCTACTCAAGCAGAAATTCGGCGGACGAGGCGGCGATCCGGCCGAAGAAGTGATCTTGGATTTGAATCTGCTGGCCGCGGGGCACACTTTTCTGGGACTGGGAATTTTCGAGGTCAGCGACGACAACGAGTTGCTCGCCTATGCTACTGATACAAGCGGTTACCGGCAGTACACCCTGGAGATCAAGAATCTCCGCACCGGCGAACTGCTCCCTTTTCGTGCCGAGCGGGTGACCAGCGCCGCTTGGGCCAAGGATAACCAGACGTTTTTCTATGTTGTTGAGGATGAAGTCTCGAAGCGGTCGCACCAGGTCTATCGCCATCGCCTGGGGAACCACGCAGCCGGCAATTTAAGCGCGAAAATCGACGACTCCGAATTTCCGAAGGACGATCCGCACCAGCAGGGCTATCCGGGGGACCAACTTCTATACGAAGAAAGAGACGAACGCTTTCGTATGGATGTGGAACGCACCCGTAGTGGAGCGTATCTGTTGCTGGTCCTGAATAGCCACACCACCAGCGAGATTCGCTATCTGCGCGCCGATCAGCCAGCTGCCCAATTTCGCCTGATCGAACCGCGGCAGGAAGAACACGAGTACTACGTAGATCATCATCAGGGTAGCGCGGACGATGCCGCAGGCGGGATATTCTTCGTGCGGACGAATAACGGCGGCCGCACCTATCGTTTGATGACCACGCCTACCGGCGAACCGGGAAAAGCGAATTGGCTCGAAGTAATTCCCAACCGGCCGGGCGTGATGCTTTCGGCCTGTGAGGCGTTTCGTTCGCACCTGGTTTTGACCGAACGTGAGGATGGCCTGCCGCACTTGCGTATCGTGGATTTGACGCGGGAGGCTCCCACAGCCCTGGAAGCTTCGTGGCGAATGGATTTTGCCGAACCTGCCTACAACGCCGGAACCAGCTCTAATCCAGAATTTGACACTGGGCACGTCCGGTATCACTACGAATCGCTGGTTACGCCTCGATCCGTGTATGACTTCGATTTGGCTACGGGCGAAAGGTTCTTGCGGAAGCAGCAGCCGGTGCTGGGCGATTACAAGCAGCATCTATATAAAAGCGAGCGCTTGCATGCCACGGCTGCGGACGGCACGCGCATACCGTTATCGGTGGTCTACCGCCAGGATACTTTGCGCGACGGAAAGGCACCGCTTCTTTTGTACGGGTATGGCAGCTATGGATTGTCGATGCCTGTCGCGTTTAGTTCGAACCGCCTGAGTTTGCTCGACCGGGGATTTATTTTTGTGATTGCGCATATCCGTGGCGGCGGCGAGTTGGGGAAACCATGGCACGATGGCGGCCGCATGCACAAGAAGATGAATACCTTCACGGATTTTATCGCCTCTGCGGAGTATTTGCTGGCCAACTGGTACACCTCGAGCGAGAGGCTGGCCATTCAGGGCGGAAGTGCCGGCGGCCTGCTGATGGGTGCGGTTTGTAATTTGCGGCCGGAATTGTTTCGAGTAGTGTTGAGCCAGGTGCCGTTCGTCGATGTACTGAACACCATGCTGGACCCAACGCTTCCGCTGACCGTGGGCGAATACGAGGAGTGGGGCGATCCGCGCAAGGAAGAAGATTATTTCTACATTAAGGGATATTGCCCGTACACCAATCTGGACAGGAAAGAGTATCCCACGATGTTGGTGAAGGCTGGACTGAACGACAGCCAGGTGATGTATTGGGAGCCCGCGAAGTATGTCGCCAAGCTGCGCACGCTAAAGACGGACCGCAACGACCTGTTGCTGAAGACAAATATGGGCGCCGGACACGGCGGAGCCAGCGGCCGCTACGACTACCTGAAAGAAATCGCCTTCGACTACGCGTTCCTACTGAAGGAGCTAGGCATCGCGCAGTGAAGTTTTCTAGCCACAGGAGATAACTTTCGGGAGCGCACGACTTCAGTCGTACCGTAACTGCTTACTACTCAAAGGGGCTTTAGTCCCTGAGGAAATGTTTCAATACACAACGCCTCGAACAGATGAGCGAAGCCACCACACCTCTGATGCAGCAGTACAACGCCGTAAAAGCGCGATATCCCCATGCCTTGTTGCTCTTTCGCCTCGGGGATTTTTACGAATTGTTTTACGAAGATGCGATGATTGCCGCCCGCGAGCTGCAAATCACGCTGACCTCGCGAAACCGCGAGAAGGGTCAGCCCATCCCGATGTGCGGTGTGCCCTATCACGCCGCCGACGGCTACATCGCCAAACTGATTCGCGCCGGATTCAAGGTCGCTATTTGCGAGCAGATGGAGCAGCCAGGGCCGGGCAAGAAACTCGTTCGGAGGGAAGTCTCTCGGGTGATTACGCCGGGAACAGCAACGGATGTAGCGGTGCTGGACGCACGCGAGAATAATTTTCTGGCGGCTGTGGCGCAGGACACGGCGAAGCTGACGGTGGGCCTGGCGCTGGTGGATTTGTCCACCGGAGAATTTTTAGCTACCGAGTTTTCTGGTCTGCGAGCCGAGGAAATGTTACGGGACGAATTGTTGCTGCAGCGTCCCCGCGAGACGCTGCTGCCGCGGCCGCAGCAATTGTTCGAGACCGCCAAGACTTCCCTGCTGGAGGGTGCGGGTGGCGTGGAAACGCGCGTCGAGGATTGGGTCTTCCAACGCGATTATGCCGAGAGGATTCTGCGGGAGCAGTTTGGCGTGGCGGAGTTGACGGGATTTGGCTTGGACGGCCACGGGCAGTCGCTGTGCGCGGCGGGCGCGATTGTCCACTACCTGCGCGAGAATGCGGCGCGCGGGGATGACGCTCCCAGCGTGGAAGCGCTGCAGCACCTGGATAGGATTCGTTACTACGAACAGCACGATGCCATGGTGCTCGATCCTGTATCCGTAAGAAATCTGGAATTGCTTGCACCGATTTTCACGGACGAAGCCAAGGGCCTAGGGCCAACGACTTTGGTTGCCGCGCTGGATGCAAGCGTCACTGGAATGGGCGCACGGCTGTTGCGGGCATGGATTTTGCGCCCGCTGATTTTGCTGGAATCGATCGACGAACGCTTGGGCGCGGTTTCGCAGTTGTCGAAGCAGACGGTAGTGCGCGGTGAGATTCGCAAGGAACTCCGCGGCATTCAAGACTTGGAGCGCTTAACTAGCCGCATCACTTTGGGTCTGGCTTCGCCGCGTGAGCTGCTGGCGCTTCGAAAATCGCTGGCACAACTTCCCCTACTGAAGAATTTCGTCACTCCCCCGGCCACTGGCGGAAGCGACTTGCTGCGCACGTTGTACGACGAGATCGATGAATTGACGGATGTGCGCGAGCGCCTGGAAAAGGCCATCGCGGAAGAGCCTCCGGCAACAGCCAACGATCCGGGGATGATCAAGGCGGGCTACAACGCCGAACTGGATGAACTGCGGGACCTCAGCCAGCACAGCAAACAGATCATTGCATCCATGGAGGAGCGCGAGAGAAAACGCACCGGAATCAACTCGCTGAAAATCCGCTTCAACCAGATCTTTGGGTATTACATCGAAATTTCCAAAGCCAATTTGCATCTGGCGCCTGCGGACTTCGAACGCAAGCAAACGCTGGTGAATGCCGAGCGCTTTACTTCTGCCGAATTGAAAGAATACGAACGCAAGATTCTGGCTGCCGATGAGCGCATCCTGGAGATCGAGCGCCAACTGTTTGTGGATTTGCGCTCCGGAATTGCGGGAAACGCGACGAGGCTGCGGAAAACGGCCGCTGCGGTCGCGAAGTTGGATGTGCTGACCACCTTCGCAAAGTTGGCGGCGGACCGCAACTATGTGCGGCCGGAATTCAATGAAACCGGCGAACTCCTGATTATCGGCGGCCGCCACCCGGTCATCGAGGAGTTGTTGAAGCAGAAGGGCGAGCGCTTTGTCCCGAACGATTTGTGCTTTGAGCCGGGGCGGCAGCAATTGTTGTTGATCACCGGGCCAAATATGGGCGGGAAATCCACGTATTTACGGCAGGCAGCGTTAATCGTTTTGATGGCGCAAATGGGATGTTACGTCCCGGCACGACAGGCGAAGTTGCCGATCACCGATCGTATATTCACGAGAATTGGCGCCAGCGACAATCTTGCGCGCGGCCGCTCGACATTCTTGGTGGAGATGAGCGAAGTCGCGGCAATCCTGAATCATGCCACGCCGTCCAGCCTGGTGCTGCTCGATGAGGTAGGCCGCGGGACGGCTACCTTTGATGGTCTCTCGATTGCCTGGGCGGTCGTAGAACACCTGCAGAGAACCACCCGCGCACGGACGTTGTTTGCTACGCACTACCACGAATTAACAGAGTTGGCCGAATTGCTCCCCGCGGTAAAGAATATTCATGTGAGCGTCAAAGAAACTCCCAACGAGATTATTTTCTTGCGCAAAGTGGAACCCGGCAGCGCCAACAAAAGCTACGGAATCGAAGTTGCGCGTCTGGCGGGATTGCCGAAGAGTGTTGTCGAACGCGCACGAGTAGTCCTGCGAAAACACGAGCAGAGCGAGCATGCCTTGAGCGAAACATTGACACCGGGCGCTGCAATGAACGGCAACGGGAATGGCGCTCAAAATGTTTTGTTTACGGCCCTTGACCGCGAAATTTTAGATAAGTTGAAGCACGCGGATCTGGATGAATTGCGGCCGATTGAAGCCTTGAACTTGCTGGCGGAACTCAAGAAGCAAATTCGGTGAAAAAAGCCGTAAGGAAATAACGAAGTAATAAAAGGTCCAGCAGGCTGGACCTTTTATTGTTTCGGGAGATGAAGATGCTGCTAATCGGCCTGATGAGCGGAACCTCGGCAGACGGAATCGAAGTGGCTTTGGCGCGCCTGGAGGAGAAAAAAGAAGAACGGGGCGGAGTCTCGAGAGAACTGGTAGGCCATGCCACCGTGCCCATGGCTAAAGCCGTGCGAGCGGAAGTCCTGCGGATCGGCGAAGGGGCGCGCGTGACGGCGGGTGAATTGAGCCAGTTGAATTTTCGTCTAGGGGAAGAGTTCGCCGGAGCGGTGCTTAAGGGCTGCAAGAAATTTGGAGTGAAGCCACAACAGGTCGATTTGATCGGGAGTCACGGCCAGACGGTCTTTCATCAAGGCAAGCCAGTTCCCTTCCTCGGACGCAAAACAGCATCAACCTTGCAGATCGGTGAACCGGCGGTCATCGCTGCACGCACCGGCATCACGACTATCGGCGATTTTCGCGTCGCGGACGTCGCAGCGGGAGGACAAGGTGCGCCGCTGGTACCTTTCGCGGATTGGGTTTTGTTTGGCGATGAAAAAGTAGGCCGAGTACTTTTGAATCTCGGAGGAATCGCGAACGTTAGCGTAATACCAGCACGAGGAAACCCGGCGGAAGTGTTCGCCTTCGATACCGGTCCCGCGAACATGGTGATGGATGCGCTGGTAGCGGGATTTACGAAGGGAAAGAAGCGATTTGATGCGGAGGCACGGATGGCTCTGCGCGGACAGTGCGTAACGGGGATTTTGAAAGAATTCTTAAAGGACCCGTACTTGAAGGTTCGTCCACCTAAGTCAACCGGCAGAGAGTATTACGGGCGCGAATATGTGGAGCGCGCGATGAAGCTGGGGAAGAAGTATCGTGCCCGGCCGGAGGATTTGATACGGACGGCAACGGTGTTTACTGCGCTGAGCGTAGTCGACGCTCTGAATCGCTTCGTATTGCCCAGAGTTGACATCGGTGAAGTACTGGTTTCCGGCGGTGGCGCGAAGAATCCGCTGCTGATGGCGCAACTGGCGGCAGCCTTGGCACCGGTGAGGGTTCGGACGGTTTCGGAATTGGGTGTCGTGCCGGAGGCCAAAGAGGCGTACGCGTTTGCATTGCTGGCCTACGAGACCTGGATGCGCAGACCGGGAAACGTGCCTTCCGCAACGGGAGCAAGACGGCCAGTAATTTTGGGGAAAATTTGTTGGGCGTAAAAAGTTCGGCACACCATACGAACGCCAGAACGCGCACGAACCTTGCAGTTTCGTTCGCGGGCGCATGCCTGTGGGTGGTGGCGGCTCTGACTGGATGTGGGCATGCGGCAAGAAATCCGGGCGCGGTGGTCTTCGTAATCGATACCAATCCGGCCAATCTTGACCCACGCTTTGCCACGGACGGCCAATCACAACGAATTGACGCGCTGATATTCGACGGCTTGCTGGAACGCGACGCGGAGATGAATCTGCACGGTGACTTGGCGGAGAGTTGGGAAACACCCGATCCGCTAACATATGTTTTTCATTTGCGCCCAGGGGTGAAATTTCATGACGGTACGCCGCTGACCGCTGCGGACGTAAAGGCCACCTTCGAATACATGATGGACACGGCGAACCGTTCCCCGAAGCGCGGCGCCTTCCGAATGGTGAAAACCGTCGAAGCGCCCGATCCAGCTACCGTGATTTTTTACTTGAAGGAACCGGCGGCAGCCTTTCCTCTGAGTACCATTCGGGGAGTAGTGGGCATCGTTCCCTCCGCCGCCGCGAGCGATGTCCGGAAAAAGATGATCGGCAGCGGCGCCTTCCAATTCGTCAGCCAGGCGCAGGATGATTCCGTAGCGCTCGCCCGCAACGAAAATTATTTTCGCGGCGCCACAAGGTTCAAAGCCGTCACCTTTCGCATTGTGCCAGATGCCATAGTGCGTGCGCTCGAACTTCGCAAAGGCTCCGCAGACGTCGAAATGAGTTCCCTTTCGCCGGACATGATTCCGGTACTCGCGAAACAAAATGATTTACTGGTCGGCGAGCGGCAAGGGACTAACTACGGATACTTGGGAATTAATTTTGAGGATCCCGTGCTGGTCCATCGCGAAGTCCGGCAAGCGTTGGCCTACGCAACCGACCGCGAATCGCTGGTCAAATATCTCTTACGCGGCGAAGCGCAACTAGCGAGTGGGATTTTACCGCCGAATCATTGGGCCTACGAAGCCGATGTGCGGAAGTACGGATACGATCCGGCCCAAGCCGAGAAATTACTGGATACGGCCGGCTTTCCACGCGCAGCGGACGGCACACGTTTTCGTGTCACGCTGAAGGTTTCCACTCAGGAACAATCTCGGCTCATCGGCGCCGTAATACAGGATCAGTGGAAGAAAGTCGGCGTCGCGCTCGATGTCCATCCGCTAGAACAAGCGACCCTGTTCGCGGATCTGGCCAAAGGAAATTTCCAACTAAGTTATGCCAATTGGGTGGGCGCGAATACCGATCCCGATGTTTTCGGACTCGTGTTTTCCTCGAATCGCTTTCCGCCAGATGGTGCGAATCGCGGACACTATCGAAATGCGCGAGTAGACGAACTCACTGCAGCTATTGCCAAGGAAATGGATAAGGAAAAGCGAAAAGAGTTAAGCATCGAAGTGCAGAAGATCGTAGCAGAAGACGTTCCATACCTCTCGCTCTGGTACGTCGATGTCGTGTCCGTACACCGAAAAGAATTAGGCCAGATTGAACTCACTCCAACCGGCGAATATACATTCCTAATGCAAAAGTAGAATCAAGCGCTATTCTCTGACCTGGGTGCCGCACTCTACGGTTTTTAGGGTGCGATTTTGACTTTCCTCTCAAGGCACCGAAGGCACGCAATCCGTCTTCCTGAGACAATCCGAAAAGGATTGCCGAGGGATCTCAACCTCAGCGTCACGCCTCCCAAATTCAAATTGTTGTTGCGATTATGCCGGCAGCGAGTGAATCGGCCCCAACCCAGCACTAGGATCCAGCACGGCGCGTATGTCGTCGGACGGGATCGCACCTTCGCGGCCAATACACCAATGATCGCCGCGAAGTTCCACGATGGTGGAGGGCAGGATGCCAAGAGTTTGCCCTGAATCGAGGATCAGCGGAATGCGGTCGCCAAGCTGGTCGAAGGCTTCTTCTCCGGTGGAGCAGGTGGGCGAACCGGAAAGGTTGGCGCTGGTGCAGGCAAGAGGCGCGCCGAGTTCGGTTACCAACTTTTGCGCGATCTCGCACTTTGGCCAGCGCAGCGCGATCCGGCGCGTGTTCGCGGTGACTTTGAGCGGAAGACGATTCGAGGCTTCGACGACGATGGACAGCGGGCCGGGCCAGCACGCTTCGGCCAGCCGGAAGAAATTGTCTGGAAGTTCGCGGGAAGCTTCCATGGCCTGGTCCATGGAGTTGATGAGGATCGTCAGCGCACGGGATTCGGGGCGACCTTTTACCCGGAAGATGGCATCTACCGCGGAGAGATTGACAGGGTCGGCGGCCAGGGCATAGAGCGTGTCCGTGGGAATAGCAACAACGGAGCCGCGCTGGATCCATTGGGCGGCGTAGCGGATGGCGCGCAAGTCAGCGTTGCGGGCGTTTAGTTTTACTACTTCAGCAGACAATCGAAAAGCACCTGCCTGTTTCAGCAGCATTGAGGCTGAGAACCGCTGTGGGGGGCACGCTACCATAGGCGCATGGGTGAAGCAATGGCAGCGGGGCAGCAGACGCGACGACGCAGGAAGTAGGAGTCACGAAGCAAGAAGGAACGAGAGATTAGAGAAGCGTGCGGGAATTGGGTATGATGCGGCGGGCGCGAGGAGAGACTCCAGGAAATAACCTGGGAAATAGATGATGCAAAGCCTGAGGCACAGAAGCTTCGTCTTGGCGTGGATGCTCGCGATCAGTTTTAGCACCGCAGATACGCAGGTGCAGGCGAACGCCTCCACACTTGGCGGACAAAGCGGTGCGACCGCGGCAGCCCAGGGTTCGGCCGCTCCTGCAAAATCTGATGCAAACGAGACTCCGAACTGGCTCGAGGGAATCTCTCCGCCAAGCAAGCCTGCGGATGCAAAGAAAGAATTGAAGGAACTGGTGGGAATCTATCGCAACGGCACCAAGCGGGAGATCATTCTCCTGGAGTGGGTGCAGTCGCTGCACGTGCATGTTGGCGGCACGTTTTTCGGCGCGTTGGAACCGCAACAGCGCGACAAGTGGAAACTACGAATGAGGCGCAACTGGGAAATGGATGTGGCCGTCGAGCGGGATGCCAGCGGAAAAGTCGTTGCCTTAAATTGCGCGAACGAGGACTTCGGGCGGTATGTCCGGGCAGACGCTGGGTCAGATCCGAAAGGCTTCTATCATGTGACGCCGGCAAAACCGATCGAGATGCTTCGCGCGGAAGCTCTAGTGGCGAAACCGCCGTCCGAAACCGGCCCATTCCGAAAAACCGAACTGCGAGAACTCACCTCGTTGGACCCGGGATTTCACCTCGATATTCGGTATGCGAGCACAAACAATTTCTTGAGCACAGCAGTGTATGAACACGGGGGCGCGTATGCTTACTTGCAAGAGCCTGCCGCCGAAGCACTGCTTAGGGTACTGCGGAAATTAAAGCCACTTGGTTACGGATTGCTAATTCATGATGCCTATCGTCCGTGGTATGTGACCAAGATCTTCTGGGATGCGACACCGGTCGAAGGCCACACGTTCGTGGCCGACCCGCAGAAAGGCTCCAAGCACAATCGCGGGTGCGCCGTAGATCTGACCATGTACGACCTTGCAACAAGCGACCCGGTCGAAATGCCAGGAATGTATGACGAGATGTCCGAACGCTCGTTCCCGGAATTTCCGGGGGGAACCTGGCTGCAAAGATGGAACCGCGATTTGTTGAAGAAAGCCATGGAGTCGGAAGGATTTGCAGTCGATGCGCACGAGTGGTGGCATTTCGACTACAAGGATTGGAAGAAGTATCCGATTTTGAACGTCGTTATTGGAACACGTGGGAACGGTGGGGTTATGCCCGCAGCGACAAGCGAACAGGAGAAGCCGCATTGAGACTACGGACACAGATTGCGTTGGCGACAACAGTGCTACTTTGTGGCGTTACCGCCACTGCGGGGCAAACAGCAGAGACAGTTGAGGCACGCGTGCAGCGGGTGATGGCGCGGCCGGAGTTTGCGCGCTCGAATTTCGGGATTGAGTTTTTTGATTTGGAAACCGGGAAAGTTTTGTACGCGGTAAACGCGGACAAATTGTTCGTGCCGGCTTCGACCACGAAATTGCTGACCGAGGGAACGGTACTGGCGAGACTGGGCGGTGAATACCGTTTTCATACCCGGGTCTATCGCACGGGCGCGATCGAGAAAAATGGAACCTTGAAGGGTGATTTGATTCTGGTGGCCAGCGGCGATCCGAATCTGTCGAACCGCATACAACCGGACGGCACACTATCTTTTGTGGACGAAGACCATTCGTACAACGGTCCCGCGCTGCCAGGTGATCCCCTCGCAGTGATCAAGGAACTTGCCGCACAGGTGCAGGCCAAGGGAATTAAGAAGATCGAGGGAAATGTTTACGTAGACGCTTCGCTGCTGCCAGATGGTGAGCACGAGGGCGGAACAGGCGTGGTGATTTCGTCCATCGTCGTGAATGACAATGTGATCGATCTGGTAGCCAAGCCTGGAAACAAGCCCGGTGATCCGGTGGAGTTGCACGCATCGCCGGAGACTTCGTATGTGCATTTTGTGAATGAGGTGAAAACTGGGGCGGTGGATTCCAAGATGGAGTTGGAGCCATCGAAAGCCACAGTTACGGCGGACGGCTCGTACGCCCTGACACTGCGTGGGAATATTCCGGCGGGAATCGAACCGCAGACCGCAGCTTACGCGGTAGAATCGCCGACGCAGTTCGCTGCCGCGGCGCTGAAAGACGCGCTGGGTGGCGCGGGTATTGCGGTCAAGCCGAAGACCATAGCTGAAGCGCAACCGGATTTTGCGAAGTGGAAGAGATTCTATACCGACTCGAACGTGGTGGCGGAACACGTGTCTCCTCCGCTCGCGGAAGAGGTCAAGGTCACGCTGAAGGTCAGCCAGAATTTGCATGCGGGACTTGGACCCTATTTGTTGGGGCTGCTGATAGCCAAGGAACCCAAAAATCCCTTGCGCGCCGGATTCGGCGTGGAGCGCGTCTTTCTGAAGGAAGCCATGCTGGACTTGACCGGAGCGTCGCAAGGAGACGGCGAAGGGGGAGATTGGGCGGATCTGTTTTCTCCGGATTTTATTTGTCACTACCTGGCGTATTGGAAGACGCGGCC
>Ga0210394_10004559_pt1 | contig 16101 bp, 19 predicted proteins | sample IncBWC12MmetaG_FD_160121 | JGI IMG/M metagenome (GOLD analysis project Ga0210394, IMG submission 160121) | Forest soil microbial communities from Barre Woods Harvard Forest LTER site, Petersham, Massachusetts, United States - Inc-BW-C-12-M | ecosystem: Environmental > Terrestrial > Soil >... | reverse complement strand
GGCTACAACCTCGACCTAGGGTTCCTCGATGTCGAGGGTCTGTCCGGTCTGAGCCATCTCGAAGATCTGGAGCGGCGCTGTGGTAGTCTCTTCCTTTCGCGTGACGCGCCGAATCTATTTTTCCTTGCGCCCGCGGTACTAGAAACCAACGTCTCTACGCCTTGGGCGTACGCCCACGCGTCCAAGTCAATTGTGTCGCATGTCCGCGGAGCTAACGTGTTCGATGACACTCCAGTCTCCGGGCACATGAATGGTTTTGACTTCGCGCGATTTCTCGCCCGTAGAGATCGCGCCAGCTACCCGCGTGGCCTCTGGTACCCGAAATACCTGTATGAACTGTTCTGTCGACCGCAACACGTGCCGATGCCAATTCCGTAAATTGTGCATGTTCGGAACGATGCTCCCGCGACCTAATGAAGACGACTAGATTCGCCATGCTTCTTGTCTCCTTAATTGCCGTTCAGGCGAGCCTGGTGGCCCGCGCGACCGAGATGGCAGGGCCTCTGCAGTCAGTGGAGCCTTACAGGTGTGGCGAGGCTTACGCGATCCCGGGCGAGTTCGTCACAGGCTATGGGGCAGACCGATTGCGGTCGGAGTATCCTTACGATCCACAGAAGAGAGCCAGAGACGCTGGCGCCGATGATGCCGCCTATTTGCGAGGCGTAACAGCACGACAAACTACAATCTCGAGGAGGTCACGTCATGTTTCCGAACCTGCGTAATACTGCTCTAATCGTTGTGGCAACGCTCGTTGCTCAAGTGTCTGTGGTCGCCGCGGACACGCCTCCCGTACGATCGGCGAAGGAGGTCAAATGGGGCGCGCCGCCACCGGTTTTCCCACCCGGCGCGAAGTTCGCTGTCATCGCGGGCGACCCTGCCGCGACGGGTCTCGTCACCGTGCGATTTGAAATGCCTGCGGGCTATACGATCCCGCCACATTTTCACCCCACCGATGAGCACGTGACGGTATTGAAGGGCACCTTCTCGATCGGCATGGGTGATGTTGTCGACAAGGCGCACGCTCTGACGCTGTCGCCGGGCGGATACGGCGTTGCAATGGCGAACATGCATCACTATGCGTTCACAACCAATGGCGCGACGATCCAGGTGCACATGCAAGGCCCGTTCGCGATTACCTACGTCAACCCTGCCGACGATCCGAGCAAGAAGCACCCGCAATAGCGTTTTCGACAGAAGGGATGGCTCAAACACGGACGTCAACCGCGCCAGCTACGGCTGAGAGAAGTTATCCACAGGAAACCGTTGCTTTCGGTCAGAACTCGTAAACACCCCTGGGACTCACCGGGCGAATGGCAGACGGCAGTCCGCAGAGCACGGCATTGGCTCTTTGAAGAAGGACTTTCTGTACCTGTCGCGCAGCCCGGACGAAATCGCGTTAATGCGCGCGAACAAGCAGGCCATGGATCCCAACGGTATTCTGAATCCAGGCAAGATCTTCTGAGGGCGCTAATTTAAATCGCGCGACAGGATCATTTTCAGCACGACCTTGTCGCCCGCGCCCGTCAGGCCTATGCCAACGCCGCCCTCGATCGACCACGGCCGTCGGAGATAGTCGATGACTCCGAATAGTTGGTGGACTTGCGCGCCCGCGGGTAGAAATTTGCGCAACTGTCCGAGGTCGTCGTACTCCTCGGCCGCGACCGCCCAGTCGGCGCTGAGGTTGTAGGCAATGCGCGACGCGGGCGCAAAGTCCAGTCGCGAAAACCCTTTGTAAGAATTGTCAAAAATGGGATTGACGATCAGATCGATCTTCCCCAGGTGCCAGCCAATGATGGGCCGGATCTCCTGGGTGTAGCGATTCTGATCCCAATGGGCGGTGTTATAGCTGAACTCGAAGTTGACGCCGTAGAAGAACGGCTGATGGGCGGCGTCCGGCTTGACGAACAGCGCGCGCAATTTGAAGCCATTGAAAGTGAGACTGCCATCCGCAGCATAACTGTAGAGCGGCAGATAGAGCCCCGCCTCCATCCAAGGCGTGACGCCATACGCCCACTCGGGTACGCCGTTGAGCGCGTGATTGGGGACCACGCCACCCGGAAAGTCGGGGACCGCGCGACCGTCCGGCGTAAAGTTGTCGTGCAAAGTCAGATTGAATACGCCGGGTCCGGCGATACGGGCATCGTAGACCTGAATCTCGTCGGTCTGCGCGTGCAACTGACGCCATGGAGCAAGGCCGATCGCGGCAGCCGTCCCGAGTGCCAGTCGCCGGAGGAGCGAGCGGGGCAGGGTGCGCTACTCTTCTGGCGTGAATGTGCGCCGCGGCGGCCTGTGCCGTGAGCGCCGCGAGGTCGCGCCATCGCTCGACGAGCGTGACCGCATCGGGACGATTTCTGCAAGAAAGCGCTCTCGGCTGCGTGGGGGAAGCGTCACTGTGGCGATGACATAGATCACGGCAACTCCCTTCGACACTCGAGTTGCTTCAGTTTAGCGAACCGTTGAGATATGCATTGCATATGAGACGCATTGAGATACTCTATTGCTGAGGATCGATATCACATGCAATAAACGTTTCAACATATTGAGAAATATATATAAAGTCATTATTTAATGAACGCCTGCGACGCGCATGATGTCATGCGTCGCGCCCCTTGGGACCGGACCCATGGCATTCGTTTAAGAGACGAACCGGGATATCCGGGCATCCGAACGAGGAAGTCATGAAACAGTGTCTGCTCAGTATCTCTCAACCCGAGGGAGGTGGTGGGTGTTCAGCGCGGGCTGCACGCATCGAGCACTGCGACCGTCGTGCGCTACCGCGAAGGCGACGTGCTGACGACGGACGGGCCCTTCGCTGAAGGCAAGGAGCACATCGGCGGCTTGACCATCATTCAAGCTCTTGATCTCGATGCTGCACTGGCATGGGCTCGTCAGCTCGCCCAGGCGACCACGCTACCTCATCTTCAATGAAGGCTATACGGCGACATCCGGCGATCGGTTGGTCCGCTCGCGGCGCTCGATCTGGTCGACTCACTCGGGTTGCAAGGCTATTACCTAGATGACGCGATCCGGGCCGATTTGCTGCGGCGACTCAGCAGAAAGGCTGAGGCAGCCGCCACCTATGAGTGCGCATTGGCGCGGACCGAAAACGCGCTGGAGCGCGAATTCCTGAAACAAAGATTAGTGGCAATCGGCGGACCTTGATTCATTCCAGTACGCTGGCGAGGACTGACTTCCCGGACCGCGCTCCTGACGCATATGATGTAATTCGGTCCTTCGCGGCAGGGAGTGATTCTGCTAATGGCTAAGCGATGCGCACGGACAGGTCTGCGGGTGGCCGTGGCCGTGGCGGGAGGTGTCCTCAGCGCCGCGTTCGCCAACACCGTTTGGGATGCGCCGGCGACGATGCGGGACGCCACGATGGACACGGTTCAGGGCATCCGCATCGCCGATCCATACCGCTGGCTCGAAAACGGCGATGATCCGCGTGTCCAGGCCTGGAGCGATAAACAGAACGCGCGCACGCGTACGTATCTTGACCGCCTGCCGACGCGCATTCCGCTCAGGACTCGCCTGCGGAACCTCATCGAGGGCAGTTCCTCCGCCTTCTCACAGTTGACACCGCGCGGCGAGCATGTCTTTGCGCTTTACACGGATCCCAAGCTGCAGCAGCCGGCGCTGGTGAGGTTGGATGTCAACGCCAATCCGGCCACGCGTCACGCCATCGTCGATCCCAATGTGATCGATCCCAAAGGGCTCACTGCGATCGACTGGTTCGAGCCGTCCGGCGATGGGTTAAAGGTCGCGGTCTCGATGTCCAAGGACGGGAGCGAAGATGGTACGCTGCACGTGTTCGACGTCGACAGCGGCAGGGAAGTCGATACGCCGATTGCAGGCGTGCAATATCCGACCGCTGGCGGCAGTCTGGCGTGGGCCGCAGATAGCCACGGCTTTTGGTACACGCGCTATCCGGGTCCGGATGCCCCGGCGAGCGAACAGCATTTCCACATTCAGGTCTACTTCCATTCGCTGGGTAGTGATTCCGCGCACGATGCGATTGCGCTCGGCGAAGCCGATGGGCTCGAACGCGTATCGGAAATATTTCTGAACAATCGCTTCAATCTGCCGGGCATTATGGCCATGGTGCAGCGGGGCGACGGCAATATCTGGGCGTTCTACGTTCTGCGGGCAGATGCGCCGCCCGTGCGGATAGCCACCTACGGTGACGAGGTGGTGTTTGCGACGTTTGGTCCGGACGGGGCCATCTACGGCATATCACGCCGACAAAGTTCCAACGGCTGGATCGTCAAGTTGCGCCCACCCTTTACGACTGGCGCGCTCGCCCAGGCCCCCGTATTCGTACCGCCGACGCAGGTAGCCGTCGTCTCTGGCGGCGCCGAAGAGCACGTGGCCGACCTCGCCTTTGGCGCCGCGCAACTCTTCGTGCGAGACATCGTCGGAGGGCCCAACCAGGTTCGCGTTTTCGATCTCGATGGCAGAGCGCTCGACCATTTGCCGCTCCCAGACGTGGCAGCCAACAGCGAAATCGAGTGCCTTCGCAACGGTGACGTGCTGTTCGATGTCGAGACCTACCTGCAGCCACGCTATTACGCGTTGTGGCATCCGGCCAGTGGCAAGAGCGAGGAGACAGCGCTCAAGGCAACCTCCCCGGTGTCGTACGAGGACGCCGAGGTGGTGCGCGAGTTCGCACCATCGAAGGATGGCACCAAGGTGCCAGTGAACATCATTCGCAGGCACGGTACGAAGCTCGATGGCACCCATCCGTTGCTGCTCTATGGATACGGCGGCTTCGGCATCAATATGACCCCGGACTTTCTCGGTGTGTTCTGGCGCCTGTGGATGGATGCAGGCGGCATTGTCGCCATCGCCAATACACGTGGCGGGGGAGAATACGGAGAGAAGTGGCATCAGCAGGGCATGCTGACCCAAAAGCAGAACGTGTTCGATGACTTCGACGCCGTCGCGCGCCATCTGATCAAACGCGGTTACACGGCCAGCAAGCATCTGGCGCTCCTGGGTGGGTCGAATGGAGGACTGCTGATGGGCGCCATGATCACCCAACATCCGACGCTCGCGCGCGCCGTGGTGTCAGAGGTGGGCATCTACGACATGCTTCGTGTCGAGCTCGATCCGAACGGGTCTTTCAATGTCACGGAATTCGGCACGATCCAGGAGTCGGACCAGTTTCATGCCCTCTATGCCTACTCGCCATATCACCATGTCGCGCAACGGGTGCACTATCCGGCGGTGATGATGCTCACGGGCGCGACGGACGGGCGCGTGAATCCCATGCAATCGCGCAAATTCGCTGCGGCGCTTCAGTGGGCTGACCCCAAGGGCCACGCCATTCTATTGCGGACGAATCCTACATCAGGGCATGGCATCGGCAGTTCGCTCGATGAGCGAATCGACGAGTCGGCCGACATGCTGGCTTTTCTGTTCGACCAGTTGGACACGCATTACGGCAACTAGGGGAGGGGTTCGTTAGTCCCGCGAATTCAGCGGACCACATGAAGACGTGTATTGCCCTGCTGCGAGGAATCAATGTTGTCGGCAATCGTAAGCTGCCGATGAAGGACTTGGTCGTGCTGCTGCAGCGTGCGGGCTTCGATTCCGTGCGTACTTATATCCAGAGCGGAAACGTCGTATTTCGAGACGCCAAGGGGGCCTCGCAGGCACTTTCGATCCGGATAGCGCATCTGGTACAGAAGCGTTTCGGCTTCCAGCCACACGTGATGGTGCTCAGCGACCGGGAGCTGGCCAACGCCATCCGCGGCAATCCGTTTCCTAAAGCAACCGACGATCCGAAGTCGTTACATCTGTTCTTTCTGGCAGAACTCCCCGCAGCCCCGGATCTGAAATCCTTGGCAGACTTGAGGGCGGGCGGTGAGGCGTTTGCGCTCAAGGGTGAAGTGTTCTACCTGCACACGCCCGCTGGCTTTGCGCTCTCGAAGTTGCGCGACAAGGTCGAGCGCTACCTCGGAGTTCATGCGACCGCTCGCAATTGGCGGACGGTCAACAAACTGCTTGAGATGGCGCGCGGTGGGAGCGCCAATCACGGGTATTGTGCCGTGACGCGCGGGCGAGCCGTGGCCGACCGAACGGGGTAACGTCTCACCCGATTTTCGATCCGTAGCGAAGCCTGAGTCACCATGGAATTTGAGAGCAAACCATTCACATGAACGACTGGCATCTGATTCATCTGGGGCATCTGTCCTTGTCCGGCGCCGCCCCGTTGACGATTGAGGCGACGGCAGTGTCACCGGAGGAGCGGATCACCTTCGCGGCGACGCGTCCACCCTGGGTTGAGGGAGGCCAGATCGCACCCGATCAGGTACAGGGTTGGCAGACCCTGGCGCCTTCGGCAGTCGGACTCGCCAAAGTGAGATCTCGGCCCGACCCCGAAACAGCAGATCGCCATGGGGTCCGAGCTACCAGGTTCCGCTGGCAAGGGCGGTGAGGCAGATGACCCAAGATACCAGTCATCGCGGTCGGCCCGATTACGGACTTCGAGCAGGCGGAGGCGATCGTGTCGACCGGCGACGCCGACTTGGTCGCCCTGGCGCGCGCCATGCTCTACGATCCGCGCAGGCCCTGGCACGCGGCGGCGCTCCTGGGGGCCAAGGTTCGGGCACCCTATCATTACCTCCGCAGCCAACCCCGGCAGTATCGCGACCTGTTCGGGCCGCCCAAAAGCAGGGGTGGCGGCTCTAGCGCTTGAGCTAATGAACGGCAGACAATCGGGCACGTCGTGCCCGGGAGGAATCGATGCAGAAAGCTGTGCGCAAATATCTCATGGCACTCGAGGCGGGCGATGCCGAAAAGGCCGGCGCTCTGTTTACCGCGGATGGCTGGGTTCGGTCACCGTTCCTGGGCCAACGGCCCGTCAGAGACTACGTCAACGCGGTCGCCCGCGCCTCGGGCGATTCGAGATTGACGGTTCATGACGTGCTCGTCAGTGCCGAAGGCCATACGCGAGCGGTGGCCTATTATCTCTACGACTGGCGTCTCAAGGACGGGTCTCGGGTCGCGTTCGAATGCGCCGACGTGTTCAACTTTGATCCGGACAGCGGCCACATCGCTTCCATCGTGCTGGTGTATGACACGCACCTGGTCCGGGATATCGTGCAGGACAAGTACCCCGGCAGCGATCGATAGCGGTACGCCAAATTTGGAGAGTAGGCATGGATCGTTCTTCGGGAATTGGCGGCGCGGGCGACACTCGGCGCACCGGTCGGCGCCTGGGGATCGTTGCCACGCTCGTGGCGCTCGGCCTGGGTGCGGGAACGCTGCAGGCGCAGGAGTTGTGAGAATCTGGCACCAGCACGCAACTCTCGAGACTCTGATGCGGACCTGCCATGGCACGCTGGCTGAACATCTGGGCATCGTGCTGACAGAGTTGGGAGATGATTACTTGTCTGGGAGCATGCCCGTCAGTGAGCGCACGGTGCAGCCGATGCGCATTCTGCACGGCGGGGCCTCGGTTGCCTTTGCCGAGACTCTGGCGAGTCTGGCGGCAATGGCCGTCGTGGATCCGTCGCGCTCCTTTTGTGTTGGGCAGGAGATCAACGCCAACCACGTTCGCCCGGCATCCGAGGGTACAGTTGTCATGGGCGTCGCACGACCCTTTCATGTTGGAGCGCGCAGTCAGGTTTGGGGAGTGGATATCAGCGACTTGCAGTATCGGCGTGTGTGCATTGCGCGAGTGACGATGGCGGTGATACCGCGATCCTAGTTTGCAGCCGGCGCTTCCATATCGGTATGCGTGCGAGGCTCGAGCCACTGAAGGTGATTTTGGAACCGATCAATCAAGCCGAGAGACTCGTTACGGTCAGTGCGTTCGACGGTCCGACGGCTCCGCAATGATTCTGAGCGAGACGCAACAGGCGATACGAGACTCCGTAAGAGGCTTCGCCCAGGAGCGGATAAGACCTTTGAGTCGCTCATTTGAGGAGGCGCGTGGTTATCCGCCGGTCCTGTTCGAAGAACTCGCCAAGCTTGGGGTTATGGGAATGACGGCACCTGAGTCAGTGGGCGGTGCCGGTGCGGACTACGTGTCATACGCCTTGGCATTAATGGAACTGGCTGAAGCTGACGGCGCGTTGTCAACCATTGTGAGCATTCAGAATAGCCTGGTCGTCTCGAGTCTATTGAAGGACGGCTCGGCAGAACAGCAGAAGCGATTTTTGCCCGATCTCATCGGCGGCCGCGTCATTGGGGCCTTTGCTCTTACAGAGTCGGACGCCGGCTCGAATGCCGCGGCAATTCGAACGCACGCCACCAAAACCGAGGGCGGCTATCTGTTGAATGGTTCAAAGCAGTTCGTGACGTCGGGCCAGATTGCAGGAATCGCAATTGTTTTCGCGGTGACCGATGCGAACGCCGGCAAGCGCGGCATAACGGGCTTCATCGTACCGACCCCGAGATCTGGCTACTGTGTTGAAAGAGTTGAACACAAGCTCGGCCAAGCGGCGTCAGACACATGCGCAATTCGATTGGACAACCTATTCGTGGAGGAGGGACTGCGGCTCGGCGCGGAAGGACGCGGCTACAGGATTGCGCTGTCGAATTTGGAATCTGGACGGATCGGGATTGCAGCTCAGAGCGTTGGCATGGCGCAAGCGGCGTTTGATATCGCAGTCCGTTACGCGAAGACGAGAAAGAGTTTCGCAAAGACCATAATCGATCACCAGGCGGTTGGATTTCGGCTGGCTGATCTAGCTTCTCGGCTGGAGGCCGCCCGCCAACTGGTATTGGCGGCGGCGGCGCTAAAGGACGCACGGAAACCATGTCTAACCGAAGCGTCAATGGCCAAACTGTTCGCCTCGGAGGCGGCCGAAGCGGTGGTCTCCGGCGCGATTCAGACGCTCGGCGGGTACGGATATCTTGAGGAGTTCGGCTTGGCGAAAATCTATCGGGATGTCCGAGTCTGCCAGATCTACGAGGGCACGTCGGACATCCAACGCATGGTCATTGCGCGATCGCTATAAACCTCGCTCTGCACGCCGAGGCACACGTGCTGGGATGACACCGGCGCGCCGGTCAACTATGCGGCGGTCGGGAAAAGCGATCGGCTGCTGAGACCGCCGACGTTCGCCCGCGCGTGGCACAATCTCCTTGATTGCTACTGAGACAAAGTCTCTTGAGTAAACGCGACTTGAGGTTAGCAGCGCCAAATTGAGCAATTGGAGGCTGCGTCGCGCGGCGGTCATCACTTTCATACGAGCGCGATCCGTGTAAGCGTAACGCGCAACGATTTCCAATGCTATGCGCGGATGCTCATCGTCATATTTCGCATGGTTACGAAACCACCTGCTGGTTCGCGGACTCATGGTAACGCCGTCGCGCGTTCCGTAAGATTCAAAGCCACGCAGCAGTGCCCGACTAAGGTCGCCCGTAGCCCCCTCGATTGCGAAGCTCGTCGCCGCGACCGCCTCGGCTAATGAACCCTTGGCGTTGATGTACCAGATCCAATCACTCAACGATTGGACATCGCGCAACAAGGCGCGCTCACCTTCGGCGAGAGCCATCATCTCACTGCGGTGAACGCCGAAGCCTTCGCCCATCCAAAGCCAGTGCTCGGCGTGCGCCTTTTCGACCCTGATATTGTCGATGAGGAAGGATCGAGAGTACTCGTCTTCCACCTTGATCAGCGCTTCGGCCAGAAACTTCGGGAATGCGTGAATGAACGGGTAGAGCTGCAGAATCCAGCCGCGCATGGCATCGGTTGACCACGTCCCGTCAATGACGCTGGTGGCAAATTCCCCCGCCACGAGATCGTCCCAATCGGGCCGTAAGTAATTCTTGAGAGTTTCAATCCAATGATTGTCGGCCAGGGGCTGGTGCTGGAGGTCCATTGCTTCTCCCATGCTGGATGTAAAAACCGAGCGTTCTCTGCAGGACGGCCGCGCTCGGCTTGCCAGCGAAGGCGTCTTCGAATTGAGCGGGCAGATCGTTACCTAGAACTGGCATAGCGCGCGTACCTTAACTCCCTGTTTTATTAGAGTATTTATGCGCTTGGAGACACGTTATGTCCAGTGTACGGGCAAGCCTCAAACTGTGCAACTTGCCTCGGTTTCGGGCGCTAATGGCCGATAAGCTTGGCTTCAATTCCCTTCCTTCGGTGGCCCCTGGGGATGATGCGATCCGAGCGCAGCAGCCCGATCGGGCCGAATAGGACTTCACGATCCGCGATTCGATTCGTGGCGCCTGTTCTCCTTTCGCTGACCGTGATGTTGGTGGCAGCCGTAATCAGCATCGAGGTTCTATCGACCATGCGCGCGTGGGTCGGTGGCGAGGGGCTGTATTCCAAGGGGCAAAAAAACGCCACCTATTACCTGGCGCAATACACGCTCTCGCATTCGGAAGACGACTTCCGGCAATATTTGACGGCCATCGCTTTTCCGCTTGGCGATCGGCAGGCGCGCCTTGCCCTTCAACGCCGTCCCATTGACCTGCAGTCCGCGCGAGAAGGGTTCCTGAAGGGTGGAAGTGACCCAGCCGATATCGACAGCATCATCCTGCTGTTTCGATTGTTTGGAAGAGTGGGCCCGGTCCGGCACGCAATTGACATCTGGACCGAGGGCGATTACTACACGATGCGCCTGTGCGCACTCGCTGCCCGCATACACCCGACGGATGCTACCGAAGTACCGGCGGGAGAGCTGACCGCGATGCGGGCAGAGTTGAACCGCATTAATGGCGAACTGACTCCGCTCGCGGCACGATTCTCATCAACCCTGGGTCAGGTAGCACGCCTGACCCGCAGCTTGTTGATTGTCGCGCTGGCCGTCGGAACTTTGATCACGGGCCTTTTGTGCATTCGCGTGACGCGTGCGCGTGTGCGTGAGCGTGATGCGAAGGAACAGGGGCTGGCACGCCTGACGGAATTGTATGCGGCCCTGAGTCAGACGAGCCAGCTCATCTCAAGGGTGAACGACCGCGGGGATTTGTTCGCGGAACTGTGCCGCATTTGCGTGGGCACCAGCGGATTGATGTTGGCCGCAGTGGGTTTGCGACAACGCGATCGTTCGAGAATTGAATTCCCGGCCTCTTACGGCGACCATCAGGAGCTTCTAAAAACCCTGGAAATGCTCTCCGAAACAGACTCGAGCGATCGCTCCCGCGCGCTCCACGTCACTCTACGCACCGGTCGGCCAACGGTATCCAATGAGCTACACATATCGCGCGACTTTTTCTCTTCAGAAGCGTCGTTTCCTCTGACCTGTCAGGATGAGGTCGTGGGAGTGCTGTGCGTGTTCTCGCAGGAGAAGCAATTCTTCCAAAAAGACATCGTCGAGTTATTGGAGCAGTTAGCCATGGAGGCCTCATTTGCGTTGGAAAGCCTCCACCGGGAGGCGGAGCGGCGCCGTCAAGCGGCGATTGTGGCCGATCAAAATCGCATCCTGAGTCTGATCGCATCAGGGGCGGACCTAAAAGTAATCTTCGACACTCTAACGCAATTCATCGAAGCACGGTCCGATGGGGGCCTGTGCTCGCTCATCGCGCTGGACGTAGAGGGCGTCAGATGCTGCCACAGTGTTTCACCTTCCTTGCCGCCGGGCTTCGGCCGCGCTCTCACCGAAGCGCCCGATGCATACGGTGTCGGACCCGCCAACGAGGCCGTGCGGAGTGGCCTGCCCGCAATAAGTCGCGCTATCGAGAATTACACACTCAGTGAGGAGTTGGGCAAGTATGCGCGTGACTACAACCTGCAAACGATCAGCGCTTGGCCCATTTTCGGGAGCAAGCATCAGGCGTTAGGGGCGCTCTCGCTGTACCAGCGCCGCGGCGCTGAATCGGGTCAGTTCGACGAGCGCCTGATCGGCATTTGCACCAACCTCGCTGGAGTCGCGATCGAGAGTTACCGGGCTGCCGATCGGATTCGACACCTCGCGCATCACGATGATTTGACAGGGCTTCCAAATAGGGTGCTCTTCAGTCATCAGCTGCTCCAGGCGCTCGCTCGTGCGCAACGCATCGACGGGGCTGTCGCTGTCTTATTTCTTGATCTCGACCGGTTCAAAATCATCAACGATACGCTGGGTCATGACGCAGGTGACGAGGTTCTGCGACAAATTGCCAACCACTTGCGAGAATGCGTGCGCGCAACCGATATCTTGGCACGTGTCGGTGGCGACGAATTCACATTGATAGTCGAGCAATTTGTCGATGGCCAGGAACTTAGCGTCATTGCTCAAAAGCTGCTCACGGCGATGGCTAAGCCCCTGACGATCGTCGCCCAGCAGTATCAACTCTCGGGGAGCATCGGGATAGCGATTTATCCAACGGACGGCACCGACAGCTCATCGTTGCTTAAGAATGCCGACATCGCAATGTATAGGGCTAAAGCTTCAGGCAAGAATACGTACCAGTTCTACGCGAACGATATTGATGTGCACAGCCTTGAACGACTCTCGCTTGAGAATGAGCTCCGGCAGGCGGTGGCACTACGCGAGATCGAGGTCCATTACCAGCCCAAAGTCAACATCCAAACGGGGCGGATCGCGGGTGCAGAGGCCTTGGTGCGATGGCGGCATCCGAAACGGGGCATGCTGCTACCGAGTGACTTCATCTTCGTTGCCGAGGAAATGGGCCTCATCGGCTCGATTGGAACCTTCGTTTTGGAGACAGTGTGCGCTGATCTGTCGCTATGGCGTGAAAGCGGTTTGCCACCGACACGGGTGGCCATCAATCTGTCAGCTCAGCAATTTGCCGACTCTCGCCTGCTCGACAACCTCAATCGCGTGTTACGCGAATCAAGCTGCGACCCGCAGCTATTGGAGTTCGAGATTACGGAAAGCGTTGTCATGACCAATCCAGAGAAAGCACTGCATCTGCTGGAGCAGATCAAGAATTACGGTATTACTCTGGCGATCGACGACTTTGGCACTGGGCACTCCTCGCTGGCTTATCTCAAGCGCTTTCCAGTGGATAGTGTGAAGATCGACCATACGTTTGTACGTCATATTGCAAACGATCCAAATGATCTGGCTATCACCAGGGCGATCATCGCGCTTGGGCATTCATTGGATCTGAAGGTGGTCGCAGAGGGTGTCGAATCCGCAATTCAGCTGGAGATCCTGCGGCGCTTTCATTGCGATGAGTTCCAGGGCTTCCTATTCAGCGCCGCCGTTCCATCGGAGCAGTTTCAAGATATCATGAGCATTAACACTCAAGGTCGGACGCCGGAGGAAAGCTCTATGCCAATGGCGGAAGCGAGGATCACCACCTAGGAATCAGTCTCCAAAGCAAATCGTCGCAATACTTGACATCAACATGCATATACATGTATGGTGATCTCAAGGTCGTCATCATGAAACTCCAGGCACTTCCTTGTTACTGTGCGACGCTGCGTCAAGCCGCGAGAGCAGCGACAGTGCTGTATGAGTCAGTACTTGCGGAAAGCGGTCTACACTCCACGCAATACACGCTCATGCAGGTGTTGAGCAGGGTTTCGAACCTGACGACCACGGAACTCGCTGATGCGATCGGCATCGACCAAACAACCGCGACCCGCACCCTGGCTCTTGTCAAGAGAAATGGTCTCGTCGTAGATACCCCCGGTAGTGATCGTCGTGAACGTCGGTGGTCATTGAGCTCCGAAGGAGCGGCGAAGGTGCGGAAGCTCAATCCAGCGTGGGAGGCGGCCCAGCGGGCATTCGAGAAGCGCATTGGGCGTGCCGAGGCGGCCGCGCTAAAGACAGCCTGCCATTTGGCCGCGATTAAGTTGGCGGCGAGTTGAACCCGTTTCCGTCATCCATCTGCCGGTAAAGCGAGCACGCGTAAATGTTCCGTTCATGCGATTTCAAGCTCATATACATGTAGGTACATGGACATGCCTCGCCTCTTTACCACTTGCTTCTGGGGAATACTCATGAATTCACTCAATCCTGGCAAAGCGTCAGGTCGTCGATTGATACTGATGTTGGTTGGAGTCGCGCTGTCGGCGAATGGTGCGCTCGCAGCCGAGCCGGTATCTGATTCCCAGGAACTGGCGCGGCAGTTTATTCTGGGTAAGTCGGTATCCGGGTTTGAAGCGGACTCGAACACCAAATTGCCGCAATCCACATCGGCGTCGAGCACTGTTCGCGTCGACCCTCAGGAATACGTGCGTCAGTTCATTCTGGGGACGCCGAATGTCGAGTTCGTAGCTGATTCGAGCGAACACGTAACGGGATTCGCGCCCGCGCCTGGGAGCGCGCACGTCGACCCGCAGGAACAAGTGCGCCAGTTCATCCTGGGCACACCGAAGCTCGGCGATCCTTCAGCGGGGACGGCGGCAACCTCAGCAGAATCTGCACGAAGCCATCGGCGCGTTGACCTGAAGCCAGGCCTATCCGGGGCATGATGCCGGGCGCGGTCCAATTGTAGTAGGTCTTTCAGGTAAGGCGATATCCACGCCCAGGAGGTACCGTGTTCACTCCAATCCTTTACACCTCGTTCACCGTTTTGGCCGGCTGCATCATCACGCTCGCGACAGTGATCGCTGGCTTGAATCAGGCCCTTAAGCGTGCCAATTGGCCGGCGGCCGCTCGCGGGCGGATCGTCCGGGTGACGATCACCGTCCTCGTCGGCTGGTTCATGGTTGCCGTAGCTCTCGCAGCACTGGGTGTGTACCACGTCGCCGGGGATCGGTTGCCGACCATCGAGTTTGGGATCATGGCTCCAATCCTGATCGGTGGACTACTGATCTGGCGGTCATCGATCCTCTCGCGGGTTGTTGAGGTTCTGCCGCGGCATTGGGTCATTGCCGTGCAGCTCTACCGTGTGGAAGGCGTGATCTTCCTGGTTCTCTATGCCTTCGGGCTGCTGCCAGGTGTGTTTGCGTTGCCGGCTGGAGCCGGGGATGTGGCGACCGGACTTCTGGCGCTAAATATTGCGATTAACGCCACTCGTGGCGCGGAGCTTCGTTCACGGACAGTGTTGCTATGGAACATTTTCGGCATTGCGGATTTGATCGTAGCCCTGACGACGGGGTTCTTCAGTTCTCCGTCACCGATCCAAAGATTTGCATTCGATCACCCCAACCAGCTCATCTCCATGTTCCCACTCGTGCTGATTCCAACCTTCTTAGTGCCGCTGGCGATTCTGCTGCATATTATTTCGCTCCGTCAGCTCGGGCGAGCCGTGGTACGCAGCAGCACGGGCTTCGCGCCCGCAATTGAACGGGTTCGGGTCTAGCACGCTAGCTGCTCAGTCCGTCTCACCCTTTTTTTGTCAAACTTGCGGCGCGCCTGCTCCACGTGTTTGAGGTTTTCCGCTGCCCACACCCACACCCCGCAAAAGGCCGCGCCAAGGCTCATCCCGAGGCGCGTCAGTTTGTATTCGACCTTTGGCGGCACGACGGGATGCACGGTCCTGGTAATCAGGCCGTCGCGCTCCATCTGGCGCAAGGTCTGTGTGAGCATCTTTTGGCTGATCCCTTCAACCAATTCGCCTAAGCGCGTGAATCGCAGCTCCCCTTTTTCCGACAATACCTCAAGGACCAACATCGTCCATTTGTCGGCTACACGGCCAATCAGCTCGGTGACCAGGGCTTCAATCCTGGGATCTAGGTCATCGGGAGGCGTCTGCCCGCCATAAAGCTTCGCGGTCGCGATTTGCTCCTTGGTGAACTGCGAAATCTTCGCCATTTTCAACTTTTTTTGGTTTCGCCATCTTCGCCATCTGCTTGAGCGTGAATTGAGGGGCGATTCGACTCATGGCCTTCAGCACGTTGCTGAGGCCGGGCCGAATTTCTTGCTTCCCCGCCCCAGCTTGACGGTGATGAAGAGCGCACACCAGATGGTCCACCGCCTCAGGCAGGTAACATCGACCGGGATAGATCAGCCACTTACGCTGTCTGATAATGGTTCGAGATAATATACGTAACTACTTGAAGAATATAGATAGAAGCCGCACGCAAGATGCGTGTATGCGATTTCGGTAACGTGTGTGAGCGAACTCATGCAGCTAATCAGCTCTGCTGGTCGCGAAGCTCTTCATCGTTGGGTCGATCATATTCGCGACAAGTGCGTATTCCGGTGATGGTGACCGGTGTTTCCGATTTATCGTGACCGGTCTGGCACGCAGTGAAGTGCTCAGCGCTGATGATAACTCAGTCGGTCACGTTGGGTGATT
>Ga0210394_10004558_pt1 | contig 16101 bp, 9 predicted proteins | sample IncBWC12MmetaG_FD_160121 | JGI IMG/M metagenome (GOLD analysis project Ga0210394, IMG submission 160121) | Forest soil microbial communities from Barre Woods Harvard Forest LTER site, Petersham, Massachusetts, United States - Inc-BW-C-12-M | ecosystem: Environmental > Terrestrial > Soil >... | reverse complement strand
GGGCGAGCGCATCTGATTACCGGTTGCGCGGACGGGTGCATCTATATCATCGACGTCGAGACGGGAACGGAAGTATGGTCTGTGCGGACGGATAATACGATTTATACCGTTCCACTGGTGGTGGACGACACGGCGTATATCGGGTCGACGGACAAATACCTCTATGTTCTGGATCTGGAGCGGCGCGTGGTGAAGAAGAAGATTTATGCCGGCTCCAAAATCTTCTCGCCGCCGCGGCTGCTGGCTGGGAGGATTTATTTCGGAGCGTGCAGTGGGATGATTTATGAGCTCGACCCGGGCACCGCGGAGATTACGGGTACGCATCAGCTTCCGGACGCTGTCACCAACGCGCTTACTTATAACGCGGAGACCGGCGATTTCTATGCGCTCACTTACGTGAACCAGCTTTTCGCGTTCGCCCGAATCCCCTCCATGACTGTCGGGGTTCCCCAGTGATTCCGGTAGCCGAGGACGTGGGTCTGCCGCAATCGCGCTTCAACGAAGGCGTCACACGGAGTCGACATTACGAAAATCTTGATTGCCTTCGTGGCGCACGCCCCCGGCGTGCCGCGTCGACACTTGTGTCGAAGCCTGGCCGGCGTCGAGACGAGTCTCGACGCGGCACGCACGAGTGCGTACGCCACATGACCGGCAGGGTTTCATGATACGGCGCCCACTGGTCAGTCGTCGGAGATGTCCTGGTTTGTTTTGTCCTTGAGCATTGCCGTCGCCAGCAGCGAAATGATTGCGCAGACCAGGATGAAAATCGCGATCGGCGTGGCGGAACGATAGCGGCTGACCAGCGACGACGCGATCAGTGGCGCGGGACCTCCTGCAATCAGCGACGACAACTGATAGCCCAAGGACGCGCCGCTGTAGCGCAGGCGTCCAGGGAAAGACTCCGCGATGAGCGCGGCCTGCGGGCCGTACATCATATCGTGCGGCACCAGCGAGAGCACAATTGCGAGAGCCACCAGAGACGCTACTTTCGTATCGAGCAGTGCGAAATAGGCGAAGCCATAGACTCCGGTGACGGCCGCACCGAGCATGTAAATACGCTTGCGGCCAAAGCGGTCGGATAGATGGCCGAACAGTGGAATCGAGATGAACGAGAGCGTCGCTCCGCCGAGCACCGACATCAGGAGAAAGTCGCGGCTCAGATGCAGCATGCCGGTGCCGTAGGCGAACACGAAGGCGGTGAACAGATAGAACGGCGCTTGCTCGGCCATGCGGCAAAGGGCTGTGAGGATGATTTCGCGCGGATGACGACGCAGGACTGCGAGGACCGGAGCGCGCTCAATGCGGCGCTCCGCGACCAGCTTGACGAATACCGGAGTTTCGAGGATTCCCAGGCGAATGTAGAGGCCGACCCCGATCAGGACGATGCTAAACAGGAAAGGGACGCGCCAGCCCCACGTCAAGAATTGATCGCCGGACATCGCGCTTACCGCGAGGACGGCAAGATTCGCAAGAAACAGACCGGCGGGCACGCCAAACTGCGGCCAGGAGGCGATGAAGCCGCGATGTTTGTTCGATTGCGCCCATTCCATCGACAGGAGCACCGAGCCGCCCCATTCGCCGCCAACGCCGATGCCCTGAACGAAGCGCAGAAACGTCAGAATGACTGCGCCCCAGATTCCGATGCGGTCATAACCGGGGACGAGCGCCACTAAAAAAGTTGCGACGCCCATCAGCAGCAGAGTCGCGATCAGGGCGGCCTTTCGGCCAAGACGGTCGCCATAATGGCCGAAGATGGCCGCGCCGATCGGCCGGGCGAGGAAACCGACGGCGTAGACACCGAAGGCTTCCAAGGTGCCGACGAACGGATCGGCTCGGGGGAAATAGAGCCGGGCAAAGACGAGGCCGGTGATGGTGCTGTAGAGGAAGAAGTCGTACCATTCAATCGCTGTGCCGATGGCGCCGGCGAAAACCGCGCGGCGCAACTGCCGCCCATGCTCTGCCTCGTCGAAGGTCCCGAGCTCTGCGGTGGTGGTCATCTTGTCAGTCTAAGTCGATTTAGTCCGTCTGTCCGCATGCTGACGCATGGCGGTTCAGTGTGCACACTGGGCTATGCTATGGGCGCTGAGGCGCGAGGCGGCTATTGCGACCTTTGTTGCGCGATTTTCAGGATGGCGCATAGGCTGCGGTCGACATCCTCTGCGGTGGTCGCCCAGGACGATACGCTGATCCGCATCGCGGTGTGACTGTGCCATTCTGTACCGCCGCACCAGCAGGTGCCCTCGCGCTGCACTTCCGCGATGACGCGACGGGTCTTCTCCGCGTCGCCGAAGGAAACCAACACCTGATTCAGCACGACATCGTTCAACACGGGAAATCCCGCCTCGCGAAATCCATCGGCGAATCGCGACGCGAGGCGGCAGTTCCGTTCAATCATTTCCGCCAACCCGCTTCGCCCCAGAGATCGAAGCGCGGCCCATATCTCGATTCCCCGCGCGCGCCGCGAGGCTTCGGGAGTATATTGCCACGGCTCGCGATGCTCGCCCATTTGGAGATAGGCCGCGCGCACGGTCATCGCCGCGCGCAGATGTTCCGGGTCGCGCACAATCGCCAGTCCGGAATCATACGGCACGTTCAGCCATTTGTGACAATCGGTGGCCCAGGAGTCCGCTTCGGCGAATCCTGTGACCAGATGCGCGCGCTCCGGTGCCGCGGCGGCCCACAATCCGAACGCGCCGTCGACGTGGACCCACGCGCCGTTCTCGCGGGCTCGCGTGCAGATTTCGGCGGCTGGATCGAACGCGCCGGTGTTCACATTGCCGGCCTGAATCGCGACCAGCGTGCGGCCGTCCAGCCTCGGCACAAGACTCACGATCATGCGCCCCTGGTCGTCCGCTGGAACGGTGACGACCCGCTTACGTCCGAATCCGAGCATCGACAGAGCCTTCATCATCGATGCGTGCACCTCCGCTCCCACCACCACGGTGATCTCCGGAGCGCCGAACAGACCGCGCTCTTCAACATCCCATCCGGCACGCGAAAGCAGCGCGTGGCGGGCCGCGGCCAGCGCCGTGAAATTGGCCATGGTCGCGCCGGTGACGAATCCTATCCCGCACGCGTTCGGAAGCGCAAGTACATCCAGCAGCCACCCGCTCGCGATCTCTTCGATCCGCGACGCGACCGGCGATTGCGCGAACAGCGCGGCATTCTGGTCCCACGCACCAGCGAGCCAGTTCGCCGCCATCGCCGCAGGCAGCGATCCACCGGTCACGAAGCCGAAGTAGCGCGGGCCCGTGGAGGCGATGGTCGCGGGCGATCCACAATTGTCGAGCTGTGCGATCAACTCAGAGGGATCGCCAGGATCCTCATTCAATGCGCCACCAAGCCCATCGAGTCGGGCGATATCTTCGGGCGACGGAGCGACGCGCCGGTTGTTGATCGCACTGGCATATCGATCGGCGCGAGTGGCGGCTTCAGCCAACAGTTTTGAATTCATGAATGGATGTATTAATACTAATAGGCCACAGCGGCTCCGTTCCGCGCGTCCACACTAATACCTCGTCCGGAAAGTCCCTTAACGAACGCAAGACCTCCGAGCCGCCATGCGCAGCATGCGGATTGCTTGAATTCCGGGAGGACCCGCATGCTACGCATGGCGGCTCAGACCGTATCGACAAAATATTCAAGCATGAACTTTCTGGACGATGTACTAGCCTCAAGCTGACGAGTCTGTGGGAAAAGTCAGATTAGACCGCTCCCCTGAGAAACCCGCCTTGTCTTCGCCCGATATTCGCAAAGAATTCGCCCGCGGCGGGTTTTTCATCACCATCGGTGAGCAGCAGGCTCATGCGGACTCCTGATAGTCGCGGTTCTTTCCCCCGCCTTGGGGATTCATCGAAATAAGGAGAACCGCGACCACCGGGAGCGGTCAGCGCCGGAGTTTTCAGACACACTCTGACGCATGGGTCTCTTCGCCGGTCCGCTCTCTGACGGTCGCGGTCGGAACCGCCATGCGTGAGCATGCGGACAAGCGCGTCATGTCTGCTCGCTGATTGGTGCTCGTATTCGTTCTTCGCAGGCGCGAGATCGCGGGCGTGTTTCTCCGCCGTTTCCGAAACCGCGCCGTTAATCTGATCTGTAGCACGAGGCGCGCTTCTGTAGATCATATATACTTCTGATTGAGACCGTAAAAAATCGATGTCGCTGAAAATGCTGGGAATTCTAATCATGGTGGCGGCGGATCTACCTGGGGCCGCCGCCCCTAGCTTCTCACGCGACATACAACCCATCCTTCAAAAGAAATGTCAGGGCTGCCACCAGCCGGCGTCGAAAATGTCCGGCCTGGATCTCACCACGTTCGACGGTTTTTCGAAAGGCGGGAAGCGCGGTCCGGCGTTTGTAGCGGAACGGCCGGACGATAGCGTTGTGGTCCGCTACCTGACCGCAGTTCTGCAACCTCGGATGCCGCTGGGCGAACCCGCGCTGCCTGAGGCCGAGATCGCTCTGGTGCGCGAGTGGATTCGCGACGGTGCGAAGAACGACTCTCTTCCGGAGACCACCGAGCTACGAACGCCCGTCTATCTCCAACCGCCCGTGATCACGGCGCTGCGTTTTTCGCCGGATGGTTCGGAGATTGCCGTTTCGGGCAATGGCGAAGTGCTGATTCACCCAGTCGACGGCACCGCTCCCCTGCGGCGATTGATGGGCAGTGCGGAGCGGATTCTATCGCTGGCCTATAGCACGGACGGAAAACTGCTGATCGCGGGCGGGGGAACGCCGGCGCAGTTTGGAGAAGTGCAGATCTGGGACGCGAAAAGCGGGAAACTGCTCCGCTCCGCGCGATTGACCGCCGACACCGTGTTCGGCGCGTCCCTTTCGCCCGATGAATCGAAAATTGCCGTCGGGGGCACGGACAACTCCGTGCATATGGTCGAGACAGCGAGCGGGAAGGAACTATACAAGATCAGCAATCACGAAAACTGGGTGCTGGCGACGGTCTTCGGCATCGATTCGAAGAGATTTGTGTCGGCCAGTGGAGACCGGGCCGCGAAGCTGATCGACGCGGGCAGCGGTGCGTTTCTCGAAAATGTGAACTTGCTGCGCGGGGAGCTGACCGCGATCGCGCGGCACCCGAAGAAAGACATCGTGGTCATCGGCGGAGCGGAGCGCATTCCTTATATATACCTGCTGGACCGGCCGCGGAACATGAAGATCGCCGACGACTCCACTTTGGTGAGAAAGCTCGACCGGCAGGACGGCGTCATCACGGCGCTGGACTGGTCGCCCGATGGGACCAGGATCGCGGGGGCGGGCGCCGCCCCCGCGGTGAATCTGTACGATCCGGAAACGGGCCAGAAAAAGGCGTCCTGCAAGGGCCACGAAGCCGGGATCTACGCGGTGGCTTTTTCACCCGACAGCAAAAAGTTGGCGACGGGAGGGTTCGACGGAAAAGTGCGGATCTACTCGACGGCCGATTGCGCGCTGATCCGGGCGTTCGTGCCAGCGCCGCTCTCCGCGGGGAGTACGCAATGAGGATCGTCGCGGCAGGATTGCTTCTTGCATGCGGGCTCTGCGCAGAGCCTCCTTCGATTGTGGAATTGCAGCCGAGGGGCGCGCAGAAGGGCAAGCCGTTTTCGCTCACCGTGGTCGGGCAGAACCTGGGCGAAGGCCTGAGCGTGATTTCGAATCTTCCAGCGTCGTTCACGCCGATGGGCTCGGAAAAACAGGGCATGGCCGATCGCGCCACGACGTTTCTGGTGGAACCGAAAGCGGATTGGGCAGTGGGCGTCTACACCATCCGCCTGAAGGGGCCGAATGGACTTTCGAACATTCTGCTGTTCAGCGTGGGCGCGTTTCCGGAAATTGCCGAAGACGAGAGCAGGCCCGGTGCTTTGCCTCACCAGAACGATTCGATTGAGCGCGCGCAGCCCCTTCCATCGACTCCGGTAACAGTCAACGGAACGTTGCAAGGCCCCGAACGCGACCTGTACCGGATTCAGGCGAAGACGGGTGAGCGGCGGGTTTTTGAAGTGGAGGCGCGGCGCGCAGGCTCGGCGATCGACCCGGTGATCCAGGTGATGGACGGCTCCGGAAAAGTGTTGGCGCGCAGCGACGATGATCCATTATTGGATCTCGACGCGCGGGTGGACGTCACCTTCCCGAAAGAAGGCTTTTATTATGTCGAGGTGCATGATGCGCGGTTTTCCACTCAGACGCAGAATTTTTATCGCCTGAAGACCGGCGCTTATGCCTACCCGACGGAAATATTTCCGCTCGGCGGCAGGCGCGGCGAAAAAGTTGAGGTCGAGCTTTCGGGCACGAAGGTGAACGTCGATCTGACGGGGGCGAAGACGCCTCGCGTCTTTGTGAATTTGCCGGATTCGCCGGTGTTGCCGCTGCCGTTCGCAGTCGGCGATTATCCGGAAGTAAGAGGGCCGGTGGAAGGACCACTCAAGCTGCCGGTAACGGTCAACGGGCGACTGGCGAAACCGGGCGAGGCCGACCGGTACGAGCTGCGCGTTGAGCCCGGCCAGGAGTTCTTTTTCGATTTGCAGGCGCGGGAACTGGGCACTTCGAAGCTCACAGGCCTCTTGACGGTCTGGGACGAGCAGGGCAAGAAACTTGCCTCGGCAGGCGATGGACCGCTGCCGGTGGATGTCGCCGCTGTGACTGCCAGCAGCCGGACCCTCGGCGATCCGTTCCTTCAATTCAAGGCGCCGGAAAACGTGCATCGCATCTGGATTAGCGTCGAAGACCTGGCGCGGCGGGGCGGCCCGCAATATGGCTACCGGTTGATGGTCTATCGCGCGTCGCAGGATTTTCGAGCGTCGGTCGGCACTCCATTCCTGAACATCCCTGCCGGCGGCACAGCGCTGGTAAATGTGAATATCGCTCGCCGCGGTTACAACGGCCCTCTGCAGATTGAGGCGGTTAGCCTGCCGGAGGGCGTGACGGCGGCGGGTGGCGATATTCCGGCCGAAGTCGCTGACCCGAACAATCGCGCGACCAGTCGGAACGCAATCCTGACGCTGACCGCCGCAGTCGGCGCGACGCTCAAGGCCGGCGAACTCAGCTTCCGCGCGGTCGGTTTCGATGAGCAAGGAATGCCGATCGGGCGACTGGCGACCGGAACCGGTTACTCGATCGGCGTAGCGGGAGCGACGGAGCAAGGCGTGGTCGACCGGCAACGTTCGCTGACGGGAGCGTGGTTGGGATACGCGCTGCCCGCCGCGCTGACGGACGCTCCGCCGGCAACGCTGGCACTGAAGCTGGAAAGCGTCGCGAAGAAGGAAGCGGGCTATCAATTCCTGTTCCGCTGGACGTGGACCACGGAGGGCGCCATGCAGAACTGGCCCGATACGGTGAATGTGGATGTCCCGAACTTCACCGACCTGCGCGTGATTGAGATGGCGGTCGATCCAAAAAACAAGAAGACGGGGACGTTTCTGGTAACATCCACCAAAAATACTCTGCCCGCGCTTTACAATGTAGTTATCAGCGGACGCCTGACGGTAAGTGGGGCTCGACGGGAAATTTACGCGCCGCTGGTGGCGTTCCCGGTGCCGGCGATGGACGAGGAGAATAAGAATGCGAATCCAACTTCCGCTCGCTAGCGTGCTGCTGCTCGCTAGCACTGCGGCGTTCGCCGAGCCGGTGACGTTTCTGCGCGACGTGGCTCCTATCCTCAATAAGGCGAGCTGCACTTCGGGCACATGCCATGGCGCGGCGAAGGGGAAGAACGGATTCAAGCTCTCGCTGCGCGGGTACGATCCGCAATTCGATTACGAAGCGCTGCTGTACGATTTATCAGGTCGACGATTTAACCGCGCGGACCCGTCGCGCAGCCTGATGCTCTCCAAGCCGACGCAGCAGGTAGCGCATGGCGGCGGATTGCGATTCGAGAAAGACTCGGCGTATTACCGGACGATTTTCAATTGGATCGCGCAGGGGGTTCCGTTCGGGGATCCGGCCAAGGACAGCGTGGCTGCGCTCGAAGTGGTGCCCGCTGAGATCGCGATGCCCCGCCCGGGTGAAAAAATGTCGGTGAAGATCATCGCGCGGTTCGCCGACGGGCTGACGCGCGATGTGACCAACGAGGCGGTGATTGAATCGAACACGCCGGATGTCGCGAAAGTTGACGCAGCGGCAGCCGTGAGTGGCGAACGCGTTGGCGAGGCCACGCTGTTGGTCCGCTATCAGGGCAAGTACGCGACGATTCCCGTCAACGTGCTGAACCCGAAACCCGGCTTCGCTTGGAAGGCGCAGCCGCAGTACAACTATGTCGACCAATTGATCGATGCGAAACTTCAGAAGCTGCATATCCAGCCCTCCGGCCTGTCCACCGATGCCGAGTTTCTGCGCCGCGTGACCCTGGATCTGATCGGCCAGCTGCCCACGCCCGCCGAGGTTCGCGAGTTTCTGGCGGATCCAACGCCATCGAAGATCAAGCGGGAAAAGCGCATCGATAAACTGATCGGCAGCGCCGCATTTGCCGACCGCTGGACGGTGAAGTGGGGCGATCTGTTGCAGTCCTCTCGAAAATTCCTGGGAGAGAAGGCGACCTATGAGTTCCGCGAATGGATCCACGATAGCGTCGCGGCGAACAAACCGTACGACAAGATGGTTCACGAATTGCTGACCGGTAGAGGCAGCGTCTACGACACTCCTGCGGCGAACTATTTCCGCACCACACGCGATCCCAAGCCAACCATGGAGAAGACGACGCAGGTGTTCCTGGGCGTCCGCATGGTCTGCGCCCAGTGCCACGACCATCCGTTCGAACGCTGGACCCAGAATCAGTATTACCAGATGGCTGCGTTCTTTTCGGCGGTCGGGCTGCGGCCTGGATATGAAGTGGGCGAGGAAATCGTCTACGATCAGCGCTCGGGCTACGAGATGCACCATCCGAAGGACAATCGGGTGATGGCGCCGGAATTTCTGGTCGCCTCGGCGGGCGCCATAAAAATTCCTTCTGACGAAAAACGCCGCGACGCGTTCGCGGATTGGCTGGTATCGAAGGAGAATCCGTTTTTCGCCAAGGCGATCGCGAACCGCATCTGGAGTTACTTCCTGGGCCGCGGCATTATCGATCCGGTCGACGATATCCGGGCTTCGAATCCGCCGGTGAACGCGCCTCTGCTCCTGGCCTTGACGAAGGACCTGACCGACCATCAATTCGACTTGCAGCATCTGATGCGCGTCATCGTGAAGTCCAGAACGTACCAGGCTTCTTTTCAAACCAACGAATGGAACGCGCTCGATGGCGACAATTTCTCGCACGCCATCCCTCGGCGGTTGAGCGCGGAGCCGCTGATGGACTCGGTGACCCAGGCGGCGGGCGTCCGTCCGAATTTCCCCGAGGTGCCCGAAGACACCTCGGCATCGCAGCTTCCCGATCCTCACGTGGGGGCCGACGGATTTCTCGACTTGTTCGGTCGCCCCGCTCGCGAATCGTCCTGCGAGTGCGAACGTCGTGCCGATTTCAGCCTGCCACAAGCTTTGAACCTGGTGAATGGAACGACCATTTCCGATGCGGTGGCCGATTCGAAGGGCCGTATCGCGAAGAACGTTCTCGCGGGCATGACGGACGCGGCAATGGTGGAGGATCTGTATCTCGCGACGTTGAGTAGATTGCCAACCAAGAGTGAAGCCGAAAGCGCGTTGCGGTATATGGCCGGAGGACCGCAAACTCTGAAGGCTCAGGATTTGCTGTGGGCGCTGCTGAACAGCAAAGGATTTCTTTATGTTTACTAGTGGCCTGCTATCGCTAGGGTTTATAGAAATGAGGCGGATGTGCTGAATATTCCTGGACGAATTGCCGGACAAACTTGCGAAGGACCCACGCGGCGGGAACTGCTGAGGATCGGCTCGCTCGGCCTCGCCGGGTTGCACCTGCCAGGCTTCTTTCTTTCGCAGCAGGCGGCCAAAGCCGCGGACACCGCCAATAAATACGCCGGCGCGCGAGGCTTCGAAAACGCGAAGAACGTGATCATGATTTTCCTTCAGGGAGGCCCGAGTCACATCGACATCTGGGATCCCAAACCGGACGCGCCCGAAAACATCCGCGGCCTATTCAAGCCGATTAAGACCAAAATTCCTGGGACATGGATCGGCGAGCACATGCCGATGATGGCGCAGGCCATGGACAAGGTGACGCTCATCCGGTCGATGAGCTACACGCCGAACGGCCTTTTTAACCACACTGCGGCGATCTATCAGATGCTGACCGGCTACCCTCCGGATAAAGTTTCGCCTTCCGGCCAGCTGGAACCTCCCAACGCACAGGATTTCCCAACGGCCGGGAGTCATGTCAGCAAGCTGAAGCCGATGAAGGATGCCATGCTTCCTTTTGTCGAGCTGCCGAGGCCGCTGCAGGAATCGGGAATCATCGGCAAGGGCGGCGCCGCGGGCTTTTTGGGAAAAGCGTACGACCCGTATCGCATGTATCAGGACCCCGCGGGCAAAGTAACGCTCGACGATCTGTCCCTGCGCAAGGATATTCCGCCGGAGAGGCTGAAAGACCGCTTCGAATTGCTGAAAGGCATTAACGGTTCGATGCCCGATCTCGAAAAGGCGCTCAACAAATCCGCGGTCGACGAATATTATGGCAAGGCGTACGATCTGGTCCTGAGCGGCAAGGCACGCGACGCGATGGACTTGACCAAGGAAACGCCGCAGATGCGCGAGCGCTACGGGATGCACACCTTCGGCCAGAGCGTATTGATGGCGCGCCGGCTGATCGAAGCCGGAACCAAGTTCGTGCAGGTGAATTGGCCGTCGGTGGCGAACGGCGATCCGGAGAAGACCGCGTGGGACACGCACGCCGCGAACTTCGCGCCGCTGAAGAATCTTCATTGCCCGAAGCTCGACCGCTCGCTCTCGGCCCTGCTCGAAGATATGGATCAGCGCGGATTGCTGAAGGAAACGCTGGTCGTCGCGATCGGCGAATTCGGCAGAAGCCCGCGAATGGGCGTCTCGACCAGCGGGAACAGCAACAGTCCGGATGGGCGCGACCACTGGCCCTATTGCTATAGCGGCGTGGTTGCCGGAGCGGGAATCGCGCGCGGCATGCAGTACGGCGAATCGGACGCGACCGCATCCAGCCCGAAGGAGAAGCCCGTGCATCCCAACGATTTGCTGGCGACCATTTACTACGCGCTTGGCATCGATCCGGATATGGAGATCCGGAATCATCTGAACCAGCCGCGTGAACTGGTCAAAGGCAAAGTGCTTCTTGACCTGTTCGTGTAAGTAAATTCTGTCCGCATGCTGACAACGGAGCCGCGACCGTCAGGGAGCGGATAGCCGCGCTTTAAGAAATCGGCCCGTGTACGACGCTTTGCACGCTGCGATTTGTTCCGGGGTTCCACTTACCACCACTTCCCCGCCCGCGTGACCACCCTCCGGGCCCAGATCGATTACATAATCGGCGGTCTTGATGACGTCGACATGATGCTCGATCAACAGTACGCTGTGTCCGGAATCCACCAGCCGGTTGAGAGATTCCAGCAGGCGCTCGACATCGGCCAGATGGAGCCCGGTAGTCGGTTCGTCCAGGATGTAGACGGTGTGCTTCGACCGTTGCAGCTTACTCAACTCCGTCGCGATCTTGATGCGCTGCGCTTCGCCGCCCGAGAGCGTCGTTGCCGATTGCCCCAGCGTCAGATACCCCAGCCCCAGATCGGCTAGCACTTCGATTTTCTTGCCCACCGCCGGTTCGTTCGCGAAGAACCCCACGCCTTCTTCAATCGACATATTCAGGATGTCGTCGATCGTCTTTCCGCGCACCGTCACGTCCAGCGTCTCGCTATTGAAACGGGCCCCCTTGCAGGTCCCGCACGTCACCTCCACGTCGGGCATGAAATAAAGCTGGGTGGTGATCGTGCCTTCTCCCTGGCACTCCTCGCAGCGGCCTCCCTTCACGTTGAAACTGAACCGCCCCGCCTTGTATCCTCGCTCGACCGACAACGGAGCTTCCGTGAACAGGTCGCGAATATTGTCGTAAAAGCCGATATAAGTCGCGGGATTCGACCGGCTGTTGCGCCCGATCGGAGACTGGTCGATGTTCACCACTTTGTGGACATGCTCGACGCCATCGATGCCGTCGTGATCGCCCGGCAGAGTGCGTGTGTCCACCAGGCGCTTCCACAGCGCCTGATAAAGGATCTCGTTGATCAGCGTACTTTTCCCCGAGCCCGACGCTCCGGTGATCGCCACCAGAACGCCCAGCGGAAACGTGACATCGATGTTCTTCAGGTTGTTTTCTCTCGCCCCGCGAACGGTGAGCAACTTGCCATTGCCTTTGCGCCGGCTCTTCGGCGTCGCGATCCGCCGCCTTCCCGATAAAAACTGCCCGGTGGGCGACGCCTTGCAAGCCAGCACGTCCTTCATCGTCCCCTGGACCACCACTTCTCCACCGTGCACGCCGGGCCCCGGTCCCATCTCCACGACGTGGTCCGCCGCGCGAATCGTGTCCTCGTCGTGCTCCACCACGATCACCGTATTGCCGATGTCCCGCAAACTTTCAAGCGTCGCGATCATCTTCACGTTGTCTTTCGGATGCAGACCGATGCTCGGCTCATCGAGCACATAGAGCATTCCCATCAGCCCCGAACCGATTTGCGTCGACAGCCGGATTCGCTGCGACTCGCCCCCGGAAAGCGTCCCGGAGCGGCGATTGAAACTCAGGTAATCCAGTCCGATGCCGAGCAGCAGTTCCAGACGTCCGCGAATTTCACCCAGCACGTGCCGCCCCGCGTCCGCTCCCCGTCCCTTGGGCTTGATGGTGGCAAGAAACGCGTGCAGCTCATCGAAGTGCATATTTCCCAGGTCGAAAATTGTTTTGTTCTCCACCGTGAATAGCAGCCGTGTCGCCCGCACCCGCGCGCCCTTGCAATCGGGACAGGTGTGTTCCACCATCACCTTGTCGAGCCATGCCTCCATCCCGGAGTTCGCCTCGCCGCGCTGGCGATAGCGGCGATAATGCCTCTCGATCCTTCGCGCGATGCCGCCGAAGCCCACCTCTTTGCCTTCCGAATCGTCGCGCTTGACCTTCGCGTCCGGCGGCATCGAGATCGCGATCTTCTTGCCGTCGAGCCCGTTCAGGATCGTGTTTCGCACCGTCTCCGGAAGCTTCTCCCACGGCGTGTCGAGCGAAAATCGAAAGGCTTTGGACAAGCTGTACATCATCCGCCCGTCCCACGTGTCCGGATTGTACTTGAAGGCCTCTCGAACGAAACATCCTCCCGCGATGCTGCGCCGCGGATCGGGGACCAGCAATTCCGGATGCGTCAACTTGTGGACGCCCAGGCCTCCGCAAGTCCGGCAGGCGCTCTCCGGATTGTTGAACATGAAGTACTCCGGCTGAATGTCGCCGTAAGTAAAGTGATGCGTTTTGCTGGCGGTGCCGTTGTAAAACCGCTCTACATCCGCTTTGCTGGCGCCTTTGACGATCTCAATTTCGATAAGGCCGTCGCCCACCAGCAGCGTCGCGGCGATTCCCGCTTTGATCGCCTTTTCATGAGCGCGCCCGACCACGAAGCGATCCACCACGGCGTCCATTGTCCTGATCTTTGATCCGTCGATGTCGATCTCGGCGGAAATATCGACGACCTTTCCATCGATGATCATCTTTCGGCAGCCTTTTTTCCGAACTTCGGTCAGCACGAAGTCCAGTTCCTCGCCGTACTGTTCGAAAACCGGCGCGCGCAGCTCGATCTCCGCTCCTTCCGGCAATCCCAAGATCGCCTCCAGAATCTGGCTCGACGTTCGGCTGGGCGTCGGCTCTCCCGTTCGAGGACAATGCGGCGCACCGATAGTCGCGTACAGAAGATTCAGGTAGCTGGCGATATCGGTCATCGTGCCGACCGTCGAGCGGGGGTTGTTGGCGATGGTCTTCTGCTCGATCGAAATTACGGGAGAGAGGCCGTACACGAAATCCACATCCGGCTTCGCCACCTGCGCGACGAACCGCTTCGCATAGGTCGAGAGCGATTCCATGAAGCGCCGCTGTCCTTCGGCGTAAATCGTGTCGAAGGCCAGGCTCGACTTGCCCGATCCAGAAAGGCCGGTAACCACCACCAGCTTGTTGCGCGGAATCTCGACAGAAACATTCTTGAGATTGTGAACCCGCGCGCCATGCACGGCAATGGTGGTTCGCATCGCCGTCTTAGAAGCCATCCGGCTCTCCCAGATGTTCTCCCAGGTGGACGAAAGCCAGCTCCTGCACCTGCACGTTGCTCTTCTTGGTCAGATGCACCGCCGTCGAAACGGCTCGAATCAACCCTTGGTCGGCGAGATATTCGCACGCCGAGGTCACCCCTTCCACATTGAAATTTCGCTTGAAATGCGCCTCGATCTCCGTTGCCGACCGCGCCTCACCGGCCTCCCGCAGATGATCGAGCACCGGGGCAAAAAGCGTTCCGGTACGCCGCTCGATATAGCTGTCGGCCGCATCTAGGGCGGATTGCACTGTTTTTTTCGTTTTTTTGCTATTCAGCAAATCCGAGTAGATAGTCTTGAAAAACGCCGGATTGATCTTCATCGCCTGCGGAATCACCTCCCGATCCGCCAGTTGCCGCGCGCCGATCACCTCGATCCGCGCCAGCGGCGTGGCCGCATAGAGAATCCACAACGCCGTGTAATCGAGATCGCCGCGAGTAATCATCCATTTGTGAGCTTTGTACATCGATCCCAGCGCTTGTGTTGCCGCGCCCAGCAGTTGCACCTGCACGTCGCGCTCGCCGATCTCGCCGAGCCTGGCACAAAGGTCCGCGATGGTCGGATCGTGCGTATAAAGCAGACGCCCTTTCGCCAGCAGCGAGTGAATGAAGGAATTTCGCACCGAACCCTCCACCGTTTTGCGGAATTCCGCACGAGGGATCAGGAACGCGTGGACATTGACGCCACCCGCGAGCAGCGAGAGGCTCCCCGACTCCACTTTCCTGTCGTCTATGGTGACCAGCGCCAGGTCGATATCGGACTTGGCCCATACCGTATCGTGCGACAGGCTGCCGCACAGGATGGCCGCAAGGATCGACTTGTCGCATTTCACCTGCGCCACAAGATCGTCGAGCACATCTAAGAATTGCTTCTCAACCAGTCGCACTTCGCATCATCATAACGCGCCCGTAAAGAAAGAGTGGGCCGTTCACCGCCTGCGCCCCGCACAACTCATCGGCAATCCGTAACATAGAGGCTGATAAACAGGAAGAACGCGGGGAAAGGGAAAGACGCGGGTTAGAGGCACCACAAAAACTACGAAACGAACCCAAGGGCGTGTGGGGCGGGCTACAAGCCCGCAGCCTCCCATCGGGCGGCTCTCTCGAAATTACGAAACGAACCCAAGGACGGCATCGGTTGCAACGACAAAAGATCAGTCCTTGCATCACTTAGCGCTTCACAACGAAACAAAAGGAACAGTTACTTCGCCAGCGCCGGGACCATCCAGATGAAAACCGCCAGGCTGAACAGAATCAGCACGACTCCGATGCCTGGGAGCCACAAAGCCGCTGTGGTATTGCCGGGTTCGAGGACGGAGACGTCCGGGTCGGCGGGGTAGTAGGAGACTTTGACGGCAGCTCCTTTGCGGTAGCGCGTGGCGATGCGGTCGGCTTCGTCCTGGCTTCCGCCTTCGATCTCGGCGAAACGGCGGAGATTATTGTAGTGTTTCGCGCCCGCTACCTCATATTCGTAGACAAATCGGGCGTAGGCGGCAGTGTCGCTTGAGTCGTCTGGAGTGTCTGTGCTCGCGGCAATCACGGAGCCCTGCGTGATGGGCCAGCTTTCGCTCGCGGAGCCGCGCCAATAGCGCTGATAGCCGGCGGTGAGGGCTAATACTCCCAGGCCGCAGGCAACCAGGCCGACGAAGGCCGCGGCCATGGCCATGGCGGCATTTCCTCCGGACTGCGAGGGCGGAGGGATGTCCATCGGCACCTCGCCGCGCCGGCCGGCTTCGATGGCGCTTTCGACGGATTTGGCAAATGCCTGATCGTCGGAGCCATTCATGCTGCGGATCATGGACGGACCCAACAACAGGCAGAGAACCGCGGGAAGGAGAAATGCCAGACCTGCGCCCGGGAGCCAGAAAGCTTCAGCGTGGACGCCGGGTTTCATGACGCCTGTGGCGGGATGGGAGGGATCGTA
>Ga0210394_10004557_pt1 | contig 16102 bp, 10 predicted proteins | sample IncBWC12MmetaG_FD_160121 | JGI IMG/M metagenome (GOLD analysis project Ga0210394, IMG submission 160121) | Forest soil microbial communities from Barre Woods Harvard Forest LTER site, Petersham, Massachusetts, United States - Inc-BW-C-12-M | ecosystem: Environmental > Terrestrial > Soil >... | reverse complement strand
ACCATCCCGACGAGGCGGTGAAGATCATCCTGGCCGGCGACTCCACCGGTGCAAAAACCGAAAAGGACCAGAAGCGGATGATGCTGGAGGTCGGCAAGCTGCTCGACGCCGGCGACGGCAAGCTCGACGTCAGGGATTACGACCGAACGGTTGCGACATTGATGTCGGGTGGATCGGACCCCGTGATTACCAGGAAGCCGGCAGGCGCCTACAGCTTCGCCGTCTACGATACGATGAAGTAGTCGGAACCGAACCCTTGACAAGTGGCGGGCGGCCGGTTTGTCCGGCCGCCCGCGGGTTGCGAGCATCGCTAGCGACTTTGTATAAGGCAGCGGCCCAGGAGGCCGGCAGCAACGCGCTGGATAAATTCCAGACAGGCCGAACAAAGGCGATGATCCGGTTATCGCTGGTGTCAGTGGCGATTGCTAGTTTGTCGGCCGTGGCGGCGCCGAGCCAACCTGTGGTTGCAGCGAGGATAGCGTCCCGGTCGGGGTCCATCCGCCGCCCAGCGCCTGAAACAGGCTGCTTGCCGCCAGCAGCTTGGTCAACCGCACCAGCGCCAGCGTGTTCTCGTTAATGAGGAGCGTTTGCTGGGTCTGCAGGACCGTGATGAGATTGACCGTGCCGGCGCGTAGTTGCGTTTCGGATACCTCAAAAGCCTTGCGGGAACTGGCTACGGCTTCAACCTGGAGGCGCTCCTGCAAGGTGGATTGCGAGAGCGCAACGAGAGCCTTTTCGACATCAGAGAACGCCGACAGCACCGCCTTGCGATAGAACTGAAGGTTTTGAAGCTGCACGCCCTTTGCCTGCTTCAGCTGACTCTCCAGCAAAAAGCCATCGAAGAGCGGCTGCACCAACCCCGCGGACAAGGTGTAGAACCAGGCGCCGGGTCCGAACAGAGAGGCAAGCGCTGCGCTCTGGACGCCGGTTTGACCGGTCAGGGTTATCTGCGGGAAGAACGCCGCGCGCGCCGCCTCGACGCTGAAGTTGGAAGACGCAAGCAAGGCCTCGGCCTGACGGATGTCCGGCCTCTGATTGAGCAGTTCCGAGGGTAATCCAGGCGTGACGCGCGGAATCGCAATTTGCGTCAATAGCCCGCCCTTCACCGTGAAATTCGCCGGCGCGCGCCCGACCAGCACCGCCAGCGCGGCGATATTCTGTCTCAGGATAATCTCGAGAGGAGGAATTGCAGCGCGCTCGGTCGCGACCAGCGCTTCCTGTTGCGACACTTCAAGCTGCGATGCGGTGCCGCCGGCATATTGTTGCTTGATAAGTGTGAGAATACGCTCGGCCGCCGCGAGATTCCGGCGTGCGACGCGCAATTCATCCTGTGCGGCGAGAATCTGGAAATAGGTATTGGCGACGGTCACCATAGCCGTGAGCGTGACGACTTCGCGATTGTACCTCGTCGCGGTCGCACTCTCCTCGGCGGCATAAAGCGTGGCGCGGTTCTTGCCCCAGAAGTCGATCATATAGCTCGCGGTGAGCCCGAGGCTGTATTGCGAGGAGGTCCTCGATAAGACGGTGCCTCCGGTAACGGCTGAGCCGCCGGCGGTGCGCAACTGTTCGGCCGTCGCAGTCCCCGTTACGGACGGCAACAGGGGCGCGCCCGCTACGCCCGCCTGGGCGTCAGCCTGGACGATCTGCGCGATAGCGACAGCGATATCGAAATTGTGGATTTGCGCGTCGTCCATCAGCGTCGTCAGTTCGGTAGATCGGAAGCCGCGCCACCAATCAAGTGCCGGAACATGGGCGTCGGGCGCACCACGGCGTGCTTCGCGATACGCGGGGGGAACCTCAAGGTTGAGGTCGGGCCGTTCGGTTCCGAGGATAATGCAGCCGCTGAGCGCCGGACCGAGCAGCAAGGCAATAATCGCCATGCGCGCCCTGCTGCCAGGTTTTCCGCCCGAGCCGATCGGCTTCTGCATGCGCGTGGGTTTCCGCCGAGGCTGGGGCACTCCTGATCGTGCGAAGGCTGCTTGCAGGAAGGACACCACTTCGAATCCGAGGTTGCGCCGGGCTGGTTCGGGAACTTGGCCGGTCATGGGGGTTGCCGACCTCTACTCGCCCGGTTGCAGCGTCGCATCGGGCGCGCGCGGTGTCGGACCGCCACCCCTCAAACGCCGGCTCCAGAACCGGAACCGGTCCATATACAGGTAGATCACCGGCGTTGAATAGAGCGTCAGCATCTGACTGAGGATCAGTCCCCCGACAATTGCGATACCAAGTGGCTGTCGAAGCTCGCCGCCCTCGCCGATGCCGATGGCAAGGGGCAGGGCGCCGAGCATGGCCGCCATGGTTGTCATCATGATCGGCCGGAAGCGGAGCATGCAAGCCTCGTGGATGGCGTCAAGCGAACTCAGCCCCCGCTTGCGTTCTGCCTCGAGCGCGAAATCAATCATCATGATCGCGTTCTTCTTCACAATCCCGATCAGAAGGATGACGCCAATGAGCGCCATGATACTGAATTCGGTGTTGAACGCCATCAGAGCCAAAAGCGCGCCCACACCGGCGGAGGGCAATGTGGATAAAATAGTCAATGGGTGGACGTAGCTTTCGTACAATACACCGAGCACGATATAGATCGTGACCAAAGCCGCCAGAACGAGATAGGGCTGATTGCTGAGCGAATCCTGAAAGGCCTTCGCCGTCCCCTGGAAGGTGCCGCGAATGGTTGCGGGAACGCCGATCCGGTTCATTGCGGCTTCGATCGAGGCGACCGCCGTGCTGAGCGACCCGTTCGGCGGCAGGTTGAACGAAATGGTGTTGGCGACCAGCAAGCCCTGATGGTTTACCGCGAGTGGAGTCGCGCCTTGCGTGAAATGCGCAACCGCTGACAACGGAATCATGGTCTCACGGTTTGTGCTGACCGCCGACCCGGTGGAGGCCACTCCCTTGCCGGTGGCACCAATCGAATTGGTCGCGAGATTTCGTGCGGCTTGAGCATTGGCGGAGACGGCTGAGGCTGCTTTTCCGGAAACGATGGTGCCCGCCACTGCATTCGTTGCCTGCGAACCGCCGACGGAGGCGCCGGATGTGCTGACGTAAACGTCCTTCAGCGTATCCGGATCTTGCCAGTATTGCGGCGCGACCTCCATGATCACATGATATTGGTTACGGGCGACGTAGATGGTCGAAACCTGGCGCTGACCAAACGCATCATAGAGCGTGTTGTCGATCTGGCTGACGGTGATCCCCAGTTGGGCGGCAGCGTCCCGGTCGATGACGAGATTGGATTCGATCCCCTTGTTCTGCTGGTCGCTGTTGACGTCCGCGAGGTTCGGATCGCCCTGCAGGGCGGCCGCGATCTTCGGCGTCCATTCATTGAGTTCCTCAAATGTGGAGCCTTGCAGGGTGTATTGGTACTGGGCATTGCTGGCACGTCCGCCGACGCGGATATCCTGCACCGCCTGCAGAAACAGGGTTGCTCCCGGAATCACCGCCATTTCGCGCCGCAGCCGCGTAATGACGCCATCCGCGGAGATTTGACGCTCGCCGATCGGGCGCAACGAGACGAATACAAAGCCGGAATTGGTCTGGCCGCCGCCGGTAAATCCGACGGCGGTTTCGACAGCCGGATCGTTTTTGATGATGGTGATGAATTGCGTCAGCTTCTGTTGCATCAGCTGAAACGAAATGCTCTGATCGGCCTGGATCGAGCCAACGATCCGCCCGGTGTCCTGTTGGGGGAAAAATCCTTTCGGGATGACATCGTAGAGGTAAAAGTTGAGACCCAGGACCGCGGCCAGAATCAACATGATCGAGCGAGGGTTCTGAAGTGCGACGGTCAGGGTCCGTCGATAGGCGTTGAGCATTCCATCGAAGAAGCGTTCGCTGGCCCGATAAATCCGTCCACGTCCAGCGCCGGCATCGCGGCGGAGCAGCACGGCGCACATCATCGGCGTGGTCGCCAGCGAGACCGCGAGCGAGATCATGATCGATATCGAAATCACCATCGCAAATTCGCGGAACAGGCGGCCGATAATGCCGCCCATCAACAAGATCGGAATAAACACAGCGATGAGCGAGATGCTCATCGAAAGCACGGTGAAGCCGACCTCGTTGGCGCCCTTGAGGGAGGCTTCCAGCGGGGTCATCCCGTCTTCGATGTAGCGGGTGATGTTTTCGAGAACAACGATGGCATCATCGACGACGAATCCGGTCGCAACCGTTAGCGCCATGAGCGAGAGATTGTCGAGACTATAGCCCATCAGATACATGGCGGCGAATGTCGCAATCAACGAAACCGAAACCGCGACGACCGGTATCAGAGTCGCGCGCAGGTTCCGCAGGAAAACGAAAACCACCACGATCACCAGCAGCACGGCAAGGATCAGGGTCCGCTCAACATCGCGCAACGATGTGCGAATCGTCGTCGAGCGGTCGACTGCCAATGCGATATCGATGGCTGGTGAAATCGATGCTCTGAGCTGAGGCATCAGCGCCTTCACCAGATCCACCGTACTGATGATGTTCGCGCCCGGCTGTCTGTAGAGAATGAGCAGGACGGCCGGCTTTCCGTTCGCAAGACCGGCGTTGCGGAGGTTCTCGACCGAGTCGGTGACTTCACCAACGTCCGAGAGATGAATCGGCGCACCATTGCGATAGGCGACGATCAGGGATTTGTAGTCGTCGGCCTTGCGGACCTGGTCGTTGGCATAAATCTGATAACGCTGATTTCCAACGTCGATCCCGCCTTTCGGGCTGTGGGCGTTGGCGCCCGCAAGGGCGGCTCGCACGTCCTCAAGGCCGATGCCGTATTTGTAAAGGGCCTGCGGAATCAGTTCCGCTCTTACCGCGGGAAGCGAACTGCCGCCGACAATGACTTCGCCGATTCCCTCGACCTGGGACAGCTTCTGGGCGAGCACGGTCGATGCTGCGTCATACAGATCGCCGCGGGTCATGGTGTCGGAAGTCAAGGTCAGGATCAGGATCGGCGCGTCCGCAGGATTGACCTTTCTGTATGTCGGGTTGCTGCGCAGGCTGGTCGGAAGGTCGACGCGTGCGGCATTGATGGCCGCCTGTACGTCGCGCGCCGCGCCGTTGATGTCGCGATTGAGGCCGAACTGCAACGTGATGCGGGTCCCGCCCACCGTGCTCGACGAGGTCATCTCGGTGACGTCGGCGATCTGCCCGAGATGACGCTCAAGCGGACTGGCGACCGTCGTCGCGACATCCTCGGGGCTCGCGCCCGGCAGAGTCGCCCGCACGGAAATGGTCGGAAAATCGACCTGCGGCAACGGCGACACCGGCAGCTTGAAAAATGCCACCGCGCCGGCTGCCGCAAGACCGAAGGTCAGCAACGTCGTTGCGACCGGCCGGCGAATGAAGGGTGTCGACGGTCCCATGGGCTCAGTACAGTTCGTTCGCCGGGCCGACTTGGCCCGCAGGTCCGGTAAACCGCGTCGCCAGGCGATCGAACCACAGATAGATCACTGGCGTCGTAAACAGGGTCAGCAATTGACTGACCAGCAGGCCGCCGACGATGGAAATGCCGAGGGGGTGTCGCAGCTCGGAGCCCGCACCCGTCCCGAGCATCAGCGGCAACGCGCCCAGCACGGCGGCCATTGTCGTCATCAGGATCGGCCGGAACCGCAACAGACAGGCCTGGTAGATCGCATCTCGCGGCGGCTTGCCCTCATGGCGCTCGGCATCCAGTGCGAAGTCGATCATCATGATCGCGTTCTTCTTCACGATGCCGATCAGGAGAATAATTCCGATGATGGCGACGATGGTGAGATCATCGCCGGCAGCCATCAGCGCCAGCAGCGCGCCGATTCCGGCGGACGGCAACGTCGAGAGGATGGTGACGGGATGGATGAAGCTCTCATAGAGGACACCGAGCACGATATAGACGGTGACGATCGCGGCCAGAATCAGGAAAAGCTGGTTTGAGAGCGAAGACTGAAACGCCAGGGCTGCGCCCTGGAAGCTGCTGATCACGCCGAGTGGCACGCCGATTTCGGCCTCGGCCTGCTTGATCGCCGTCACCGCCTCGCCAAGCGATGCGCCCGGCGCCAGGTTGAAGGATACGGTGGATGCGGGAAACTGCCCGAGGTGCGAGATCTGCAGCGGCGCGGTTTCCTCCCGCATCTTGGCGAGCGCGGCGAGCGGCACGGGCGTACTGCCTACCGAGGAAGGAAGGTAGATATCCGACAACGATTGCAGGGAGGTTTGGAGGCTTGGATCGGCCTCCAGGATGACGCGGTACTGGTTCGAGTTGGTGAAAATGGTGGAAACGATGCGCTGGCCATACGAGTCATAAAGCGCATTGTCGATCGTCGCCGGCGTAATGCCGAAACGGGCGGCCTGATCGCGATCGATTTCGACAAAGACCGAGAGCCCCTGATCGGAGATGTCGCTGGCGACATCTCCAAGTTGCGGAAGCTGCCTCAGCTTGTCGACCAGTTTAGGGGTCCATTCAGCAAGCTGTACCGGATCGGAATCCTGAAGAATGAATTGGTATTGCGTCTTGCTGACCGTGCCCTCGATGGTCAAATCCTGTACCGGCTGCATGTAGAGCGTGATGCCTATCAGGGGCGCGACGCTGTTCTGGATGCGCCGCATCACCGTGGAAATGTCGGATTTACGCTGATTGTATGGTTTGAGGTTGATCAGGATCCGGCCGCTGTTGAGTGTGGTATTCGTTCCGTCCACGCCAATGAAGGAAGAAAGGCTCTCGACGTCGGGATCTTTGAGGATAGCACTGGCGAGTTGCTGCTGGCGTTCCGCCATCGCGGCATAGGAAATGGACTGCGGCGCCTCGGAGATCGCCTGAATGACGCCGGTATCCTGAAGCGGAAAGAATCCCTTGGGAATGACGACGTAGAGCACGCCGGTCAGCACGAACGTGCCCAGGGCGATCAACAGGACGAAGGTCTGGCGGTCGAGCACCCAGTTGAGCATGCGGCCGTAAATCTCGATGATCCGGTCGAACCCTTCGCGGCTGTAGCGTTGAAAGGCGTTTTCGTGGGTCTCCGTTTCCGGCTTGAGCAGCTTGGCGCAGGCCATCGGCACCAGCGTCAGCGAAACCACCGCTGAAATGAGAATGGTGACCGAAAGCGTGATGGCGAACTCCCTGAACAGCCGGCCGACCACGTCTCCCATGAACAGCAATGGAATCAGCACCGCTATCAGCGACACCGTCAGCGAAATGATGGTGAAGCCGATTTGCTCGGAGCCCCGAAACGCGGCCTGCAACGGGGTATCGCCCTCTTCGAGGTAACGGGAGATATTCTCGATCACGACAATGGCGTCATCGACCACGAAGCCGGTGGCGATGGTCAGCGCCATCAGCGACAGATTGTTGAGGCTGAAGCCGAACAGGTACATCGCGCCGAGGGTTCCGACCAGGGACAGCGGGACCGACAGGCTCGGAATCAACGTCGCCCGCGCGTTGCGCAGGAACACGAAGATCACCAGCACCACGAGGATGACGGCGAGCGTCAGCTCAAATTCCACATCCTGCACCGACGCACGGATGGTGATGGTTCGGTCGGTCAGAATGTTGACATCGATCGCGGCCGGCAGTGCCGCCTGAAGCTGCGGCAACAGCGTCTTGATGCCCTCCACCACCGAGATGACGTTGGCGCCGGGCTGCCTTTGGATATTCAAGATGATGGCCGGCGTTTCGTTCATCCAGGCGCCGAGCTTTTCGTTCTGGGCGCCGTCGATGACGTCTCCGACATCGCTGAGCCGGACCGGTGAGCCGTTTTTGTAGGCCACGATCAGTGACCTGTAGTCATTGGCGTTCCTGATCTGGTCGTTGGCATTGATGGTATAGGCGCGCATCGCGCCGTCGAAGTTTCCCTTGGGCGTGTTGACGTTGGCGTTGCCAAGGGTGGTGCGCAGATCGTCGATGTTGAGTCCATAGGCGGCGAGTTTGCGGATGTCGGCGCGAATGCGCACCGCCGGCCTTTGGCCACCGCTGATGCTGACAAGGCCGACGCCGGGAAGCTGGGAAATCTTTTGCGCCAGACGGGTGTCGACGAAATCCTCGACCTGCGTGAGCGGCATTGTTTTCGACGTCAATCCGAGCGTCAGGATCGGCGCATCGGCCGGGTTTACCTTGGCGTAAATCGGCGGCGCGGGAAGGTCGGCGGGAAGCAGATTGCCGGCGGCGTTGATGGCGGCCTGGACCTCCTGCTCTGCAACGTCGAGGGAAATCGTCAGCCCGAACTGCAGGGTGATGACCGATGCTCCGGCCGAACTCACCGAACTCATCTGGTTAAGATTCGGCATCTGCCCGAACTGCACCTCCAGCGGAGCGGTGACCGACGATGTCATCACATCCGGACTGGCGCCGGGATAGAAGGTCTGGACCTGGATGGTCGGATAATCCACCTCAGGCAGTGCGGCGACCGGCAGGAATCTGAACGCCAGCAGACCCGACAGCATGATGGCTATCATCAGCAAGGTAGTTGCCACAGGCCGTACAATGAACGGCTGCGATGGGCTCATTGCTTTTGTCCGCTATCGGAATGCTGCTTTTTGCCGCCTGACTTATTCTGGTCGGGAGACTTGGCCGGGTCAGCCTCCGACCGCACGTTGATCTTCGCACCGTCCCGCAGTTTGTCGGCGCCATCGATCACGATGCGCTCGCCCGGCGTCAGTCCGGAAACAACCTCCACACGGTCACCATCGGTCGCACCGATCTTGACCGGGCGGACCGATACCGTGCTGTCGGCATTGATAAGGTAGACGAACGTGCCCGGCACGCCGCGCTGGATGCCCGCGGTCGAGATCGTCGTGACGTCCTTGTGGGTGTCGAGCAGCAGGCGGATGTTGACGAACTGATTTGGGTAGAGGGTCCGGGTTTCGTTGGAAAACTGCGCCCGCAGTTTGATGGTTCCGGTGGTCAGATCGATCTGGCTGTCGAAGGTATCCAGCGTACCGTCCGCGATCTTGGCGGCGCCGCTGCGATCGTAGGCGGTAGCCGGCAGCACGGCGCCAGCCTGCATACGTTTCGAAATCGCCTGCAGGTTGTCCTCGGGCACCGTGAACAGAACGCTGATCGGTTGCAACTGCGTGAGGACGACCAGACCGTTGACGTCGCCGGGCGTCACATAGTTGCCCTGATCGACCAGGCGCAACCCAACGCGGCCATTGAGCGGCGATACGATTCGGCAATATTGCAGGTTCACCTCGGCGGACCTGACCATCGCCCGGTCGGCTTCCACCGTGCCCTGGTCCTGCGCGACGAGGGCGGTTTGCGTATCCAGCGTCTGACGCGGCACGGCATTCTGGGCCGCCAATCCCTGATAGCGGGCCAGATCGACCTGCGCGCCTTTCAGCAGCGCCTCGTCGCGGGCGAGTTGCCCTTTGACTTGCGCCAAGGTCGCCTCATAGGGCCGCGAATCGATTTCCGCGAGCAGATCGCCCTTCTTGACTTCGTCGCCCTCCTTGAAGACGACCTTCATCAAATAGCCGCTGATCTGGGTTCTGATTGTCACGGTCGCAAGCGAGGTCACCGTGCCGAGAGCATTGAGGTTGATTCCGATATCGCCCTTGCTGACGATCTCAGGCACGATCGACATTGGCGCTGCGTTGCGCCCGCCATTGGCCTGTTGCGGCGCGCTCCCGTGCCGGGTCCACCAGACGACGCCCCCGAGCAGCAGCAAAATCAGGATGGATGTCAGCACGAGCCCTCGGTGGGACCGAGGCGTGACAGTCTGTGAAGGACCGATCAGGGGAGCTTTCTTGAGGGATTTTATCGGTTGGTTCATGAACCTGCCATCGGATGGGTGTTTTGTCGGATCGGGGCGATATCCCGCAACATGACGCTTTACCTTTTTCCGAGGTCCTCGGGCCACCGCATTTGAACGCCTCTGCCCGGCGTTGTCGCATTAACAATCGGAAAGACTTGCACTTTTCGGTTCGGACGGAGGCGGCCTACCGACCAGGATTTCGTCCAGAATACCCTGGCGCCGGAATCAAAAGCCGCATTTAGGCCAAAGTGGTATATTTTGGACCTATCCGAGGTCCACCACAAGGCCGCCGCGGGAAGCAGAATCTCGCGGTCCTGACGCCGAAGTTTCGGCGGAAGTCTTTGGCACTGAAGTCCTGGTACTGATGTTTGGGCACTTTTAATTGCGCGAGGACCTGGAGGTTTGCGGAGCGACTCCGAAGGCGCAGTGTCGGGGAAGACCGCAACTGAGTCGCAGCGCGTCTTTCGCGACTGCGGCGGTCGCAACGCTTGCAGCGGCAATACTGTGAATGGCGAACGTCAGGCCGCGACATCCCATAGCTTGGACGAGCCTCGTATCAGCGCCTTGCGTCCTTTCGGCGTGATAGCCGGCACATTGTCTCTCATCGTCGCGAGGCCAAATGCGACGAGATCATCAAGCACGAACGGATTCAACGCAGCAATCTTCAAGGCCGGCATGCGTAGCGCTTTGAGCGCTTCCCATTGATTCGGTGTGAAGTCGTAGTCGATTTCGTCGCTCATGCTGCCTCAAAAGACGTTGACCTTCGCCGTTGTCTTACAAAGTCAGCGTGAACGCGGCGCGACCGCAATGCGACGAGATTTCGATCACGCTCACAACTTTTCTTGAAAGGCTGCGCGTTTGAAATATTTGGTAACGCGGCTGTCACATCAACGTGTCAATGGAATGCATCGATCACGGCGAATCAGTTGGCACGATACTGGATGTCGTTGCCCGATGGGATGAACACCCTGCAAGTCACCATGCTGCCAAAGCCGCCGGGCAGCGGTGCCAGGCTTAAGGGCTTGGGCATCATCATCAGCGTTGCCATCGCTGCGGCAGCCATTTTCGCCCTGACGCACACGCTCAGGAACATCGACTACAACGAGGTTTTCGAGGTTGTCCGGCATACAAATGCCGGCCTCATTGCACTGGCAGCAATGCTGGTGGCCACCTCATACGGCAGCCTGACGCTCTATGACCTGCTGGCGCTTCGCACGATCGGGCGCACCGAGGTCCCGTATCGGATCGCGGCTCTTGCGAGTTTTACCAGCTATCCGATTGCGCACGGCGTGGGAGCGGTCTCATTGATTTCACCCGTGATCCGCTATCGAATCTATTCGCATAGCGGCCTCGGCCCGTTCGACGTGGCGAATATCTGCTTTCTGACCGGGCTCACCTTCTGGCTGGGCAACCTGACGGCACTCGGGTTCGGCCTGCTGTATGCGCCCGAGGCCATCAGCGTGGTGGACTTCTTGCCGCCGCAGATCAATCGATGGCTGGCGGGAGCGCTGCTTGTCGGGATCGTCGGCTTCCTGGTTTGGTGTTGGGCTTCTCCCCGAAACATCGGGACGAAGCGATGGCCGGTACGACTCCCTTCAGGACCTTTGGTCCTGCTTCAGATCGTCATCGGAATTATCGACCTCGGAGCCGCAGCGCTTGCCATGTATGTACTGATTCCCGCCGGGCCGAATATCGGGATTTTCCCGATCATGGCCGTGTTCATCGCCGCAACCCTGCTGGGTTTCGCGAGCCACACGCCGGCGGGGCTCGGTGTGTTCGATGCAACGTTTCTGATCGGGCTTGGCAGCGACGACAAGGAGCCGCTGGTTGCGGCGCTCCTCATGTTCCGGCTGTTGTATCACTTCCTCCCCTTCGTGCTGGCACTTGGCCTTTTCGGGGCCGTTGAGGGGTGGAGAAGTTTGCGCGCGAGGCAAGGTTCCTGACGCCGATCCTGCATCTCATACGGGCGAATTGAGTTTAAGCCCCACCATCCCGGCCACGATCAGCGTGAGGCAAACGATTCGAACCGGATCGGTGGGCTCACTGAAGATCACCATTCCGACGACGATGCTGCCGGCGGCGCCAATTCCGGTCCACACGGCGTACGCGGTGCCAAAGGGCAGGGACCGCAGCGCAAGCGCCATCAGCGCGAAGCTGAGCACGATCGCGACCACGGTTGCGGCCGTGGGCCAAAACCGGGTGAGGCCGTCGGAATATTTCAAGCCGAACGCCCAGGCGATCTCGAGGAGCCCCGCAGCAAACAATGCGAGCCACGGGCTCACGGCTTCCCCGGCTCCGGCGGGAAGGTCAGCACGCCATATTGGGCATAGCCGCGGAATGGGCGCTCGAACCTCAGTTTTGCCCCGGCGCCGTCGGCCATGGCTGACAACTCGTGCTGGAGACCGTCGCGTGGCGTGACGTCGAACATCGCAAGCCATCGCCGCAGCAGCAAGCGGGCCAATCCCGGCAGCCGCTCCTGCCCGCCGAAATCGACCACATGCAGATGGCCGCCAGGTTTGAGGTGGGCAGCGGCGGCGCGGAGAACACCGCGCCAGTCGTGGATCATCGATAGACTATAGGAAATCATCACGTGGTCGAACTGGGGGATGCCGAACAATCTCTTTGGGTCAAATGCCGTTGCATCGCCGTGCGCGACGCGAACCTGTCTGGTCAGGCCCGCACGCGAGATGGCCGCGATCGCAGTGGTCAGCATTTCGGTCGAGACATCGATGCCGAAGAGCCGTGCGGTTGGATAAAGGCGAGCCGCCAAAACCAGGTTTCTGCCGGTTCCACAGCCGATCTCCAGCACGTTCGAGCCCGCATCCAGCCGCAGGCCCGATATCATCTTGTCGCGGCCGAGCAGGTAGTACCGCCGCGTTCCGTCGTAAATATGCCGCTGCCGGCGGTACATCCGGTTCATGCGGCGAGTTGCTTCGACCGGCCAGGAGGAATCTGCGCCGACATCCCGGAAATACGCGGACATCAATACACCTCATCTTGCCTGTGATCGTCCACTCCTTGCGATGTTCGCGCGACAGGGGTGTGACAGATCGAGAGTCGCCGCACGGGATCGCAAAAAATACTGACTGCACACAGTCTCCGCGACGATGTTTGCATCCGTCGACTGTCGCAAAACTGCAGCGAGCCCCCGATAGGCTTGTCAGATTGTTGATTCGAGGCACGGATGAACACGCAGCTTATCGCGGACGCAGTCCGCAACAGCAGGGGCGAGGGTGAAGCGACTGTTTGGGACAGGCTTTTCGCGTTCTGGTTTCGCCGCCTGGTCTATACCCAGATCTGGGAGGACCCGGTAGCCGATCTCGCGGCGCTGCGATTGCCGCTGGGATCAACCATCGTCACCATCTCGTCCGGCGGATGCAACGCGCTGTCGTATCTCACCGCGCAACCGGCTCAGGTTTATGCGGTCGATCTCAATGAGGCGCATCTGTCGTTGCTCAAGCTCAAGCTTGCCGGTATTCGCGCCTTCTCCGAATACGCCGAGTTCTGGCGGTTTTTCGGTGAGGCTGCCTCTCCCTCGAACTCCGAACTTTACCGCGAGCGGCTGCGGCCGATGCTCGACGCCGAGGCGCGCGCATACTGGGACAGGCGCAACATCTTTGGCCGTCCGCGGCATGCCTATTTCACCGACGGCTTCTACCGCCACGGCATGCTCGGCCGCTTTATCGGCCTTGCCCATTTGGTGGCGAAATTCGCAGGCATCGACCTCGCGGCGCTGCTGAAGGGCAAGCCGGACGCGCCCGAGCGCATTGAAGCGCTGAAGCGTCTGGACCGGCTGTTTCACGCCCCGCTGGCGCGGCTGATCACGGGTACCCCGGCTCTGTTGTTCAGCCTCGGTATTCCTCCGCAGCAACGCGCTCTATTGGGCGGCGGCGCGCCGCTCAATGAGGTGCTACACGAACGGCTGCTGCGCCTGATCAACGGTCATCCCAACGAGACGAATTATTTTGCCTGGCAGGCGCTGCATCGCGGTTACCCCGGTCCAGGGGATCGCTGCCTGCCGCCTTATTTGCAAGCTTGCCAGTTCGAGCGCATGCGCAACGGTGCAGGATTGATCATTCCGGTCCATGCCAATCTCCGGCTGTTCCTGGAAAGTCTTCCGGCACGCGAGGTCGATGCCGTCATTCTTCTGGACTCGCAGGATTGGATGGCGACCGAAGAAGTCCACGCGCTTTGGAACGCGATCGATCGCACCGGCAGCGACAATGTCCGCGTGATCTTTCGTACCGCCGGCCTCAAATCGCCGCTGGAAGGCGCAGAACTCGCGTCGTTGCGGCAGGTCTGGCGTCGGGACGAGGAGCGAAGTGCGATCGGCTTTGCGCAGGACCGGTCGGGAATTTACGGCGGCTTCCACTGCTACGGAAGGCGCTGATGGCGCGCAAGGCCGCGCTCTACCGCCCGCCGGCTCCGAGCCATGCCGCGATCAGCGCGCGTTCCTCGCCGGTCATCTCGGTCACATTGCCCGGCGGCATCGCGCTCGACCACGCCGCGTTGCGTCCAATCAGGCGGGCGGCGCGGCGGATATGATCGGGTTGGTCGAGGAGGATACCCTTGGGCGCCGTGACGATCTTTTCCCAGACCGGCTCGGCGCCATGGCACATGCTGCATCGCGACAGCACAATCTCCTGGATATTGGCGAAGGTCGGCGCCGACGACAGCGCCCCGGTCTTGATGTCCCGGGGACCGGCCGCTGACAGCAGCGCAATGGCGATCATGCCGGCACCGGCAACCCCCCATACCCACCAGGGCGACTCCCGCCCGGCATGCCGCTCATTGAAAAAGTGCCGGATGATCGGACCGAGCGCGAGCACGATCGCAACGATCAGCCAGTTGTAGCGCGTGGCGAACAGCAGCGGATAGTGGTTGCTGATCATCAGCACGATCACCGGCAACGTCAGGTAATTGTTGTGGACCGATCGCTGTTTGCCTTGCAGGCCGAGTTTCGGGTCGGGCGATCGACCGGCCAGCAGCGCGGCGACGATCTTCTTCTGGTTTGGAATGATGACCACGAACACGTTGGCGACCATGATCGTTCCGACGATCGCTCCGATCTGATTGAAAGCGCCGCGTCCACTCAGCACGTGGGTGAATGCATAGGTGAGGCCGACGAGGAACACGTAACCCCCCAACGCAAAGGGCAGTTCGTGCCGGGCCAACCCTGTTCTGCACGCACCCTCATACAGAAGCCACGCCAGAACGAGGCTGCCCAGGCTGAACATTCCGGCCTGCAGGGGCGTCAGGTTGAGGATCGATCTGTCGACCAGAAATAGTTCCGCGTCGAGATAATAAACCACGACCATCAGGGCGAAGCCGGATAGCCAGGTGGCGTAGGCTTCCCATTTGAACCAGGTCAGCTCGTCCGGCATCTTCGCCGGCGCGACCAGATATTTCATAATCCGATAAAAGCCGCCGCCATGGACCTGCCAGGCTTCGCCGTAAACCCCTTCGGGCAAATCGCTGCGCGTTTTCAGGCTGAGGTCGAGATGAATGAAATAGAACGAACTGCCGATCCACCCGATGCCCGCCACCACATGCAGCCAGCGCAGGATCAGGCTCGCCCATTCGGTCAGTATCGATTCCCACATCATTGTTTTTCTTTCAAATACTGCCGCAGAGAATACCGATACGTCACCAAAACAGGCAAGCTCGACAGGTCAAGCGAAGGAGCGCTTTGACCAACGATAAAAGTTCGACCCCGGACATACAATATAATAGTGTCTCCGTTCTGCCTGAGAACAATTCGCAGTGCCGGTCACGAATGGAGCACGATGCAAAACGAACGTGCAACGGTTACGCGGCGCGACTTGCTGTCCCTGATCGGAGCGGTGTCAGGCAGCGCGGCGATGTATCATGCGATGACGAGCCTCGGGTTTGCGTCCGACTCCGGATACAAGGGGCCGATCAGGCTCGACGGCGATCCGAAGGGCGCCTCCGTGCTTGTCCTTGGCGCCGGACTCGCCGGCATGGCGGCGGCGCTGGAGTTGCGCAAGGCCGGATATCAAGTCCGGATTCTGGAGTTCAACAGCCGGGCAGGGGGCCGCAACTGGACGCTGCGCGGCGGGGATTCTTATACCGAACTTGGTGGTGTCAGGCAGGTCTGCGAGTTCGAGCAAGGCCTCTATATCAATCCCGGGCCGTGGCGGATTCCCTATCACCATCGCGCGCTTCTCGATTACTGCAAACGACTTGGCGTCGCGCTCGAGCCGTTCATCCAGCTTAATCATAACGCGTACCTGCACGCCGCAGGCGCTTTCGGTGGCGTTCCGCAGCGCATTCGCGCCATCAAGGCGGATTTCCAGGGCCAGATTTCGGAATTGCTGGCCAAGGTAACACAGCAGGGCAAGCTCGACGAAGCCGTGTCGAAAGAGGATCGCGAG
>Ga0210394_10004556_pt1 | contig 16103 bp, 13 predicted proteins | sample IncBWC12MmetaG_FD_160121 | JGI IMG/M metagenome (GOLD analysis project Ga0210394, IMG submission 160121) | Forest soil microbial communities from Barre Woods Harvard Forest LTER site, Petersham, Massachusetts, United States - Inc-BW-C-12-M | ecosystem: Environmental > Terrestrial > Soil >... | reverse complement strand
CGCGGACACCTATGCCGAGGCTGGCGATTGGCGCCAGGCAGAGCCCCTGGACAATCGCGCGCGTGGCGCATGGTGGACGCTGTTTCAGGACCCAGAGCTCGATGCGCTCGAAGTCAAGGTCAGCAACGCCAATCAGAACATCAAGGCCGCATTTGCGCGCTTGCAGGAGGCGCGAGCGGCGACGCGCATTGCACGCGCGGATCTCGTACCGACCCTGACTGTAGGATCTTCTGCGAGCCGGCAGCGTGTCTCTCAGAACTCGCCGAGTTATGTGCCGGGCCACAATCCGACGTTCAACAATTATGATATCGAGGCCGATCTGTCCTATGAGGTGGATCTGTGGGGACGAGTACGCAGCACTGCGAACGCGGCGAAGGCAAATCAGCAGGCGAGCGCGGCCGACCTCGCGACGCTGGACCTTGCGCAGCACGCCGAGCTGGCCACCGACTACTACACCCTGCGGAGCGAAGACGCCGAGCAAGTGCTGCTCGAGAATACAGTCGATGACTATGCGAGGTCGCTCGCGCTCACCGAACATCTCTACCAAGGCGGCGCGGCAGCCGTGGCCGACGTGGACCAGGCGCGAGCCCAGCTCGAAGGCGCCCGTACACTGGCCGCCGACATTGCATTGCAGCGCGCACAGACCGAACATGCGATCGCCGTGCTGATCGGCGAGAATCCCTCGCGATTTCACCTCGCCGCGAACCCTCTGTCTCAAGATACCGAGGCGCCCCCGATCAATCTCGGATTGCCGTCGACGCTGCTCGAGCGCCGACCCGATGTGGCGGCAGCGGAGCGACGAGTCGCCGCCGCGAACGCACAGATCGGGGTTGCGCGAGCTGCGTTTTTTCCGGTGTTCAGCCTCGCCGCTGCGACAGGTTTCGACAGCACGCAGACCTCGACTTGGTTGAATGCGCCGAGCCGGGTCTGGTCGGTAGGCCCGGCGGGACTCCTCACCGTCTTCGATGCCGGGCGGCACCGCGCGCAATCTGCGCAGGCTCACGCGCAGTACGATGAACAAGTGGCCGATTACCGCACTACCGTGCTCATTGCTTACCAAGAAGTCGAGGATAACCTGGCCGCCTTGCATCGGCTCGAACAAGAGAGTCTCAGCGAGGCCGCTGCGGTCACGGCCACCGGCAAGGCGCTCGAGCAAGCACGCTATCGATACAAGGCGGGACTGGTCACTTATCTTGAGGTGGCGACCACCGAGACCATCGCGCTGCAGGCTCAACTATCCCGCGTCAACATCCTGAACCGGCGCATGGATGCCAGCGTCTTGCTGGTCAAAGCGCTGGGCGGCGGGTGGCGCATCGATGCGCTCGCGGTTGCCCAGGCTCAGCTGAGACAGGCACCATGACGCCCGCGAACCAAGCGTACCTTGCGAGACACGTTACGATTCGCCCGATTCTTCCATCGGATTTGAACGCACTGAGGACATTCTTCGCAGCGCTGTCGCACGCGACGCGTAGGCTGCGATTTCATATCCCGATCAACGAGCTACCGGAGCACGTCCTGCGCAAGTTCACGATGGTCGACCATCGTGATCACGTGGCGTTGATCGCCGAGATCCACGATACCGCCGCGGATCAACCCACAACGCTCGTTGCGGAAGCTCGCTACGTTCGTTACGCCGACCCGGAATCAGCCGAGTTCGCACTCGTAGTCGCCGAACGGTGGCGCAGGATCGGTCTCGGAACGTCGCTTACCCGAATCCTCGCGCAGCACGCGCGATTTGCGGGCGTGCGTCGCCTATACGGTGATGTGCTCGAAGACAATAAGGCGATGCTGGGTTTTGCGCATTCGCTCGGCGCGCGGCTGTCGCGAGGAAGAGAGTGCATTCAATCCCTTCGACTCTCGCGCTGCAGGTGTGAATTCCCATCGTGGGGGGTGCTGACTGGCCCTAGGTTGTAAGGAGTTGTTGACAACCAAAGAGCCGGTGATTAAGATCATGTTACTTACTGGTCACTCACGTTTCTGGAACGTTTCTGTGGTGGCGCCAAGTCAAATGAAAACAGTGAGTTAGCGCCGTTGTCAGTCGGTTTTGTGCGGGCGCCTGGAGAATAGATATGTTTGACGGTGTGTCACTCGACCAACTCCGCACCTTCATCGCCGCCGCCGAGGAAGGCAGCTTCTCGGCGGCCAGCCGCCGTCTGAGGCGGGCTCAGTCCGTGGTGAGCCAGACGCTGGCGAATTTGGAAGGGCAACTTGGGGTGAAGCTCTTCGATCGCAGCGCTCGATTGCCGGTGCTGACCGATCAGGGTCGCGCACTGCTCGTCGATGCACGCGCTGTGGCGGGCGACGTCGATCTCCTCAAGGCCCGGGCGAAACGTTTGGCCGGTGGGCTTGAGCCGGAACTGAGCGTGGCCGTCGACGTAATATTTCCGCTCGCTCCGTTAACTGCCACCGTGGCCGCGTTCCGGAAGACATTCCCCGCAACCTTGCTGAGGTTCGATATCGAGTCGAGCGCCGTGATGGAGCCGGTGCTCGACGGGCGCTGCGCGGTCGGCGTCATAGCGTCCTTGAAAGATGCGCCGCCGCAGCTCAACCGGGAGCGGCTGCTGACGTTCAGGGTGCCCATGGTCGTTTCGCCGCAGCACCCGCTGGCAACCCACAGTGCGCCGATTCCAGCGGCCATCCTCGCCGAGCACATCCAACTCGTACACGCCGATCCTTCGGAGCTGTCGGGACCCGGTGGATTCGGCTTGATGTCCCCGAGAGTGTGGCGTCTTTCCCATGTCGGAACCAAGCTTGCCTTCCTGCGTGCGGGGCTTGGATTTGGCCTCATGCCGCTTCACATGATCGAGGCGGACCTGGCAAGCGGCGCGCTCATTCAGATCACTGGCGAGTCCGCACCGCCTGAGGGCCGCGTCATCGCAATGTCGGCCATATATCGGACGGACAGCCCCCCGGGGCCGGCCGGGCGTTGGTTCATCGACCGACTCAAACAGGAAGACGCACAGTGGCTGAAAGAGAGACCGCCCCTAGCACCTGCCGTGAGACGCCCGTTGCAGGGTATGGCGACCCAGACCGCCGTCATAAACACGGCGCACCTGATGGTCGATGATGTCGCGCGCCCTGAAGACGCGCGAGCGTACGGTGCCGACCGGAATGGACATGGCGGAGGCGATGTCCTTGTAGCTTAGGCCATCGATTTCGCGCAGTGTGATTACAGTGCGATACGGTTCAGATAGATTTTCAAGAGTTGCATTGACCACGCCACGGATATCCTCAGTGAGCGTCAGCTCCTCCGGCGTTGCCACTTCCTGCAGGCGCGTTGGATGGTGGGCAGCATGGTCGTCATCCGGGAAGTCGATGGTGCCTTCAAGTAAATCGCGGGCCCGCGCTTTCAACAGATTCCTGGCGCAATTGCTCGCGATGCGATAGAGCCAGGTATAGAACGCGCTCTCGCAGCGAAAATTCTGCAGCCCTCCAAATGCCCTGATAAACGCCTCCTGAGTGGCATCTTCCGCGTCGGCACGATTGCGCGTATAGCGCATTGCCAGCTCTACTACCCGGGGTCGGTATTTGAGCACCAACCGGTCGAAGGCACCGATTTCACCGGACTGGGCACAACGCACGAGGCTCAGATCGCTGATATCGGCGCCCGACGCGAAATCGGATCGTCCGGTATTTGATCTGCGAGTCTGAGGGCCACCACTGCTCATAAGAATGCATGCGAACCAGGCGTCGGCGCGGATGGATTTTCCGCACGAAAGACTAGCTCCGGGTGGTCGAACTTTGTAGCCTATATTTCTAGATAGGATATATCGTTGAAGACGATATATCCTCCGCGGTTGCTGCTCGATTCGTGCGCCGATATTGCAACCAACTTCTTATATCTGCCGCGGCGATACACGGTATCGAAAGATAGAGGCTACCTAGTGTAGAGCCGCAGCACTAGGCTCTCATCATGGAATATGCAACGGCCGACGACGACGGCGTATGACCGCCGCCCGATGGTGCATTGTGGTGGCCGACGCCGTGGGGCCGGAATGGCCGCTCTCTGATGACATCAACTCTCCACGGGCGCCGGTTCAATACTGTGGCCTTGGCGAGCCCACGACGATGCTGCAGAAGGCCATGCATCGCGCAGGGCGCATATCACGCGCGGCGCGTGTCATGGTCACGGCGGATGAGAGAAATCGATCGCATTGGCAGCCCGCGCTTTGGTTCTTGCGCGCCGAACATCGCTTTGTGAGCGAGTCCCCAGGGTGGTCCTTGCTCACGACCGCCGCTGCTGTGCTGTCGATCGCGGCGCGAGATCCGTCTGCGCTGATTACGATACTGCCGGCACGCAGCTATGTGGCGGATGAGTGGACCTTGACGGTCGCGCTCCATCGTGTGCTGTCAAATCGGTCGTTCCTTTCTGACGGTATCGTGACGCTCGGAATGCTCGGCACGCAGCCCGGCGTCGACGAGGACTATCTGGTATTGAGCTCCCCGGATGGGCGGCCGACTTCTGCAGTATCAGGTACTGCTCAAAGACCCGCGGAATGGGTCGCACGAGACCTGGTGCGCCGGGGAGCAGTCGTGGCCTCCGGCATCTATGTTGCCTACGCGAGGACCTTGGTTGCGCTGCTGTACCGATACTGGCCGATGTTGACTCGCAAGATTCTGCGACAGGTATCGCATCCGCTCGCCGCCGGCGCCGAAAACAACATCCCGCCGAGTCTCGCGCGGGAGGAGCTGCGCGTGGCGTCACGCCCCTTCTGGGATCGGCCGCCATGGATGCCCGTGCGCGCCATGCGCGTGGCGTCTTGTGGGTGGAGCAGTCTCGCCTCACTCCATGCGATCGAACGAGTCGCTCGCCCGGGGCAGCGTGCCCTCCAAGCGGGCCGTATAGAGGCAGCACATAAATCCTCCGGCGTTGAACACGATCACGCGATGTAGATAACGCATCGTGTGCCTTTGGTTACCCAGCTAACGGCCGCGGCGTTTGGACAGCGACATGAGTGTGTATCAATTGTTTAGATGGATTATATCGAGAAATATAGGCTACCTAGATGGAGAATTCGATACTAGCCTTGCGACATGCAACACTTTTCCGCACGTCGAATCGCGATGGCCTTGTGGATCGGACTTGCGCTGTTCCTCGCACCCCGTGTGCGCGCGGACGAGGCGCCCGCGGCGGAACCGACGGATTTTCTCGATGGTCATTTGGCGCTGGGCACCGGCATGAGCATTCAATATGACGGGACGAGTACGACAACCCTCGGACTCGCCACCTGGACATGGCATGACGATCATTACGAGTTGGCGGCCTTTCGATTCTCTTCGGCACAGAGGCGGCTCGGCGAAACACTCGCGGGGCCGAACTCGGTCCTTGAAATCTCGCGGCGCTGGCGTTTGAACTGGAGCTTGATCGACCGCTCCGGGCTTCAGTTGTTCGTCGGCGGTGGCGCAGCTTACAAGACCGAAACAGACGAACTCAACGGATCGCGCTTGAACTTCGCCGAGCAGTTCGGTTGGCGCTTCCCGCGGCAGGAGAACGGCGGTCAGGTGGAGTTTGCGATTCGGCACATCAGCAATGCGGGCATCAAAAAGCCGAACAAAGGTCAGGATTTCCTGACCCTGGCGTACGTGTTTTGATCCGAGCACCAGCGCCAATAGCGCTCACATTCGATCGCTAGTGCGCAGTTGTGCGACTTGATGGCCTACATTCGTCGCGTAGGTCTATCGCTGGGGTGGATATATGCTGGACGGCGTTTCCCTGGATCAACTGCGCACTTTCATCGCGGCAGCGGATGAGGGCAGTTTCTCGGCGGCAGGCCGCCGCCTCAGTCGCGCTCAGTCCGTGGTAAGTCAGACGATGGCAAATCTTGAAGGGCAACTCGGTGTGAAACTGTTCGATCGCAGCGGTCATCTTCCGGTGCTGACGGAACAAGGCCGTGCGCTTCTCGCCGATGCACGCGCGGTGGCGGGCAACATAGACCTCCTCAAGGCGCGGGCGAAGAGTTTCGCCGGCGGCCTTGAACCTGAACTGAGTGTGGCCGTCGATGTCATGTTCCCGGACGCGATTTTCACCGCCGCCGTGGCCGCTTTCCAGAAGCAATTTCCCGCGACGCTGCTCCGATTCGACATCGAGTCGAGTGCGGTTATCGAGCCCGTGCTCGAAGGACGTTGTGCCGTCGGCGTTGTGGGATCATGGGCGCAAGCGCCGCCGCAACTCACACACGAACCGCTGCTGACCATCCGGGTGACCACCGTCGTCTCGCCAAAGCACCCGCTTGCGACTCGCCGTGGGCCGATTCCGACAGCCGTTCTCACGAAGCACATCCAACTCTCGTACATCGATCCTTCCAATATCTCTCGAGACTTCGCAGCGCGCCCGCAGGTCCCGAGAGTGTGGCGCCTATCCCACCTCGGGGCCAAGCTTGCCTTCCTGCGCGCCGGCTTCGGGTTCGGCGACCTGCCGCTGCACATGGTCGAGGCGGACCTCGCAAGCGGCGCGCTCGTTCAGATCGCGACCGAGGATGCGCCGCCCGGGGGCCACGTGATTGCAATGTGGGCCATCTATAGGTCCGACAGTCCGCCGGGACCGGCGGGGCGCTGGTTCATCGACCGCCTCAGGCAAGCACACGCGCCGCCGCTGAAACAAGCGCCATCCCGATCGCCGCCGTCTTCCAACACCGCCCGTGCCGGGCTCGGGCGGTCATCCAAGCGTTCGCCGGCGGGGAGACGAAAGCGCGGTCGCTGACGGCCCGAATTCGCCCGCCAAAGACCTGCGAAAATCGTGATGTTTCAACGAGTGGCGAAATACCCGAAGAACGGGTCATCGGCAGGACATGGCACCGGCGGCATCCGCGCCATGCGGTGCAGCTCCCCGTCACCGTTGTCAGAGCGCGGGAATGCCGTCCAGAGTCGCCCTGCTTGCGCGCAGTCGTACGCATAATGGAAGAGGGGGCGCCTGATCTTGACGCTAAAATCAAAAATATCCGGCAGCGGATAGCCAGTCGGCAGCGACGCATACTGCAGGTCTGCGCCGTCCAGCTGAGCGGTCGTCGCCGTCAGTTCCATCCTCGTCAACATCAAATGGTTCAACCCGACACGAATGCTTCGCGACAGTATTGCGCGCGCCGTCAATCGCGTCGTTTGACCCGCTTCGCCCAGCGAACCATCGACGATGACGAATACCGCCGTGCGGTGAGCGCCGGGCATGCCCGTCGCCCGCAGGAGCGCCGGCGGCACGAAGAAAGGCAGCGTGGCGGCGCCATCGACGTGCGCTTGATCGTGGGCCAGACCATTCTCGTCGGCGCGAATAATGACCGGCGGAAACATGCCGGGCACGCTGGCCGACGCCACCAACACGTCGCGAAACAGTGTTCTCGCGGATTGTCCGCCATTCTTGGCGATTGCCCCCAAATCCCATACCACAGGCTCGCCGCTCGCCACGTCGGTGGTGGCCACGAGCAGTAAGCGGCCCTTGTCCGCCTCGCGAGCCACTGCTTGGATCATGGCGTCACTGACGTACGCGTCGATCAGCTGCCTCAATGGTTTGCCGCTGTACACGCTGGATCCAAAAATCACACCCACTCCTCGCGATTGCAGCAAGCTGTCTCCGGCTGCGCCCGTGAATGCTTCGAGGAGCGGCGCATCCCACGCGGGCCCGAGAAATGCGTAAGGGGCGACCAGCGCACCGGCGCTGACACCCGTCACGACGTCGAATTCCGGTCGGGCGCCGGAGCGGGTTAGTCCTGCCACGGCGCCGGCGCCGAACGCGCCACCAGCGCCGCCGCCGGAGAGTGCGAGGATTTTTAGAGATTCTCCCGCGCGCAGTGTGCGGAGTTGCTCGGCGACAGCCGCGGAGGATAGCTCCGAGAATCGATGATCGGCACCCATTGTGCGAAAGGACATCGGTAGTTCGCCAAGCAGTCGCCCATCATCTCGTGATTTCGCTTCGCTGACCGCGAGCCCGGCGCATCCTTGAAGCAGTGTCAAGCAAACGAGGCAAAACAGCAAAATCGCGAGTGGTGGTCTGCGTGGCGAGACAACCCGGTTGATCCACGTCTGGGCCGTTCTAAATAGCGACGGAAGCCCGGCGATCGTACTTAGGACGGACAGAACATCGATGATGCGCACAACACTATTCCCGCCATCTCGATCGAAGGCTCAGCGCGCGACGCGGTGTACGAGGTAAACGAGCTGACTTTCGACATGTGTCCTCTCAATGGATGGCTACGGACTCTTGAGCACAGCATAGAAGCCGAAAGTCCAGCCGCCTAGCCTATATCTCTCGATACGATGTATCGCATCCAGCGATGAGCGGAACCGCGTCGGCGATGCGGCGGACCGTGGAGGCACGCGGTGGGCACAGAGCGCGAACAGCCACGCCCATTTATCGCCCCAGACGATGGTTATCATCGAAAAATTGTGGCTACCCAACTCCGTACAAGTCGTCTTAACCTTCTCGACATGAGGCGTCAATTGCTCGGTAGCCATCAATTGCTCGGTAGCCATCAATTGCTCGGTTGGCGTTCAATTGCTCGGTGGGCATCAATTGCCCGGTCGCGTCGCTCCAGTGCCTGAGGATTCACGGTAATGCGTCTTCTGGTTGTAAGTGTATTGACCATTGGCATCGGCACTTTGGTGCTCCTCGGACTCTTGACGATAGCCCGAGAATTGTTTTGCGAGAGCATCCTCGAGGCTCCCTCGATGCCCGACAAGGAAGCCATGACAGAAAACGGTTCGTAGAGGTCCTCCCGGGAAGGGTGAGAGGTTCCGCCTGTCACCCCGGCCACTGAATTTGCTAGTCTTTTCCGCCCCGCCACCTCGGCCGGTCCCATCGAGCGGCATCCGGCCCGCATCGTTTCCGAATTAGGAGCCCAAGGAGAGCCGTTGTAGTCTGCCTGCACGGCTCCGTATTTTGAGTTGCATCGAGACCGAGAAGCTGCCGTACTCAGGGGATGGGACCAATGATCCAGCGCTCATATCTTGATCCAACGGGCCTGACGGTTTGGAATGAAGGGACTGCGCTTCTCGCTGTTGCCGCCGGCACCGAAGAGATCGGTAGTGCACTTTCTGCTCCGCTGAAGGTCATCGTCGAATTCGACGCAATTTTCCTCGCAACCTTTCGACGTAATGCTCCCCCGACGGTTGCCTATTTCGTCGGAACGAGGGAACCGGGGGCACACTACCAAGATGGCCCGTATCTGCTTGATCCTTTCTACGCCCACTTCCTCAACGGGGGCTCGGACGGTTGCTATCGCTTGAGCGACCTGGCGCCGGAGGGTTTTCGACGCAGCGAATATTTTTCAACCTACTACGGGGGCCTGAATATTGGCGATGAACTAGGCTTGATAGTGGCGATGGACCCGCAGTCCTGCGCCCATGTGTCGATTGTTCGCAGACCCGGCGGCGTACGATTCACGAGGCGTGACTGCAAATGGCTGAACGCCAGCGCGCCGTTGGCTCCGGAAGCCATGCGACGCATCAATGCCACGCTCGCGCCGCCGACCCGGCATCAGTCCGTAGTACACGACAGCCTGCAACAGGCGTACCAGAACTTTGGTACCTCCGTTCTAACCGAACGCGAACATGAAGTAACCCAGCTGCTGCTGCGAGGCAATTCTGCCAAGTCGATCGCGCGTTCTCTTCTTATCGCCACCGAAACTGCACGCAATCATCTCAAGCGCATCTATTCAAAGCTCGGTGTCGCCTCACAGGCGGAGTTGTTTGCATTGTTTTTTCGCGCGCTGGACCAAGTGGATCCTGGTTTTGCCGGCGACCCTCTGTCGCGATTGCAGTAATTTATTTGACACTCCGGCGGCTTAGAAAGCCGCCGAAAAAAGCGCGCGCATTCGCTTCAAGACTGTCGATGTGATAACCGCCCTCCTGCACGATCACAATCGGCATCCTCAGCGCTCCGACTGCCATGCCCAGGCGCCCGAATCCATCGGTTGTAACGCCGACTTGCGACTGCGGGTCATGCTCATAGATGTCAAAGCCCAATGCGAGCACGAGCGCATCAGACCTGAACCGCTCAAGCTCTTGAAGCGCTTCGCCGACTCGCTCGAAAAATGCCGCTTCTGTCGAACCATGCGGCATCGGTAGATTGAAATTGAATCCGACACCGGCACCCGTTCCGCGCTCTTCCTCGTATCCGGCAACAACGGGATAAAAGTTGGTAGGGTCACCGTGAATCGAGACATACAATATATCCGCGCGGCTATAAAATATTTCCTGCACTCCCTGACCATGGTGCATGTCTGTGTCCAATATTGCGACGCGCCGATGAGTACGACGAAGTACCTCGGCTGCGATTGCCGCGTTATTTAAATAGCAGAAACCACCCGCCCTGTCCGTGCGAGCATGGTGTCCCGGCGGCCGGCACAGCGAATAGGACTGACGACAACCTTTTCTGATGGCATCTGCTGCGGCTATCGCGCTTTGTGCGGATCCGTAGGCTGACCGCCAGGTATGGGCTCCAACGGGACAGCTTCCGTCCGCCAAATAGCGCGCCGCCTGCGCCAGCACACCGCGCATTGGATTGTTCTCATACACATAAACGTTCGACATGACCTCGTCACCCCAGTCATCAGGCATTTTTTTCCATTCTTGATGCGCGGTCTTGAGGAAGGCCAAATAGTCCGCGTCATGGACGGCCGCAATCGCCGCCACTCCGAAATCCGCAGGTTCTTGAATTTCGAAACCCATCGATCGGCACGCTGCGGCAAGCCGTACGGCACGCTCAGGAATCTCCTGCGGAGACCGCATTTTCCCGCGGGACAGATAGGCGCGCGGATGATGGAGAAGTTGGTCTGAATGAAAATATGTCAGCATCGATTCGCATCCACGACGGTGCGGACTCACGACAAGCAACTCCGGCCGATACGCCCACTCGTCTCAGGTTATCGCCGCGCGGGGACGCTTCGAATGACTCATTTGGGTCATTCCATTTGTTGCGCCGAGCGAACAGTCTTTAGGGACTGGATGCCCAGGGGAACATATGAAACACCTGCCAATACCATCGGCACCATCGGCGGCCATTCGCGATGAAGAGCAGGTCCGGCGCGATGACAAGGCTCATTTCGTCCATCCTTTCACCCATTTTGATAGTTTCAAGAAAAACGGCTCCCTCATCATTTCCGAAGCCAAGGGCGCCTATATTTTCGATTCTCGCGGCAGGCGCTACCTGGACGGCATAGGCGGCTTGTGGTGCATGTCAATTGGATACGGCGAAGAGGAAATGGTCCAGGCAGTGGCGGATCAAGCCAGGAAGCTGAGTTTCTTTTCCGCCTTCGTCAGCGTGACCAACCCGCCCGCTGTGGCGCTTGCAACCAAGCTTGCGCAGCTTGCGCCCGGAGACCTCAATCGGGTGTTCTTCACTTCATCCGGCTCGGACGCCAACGACACGGCGGTGCGCCTGGTTCACTACTACAACGCTAGACGCGGCAAACCCGAGAAACGTCACATAATCTCCAGGCTCGATTCGTATCACGGAAGCACGTATCTCGCCATGTCGTTGAACGGCCGCAAAAGCGATCGCTCACCACACTTTCACTACACCACCGATTTCATTCATCACGTATCGTGTCCGAACGTCTATCGCCGCCCCGAAACTCAATCCGTGGCGGAGTTCTGCGACAGCCTGGTGGCGGAATTAGAACAAAAGATACTGGCCATCGGGCCGGCCAAGGTTGCGGCATTCATCGCCGAACCCATCCTGGGCGCGGGCGGAGTCATCGTGCCGCCGCCTGGCTACCATCGGCGTACCTGGGAGATCTGCAAGAAATACGATGTGCTCTACGTTTCCGATGAAGTGGTGACCGCGTTCGGCCGCCTTGGCGCATGGTTTTCGTCCAAGGATGTTTTCGGCATGGAACCGGACATCATCGTGGTGGCCAAGGGGATTTCATCCGGCTATGTGCCGCTGGGAGCCACCCTCTTCAGCGACCGAATCTACGAAGTCATTTCCAGTCCGGATCCGAGCGCCTGGTTCACACATGGGTTTACCTATTCCGGTCACCCGGTCGCGTGCTGCGCCGGACTCAAGAACATCGAAATCATGGAGAAGCGTGATATTTGCGGTCACATACGAAGAGTGGGTCCGTATTTTGAACAACGGCTTCACGAGCTATGCAACCTTCCCTTGGTCGGCGACGTGCGCGGCAGCCATTTCATGATGTGTCTCGAGTATGTCGCAAACAAACATACCCGCGAGCTGCTGGATGAGGGCGTAAATATCGGCAAGCGCATTTCCGATCACTGCGAAGCGCATGGACTGATGGTTCGACCCTTGGCTCATTTGAATGTCATGTCGCCGCCGCTGATCCTTACTGAAGGGCAGGTGGACGAATTGGTCGATGGTCTTGCGGCAGGAATCCAAGACGTTGCCAATGACTTGATTCGAGAGGGATACAAAATCGACTAATGCCCGTCCAGATACCAGGGAGATCTAGAAAAATGAGTGAATTGGAACAGAGAAGGTACGCGAAGTGTTTGTTCTCCGGTGCGGCATTGACAGCGCTGGTGTGTGTGTGCGGTCCTCCATCGACGTTTGCGGAGGAAGCAACCGGCGCGCCGGCCAACGAAGAAATTCCGGAAATTGTCGTTACCGCTCAGCACCGGGTGCAAAGTCTGCAGGAAGTGCCGATATCCGTGACCGTTTTGAGCGGCGAAAATATTCTCGAGAGTCACCTTCGTGATTTTAGCGATCTTTCGCTGCAGACGCCGAGCTTCACGTCGGGAGCGGACTACGGCTACATTCGAAACTCCTCGATCAGAGGCATATCGAACAACCAGTACGGTTTTGCGGACGATCCTTCCATCGCCATGTTTGTCGATGATGTTTATCAAGGGCGCGGCGCCACCGGCATGCAGGTGAACGCGCTGTACGACGTCGACCGTGTGGAAGTGATCAAGGGCCCGCAAGCGACCCTATTCGGTCGAAGCTCCATTGCCGGCGCCATCAGTACGATTCTCGTCCAGCCAACCGACACCTTCTCGGCCTCCGGGGATGTAGGCGCGGGGCAGCGAAATCGCCTGATCGCGGAGGGTGCAGTCAACTTTCCCGTCACGCCGAATCTCGCGATTCGCGTGGCCTTGGATCGCGAAAAGGAGGGTGGATTCATCACTAATCTGAACGGGGGCCCGAAACTGGATCCCCTGAATGTGGAAGCGGGGCGTGTCATCGTACGTTACACGGGAATCGACGAACTCGAAGCGACTCTGAAGGCCAGCTACGAGAGCCGCAGGCAAGACGGATCGACGCATATTGCGGTCGACGTTCCGGACGCCACGGACTTTACAGCGGACGAAACGCTGATGGGAAATCAAAACTACGCCGACTTTTATTCCTATGAAGAGGTCGGGAAACTGAAGTATGACTTCCTCAAGAATCTATCGGTTACCTCTGAAACCAGCTGGCGGCGCGTCAAGAATAACTACGTAGAAAAGTATGACGGATTGGCGGATGTGGTCGCCGGCCCTTATTCTCAGGACAGCCTGGATAGTCTTTTTCAACAGGATCTGCGGATCAATTTCAGCGGTGAGAACGGTCTCTCCATTACGGGCGGCGCCTCCTATTTTCATGAAACTCTCCATGCATTTGTCGGCAACTGGGTGGATCATACATTTGAACTGACCGGAGTTCCGACCCCTGGACTTCTGCCAAGCGACTATTCGCAGGCGGAATTCGAACAAGGTAACTATAACGGCGTCTTTCGCGGCAGGTCGGCCTTCCTCGACGGAACTGTCGCAATACCCGGCGTGAAGGGTTGGACCGTCACCGGGGGCGCACGGTACAACTACGATGAAAAGACATATACCGAAAATGTACCGGACCCGGCCACGCTGGCGGTGAATGCCGGTAAACCGTTCCTCGTCGGGGCGTTTTACAACTGGGGTTATTGGACGAATCCCGCGCTCAGCACGACCCACTCGTGGAGCAATACGTCATTTCGCGCCGCCACCAACTACGACCTGAACCAAGATAATACGGTCTATTTCCAGTATAGCCAGGGATGGAAGGCGGGCGGTATAGACTCGTACGGTGTCGTCGTCCCGCCGGGCAGCGGCTTTGAGAAATTCTTCGGCGAGAACGTGACAGCGTACGGCGGGACGCAGAAAGTTTACGATCCCGAGCATAGCGACAGCTATGAGATTGGCCTGAAAGGCAGGTCGTTCGAACGGCGTTTCGGTTATAACCTTGATGTTTATGAATACCTGTACCGGGATCTGCAGGTCGGCGTCCTACAAGCCTCCGGAGCCGGGTCGGTCGTCGCGAATATCGGGCATGCGACAGGCCGCGGAGTCGAGGCGGACTTGCGCTTTGCGCCGAGCGCCCATTGGGATATTTACGCCAATGGTGCGTTCAATTACACCAGGATTGAAGATTTTGGAACCATGGCATCGCAGGTCGGCTTACCGTTGAATCAGGCACCTCGATACAACGCGGCGGCGGGGACCACCTATAAATGGACGGCAAATAGCGGCAAATATTCGATCGGGGCTTCCACCAGTTTACGGGGCGCTTACCGTGATGATAACGATTTAGACACCCACGAGGTGCGCAGTTATATTCTTTACAATACGAGGGCTGCCTATGAAACCTTGGATGGTCACTACACTGTGGCGGTGTTCGCCGATAACGTGCTCGATCGGTTCACGTATAGCCGATACAGCGCCGTGACCCCGTTCATATATCCGGTAGCTTCCTATCAGGTCATCGGGCATCCACGAACCGTGGGCGTTGATGTGTATATCCGCTTTTAGTCGATAACCGCAATATCTCACGTGAGCGCGCCTGCCGAACGCGCGCATATGCGGACGCACATGATCATAACATTCAGTCTGATCGCACTCTTCTTTCTAGCAGTGATTGTCGTACTGCAGAGGGCACATATCAGCGACAAGTCTTTCACCGACTATGCCGTTGCCGACCGATCATTCGGGGCGGGGTACCAGGCGATGTCTTTTCTCAACACTTGGTGGCCCGGAAGCATTTTTCTCGCCCTGACGGGGCTTGCGGTAAGTGATGGCGTAACCGCCTTTTACATGCCGATCTATAGCTTGCTGACCGTCGTGCTGATGTACGTCATGACGGATCGAGTATGGTTGTGGGGGAAGCTGTTCGACCTCAAGACACAGCCTGACCTTTTCGCACTCCGCTATAACTCGCGCACATTTGCCATCATCGGATCTGTCGTCGGCATCATTTCCGGCGTGCCCTGGCTAGTGCTTGGCTTCAAGGGTCTTGGGGCGCTCTTCCAGGCCCTGTCCCTGGGTGCGATTGACGCGACCTCGGCGGTGATTATCGGCGTAGTACTCATGGCGATCCGGCAATTCTGGACCATCCGCATGGGTATGCGCGGCGTAGTGATTTCCGACATGTTTCAGGGAATTGTGGCATATATCGGCGGCAGCCTGATCATTCTGGGCTTGATAGCGTGGCTGATATATTCTCATGGAGTGAGTGTCACTGCTTTATCGCCGGCACACCTTGAAGCACCAGGTCTTTTTGCGGCTGTAGGGCCGCTTTATTTCTTCTCGATCATCTTCAGCGGAGTCGTCGGCGGCTGGTGCTGGCCAGCAACCTTCATTCGCCTTTACACGGCGGATAGTGTACGAAGCGTGCAGCGCGCGGGCGCCATGGGAGCGCCGCTCTCCCTGCTGTTCGGCGCCGCTCTGGTTATTTTGGGGCTTCTCGCAAGTCTGCTGCCGGAAGTTGCCGCGGCGCCCGATCTGGCGTGGTTCACGGTCTGCCGAATGGCCGGCGGTCCTTTGCTGCTTGGCCTCGGCGGCGTTGTTGTGCTGGCTGGGACCATGGGCAATGTGGACGGCAACGTGCAGGCCTGCGGTGCGCAAATCGCGAACGACATTGTGGGTGCGTATTTCGCACTCGACCACAAACGAGCGGTTCTCAGCGCCAAAATCGGCATGCTGGCGATCACGCTACTGTCCGCATGGCTGGCGACGCGAACAATCTCCCATCTCGTTACCCTGGCGATTCTGTCCTATCAAGGGATCATACAACTCGCTGTGCCGCAGTATCTCGGTATCTTCTGGAAGCGGGGCAATGCGATGGGTTCCATTCTCGGTACAGTCGTGGGTTTCGTCCTTGCCATCTTCTTGCAGTCGATATATGCGGACGGCCCTGCCTG
>Ga0210394_10004555_pt1 | contig 16103 bp, 16 predicted proteins | sample IncBWC12MmetaG_FD_160121 | JGI IMG/M metagenome (GOLD analysis project Ga0210394, IMG submission 160121) | Forest soil microbial communities from Barre Woods Harvard Forest LTER site, Petersham, Massachusetts, United States - Inc-BW-C-12-M | ecosystem: Environmental > Terrestrial > Soil >... | reverse complement strand
CGCCTCGGGCTCCGGCATGAGCCAGAAGCCCATCTTGGTCACGATGCCGAAATTCGACTGCGAGAAAATGCCATCGACCCACGGCCCGCATCCAGACTTGTACTGCTGCCATGTCTTGGCATTGGGTATTGCGCCCATTCCGGTGCGCAGCAATTCACCGTTTGGCAGTACGACTTCCATTCCGCAGTGCGAATCGAAGTGATTGCGGTAATTCGCGGTCGTGTAGCCGCCGCCGCGATCCAGAGCATTGCCGATGACGCTGCCCCAGCCCGGATCAGGACAATCGATCCACACCTTCAACCTGCGCTCCTGGATATGATGGTACAGGTCGAAGTAACTGACTCCGGGCTCGACCAAGGCGCTGGCATTGGCTTCATCGACCTCGATGATCCGATTCATGCGTTTCAAATCAACCACGACGCTGCCGGAATACGCCGGCGCCGAGCCGCCGTAGCCCAAATTCTTTCCGGTGGAGATGGGATACAGAGGAACCTTGTGGCGATTGGCAATCCGTACGACCTGTTGCACTTCTTCGGTCGAAGCTGGAGCCACCGCGGCCGATGCCATCAGTTCCTCCGGTTCATGAAAGAAGGGCGAGAACGCATCCCGGTAAAGATCCACGTCCTCGTCGCGAGTAAATACCCACTGCTTGCCCACCGCTCGTTCAAATTCCGCGACAACCGTCGCGAAGTCGCTCGAACTCACTCCTGCCGGCAATCTCATTGAATCCCCTCCCCGCAATGCCATCCGAATCGAACGTTCAAGCAATCAGAAAAGACACCAGCGTTTCATCGCTCATCGCCAATCGGCACGTCGATCCAATCGCACGAGTCAATCGGGGCGCGCCGTCCGCGTTTCGGCAAGCTGCAAGAGCAGCCGGCATTTTTACGGGCCAATCCTCGGCCGCCAGCGCCGGTCCCATTTGGGCCATCATCGGTTCCGAGGCGGTCAATCGATGCGCAATTTCGCGCCCCTCCGATATCATGTGTTCGACGCGGATCGCCACCCGCATCCAATGATCCTTGGCGAGTTGTTCCAGGCAGAACAAGGTTCGAGCCGTGGCCATACCGGCGATCGCCCCACTTCCGGCAGACCACCGGATCCGCAAGTCCTGCGACCAGAGTTCGGTAATGTCTCCGTCGATGGCGACCACCCCCGCGATCGCCTTGGCGTGCCCAGCGGCAGCCCCAAAGGCCAAGGCAGCCGAAAATCGACGGTCATAGACAAATTTATAGAGTCGCACGATCGGCCTCGAAGCAGCCGGCAGCGCGGCGGTTTGACCGGCGGCGGGCAGACAGGCCAAACCGACGGCCGCGCCTGAAATTGCCGTCGCGATGCTGGATACACAAAATTTTCGGCGGTTCATGGGATCCCGCAAACAGCTGATTCGCCACTAAACTACTGAATGCACCGTGACGCTGCTCGACCATGAGCGAAGGCGGCTGCGCTTTCCGGGGATCAATCATCGATCATGAGCGAACTTTTGGGGGGAACGTTGATGCCAAAATCCACAAGACGTGTGGTCACCGGCCATGATGCACGCGGAAAATCGGTGGTCCTGTCGGACGGTCCCCCGCCGCAGCATCACCCGATGCACGGACCGGCGATCGGTGCCGATTTCCATGAAATGTGGAGCGATGCCGATACGATTCCTGAACTGACCTTAAGGGTGGCCCGGGAACCGAATGAGCGTCCGTTCACCGTCATGCCCGTGTCGGGCCACCTGCTGCGGATCCTGGACGTCTATCCACTCAACGACGGCGGCAAGCGGACGGCAATGCATCGGACGCGGACGCTGGACTATGTGGTGGTGATCGAGGGCGAACTCGTCCTGATACTCGATGACAGCGAGGTGACCCTGAAGCCGGGGGATGTGGTCGTGCAGCGCGGTACGGATCACGCCTGGGAAAATCGCTCGAGTACGATTGCCCGCGCGGCGTTTTTCCACATCGATGCGCGTTTCGGCGCGGATCTGCTGGCCAAACTGCCGCAACCGCTGCTGCTCCTCCGCTAAGGATCATGATCGCGGCGGGCGTCGATCAAGAGGCCGAGGCGCCGAAGAATTTCATCTGGATCGAGCCGCGCCGCTCGAGGAATTTCCACTCGCCGCCCTCGCGCAAGAAGCGATCCTTGAACTCGCCGAAGTAAACGGGCCCGGCGGAAACATACGGTGCGGCATCGCCCGACGGCGTCGTAGAGATCATGGTCAGGTAGGAGAGCCCGCGGGCCTCGTCGCGGCTGACGACGTCGATCATCACGTTGGTGGCAAGGTGCTTGGTCAGCAACGTCTTGGGTCGTGTCAACAGGGCGGCACGAATGCTCTCCCGACCCTGGATGAGCTGATTCGGCGCCATTGGCCGGGCCATCGAGCCGTTCTCGGCAAAGAAGTCCGCTGCCGCGCTCATATCGCCCAGATCGAGGGCACGTGAATAGGCATAAACGATCCGCTCACAGGCACGTTCGATTTCGATACGTTCCGCAGCGCTGGGTGTTTGGGTCATCGCGAGCTCCAACTACATGGGTGATCTCTTAGACTGGAAACTAGTGCGATTGGCGTCCTCGAAGGTCTCCGGCGCCGGCGGCGGGCGACCGAGGATCAGGTCGCAGGCCTTCTCCGCGATCATGACGACCGCCGCATTGGTGTTGCCGCCAATGATGGACGGGAAAACGGAGGCGTCCGCGACGCGCAGGTTTTCCAGTCCGATGACCTGCAATCGCGGGTCCACCACCGCAGCAGCATCGCTGCCCATGCGGCAGGTTCCGACCGGATGATGGACCGTATAGGCCTGCGCGCGGACATAGGCGGCAAGTTCGGCGTCGCTTGCGACGGCGCTTCCGGGAGCGGTCTCGTGGGCTGCGTACTTCGCGAAGGCGGCCGACGCGAATATCTTGCGCGCAAGGCGCATGCCGTTGATCAGCGGCGCCAGATCCTCCGGAGCGGAGAGCAAATTTGGATCGATCAGCGGCGCATCGAACGGCTCGGGGCTCGCCAAAGTCACCCGACCGCGACTGCGTGGATAGAGGCCGACAGGACTGACCGCAAAGCCATGGCCCAGCGGATACGGGAAATTTGGACCCGGCCGCTTGGCGGGCTGGAACACGAGTTGTACGTCGGGTTTGTCGAGCCCCGGCATCGACTTCACGAACGCCGCCGACTCGAACACGTTGTTGGCGAATGGGCCGCGACGGAACAACAGATACTCGGTGACATTCCAGAGATTTCGCGGCATCGCGCGAAGCGAGACGCCGTAGGAAACGGGATTCTGCGTGCGCATGTGCACCGGACTCGCAAGGTGATCGTGAAGATTGCGTCCGACGCCTGGAAGATCGTGCAGCACCTGAATGCCCCGAGCCCGCAGGTGTTCGCCGTCGCCGATTCCGGAGAGCATGAGAATCTGTGGCGATTGGATCGCGCCGGCGGTGAGCACGATTTCCCGGTGCGCCTTCACAGTGAGGCGGTTGCCTGCGGAGCGGGCTTCGACCGCAACGGCGCGCCGACCATTCAGGACGATGCGGGTGGCCTGCGTCTCAGTCAACACGGAAAGATTGGCGCGTCCAAGTGCCGGCTGCAAAAAAGCGCTTGCCGTGGTCTCGCGCCTACCGTTCCGGATCGAGAGCTGGCGCAGCGCCATCCCCTCGCTATCCGCGCCATTCAAGTCATCGCGGTAGGAGAAACCCAGACCGGCGAGCGCCTCGAAGAATGAATAGTTGAGAGGATTTGGATGCGTGACGCTGCGGACATTCATCGGGCCACCGCGGCCGTGGTACACGCCGGCGCCAAGAGTTTCGTTGTGTTCGCTTTTGCGAAAGTACGGCAGGATCTCCCGGTAGCTCCAGCCGGTGGCCCCAGCGGCGGCCCACGCGTCATAGTCCCGCGGATTGCCCCTGAAATAAACCATGCCATTGATGAGCGCAGAGCCGCCCAGGCCGCGTCCACGAGGCACGGATATGCGGCGACCGTCAAGCTCACGCTGAGGCACGGTTTGAAAGCGCCAGTTCAGCGGGGCCGAGCGCTGCGCCAACACGATGGTGCCCGGTACATTGACAAACCAGCTCTCGCCGGAAGCGCCCGCCTCGAGCAGGCAGACCGACCGACCAGCATCCTCCGACAAACGGGCGGCCAGTGCGCAGCCGGCGGTCCCGCCGCCCACCACGACGTAGTCGAACTCCCGTGCGGCATCTGCCATCTTCTTATCCCCGTGACGCGGCAGTTCGCGTGCGCGATGATGATACCGCGGCGGCGCGAATTGAGTATCCGAGACTTATTCACGCGACTCGCGCCATGAGAGTATGGACATAAAGGGGGAGTGCGTTCATGAAACGATACCTGGGCAAGCTCGAGGTCAAGAGCGTTCGCGAGGGCGAAGGCAGCATGCCCATGCAGTTCGCCGTTCCGGGTGTGACCGGCGAAGACCTGTGGGCGCTGCGCGGCTGGTACTGGAGCGATGAACTCTCGGTGGATTCGGAGGCCGCGATTTTTCGCATCGAGGTACGCAGCTACTTGCTGAACGTCGACGGCCTCAACGTGCTGGTCGACACCTGTTGCGGCAATGACAAGGAGCGCAGTGTTCCCTGGGCGCATCGACTACAGACCCAATGGCTGCAAAACCTCAAGCTTGCGGGCTGCGATCCCGCCGACATGCATCTCGTGCTGTGCACGCATCTGCACGCCGATCATGTCGGGTGGAATACGCGTCTCGAGGATGGGCGCTGGGTCCCGACGTTTCCGAACGCTCGCTACGTGTTCAGCCGCAAGGACTTCGAGTTCTTTGGCCGGCAGACACATGAAGCTCACAATCGAGAGGCCTACGCCGATTCGGTGCTGCCGGTGGTTGCGGCCGGGCTGGCCGACATCGTTGACAGCAGCGCCTGCGTGCATCGCGAGATCGAGGATGGCATCTGGCTCGAGGATGCCGCCGGCCACTCGCCGGGCAGCGTCGTCGTGAATGCTCAACGCGGCGGGTCGCGGGTGGTGTTCATGGGCGACATCGTCCACCATCCGATCCAGCTCGTCCGGCCGGACATCCCGTTCTTCGCCGACGAGAATCCCGCCGCGGCCTGCGCCACCAGACAGCGCCTGCTCGCGCAGTGCGCGGACAACGGCGCCGTGCTGTTTCCCGCGCATTTTCCCGATCCGCCGGGCGGTCGTGTGCGTCGCGCCGGGCGTCATTTCTCCTACGGTTTTCTTTAAGGCGCACAGGAACATGGCCAAGCGTGAAAAAGGTTACTCAAAAAACACCCAAATCGCCCTGTTGGTCGCAACGCTGCGATTCGCGGCGCTTATCAGCCGTCCGATGCGGGACGGTGTCGCCGACCCCACCGGCTTCAGCTTGAACGAACTTCGGATTCTGATGGCACTTTCCGGGGAGGGTGAGTCGGCGGGCCATGATTTGGCCGAGTTGATGGGGATGCATGCAATGAACGTCAGTCGGGCTCTGGCGTCGCTTCGTAAAATGGGGCTTGTTGAGCCGGTCAAAAACACCAAGAACCGGCGACGCAAGCCCTATCGGATAAGCGTTCGAGGAGCAAGCGCGCGCCTGGCCCTGGAGCCATACATTGCCGAGGTAGCCCGTTATCTGTTTGGCGCACTGACTCCAGATGATCGCGGGGCCCTGAAGAAGATTCTCTCGAAACTGGACCGTCGGGTGCGAGCGTGGCAGCCGGCCGAGCGGCACACCCATGTCCCGCGAGCCTGACGCATTGCCGTGCGGGGAGCGCGGCCCGACTCGCAGGCGTAAGGTGCCAGCGGTATCGTTCAGGCCCGCCTCGCGAGAATCGCACCGAAGCGCGGATGTGCGAAATGCATCGGCACGTCCTGACGATGCGGCCAGGTCTTGCGCGCCTGGTCCGCCGGCAGGAGCACGTCGGGTCCAAGCGGATTCGTGGGATACGTCTCGGTCGCTGGCTGCAGATGCGCGACGGTCTTCGACCATCCCTTTTCATAATCGGCCTGCCATTGCATCATGTAGTCGAGCCGCTTGATCTTCCATACTGCGCCCTCACGGACATAGTCATTCTCATAAAGGCCGGCTTCGTAGAACTGCAGCGGCAGTCCTTCGGGCTTGTAATCGCGGCTCTCGTGGCTGCCGCCCATCAGCAGGCCGCGAAAGCGGCCCTTCGCGGTTTGCCGATCCGGCGCCACGGTGACGATGTCCTGCATTTGGAAATGATCCAGCAGAAATCCATGCACCGGGCCATTCACGCCGCGGGTAAAAAAGTTCTGAAACCAAGTGCCATAGAGCCTGCGTACGCCTTCATGGCCGCGATATTCCCCCGACAGGAACACCACCGCGCCGTCCTTGGCGAACAACTGCACAACGTCCTCGGCGCGATTGAAATCTATGTAGTACCCATAGGCCCAGTGCAGTCGCCGAATGGCATTGACGTCCTCGAGTTCGCCGACGCGGTGCTCCAGGGCTGACAGACGTGCTGCGAGATCAGACATAGCCGACTCCTTCTAGAGCTTGATTTGCATCGCACCTGCGCCGCGAGGCCAATCGCGCTGCGGCAGCCGGCAAGCGCGATCAGAACATGCCGTTGGAATTGGCGGCCTTCTCCGGAACCGGCTGCACCACGTCCCAATGCTCCATCACCTTGCAGCCCTCGACGCGCAGAATATCGACCACGGCGATGCCGCGATCGTCCGCACTGAACTTACCGTGGGAATGCACGGCGACGAGGTCCCCGTCGGCGATGATCCGCGCGATCGAATAGTGGATGTCCGGGTGCTGCGCAAAGAACGGCTCGAGGAAGTTGATCGCGGCATCGCGTCCGGTCGCGGCCATGGGGTTGTGCTGCACATAGCCGGGATCGACCCAGGTTTCGAAGGCTTCCCGCACCTTCTTGTCGACATAGAACTGGGTCATGAAACGGGTCACCACCTCCTTGGGCTTCAAGCGGCAGCCGGCCGCCTCCGCGTTCGCCGCCGTCAGCGCCAGCGAAACGACCAGCAGGGAAAGCAAAGTTCGCATGGGAATCTCCTTTTAAGAGCACGCCGTTGGGATTGAGATGGAATTTCTCTAACATTTGTTATGATATATGAGGGGTTGGACAGTGCAATCAACTTCGGAGAACGATGTGAACGATATTGCTGCATTGACCGCGCGCATTGAAAAGTTGGAACACGAACTGGCGATCCAGCAGGACATCCACCTGATCCGCCGCCTTCAGTACACCTATGGCTACTTCATCGACAAGTCGCAGTACAACGAAGTGGTCGATCTATTTGCCGAAGACGGCGACGTCTGGTTTCTTGGCGGCATCTACAAGGGCATCGCAGGCGTGCGACGGTTGTACATCGAGCGCTTCCAGAAGAATTTCACGCAGGGCCACAATGGTCCCCGCTATGGCTGGCTGCTCGACCATCCGCAATTGCAGATGGTTATCGACGTGGCTGCAGACCGCAACACCGCGCAGGTGCGCGGCCGCTCGACGATGCAAGCAGGCCTGCACCAGACGGCGAAAGGCGAGCCGCGCGCGTGGTGGGAAGGCGGCATCTACGAGAACGACTACGTGCGTGACAAAGGCATATGGAAAATAAAGGTGTTGCGCTACTTCCCGTTCTGGCACGGCAGCTTCGCCGAGGGCTGGCAGAAGACGCCCATCGATTTCATCCCGATGTCCAAGACGCTGTATCCCCAGGATCCGCTGGGGCCGGACGCGCTGATCAGTCCGGCGCCGCGTCTGTGGCCCGCGACCGACACCGTACCTTTCCATTTTCCGCATCCCGTGACCGGTAGAACCATCCTGATTGACAACAGCCGGGCGCGCGAAGGGTTCAAATCATGAGCCCCGCCAGCGCTGAAGTGAAATCAACGATCGAGTATCTGGTTGCCACATCGCGGATAAACCGCCGCTTCTGGGCGCCCGGCAAGGAATACAACACCGGCATCTATGCACCGCATGAAGTCACGATCCGCAACGCGCGACTGGCCGGCCCGTTCACACTCGATTCACATGGCTTCTGCATTGGGCACGACCCCACCGACATCACGGACTGGGAGCGCAACTATGGTCCGGAGAGCCGCTATGCCGCGCAGGTTTGCGAGGTGGCGCTGTCCGCACACGGCGTTCCGCGACACCACGCGTCCCGACGCCAAGCAGCGCCGCTCGATCGAGTTTCGCGCGATCGCCTATTTTATGGGGAGCTAGAGCGCAATCTTGCTCACCGGGCGGCCGCGAGTTCAGCGGCGCTTACCCACCATCCATGCACTGGGGGCCGCAGTCGTGGCAAACAGGGCATCAGGCAAACCACAGGGCGATGGCGCGCATTTCGATGCTGGCCCGCGGCGGGGTTTGCGGCCCGCAAGAGGGGTCGTCGAAAGCCACGTGCGGCACGCAATGCGCTCGGGTCAGATCGCTGTCGTGCGTCTTGAAGACGAGCGCTTCGTCCCGCGTCATGTCGGGGAACCAATGCCAGCGATGCGCGGAATCATGAGCAACGACGATTCCCTCGAACGACCATTCCGGCTGGCCCGGCGAATCGAATACGGCGTCAGCCTTGATCAGATCATTCGCGCTGATGCTGCGGGCATCGCACACCGCGAGCGGCACATCCTGCGGCGGGGCCGAGATGGCCCGCCAAACATTGTAGTGAACGAAGCGCGCGAGCGTCCGATCTGCGGGTGCGGCGCGGCGAGCGAACGCAGCGGCGGTGGCATCGCTGATATCCACATGGGCAAAACGCGCCGGCCTGGAATTATCCAATGCGCCGGATCGTGCCGACTTTTCACTGAAGCGAAGCACGCCGGGGCTGTTGACCAGCACGAGATCAGCTCCCGACAGCGCGCCGATCAGATCGACGATTTCCAGCCGATGCACCGCGCTGACGGCCTCGCGGTCGCCGAAGTCGGCCATCGCACTGCGATGCGGTACGAGACGAAAGCCTTCTCGATCGAGCGTCGTGCCGCTGCCGCGGGCATCGGCAATGTCCAAGACGACGGGCGCGACGTCCAGCAGGTCGCGGCTCGTATCGTTCGCATGATAGCGCGGCCGCACGATGCCGCGGCCGGCGTAGGCGATCGCTGCGCGCACGTTCATATCTGTACCTCCGCTCCTGCCCGGCGCCGGATTTTACTCGTGGATGCGCGTCAATAATTCGATCAGTTTGGCGACTTCCCTTTTGCTAAAGCGCGACTTTAGCCAGTGTTCATGCTGACGGATGGCACTCTTGGCGATCTTCAGCGTCTTGCGCCCTGCGTCAGTGAGATTCAGCGCTTGCTTGCGCCCGTCGCTCCGGCACTTGCCGCGGACCAGATACTCTCTGGACTGCAGCCGGTTGATGATGGCCATGGTTGTGGCGCGATCCATTCTCATCCGCCGCGCAAGATCGGTCTGGGCAATGCCGGGGTGATCATCCACCAGCCACAGCACCGACACCTGCTTTTGGGTCATGTCGAGGTGCGCAAAGCTCTCGGTGAAATGCCGGTATACCGCCCCATACGCCAATCGGATATGGAACCCCACGATGTTTCGGATCTCACCGATATCCTCGTCGCCCTCCACGTGGGGCATGGTAATGGCGATAATTTCCCTTTGTTTCGGCATTTTGGCGCTCTTGCTATAATTGTTAGTGTAACGTACAAACTCAAGCGTAGGAGCGAAATGGCCCGCTTCCCTGACACGCCAAGCTTCACCGGCTTCAATACTCCGTCGCGGATTGAAGCCGACATTGTAAATCTAGTTCACCAGGGCACAATTCCGCCGCAACTTAACGGCGCGTTTTATCGCGTTCAACCCGATCCGCAGTTCCCGCCGCGCCTCGGCGATGACATCGCGTTCAATGGCGACGGAATGATCTCTCGATTCCACCTTCACGGCGGCCAATGCGATTTCCGGCAGCGCTGGGCCCGGACCGACAAGTGGCGGCTCGAAAAGGCGTCCGGCAAGGCTTTGTTCGGGGCTTATCGCAATCCGTTGACGGATGACGAATCGGTCAAGGGCAGGATCCGCGGCACCGCCAACACCAATGCCTGGATTCACGGCGGCAAGCTTTACGCATTGAAGGAGGATTCCCCGGCGCTCGTGATGAATCCGGTGACCTTGGAGACGGAAGGCTACACCTGGTTCGGCGGCAAAATGACCGGACAAACCTTCACGGCTCATCCGAAGGTCGATCCGAACACGGGCAATATGATTGCATTCGGCTACGCCTCATCGGGTCTCTGCACCGACGATTGCACCTACTACGAAGTGAGCCCTGCCGGCGAACTGATCCGCGAACTGTGGTTCAAGGCGCCCTACTATTGCATGATGCATGACTTCGCGATTACCGAGGATTACGCGCTGTTTCACATCGTGCCGTCGGTCGGCAGCTGGGAGCGTCTGAAAAACGGGCTGCCGCATTTCGGATTCGATACGACGCTGCCGGTATATCTCGGCGTCTTGCCGCGGCATCAAGGCGCGACGGCCGCGGACATCCGCTGGTTCAAGCGCGGCAACTGTTTTGCAAGTCACGTGCTCAATGCGTTCCAGGAAGGCAGGAAGATTCATTTCGACACTGCCGAAGCCAAAAACAACATGTTCCCGTTCTTCCCGGATTTGCACGGGGCGCCCTTCAATGGGCAGGAGGCGATGAGCTATCTGACGCGCTGGACCGTGGATATGGGATCCAACGGCTCGGATTTTTCCAGCATCGAAAAGCTGACGCACACCGCGGCGGAATTCCCGCGCATCGATGACCGCTTCGCCGGGCTTCACTACCGCCACGGTTGGCTGCTGGAAATGGATATGCGCCGTGCCGTGGAAATTCGCGGCGGCAGCGCCGGCGGCCTGTTGATGAACTGCCTGTTCCACAAAGATTTGGCAACCGGCGCGGAACAGCATTGGTGGTGCGGGCCCGTCTCGAGCTTGCAAGAAGCCTGCTTCATCCCGCGCAGCAAGGCGGCGCCGGAGGGGGACGGCTGGATCGTGCAGATTTGCAACCGGCTGGACGAGCAGCGCAGCGATCTGCTGTTGTTCGATTCGCTCGAGATCGCCCAGGGACCGATTGCGACCATCAACATTCCGATCCGCATGCGCTTTGGCCTGCACGGCAACTGGGCCGAGGCGGCGGACATTGGTCTGAAGGCGTGAAGATCGGCAGCCGGCCGCATCGATCAAATTACTAAACCGGTTCGCCGGCGCTGCGCGCATGCCGCAGAATCGACTCCTCGTCGCGCTGCGCGCGCCGTGCGAGCAGCAACAACATCAGGACGATCGCCGGCGCGACCCAGTTGATGTCGAGAATCGCGGCACCCAGATCCCCCCCGTTGGCATCGGACATCATACCGACCATGTAGGGCCCCATGCCTAACCCAAAAATCGTCGAGACAATGACGTAAATGCTCGAGGTGATGCCGCGCATACGCGGCAGCACCTGCTCAAACATGATCGTATACAGCGGCGGCAGCCAGCCCGTGAGCACCACACTATAAAGAACGAACCTTGCGTAGAAGCTTGGAATGTCGTTCGAATGGTAGACCCACAATGCGATCAACGGCGACAACCCCAGGGAAACAAGGGTTATATAGGCCCTGCCCGCGCCGGGAAATCGCCCATTGACCCGGTCCGACAGGGGGCCGGCGATCAGTGGCCCGAGCACGCCGATCGCGGCTGCGAGCAGGCCAAATTGCAGCCCGGTCTTTGTCGCCGACAGACCATAGTGCTTCATCAGAAACGATGGCGTGAATCCCATGACGCCGTAGTTGATCATCATCTGCAGCGAGCCGACGGCCATGCACAGCAGCAGCGAGGGTGAATGCGTGATCACCACGAAGGCGGGCTTGTCCGACAACCTCAGGCTTTGCAGCAGATTCAATACGACGAACACGCCGAAGCCAACCACCGACCATTGCAGCGCGTGCGGGTTTACAGAAAACATGCCGAAATGCAGCGGTGGCCGCGGTGAGAGTGCGCTTGTGAGCCGAGTGAGGGCCGCCATCGCCGCAATGAGCGCAGCCAGGACGAACACGTTCACGACCCAATACAAAGTTCCCGCCTTGCGCGCGGCAAGCGAAAACCAGTTGCAGACCGGGGTGACGGAGAGCAGCACCGCCAAGCTCGAGAGAAACGGATGCGGATCTTGCGGCGACTCGATTCCATCCAGCTGGCCGCGTTTGGGTTCGGCCATGCGCCACAGCATGACCGCCAGTCCGAAGCCGGGCAGCGCAGCGATTAGGAAAGCGAATTGCCATCCTCTCATGCCGAGGGGTGCGCCCACGCCCATGAACAGCTCATCCCACCAGTCGGCCGCCACACCGCCCAGCACCAAGGATCCGCCGAGACCCATGGCGATCGCCGCCGCAATCACGGCCGTCGCGAAGCCGCGCTGCGCCTTAGGGTATTGATCAAAGACCAGCGAGTAACCCGCTGGACCGGCGGCGCCCTCGCCGATGCCGACGCCGAGGCGAGAAACGGCCAGCAACGCAAAACCCTGGGCGGCGGCGGCCAGCCCGGTGGCCAGCGACCAGAATGCCAGCGCAATGCCAAGCAGCCGCGTGCGTATCCAACCATCCGCCAACCGCCCGATCGGCAGGGAGAACAATGCGTAGAACAGCGCAAATACGGTGCCGTAGAGCAGGCCCATCTCGGCGTCACCAATGACGAGATCCTTCTTGATGCGCGGTGCGAGAATCGCCAGGATATTGCGGTCGAGCAAGCTCATCGCGTTGGCCAGCGCTACCAGCGCCAGGGCATACTTCGCGGCCCGCGTGACACGCGGCGCGCTCACAGCTTGAACCATCGCTCCGCGTTCGTTTGCATCAGCTTCTTCTTGATCGCCGGCGGGATGTCCAACAAGTCATGCGTGCGGACTTCATCGGCAACGAACTGGTAGGGATAGTCCATCGCGTACATCACGCGGTCCTCACCCACCACCGATTGCGTAAATTTGATCGCGGGCGCCCATGCCATCCCGCTCGTGGTAATCAGCACGTTGGAGCGCAGGTACTCGAGAATGGTTTGCTTCAAAGGCTTATTCCGCTCGTGACGCTTCGCACCGACGCCCGCCTGGTGCATGTAATCGAGGCGATAAACCCAGAATGGCAGCGCCTCGCCCATATGACCGACCATGATCTGCAACTGCGGATAGCGATCGAAAATGCCGATGGTGATCAGGCGCAAGAGATGCAGGCCGGTTTCCACGCCGAAACCGAACACCGCGCCGTCGAGGCCCGCCTCGAGCATCGGCCCGATCATCGAATCCGGGGGCGGCGCCGGGTGGAGGTAGAGCGGCTGGCCGGTGTCGGCCAGCGCGCGGAAAATCGGATCGAATCGCGGATGGTCGAGATACTCGCCCTGGCTATGGCTGTTGATTTGCACGCCTTTGAATCCCAGCTGCTTGGCGCCGCGGATGATCTCGGACGCCGACCATTCAGGGTCCTGCGGCGCAACCGCGGTCATGCCCACATAGCGATCCGGCTTTGCGGCGACGTGCTCGGCGAGAAAATCGTTGGCGCGTTGCGCGATCTGCTTGGCCTCCCGCAGGTCCAGGATGGCCTGCGCGCCGGGCGCGGTGAGCGCGAGGACCGCCTTGTCGATGCCGGTCTCGTCCATATGCCGAATGCGCTGCTCGCCAAGATCAAGAAGCCGCTCGATGATCCGGGTTGCGCGCTCAGCAGGACTTTGCGCATAGAAACCCCACAACGAAACCATCCCCTTGTCCGCCGTGCCGTTCTTCACCATCCGCAAATAGACATCGATCTGCTCGCGCGTGGCGAAGGCTTCTTCGGTGGCGATACGCAAGTAGCCGCGGTCGCCGCCGGTCTTCAATGCGTGAGTCATTGCTTATCCTTGATGCACGGCCTTGAGAACCATACAGGCCATGACGCCCTCAGGTCCATCCTCGTGCCCATGGCCGGACCACTTGACGCCGCCGAACGGCGCGTCAGGGCCGCCGAGCATCGTGGTGTTGATGCAGAACATTCCGGCCTCCACTTCGCGCGCCATGCGCTTTTGACGCTTCGCATCGTTGGTCCAGCTGTACGCGGAAAGTCCGTAGGGAAGGCGATTGGCCTCGGCAATCATGTCCTCTTCCCGTCGGTACGGATTTATCAGGGCAACCGGACCAAACGGCTCTTCGTTCATGATGGCGGTTTCAATCGGGATTTCGGAGAGCACCGACGGCGCGTAGAAGAACCCTTGATTGCCGATTCGCTTACCGCCGCAGTGAAGCTGCGCCCCTGCGGCCGCCGCAGCCCCGATCAGCCGATCCATGGCATCCGGGCGGCGCGCGTTGGCCATCGGCCCCATCTGCACGCCCTGCTCGAGCCCGTTTCCGATACGCAAACTTCTGGCGCGTTCGGCAAAGCCGTCGCGAAAACGGCTGAACACGCCCTCCTGAACGATAAAGCGTGTGGGCGATATGCACACCTGCCCGGCGTTGCGGAACTTCGATGCGACCATCGTATCGAGCACCTGGTCGACATCGACGTCGTCGAACACCAGCACGGCGCCGTGCCCTCCCAGCTCCATCGTGGTGCGCTTGCAATCGTCCGCCGCCAGCTTCAGCAGGTGTTTGCCGACCGCTGTGGAACCGGTGAAGCTGAGCTTGCGGATGATGGGCGACGCGAGCAGATGCCGGGATACCTCGTCGGGAACGCCAAAGACCGCCTGCCCGACTTCCTTCGGCAATCCGGCATCCAGCAAACACTGCAGCACCGCGAGCGCCGATGCAGGTGCCTCCTCGGCCGGCTTCAAGATCACCGAGCAGCCCGCCGCGATCGGCGCGCCGAGCTTGCGCCCGGGATTGCCGATCGGAAAGTTCCAAGGCGCAAACGCCGCGACTGGGCCGACGGGTTCGTAAGTCACGGCTGACTGCATCCCCGCCGGACGCACCAACTGCCGCCCGTAGAGCCTGTGGCACTCGCCGGCGTAGAAATTGAAGAGCCCAACATTCATCATCACTTCGATGCGGGTTTCGGCGAGCGTCTTGCCCTCCTCGAGGGTGGCGATGCGGGCGATGTCCTCCTGCCGTTCCAGCATCAGCCGCGCAGCTCCCGACAAGACCGCGGCGCGCTGCTGCGCCGGCGCATCGCGCCAGAGGCGAAAGCCCCGCTGTGCCGTTAGCAGCGCTCGGTCGAGATCCGCAGCATCGGCCAGCGGCAGCGCACCAAGCGCGGCGCCGGTGGCAGGGTTCACGACGGTGTGCGTGCGGCGATGGCCGACGGGGATTTTCTCCCCGTCGATGATCAGATGCAGTTGTGGATAGCTCATGGCGCTGCCTCGGCTTCGAGCCGTGCCACCTCCCGGCCATAGGGCTTGATGCCGCGTGAAATCACGAGCGCGGCGAGCGGCATGAGTATCGATGCCGTCAACACGATGCTTTTCCACAGGTCGGCATCGGAGCCGAACACCCGTTGGGTAACGCTGCCGATCAACTGGCCGCCGAGCGCCCCAAATACGATGAACATGAACAGGTAGATGGCCGTGACCTGGCCGCGCATTGCGTTCGGTGTGATTCGCTGAATCGCGGCGTTTTGCGGCACGGCCGATGCCAGCCCACACATTCCCGCCACACCCAAACACAGCAGCGCGAGCCCTCCGGAGGGCATCAGCGGAGCAATGATCTCAAACGGCGCCGCGATGGCAAACAGGATCGTCGATGCGCGCACGTTGGCATCCTTGTGGCGTTTGGCGAGCCACTCGACAAACAGGGTGCCGAACGTAGCGCCGAGCAGCGATGATACGAGAAACATGAGACCCATCCAGCGCCCGATCTTAGCTTCGTTCCATCCGTAGGTTCTGATCAAAAACGGCGCGCGCCAGGCTTGCACGCCAATCGCCTGAGTGGCGCTGAACGCCAGACCGATGAACAGCGGCCCGTAAATCGCCCTGCGCGCCCTGATCTCGCGCAGTACATCGATCACCGGCAATGCGCCGTGCCCGGCGGCGCCCCGCCGCTTAGGCTCGGTCGCCAGCAGCAGCAGGCCGGAAATCACCACTCCGGGCGCGCCGACCATCATCAAAATCCATTGCCAGCCGTGGATCGTCAGCCCCTGCCAGTGGCTGACGGGCCAGCTGGCAGCCGCGCTGATGAGCAGCCCGCCCAAAAAAATGCCGAGCGCGTTGCCGCCGATGAAGCCCAGCTGCAGAAAACCGATTGCACGCGGCAACTTCGCCGGCGG
>Ga0210394_10004554_pt1 | contig 16108 bp, 10 predicted proteins | sample IncBWC12MmetaG_FD_160121 | JGI IMG/M metagenome (GOLD analysis project Ga0210394, IMG submission 160121) | Forest soil microbial communities from Barre Woods Harvard Forest LTER site, Petersham, Massachusetts, United States - Inc-BW-C-12-M | ecosystem: Environmental > Terrestrial > Soil >... | reverse complement strand
GCCCCTCCACGACTGTGATACAGTCCACTAAATCTATGCGAATCTTCATCTTGGGCGCCGGCGCCACAGGCTCCTTGCTGGCTCAACTCCTGGAGCACCAGGGCCACATCGTCTGGTGCGGCGACCGCGACCCCGAACGCGCCCGCCGCTTCCTCGGCAAGAAATCTTCCATTCCCATCGCTCCCGTGAATGCCCGCAACCTCCGCGCAATTTTGCGTGCCGCCAAAGGCTGCCAGCTGATCATCAACGCCACCGCTTCCGTCTTCAACCAAATCGTCCTGCGCGCCGCGTTGCGTTTGCGCGCCAATTATCTCGACCTCAGCTCTCACCTCACCAAAAATCCCTTCAAAGCCGAACAACTGGCCTACGCCAAGAAATTCGAAGAAAAGCGCCGCACTGCGGTCATCAACACCGGCGCCGCTCCCGGCCTCACCAATCTGCTCGTAAAGCGCGCCGCCGATATGCTCGATGAAGTGCACTCCGTGCACATCCGCATCTACGAAAGCAGCGAAAGCGACGACCCTATCTCGCAATGGTCGCCGGAAGTTTCCTTCGACGAAGCCATCTCCAATCCCAGGATTTATCGCGGAAAAAAGTTCAAGCTGGCAAAGCGTTTCTCCGAGCTGGAAAAATTCCATTTCGCCGAGCCCATCGGCAACGCCAACGTGGTCCTAGCCGCGCAAGACGAAGTCGCTACCCTTCCCTATTTCATCCCCATGCAGGAGCTCGACGTAAAAATCGGTGGTAACGAATTCGATCGCCTCCGCCGCTGGCACAAACAGGGAAAACTCTCCAAATCCCGTGGTCTGACCAAGCAAAGGTTTCCAGACACCTCGTCGCCGCGGAAAATCGCCGCGCTGATACGCCGAGGCATCCTGCAGAACGCCCGCTTCGCCGCAGCCGTAATCGTAAAGGGCATCAAGCACGGGCCCAAGGAAGACGAAACGCTACTCATCCGCAGCGACGCTTATTTCCCAACCCTCTACCAGATCCGCCGGCAAGGACGCGTCACCACCCCAGTAGCATATGCAACCGCCCACGTCGCCGCCCTGTTCGTAAAACACTTTCCCCAAGGCACGCCAGGCGTCTTCGCCCCGGAAAATCTCCCAGCTGAAATCCGCCGACACATCCTCTCGGACATCCGCAAACACGGCGTAAAGCTAACCAACAAGGTTAAACGCCTAAAAAACGCATCCGAAGACGAAGACATCTAGCGAGCCCAGCCTGTTGTAGCGGCCGCTTTCCGAAGCGGGCGCCTTTTCTCTTCTGTCCTGGTGTCGGGTGCCGCACCCTGCGATTTTCAGGGTGCGGGTTTTGACTTCAGTTTTTTCGACCTTCTCTTTAGGAGGCAGGGGCTTCAGCCCCTGCGAACGACGCTCGCAACGAACGGGGCTTTAGCCCCTGAAGAAAGCCGTGTGCCCACAACGGTAGTGCACTACTTCACCGTTCACGGACAGAGTGCTTGGCACCGGGGGTCGGAGCTTCAGCTCCGACATTAACTGCATAGCTCCCAATGGGCTTTAGCCCCCGAGGAAATGATGTCAGGGTCGCCGCTCAACAACACCGATTCACCCGCGAATACTTCCGCTCCATCTGCGCCAAATAAAATTCCTCGCGCGACAATTCCGGCCCACAACTCTTCCTCGCCGCGCAAGCCGCATAAGTCTCATACGCCGAATCCCCACACCAATCCCGCAAGCCCTTCCACATCACCCGCACCCATCGCATCATGACCCGCATCAATCCCCCTCCACCCATCGCGTGGCCACATATGGCGTCTCGTGCAAAATCGCCGCTTTATCCCTGTGAAGTATCGCCCACCACCGCGGCACTGCCTCCACAATCAGAACCAAAATCATCGCCGCAAGCACTGCCGTGACTCCAGCATCCAGTCGCTGGTTAAAAATCACCCGCTGCGTCTCCACAATCTTCGCCGCGGGAATCTTCCCGGCGGCAATCTGCGCGGCAAGCGCATTCGCGTAGGAAAGAAAACCAATACGCGGGTTCACGCTGAATATTTTCTGGTAACTCGCCGTCATGGTGATAATCACCAGCCAGGTCATCGGCACCAGCGTCACCCAAATCCACTTGAGCCGCCCCATCTTCAACAAAATCGTCGTAGCCACCACCAGCGCCACCGCCGCCAGCAGTTGATTGGAAATCCCGAACAGCGGCCACAGCGAATTAATTCCGCCAAGCGGATCGATCACCCCCTGATACAGAAAATATCCCCAAGCCGCCACGATCAACGCGCTCGATATCAGAATCGCCGGCATCCAGTTCTTTCGCCCCAGCGGCTTCCACACCCGGCTACCCAGTTCCTGAATCATGAATCTTCCCACGCGCGTTCCGGCATCCAGCACCGTCAATATAAACAGCGCTTCGAACATGATCGCGAAGTGATACCAGATACTCAGCAGCCTCGGCCCGCCGATGGTGTTCGAAAAAATCTGCGCCATGCCCACCGCTAGCGAAGGCGCGCCGCCCGCTCGATTCCACAACGTCTGCTCGCCCACAGCGTGAGCCAGCCCAGCCATGGTGTCCGCGGTCAAAGGAAATCCCCACCCGGAAATGGTCTGCGCTGCGATTTCCGGGGTAGCGCCGACAATCGACGGCGGGCTATTGATCGCAAAATACACTCCGGGATGCATCGCGCAGGCCGCTACCATGGCCATCACGCCCACAAACGATTCCAGCAGCATCGCGCCGTATCCGATAAACCGCGCGTGCCCCTCCCGCTGAATCATCCTCGGCGTCGTACCACTCGAAATTAACGAATGAAACCCGCTGATCGCCCCGCACGCAATAGTGATAAAGCAGAACGGAAAAATCTTCCCGGCAAACACCGGGCCGCTGCCGTCGATGAATCGCGTCAATGGCGGCATCAGCACCAGCGGCCGCACCAGCAAAATCCCCGCAGCCAGCGAAAAAATAGCGCCCGCCTTAATGAAGGCACTCAAGTAATCGCGCGGCGCCAGCAACAGCCACACTGGCAACGCCGACGCCGCAAACCCATACGCCATCAAAACGAAAGCCAGCGCCACGCCAGAAAACGTGAAAATGTGCGCCCACGAAGGAGAGTCCGCCACCCACTGCCCGGCCACCACGGCAAACAAAATCAGCGCCACGCCCATCACCGACGCTTCCAACACCCGCCCGGGCCGCACAAAACGCAAATACACGCCGAGCAGCAGCGCAATCGGAATCGTCATCGCCAACGTAAACGTCGCCCAAGGCGAACTCTTCAGTGCATTGACAATCACCAGCGCCACTACGCCCAGCAAAATCACCATGATGGCCAGCACCGCAAGTTGCGCGATAAATCCTCCGCGCTTGCTCACTTCTTCCCTGGCCATTTCCCCCAGTGTTTTTCCGTCGCGCCGTATCGAACAAAACAAAATCACAAAATCCTGTACGCACCCTGCGAACGCGGCCCCAGCGATCAGCCAAAGTGTCCCGGGCAAATATCCGAATTGCGCGGCAAGCGTCGGTCCAACCAAAGGCCCGGGCCCCGCTATCGCCGCAAAATGGTGCCCGAACAAAACCCATTTGTTGGTGGGCACAAAATCACGCCCATCCTCATGCCGCTCTGCGGGAGTAGCCCGCGTATTGTCCAGTGCCAGCAACTTCGCGGCAATAAACGCCGAGTACAGCCGGTAAGCCACTGCATAGAAACAAGCCGCGGCCAGCACAAACCACGTAGCGCTGATCGGTTCGCCACGATGCAACGCAATCGTAGCCAGCGCGCCCGCGCCCGTCACGGCCACCACAATCCACATCGCAACCGTAATTATTCGACGCAATTCACACCCTGACGATCCCAGTTACGAAAAAAGAACAACCGCAAAACAACCAGCGCAAATCCTATGTAACGCGCACAATCTCGTCAATCGCAGCGATCAATGTAGGCGCCCAATGTAGGCGCCCAATGTAGGCGCATGGCTTTAGCCATGCCCTCCGCCTCACCGCCAAGACCCTACAACATATCTCTTCGTGATTTTTTCGACAGACGTCGTACCCGCCTGGCGCATGATGGTTTTCAGTTCGCGCCGCAGCATTTCCAGCACCGCCTCCACGCCGGCCTGCCCAAACGCCGCAAGCCCCCACGAATGAGGCCGCCCGATGCCGACCGCGGTCGCGCCGAGCGCCAACGCCTTGAAAATGTCCGTCCCGCGGCGAACTCCGCCATCCACAATAACCGGAACTTTTCCCCCGGCGCCTTCCAGCACTTCCGGCAGGCTTTCGATCGTCGCACGCAAGGTTTCTTCCGAGCGTCCTCCGTGATTGGAGACCATTAGGCCGTCGACCCCGTGTTCCACGGCCATCTGCGCGTCCTCTCGCGTCACAATCCCCTTGATGAGCAGTTTCACCGTCACGGTGTCGCGCAATCGCTTCACAAAGTCCCAATCCATATTCAACGGATGCAGCGCAGTGACCTTCGATACATCCAGTCCATCGAACATCGGTTTGCGTGCCACGAATTGCGCAAACCCGCCCGACCCAGCGCCCGGTTTTCCACGCGCATATCCGCTGTAAGCGCTCTGGTGGCAAAGCGAGCATTGCCTGGTGTCCACACGCTGCGCCCGGAACAGTGTTTCGCGGTTGCTGCCCTCCTGAAGATCCACCGTCAGCACAATCGCTGGACTCCCTGCCTTCTCGGCGCGCTTGACGAGCTCGCGGCCCACCTCCCAAACATTCGTCGGATAGAGCTGTTGCCACACGGGCGCGCCGCACGCCGCAGTGACCTCTTCGATGGATGCAGTGGCGACCGTCGACAAAATCATCAGATGGTTCTTGACCCGCGCAGCCCTGGCAACTCCGACCTCGCCCTCGGGATGAAACGCCCTCTGCGCGCTTACCGGCGAGAGCACAATGGGTGAGCTCCACTTCGTTCCAAAGAGCGTTCGCGACATTTCAACGTTTTCGACATCAACCATTCGCCGCGCCCGAATCTGAATTCGCGAATAGCCTTCGTGATTCGCTTTCAGCGTTCCGTCATCGTCGACTCCAGTGGCCAGGTAGCCGAAGTGCGCGGGCGGCAGTGCCTTGCGTGCCGCGGCTTCAAAGTCCATCACATCCAACGCCTCATCCGGAGAAGCGATCGTATCGCTGCTCTGTTGCAACTCACTCAGCCAGCCAACAAAACTCTTCGCGGAAAAATCCCCGGCAGCCAGAAGCCCGCCCAGCGCTCCGGCAAGTGCGTGAGAATTGGCGATGAATGGACTCGCCGACAGCATCCGCAGGAAATTCCTGCGCGTTTCCATATAGCCGAGTTTTTCCATCATCGAAATCCCCTTTCCTCAGTCAGGCAGCGAAGTAAAACGTAAGATTGGATAAACATCTCGAAAAATCGCTGTCACGTCGCGGGAAAATCCCGCGCGCAAGGCCACTGCGGGTTTCATCCGCTTGCGAACGATCCACGCCTGAATCTTTTTCCAGTTCTCCGGGTCCACCGGCCAACCCTCGTTTTTTGTCCATTCCCCCTTTACCGTCGTATACCAATAACTGTCATATCTTCTGCCAAGCCGCCGTTTCTGCTCCGCCACCCACCCCGGCTCAGCAGCCACCCGCGGCTCGGCCACCAGCGCCAGCAGCGATTCCCGCCGTTTCGATCCGGCATAAAGTCGAAATCCCACCGTAACCAGATCCTTCGTCAAACCAACATAAAGCTGCCCGCTCTCCCGGTCACCGCTAACCGGCTGCTGAAATTTCAGATACATGTGCTTCTTGTACAGCGTCTTGTCTTTCGCAAAGCGAATATCGCGGTTGATCCGCGAAAAATTCGCCCCGGCCCGCCCCGAAGTATCGAAGCGGTCGTCCAAATCCAGAATCGCGGGTGTCAACTCCTCCAGAAATCTGCGCATCGGTTGCACCAGCGCCGTCTGATAGCGCTGACGATTCTTGTCCATCCACGTCAAACGATTATTTCTACCGAGGTCGCGAAAAAAACGAAACGTCTCACTGGTAAAAATCGGCTTTGCGGCAGCCATGCAGACTCCGTGATTCTATCGGGCGACGTTCAGACTACACCATGACCAGTCGTGAAGCCACGGAAGCAGAGTGTTCGTTGGAAACCTCCGAAATCGCCAGTTCATCCGGCTTTCAAAACACCAACAACTGCACATCGCTGGACAATCATCGGCAGGATTTTAGGCGTTTTTAGCCCGACACTTGCAACACTGGCAACAAGGAGTTGTTATAGAGTGAGCGGATCCAGGCATCGCAACCTGTTTGACAACGATAGCCATGGTTTTCTAGAGGATAGTTCGAGACTGCAGTACGATTCTGTAAATTAGCGTCGGTCTCGCTCTTTTTTGCTGTCGCAGAGGTCTGTATGGGTTGGCGGTTTAGAAAATCTTTTCAAGTTCTGCCAGGTGTTCGGCTAAATCTAACGACACGCGGTCTGAGTGCGACGGTGGGTTCTGCGCCGTTCAGCTTGAATTTTGGCCCCCGCGGTGTTTATAGCAATGTGAGTATCCCTGGCACGGGAATATGGAATCGTCAGCGGTTAGACGCCCCTACCTCCGAGCATGCGTCAGTGCCGCACCTGCCCCCAGCTCCCAATCCGATTCACGATCCCGTTCCTACTGTTCCCTCTTCTCCCTCCCTTCCTCCGGTAGCACGCCCAGGAACCGAAATTCGTAGCGCAAGCACCGAGTTGCTAAACAGCGAAAGCATGAATCAGTTTCGAGATTTGCTCAGACATACGTATCAAGAGCGCACGATTTTGGAAGGCGAACTTTCAATTGCTAATAGCGAATTGAAAACAGCGAGAATGAGGCTTCAAAGCTGGGGAAATGGGTTTCTCATGCGTCGTCTGTTCAAGCGCAAATTTGCCGAGAGGAAGGATATTTTCGAGACGGCGCAGGCAAAAGCTGCTGAGTTCACGGAGCAATTGAGGCTAACTAGGCTTACGGCTCACTTTGACGTGGACCGTGAGCAGGCTGAACCGTATTACAAAATGCGTGATGATTTTGCCATCCTGTGCGAGTGTCGGAAAATCTGGGACACGCTCTCCCGAGAGGCTGTAAATCGTTTCGTCACTCGTTCAGCCGCAAGTGAAGCGATCACGCGAGAGGCTGTATTGTTCCGTCTGGCGGAGTGCGACGTTCTACAGTGGGAGCAGAAGGTCCCGTATTTGCCCAATCGTGTGGGAGGTGATCTTTACATTTACCCTGGCTTCGTTCTATATCGAGCTTCGCGACAAGCGTTCGCCCTGATTGATTTTCACGATGTCAAACTGGAATTTCGGCTCCAACGTTACATCGAGTCGGAGGTTATTCCGAACGATACGCAAATCGTTGGGCAGGCTTGGGCGAAGTCCAACAAGGATGCAAGTCCCGACCGGAGGTTCAAAAACAACTATCAGATTCCAATTGTTTTGTACGGTGTACTTGCATTCAAGAGCAAGAGTGGACTGAACGAAGAGTTCCACGTTTCCAACCCAGAACTAGCTGAACGTTTTGTGGCATCGTGGGAGTCTTTCCAGAAATCCTTTGCCCCACTTCGCGGCGCGTAGCCGCGGCCATGGAAACTCCGTGGTTCTATCGGGCGACGTTCAGACTACACCATTCCCAATCGAGGTCAATTGCACTATCCTCTTGCTCGCCCGTTGCAGCGCTCATTCATTGGGCCATCATCATCTCAAAATACTGAGGGACTTATGCGTACCGCAATCATTGCGTGCTTCATTGCCGCTGGCATTTCCATCATCGCTGCTTCGGTCGCTCTCACAGCACAGCAGCAGCCGCCGCAAAAAACCGAGCCATGGAAATCCGAAGACATCATCTACGCCGAATCTGCTCAGCCGCAGGCGCGTATCTCGCCGGACGCCAAATGGCTGGTTTGGGTGAAGTCCAGCGGTGACAAGGAAAAGGACGCGCGGGTCTCGAACCTGATCTTGTCCAGCCTCACGGAGAACAAGGAAATCCAGCTCACCCGAGGCAGCGACAACAATAGCCAGCCGCAATGGTCGCCCGGCGGCCAGCTAATCGCCTTCACCAGCAATCGCGTGCGTCACGCCGCAAAGCCGGAAGTGGACTCCACCCAGCTTTGGATCATCGATGCCCACGGCGGCGAACCCTGGCCTATCACCGAGCTCGCGCACCCACCGCAGCGAATCGAATGGCTCGACAACGACACGGTAATTTTCAGCGCCGAAGAAGATCCGGCGCTCATCGAACTGGAATCCAAACACAAAAAAGACGATTCGGAAATCGTGGACGATGCCGATCACAAACCACCGGTGCGCCTCTACAAAATCAGCGTCAAGGACAAAAAAATCACGCGCTTGACCACCAATACCGATTGGATCGGCAACTGGTCGATCTCCAAAGACGGAAAATACGTCGCCGCGGTCCACGCCAAAAGCCTGCACTACGTCTTCGACCAGAAGGTTCCGCCAGTCACCATTCTTCACAATCTCTCCGACGGAACCGAGAAACAGCTCTTCACCGATGGCCGCGTGCGTCCCTACGGATTTGCATGGGCGCCCGACAATTCCGGTTTTTACGCCTGGGCGCCGTTTTCCAATCATCCAAAATTTCTCACGGCTTCAATCGTGCAACTTTATTTCTACGACCTGGCCGCCGGTAAAAGCGTGCAAGTTCCGCTCGACTGGGAAAACGGTATCGGCTCGGACCTCGCCGCAACACAAGATGGATTCGTCACCGGCTTAGCCGCAGGCCACCGCTTCGAAACCTCCCGCTACACCCGCACAAAATCCGCGGAAGGCTACACATGGAAGCGCGCTCCGCTCGAAGGCGATCACGCAAAAAATATCCAATACTTCCAAGTCAGCGAAGACGGCAAGACCATCGTCTATTTCTATTCCACCGCCAGCACCCTCCCGCAAATCTATCGTGCGCAACTCGAAGGCACAAAACTCGTCTCTCCCGTACAACTCACCAAGCTGAACGAAATTCTCGGCAAATCCCGCGCCTTCGCGAAAACCGAAATCATCCGCTGGAAAGGCGTCAACGACGAAGAAGTCGAAGGCCTCCTCTACTATCCAACCCACTACGAACCCGGCAAAAAGTATCCGCTGATCACCGCGATTCACGGCGGCCCTTCTGGCCACGATGCCGACGCCTGGGAAGACAGCTGGGCCTACCCTAACAATCTGCTGACGCAACGCGGCGCATTTATCCTCAAACCCAACTATCACGGCAGCAACAATTACGGCTTGAAGTGGGTCGAATCGATTTGTTGCGGCAAGTATTACGATCTGGAAACGCCGGACATTAACATGGGCGTGGATTACCTGATCGCCAAAGGCCTCGTCGATCCGGACAAAGTCGCCACGCTCGGCTGGTCCAACGGCTCGATCCTCTCCACCAGCCTGCTCATTACTTATCCCGATCGCTACAAAACCGCCAGTCTCGGCGCCGGCGATATCGAATGGATCAGCGATTGGGGCAACGTGCTCTTCGGCGATTCCTTCGACTCCTACTATTTCGGAAAATCGCCGCTGGAAGATCCGCAGCTGTACCTTCGCAAATCGCCCATGTTCAAATTGGATAAAGTGCAGGCCCCGGTCTTGATTTTCCACGGAACCGCGGACAACAACGTGCCGCCCGCGCAAAGCTGGTCCTATTTCCGCGTCTTGCAGTATTACGGAAAAGTTCCCACAAAGTTGATCCTGTTCCCCGGCGAGCCGCACGGCCCGCAAAAACTCACCCACCAGATGCGCAAGGTCGATGAAGAAGTCGCCTGGTTCGACAAATATTTCTTCAAAACCACACCCGCTGCCAACGAAGCGCTGAAATCCGGTTCGCCGCTGGAAACAGCGCTGCGAGCGAAAGGCATCGCGCGCAACGGCGGAGTCTATGGCGCATCAGTGCAGAGCAAGGGAAAAGCTGTGCTCATTCCAGAGGTCGTGAACCACCGCGGAACCGAAGTAGGCCGCTTCGAAGTAACCCGCGCGCAATTCGCCGCGTTCGACAAAAATTACCAAGTCTCCCCTGGCACCGAAGACTTCCCGGCAAATGGAATACCGCTCGAAAAAGCCAAGGCTTATGTCCAGTGGCTCTCCAAACTCACCAGCCAAGCCTGGCGCCTGCCCACAGAAACAGAATTCTCCGCGCTCTATGAAAAGCGCGACGCCGAAAATACCCTTGATTATTGGGCCGGCTACCCGTTGAATCCCGACGACACCATCCGCCTACGCGAAAAAACCAAGGAACTTCCCGGCACCGCCCCACTGCTCAAGGCTGTGGGCACTTTTGCCGCGGAAACTTCGCTCACCGACGAACCCGTCTTTGACTTCGGCGGCAACGTCGCCGAATGGGTGGAAACCAAAGACGCAAAAGGCAAAGCCGCCGGCGGCAGCGCGGACTGCCCTTCCGACGCTCGTTCGAGCTGCACCCCGGCGCCAGAGTATATTGGTTTCCGCGTGGTAAGGAGTCCAACAGCGAGTGCGACACCAACGGCCGCTTCCACAAAATAGCTCGCGGCAAAGGAAGTCTCATGCGTTTTAATTTTCCATGCGTACGCCTGGCAGCCGCATTCGCCTTGCTTTGTTTCACCACGCATTTTCTGCCCGCGGCCGAAATCACCAAAGACGACGTGGACTTCCGCAAGAAAACCTACGTAAGCAAAAAGGGCGAACGCCTGCCCTACCGCCTCTTTGTCCCAACCGGCTACAGCCCTGAACAAAAATACCCGCTCATCCTATGGCTGCACGGCAGAGAGGGCCGCGGCTCCGATAACCTCCAGCAAATCGTGCACACCAATCAGAAAGGTGCGCATGTCTGATCGCTCCGGAAATTCAGTTGAAGTTCCCCGTCTTCGTGCTGGCCCCGCAATGTCCAATCACCGAAAACTGGTCTGACCCGGATCTAAATCTGCCATCCAAGGCGCTGGAACTCTCGCTGCAAATTCTCGCCCTCGTGCAAAATGAATTCTCTATCGACCCCGACCGCGTCTACGTCGTCGGCCAATCCATGGGCGGCCTCGGCGTCTATTCGCTACTGCAACTTTATCCCGAAAAATGGGCTGGCGCGGTCATCCTCACTGCCTATGACAATTTCACAAACGCCATGGCGATTTCGCGCGTCCCGTTGTGGGTGTTCCAAGGCGACGCAGACCAGACCGTGCCGGTCACCATGGTGCGCGACATGATGAAGCAGTTGAAAAAAGCCAACGCCAACTTGCGCTACACCGAATATCACAAAGCAGACCACGATATCTGGGACCGCGCTTTCGCAGAACCCGAGCTGATTCCCTGGCTAGCTTCGCTGAAACGTGCCGCTTCCAGCACAAGCCAACTTGGCACTAGCGCCACGCCGCCAGCAAAGTAAACTCTTCGCATGAGCGAATTCACTCCCACCGAACGCACTCAGGTCAAGCGCCTCCCCAAACGCGGGAAATACGATCACGAAACCGTGCACAAAATTCTCGACGAAGGCTTCGTCTGCCACGTCGGCTTCAGCGTCGACGGCCAACCCTTCGTGATTCCCACCAACTACGGCCGCACCGGCGACATGTTGTATCTGCATGGATCGGCCGCCAGCCGCATGCTGAAAACGTTGAGCGGCGGCGTGCCCGTATGCGTAACCGTAACGCACGTCGATGGCCTGGTGCTTGCGCGCTCCGCCTTCCACCACTCCGTAAATTATCGCTCGGTAGTAATTCTCGGAACCGCACGCCTGGTGGAGGATCCCGCAGAAAAAATGGAAGCGCTGCGCCTGTTCACCGAACACGTCATGAAAGGCCGCTGGGACGACGTCCGCCAACCAACCGAGCAGGAACTGAAAGCCACCATAGTGCTCGCCCTGCCTCTCGAAGAAGTAAGCGCAAAAGTCCGCACCGGCGGCCCCATCGACGACGAACCCGACTACACGCTGCCAGTCTGGGCCGGCGTCCTACCCCTGCAAGTAAGCGTCAAGCCACCCATCCCCGACGAAAAGCGCCAGCGCGACCAACCCATCCCCGCCTACCTAAAAAACTATTTCCGCTAAAAAAACTCTGCTGGACTGCACGCGGCTCATGTCTTAATTCGGCGTTGTCGGGATTCCGGACGAATGTGATCCTGAGGGACGCGCCGTTTGCGTCCTGAAGGATCTCAACCAAAACGTCTGCTCGATCTTCACTACGTTCACCGACCCTTGACGCGCTCGCTCGAAAGGACCCAATCAACTACGAAGATTTTCGTTGACATTACGAAATCATTCGTAGTATCGTCCCTCCCATGAGCGACACTCTACAAAAACCGGCTTTGCAAAAGCCCACCGTTTCCGAACTGCAAATCCTGCAAGTCCTCTGGGAACGCGGCCCATCCACCGTCCGCGAAGTCCACGATGCACTGCAGGAAGAACGCGCCCTCGGTTACACCACCGTCCTGAAACTCATGCAGATCATGACCACCAAGGGCCTCGTCCGCCGCAACGAAGAGCAGCGCGCCCACGTTTACGAAGCGCAACAACCCGCGGAAAAAACCAAGCGCCAGCTTGCCGCCGACGTGCTGCAGCGCGTCTTCGATGGCTCCGCTCGCGAATTGATGCTGCACGCCCTCGCCGGCCACCGCAGCTCCAAAACCGAAATTGAAGATCTCCGTCGTCTGCTGGACGAACACGAAAGGAAACTCCGATGAACGCCTTCGCTGAGTGGTTCACTCCAGACGTCCTGCGCACCCTCGGACTTTCGCTGCTCCATTTCCTCTGGCAGGGCGCGGCACTGGCAGCGCTTTCCGCGGCGGCATTCGCGCTAGTCCGCAGCGCATCCGCGCGCTACATCGTTGGCGTAGCAACCCTGGTATTAATGCTCGCCGCCCCGGCGCTCACCTTTTTAGCAATTCGGGATGAAGCGCCTGGCACTTCACTCGCAACGCCGCACCCGCTCATTGCCGCCAATCACACACTCTGGATCGCCTCCCCGCATCCGGCAGCCGTCTCCAACACCGGCGTCATTTCTCCAAGTGCGCTCACGCTCTTCGTGGAGTTCTGGTTCGTCGGCGTCATGCTCTTCAGTCTTCGCACCGCCGGCGGTTTCTTCCTGCTCGCCCGGCTGCGCCGTAGCGAAGCTAATCCCATCGGCCCGCGACTCCTCGCATCGTGCCGCGAGATGCAGCGCCGCCTGGGCATCACTCGCGCCATTCGCTACTGCGAATCGCTGTATCTCGACGCGCCCGCGATGGTCGGCTGGTTCCGTCCGGTAATTCTTTTTCCCGTAAGCGCGCTCACCGGGCTCAACGAACTTCAGCTTCGCGCCGTCATCGCTCACGAACTCGCGCATGTCCGCCGCTTCGACGCCTTCGTCAATCTCTTTCAAGTCGTCGTCGAAACGCTGCTCTTCTATCACCCGGCGGTCTGGTGGGTCAGCAAACGCATCCGCGGCGAACGCGAAAATTGTTGCGACGATGTGGCTCTAGCGGTCTGCGGCAATCCCGCCGAATACGCTCGCGCCCTGGCGAAAATGGAAGAACAGCGAGCGGTACCGTCCTTCGCCATGGCGGCGAATCGCGGCCCACTGGCCTCGCGCGTCGCTCGCCTTCTCGGTCTTCCGGAAAAGGGAAACAGCCTGCGCAACGCGGGTGTCGCTTTCGGAGTGCTCTGCCTCGCGGCGGCGCTGCTCGCTGGCAATGCACTCTTCGGGCTGGTCCACACCGCCTCCGCGCACTCCGTACACCCGGTCCAAGCTACCATCGCTACGATCGTGACACCCGAGCGCGCCATTGCTCTTCCCGCAATGCACGTTGTTATTCAGACTCCGTCCAGCCCGGAACCATCGCCAGCGCAAAAGCAAAAAGCCAATCCCGAGCCCACCCCGACTCCGAAAACGGGATCCTACATCGACGGCATGAAAGCTGCCGGCCTCGACAATCTTTCCGTCGACGAGCTGATCGCTCTGAAAATCCAGGGAATTACCCCGGAATACATTCGCCAAATCCGCGCTGAAGCTATGAAAGCCAGCGTCGATGAACTCATCGGCATGAAGATTCAAGGCATCACCGCCGAATACATTCACCAGGTGCACGCCTTGAAGCTGGACGCCGATGTTGGCACGCTCATTGGCATGAAAGTGCAGGGCATCACGCCTGAGTACGTCGAAGAAATGCGCAAGCTCGGCTTTCAAGCCGACGCCGGGCAACTTATCGGCATGAAAGTTCTGGGCGTCACCCCGGAATATGTCCGCGACCTGAACGAACTGAATATCCATCTCGATGCCGGCGCTGTAATGGGAATGAAAGTCCAAGGAGTTCAAGCCGACTACATCAAAAGCATTCGCGCCACCGGCCTCAACCCGGATAAAAACGAATGGATAGCGCTTAAAGTGCAAGGCGTTACCGCCGAGTACATCAAGGGTCTGCAGGCCGCTGGATTCAAACCCGATGTGGACGATGTCATTTCGGCAAAGGTCATGGGCATCACGCCGCAATTCATCGAACTGGCCCGCAGCCACGGATTCAAGGATCTGGATCTGGCGAAACTGATTCAGCTCAAACAGGCCAACGTACTGGAGTAAATGAACACCGCTTGTCGAAAGCCGCTGGGAACAGCGGCGGACGCTCTTGGTGTGCGCGAACGATTGGTGGAAGTGGATAGAGAAACGCTGTAGGGGAACGCAGTTGGAAAACTTTCTGGGGAAACACGCTTCAAGAGGTACAACATGGAGGATCTTGCCGCTATGAATCGACGCCACGCTTTGATCGCTTACGTACTCGTCGCCTGCTCGCTGGTGCTCTCACTGCTCGCACGCGCCGACAATTCCCGCACCGGAAGCTGGACCATCGCCCACGGTGATGAAGCCGGTAAAGTTTCGTTCGCGCTCATCTACCACAGCCAGCACAACAACTCGAATCACCAGACCGAATGGCCCATGAGTGAATTCCACGGCGTCGATTTCGCAAAAACCGGCAAGCAGGACGTCAAATTCACCATCGCCCGCGATGCCGGACGCTTCGAGTGCGAGGGCTATCTCGACAACGGCGAAGGCGCAGGCGTATTCCATTTCTTCGCTGAGCCGCAATATGTCTCGCAACTTTCGACGCTTGGCTTCAACGGAATCGACGCCGACAAACAATTCTCCATGGCCATCCTCGATGTCTCGGTAGCCTTCGCCAAGGAAATCAAAGCCGAAAACGTGAAAGGCCTGGACAGCGACAAACTCGTGGCCTTCCGCATCTTCAACGTCAACCGTGAATTCATCGAAGCCCTACGCAAAGCTGGCCTCGTCGCCAACGATGCCGATAAACTGGTGGCCTTCCGCATTCACGGCGTATCCCCGGAAATGGTCAACTTCCTGCATCAGGCTGGCTATCAGCCGGACGACGACACGCTCGTAGCCATGCGCATCCACGGTGTTACACCGGAATACATTCAGCAATTAAAAGTCGAGGGCTACGATCACATCGAGTTGGAAAAGTTAATCGCCTTCCGCATCCACGGCGTCTCGCCCGAATTCATCGACAAAGTGCAGTCGCTCGGCTACAAACACCCCGAACCCGACCAACTGGTCACCATGCGCATCCACGGCGTCTCGCCCGAATTCATTTCCACGATGCAATCGCGCGGAATGAAAAATCTAACCATCGATCAACTCGTTAACCTCCGCATCCACGGCATCGACTAGTCACGAGTGCCAACGGGAGGGCACGTCAGTCGTGCCGTAAGAGTGCGAGTCAACTTGGCTTTAGCCCTTGAGGTTCGTTTCCGGATCGCGTCACACATTCAAGGTCAAGACCGGTGGAGACCTTTACGTTCACCACTTTGTCTTGCGAACCGAGAAACGAGCACTCGCGCTCGCCTTGAGATTGGTTCGCTTAGGATTTTTGCGCGGAGCGCGGAGCCGGTTTCTTAGCCTGCCGGATGCGCGACGTGTGGGATTTCCCGTGGGCTTGCAGCGAGGGAGCCATGGGTTCGCGCAGCCATTTGGAGATGGAGACAACCGCACTTGGCGGAGTGGCTGAAGATTCCAGCGGCGCGGCTTGCGAGGAATCAGACCTTGCGGGCTCGCCGGTTGAACCGTGCGCGTCTGGTGTCGCCTCGGAGACTTGCCCATTCGCGCGGCGTGTTCCGTTCGAAGGCTTGAGCCACAAGCGCAGATCGCGCACAAAAGAATTGGCCACGCCGCGGCAATAGCGCGAAACGGAAGCGCCAACGTTCGGCGG
>Ga0210394_10004553_pt1 | contig 16113 bp, 14 predicted proteins | sample IncBWC12MmetaG_FD_160121 | JGI IMG/M metagenome (GOLD analysis project Ga0210394, IMG submission 160121) | Forest soil microbial communities from Barre Woods Harvard Forest LTER site, Petersham, Massachusetts, United States - Inc-BW-C-12-M | ecosystem: Environmental > Terrestrial > Soil >... | reverse complement strand
GCTGTCTCGAGCCCATCGCCCATTCGGTTGGGTGGTGGTCGGAGCGCTCGCGCTCGCTCTTGGTGCGCTTTTGTGGCAGTCCGCAGGCGTGCCCATCGTCGAGTCCGCGGCCAACTCTCTCTACCTGCACGGTACCGGCGTTTCCCCGGCGTGCACGCCTTCCACCTTGGATCGGACGACAGGTGCAAGGGCAACGCCGTGCTCGGTGTCGTCGAACGGAACCACTTCTGTCTTCTCATTCACATCGAGTCCGTCGGCGCAGACGATCACGGGGACGTGGTCGTTTCTTTTCTACTGGACCGGAGGCTCCGGCTCGACTCGGGACACCATCAGTGTCAGCGCCGGCATCTTGACTGGTGGCGTCTGCGTGGCCTCCATCCCTAGTGGCGCCGCCACGTGGACGACGACCTTTGGAAACAACGGGGCCAACACCAGCAGTCCGGTCACTGTCAGCACGAGCGCGCCGCAGACACTGGTGATCCCGGCAGGGGCCACCCTCTGCCTCATCGTGCGGCTGGCACATGGCACGGGTGGCGCCACCTCTGTTCTCTACGACGGCGTAACGGGGGTGGCCGACACCCAGTTGATCACGCCATCGATCGTGGTCCCCGAATCGGTTCTCGGCTTCGTCGGCCTAGCGCTCGCGATTCCGCTGATAACGGGCAGACGGCGCCTGCTGTCGTTCTTCAGGGTGCGGGCATGAGCCGGCAAGACCGCGACGGGCTGAACATGACATTGATCGCGATCACGTGTGCACTTTTGATGTTGCTGCCTTTCGTGACGACCTTCAATGACTTGCTGACCACCTGGGCATTGGCGCTGGGGGCCAATAATCCGCTCCAGGGGATCGTGCCGGTGGAGGCGCGAATGGTAGTCGGCATGCTTGGGCTGGTCGGTGTGCACGCAGCGGCTTCGGGGAGCTACCTGGTGATCTGGGATTCAGCCGGGTCGATGCACACGCTGTTCATCTCGTGGAACTGCATCGGCTGGCAGAGCCTGATCCTGGTTGGTGTCAGCTTTGTCTCCGGGTTGCGCGGCCGCCAATCGTTGGAGGCGCGAGCTCAGGTCGTGTTTATCGGCATCGCGGGGACCATGCTCTTGAACCTCATGCGAGTCGCGGCCGTGGCAGCGATCGCCGCGACCGCCGGCCAGACCCCAGCAATCCTCTTCCACGATTACGGCGGCACGATCCTCGTCGTCACCTGGCTGTTTGTTTTCTGGATCTTCGTCCAGCGGTTCATCTTTGTCGCCTCGCCTTCAGACGAGATCGAGGTTCGCGCATGAAACGTTGGTTGCGCCTCGGCTTGCAGACCGCCTTCGGCTTACTCCTACTTTGGCTGTGGCTCCGGACGGTCTCGCTGCCTGAGGTAGTCAGTCACGCCCGGGTCCAGAGCTGGCCCGCTGTTGTGCTGATGCTCATTCTCTTCTTGGTGACGAGCGTCATCAGAGCCAGGCGTTGGCTGCTCCTTCTGCGACCCCTCGCGCCGGTGGGGATGGTGAGAGCCTTTGCGATGAATGCCGCCGGTGGATTGCTCAACTACGTGATCCCGATCCGCTCCGGTGACGCCGCACGGGCTTGGTGGCTGTGGCGCCGGCACCGCGTGCCGGCAGGTTCGGCGCTGGCGACGATCGTCATCGACAAAGCCTGCGACTTGACGGGCGTCGCCATCGTCCTTGCCATCCTCGAGATCGTCGCCGCCAGCGGGGCGGTCAGAGCGCCGCGAGGCTTGCTGGGTGCAGCCGCGCTGGCGGTCGCGCTGCTGACGGCGGTGCTGGGGACAGCGCTGGTCGGGCCTCGAGTCGCTCGCTCGTCCATGGCTCGAAGGATTCTTCCCCCGAGACTGGCCGCTGCCCTCGCCGGCCAGGCATTCGCTTTTCGCGCTGGGGCGCGCGGGCTGTGGACTCCGGCGCTCGCCGCACGGCTTGCGGCCCTCACCGCACTCGCCCTGGTCATCGACGCTTTCAACTTCTCCTTGCTTTTCGTCGCCGTAGGGGTTCAGGTTCCGACCCTGCAGGCGATGGCTGCTTACCCAGCTTTGCTGTTGAGCTTTGCGGTGCCAGCCGGGCCGGGCTATTTGGGAAACCTGGAGGTCGCCGGCTCCCTTGTTCTGGGAGGCGGTCTCGGCCTTGCTCCCGCCGTGGCCGCGGGCGCGATTGTCCTGTACCACGGACTCACCGCCGGATACGCGCTCGGTTTGGGCCTGGTGGGATTTCTGCTTGTGGGTGGCCGCCGTCGTGTGCGAGCTGGTGGTCCCCGCCAGATTGCTGTGTTCCATTGCGGCTTTACGTACTCGGGCGGCGGCGAGCGAATCGTCATCGAAGAGGTATTGGGACTCCGTCGGCGCGGATTCAAAGTCGAGTGCTACGCGCCAACGGTCGACGCCTCACGGTGCTATCCCGACCTGATTGGTGAGGTTCGAGTGCGGACTTTCCTTCCGCAGCTGCCGCGATGGTTCCCGTACCGCGAGGCGATCCAAATGGCCGCAGCCTCGCTGCTCATGCCCCTTTACGCATGGCGTCTGCGAGGCATCGACGCCATCGTCGCCTGCAATCAGCCCAGCGCGTGGATCGCATGGTGGGCAGCCCGTCTAATCGATGTGCCATACGTTGTTTACCTCAATCAACCGAACCGGCTCGTCTACCCCCGCAGCATCGACCGCGAGACAGGTTGGGTGGCGAACGCCGACTACCGGCTGCTGGCAGGCATCGTGATGCGTGCCACGAAGTTCGTCGCGTGGGCCGACCGGCGCTCGGTCCAAGAGGCAGATCAGCTGCTGGTCAATGGGGACTACATCGGGGACATCATTCGCGGCATCTATCGCCGCGAGGCCGTCGATTGCCCGGCAGGGTGCCACGTGGCGGGGTCAGGCTTTCCCTTGTCGCGTGAGTCGCGATTCGCCGGCGGCCTGACGATAAACGGCTATCCAATCCGGCGACCCTATGTTCTGCTCACCAATCGCCACTACCCTCAGAAGCGGTTCGACCTGGCGATTCGTGCAATGCAAGAGGTGCGAAAAGACCATCCCAAGGTCCAGCTCGTCGTTCCAGGTCCAGCCACTCCCCACACCGCGACGCTCCGGGCGTTGACGGCCGAGCTAAAGCTCAACGACTGCGTCATCTTCCTCGGGGCGATAACCGAAGAGGAGTTGACCCGACTGTACGAGGGCGCGGCGGTCTACGTGTATCCCGCTCCTGAAGAAGACTTTGGGATGGGTGTGATCGAGTCGATGGCCAAAGGCGTGCCCGTCGTCGCGTGGAACCAGGCGGGACCGACGGTAACGGTGGGACCAGGGACGGGCCATCTCGCGGAGCCTCTCGAGATTAACGACTATGCGGCAGGGATCTCGAAACTGCTCGAGGACCCAAAGGCCAACCAGGCAACTGGTGAGCGCGCTTTCGAATGGGCACGGCGTTTCGATTGGGAGAGGCACCTCGACACCTTGGAGCGATCGGTAATCGAGGTTGCGCGCTCTCACGAGCGGGTGGCCGCCGAGGCGGCGATCGCATGAAGCTTCTGCCGAGGATCCTCGCCGACGACGAGGACGAGAAAGACGAGGATCTTGCTGTAGAAGTCGAATCGACCAATAGCGTCGAGATCGCCGCCAGCCCGAAGCCCCTGCACTGGGGCTGGACTGTGGCGATCGCTGCCGGCGCAGCCCTTCCGCGTCTTCTTTATCTCTTCGTTTTCACCGACCCCGAGAATCCTGGAATTCGCCGATACGGTGACGTCTGGCACCACTGGCAGATCGCGTATCTCACAAAGGAGATCGGACTGACTGCACCGAACGGTCCGAGGCTCTGGGACCTCAAAGGGCTCGACTACTTCTGGGGAGTTCTCCACCCCTTGCTCATGGTCGTGGTGTTTGATCTGACCGGGTCAATTGACATCGTTCTCGACCGGCTGGTCAGCCTCGCCTTCGGCGTGCTCGTGGTCGTCCTGCTCTTCCACATCTGCCGCCGCTATTGGGGCACGCAGGTCGCATTGGGCGCGACGCTAATCGCCATTCTGCTTCCCACCAGCGTAATGAACGACGCGTCTGGGATGATCGAGCCGCTTGGCGTTTCGCTTGTCTTGCTAGGGGTCTGGGCCTGGCCGCGGAAAGGTGGTTTTTGGGCCGGTCTTGCATTTGGGCTGGCGACCATGGCGCGAGCTGAAGCGTGGATCTTCAGCCTCGGACTCGTTATTGCGGCCTTCTTTCGCCGCGAAGGCTGGCAGCAGCGGCTGCCGCTGCTCGCCGGGTTTGTAGGCGTGATGTTGCTCTACATGAAGATCCTGCAGGACAAGACCGGAAACGCCATCTATCCACTGTGGTGGAACTTCCTGGCGAACGCTGTCGGCAAATGGGAATTTGCGCCAGTGAGTCCATCGCAGGCTTCTGTGCGACCCGTGCTTGGAGCCGCCCTTATTCTTGCGGCAATCGGTCTCGGGTGGTGCTTGATCAAGCGTCCGCCGTCGTACATGCTTCTCACTTTTGGTTTCGGCTATTGGGTGTTCGTCGCAGGAATGCTTGGCTTCACCTCATACCTGGCGAGCTGGGTCTGGTGGATGCCGATTACACGAGTTTTCGCGTTCCCGTACGTCTTTGCCGGCGTCCTCGTGTCGGTGGTCCTGTTGTGGTGGGCGCCGCGCAAGTTTGGACGACGGGTGATGCCCTTAGCGTGGAGCGGCGTCGTCGGTACCCTCCTCCTCGCCCAGCTGGCCTGGATTCCGATTGGTCAAGTCTTCGGACCTTCCGAGGCCGCGTGGCTCGCGGTCAAGGCGGAGAGCATCCAGCTTGGAGCTTGGTACAACCAGGCGCCCTATGTCGGTCACGGGCTCGCGGTTCCTCCAGACCGGCCAGACATTACATACGGACTTGCCCGCTTCGGCGGGGTGGAGGGAAAACACCTGGTCAGCGAGATGTATGACCCGTTCGCATACCTGCCGGCCAACTACAGCTACGCGGATCACCAAGATGTAGTGACCACTCTGGTTGAGTGCTGGCTTAGCGATACCGACATTCGGCTGATCGCGGTACCAGCTGGCGACCCGAACTTTGCCTTGCTGCAACAGTCAAATCCAACCTGGTTTGTGAGCCTTGGCCCGATGCCCGAGGCGAGCTGGGAAATCGTTGGGGTCTCGGCGCCGCGTCCGACCGCCTCCGACTGCGAGGTGGCGCGATCAGCCGCTCCTTAGCGCCGGCCCGGCCTTTCGACTACGAAACGAAAACTTGGGGCGTCTCACCGCTCCGCCCACGGCCGTGGTACATGAACGGGCTGAAGCTTCGCTACCTCCTTGCCGACCTGAAGCTAATCCGTGGCAAGGTGTTGGATGTCGGCTGTGGCGCGGGCGCGGTGGCGAAAGCTGTGAAGACGGCACGACCGGATCTCGAGGTGTACGGATGTGACCTGAGCCGGTCGGCCTTATCGATCGCCAGTGCATCTCCCAGCGCGGTCGACTTGCGCCTAGCTACTGGCGAGCGGCTTCCCTTCGCAGACGGCGAGTTCGATTTCGTTTGGATTTTCGATGTTCTCGAGCACGTCGAAAGTCCGGAGCAAGTGCTTCGCGAGGTCGCTCGTGTGCTCCGGCCGGGTGGCGGATTTCACATCGTGCTGCCACTCGAAGGGCAGCCGTGGACGCTTTATCGGTTGATCGGATGCGGGACGAGATGGACTGCCAAAGTTCGCCACTGCGGTCACACGCAGATCTTTTCGGCGGATCGCTTCCGAGCGGTCGCGTCGGCGTGCAACCTCCAAGTCACGCGCTCGCGTTGGAGTTACCACATTCTGCTTCAGGTGCTTGACCTTCTCTACTTTTCTTGGCTCGACGTACGAGGTCCGGTCAGCGGGTCCATCGAGGACATATCAGCGTCACGTCGCGGGGCGCTCGGGGGCGTGATGCGCATCGCTGCTAAGGTCGTGGCCTCCATCGCTTGGGGCGAGGCCAGCCTCCTTCAAGCTCTCCCCGGCGGCTGCGGTCACTTCACCTGCGAGCGGATCGCGCCTACGAGCTGACCGACGCCGCCCACACGATGAGATCTTTGAGACCGCGATCGAATGGGATTGCCGGCGACCAGCCCAGGTCGCGCTTTGCTTTGGTGATATCGCTCACGTAGTACGTCTGGTCGCCTTCGCGCCAGTCGGCGAAGGTGAACTCAGGGGTCTGGTGGGTTAGCTCTCCGATCTGTTCGATCACTTCCAGCAGGTTCCGCTGGTTCTCCGGGCCGCCGCCCACGTTGTAGATCTCGCCGCGCGTCTTATCAATCTGTTCGATCACCGTCGAGTACAGCGAGCAGAGGTCGCGCGCATCCAGCAGATCCCTCACCTGCGTGCCGTCTCCATAGATCGTCATCGGCCGCTTGTTGAGGATCGAGTGAACGAAGTGCGCAACCCACCCCTGGTCCTCGGTGCCGTACTGGTGCGCTCCGTAGATGCAGCTCTGGCGCAGCACCACGGTGTTCATCTGGAAGCAGCGGGCGTAATCCCTGACGTACTGGTCCGCCGAGCCCTTGCTGCACCCATAGGGGCTGTGAAAATCGATCGGCTGGCTCTCTTTACAGGCGACGTTGTTCTTGTCGAGCTTGCCGTACACCTTGTTCGTCGATGCGAAGACAAAGGGAGCTTCCGGGTTGTGCTTCCGTGCTGCCTCGAGCATGTTCAGGGTGCCACCTGCGTTGACATCGAAGTCGGTGACCGGGTCGATGAGGGAAGTCGTCACCGCCACCTGGCCCGCCAGGTGGAGGATCGCGTCCTGGTTCTTGACGTGGTCGCTTAAGGCGGTTGCGTTCCTCACGTCCTCTTTGATGAAAGTGGTCTCGACCGGGTGCTCATTGATCAGCCACCTCAGGTTGCGCTCGGTCCCCGGGCGGCTCAGGTTGTCGAGCAGGGTGACATGCCAGCCTTCCTCGACCATTCGAACCGCGGCGTTCACGCCCAGGAAACCGGCTCCCCCCGTGATGAGGATCCGGCGCGCCGACTCGCGTTCGCTCGCACGCGCCGACTTTGGCTTGGAACGTGGTGTGAGACCGGCGTCAGCGCGCAGAGTGGCGGGCGTCATGGAGGGTCCCTACCTTAAGACAATCGATCGATCCCTACCATAGACACGTGGCTCCTCCCAACCGTGCTCTTTCAGAGCCAGATACCAAATCTCTGCGCTCGAACTGGGAGAGCGAGACCAGGATGGCCGGTGTTTACGACGCGCTCGCCGGCGTCGCCTCGGACTCCGGCCTCAAGCGCCGGTTGAAAACGCTGGCCGTCACAGAGAAGCGACATGCCGATGCGTGGGCGGAGTTGCTCACTCGCGGAGGCGTCAAGCTTCCCGAGCGCCAACCTCGGTTTACCGCGCAGGCGCTGTCAGCCCTTGCGCGCGTGGCTGGAATTGGCCCTGCGCTGGCGCTCGCAGGCGCGGCGGAGGGCCAGGTGCTGCGCGCATATCTCGGTCAGGTGGCGACGGTGTCGGACGCGGGTGCGCAGGGCGTGCTTCGAAAGGTACTGCCGGAGGAGCTCGATCATCAATCTCATGACGACATCGTCGAAAAAGGGGATCCAACCTACATCGCGCCGAAGGCCCTCCCCGAGGACGGTTCGGAAGGCGAATTCACCGACGAGGAGTGGCACGGCAGTGGCATCGAGAGCATTCGGAATGTCATCTACGGCGTCAACGACGGCCTGACCGCCACGCTCGGCGTGCTCGCCGGAGTGGGCGGCGCCACCGTCAATCCACGCGTGGTTTTGATCGGCGGCCTCTCAGCCATGGTGGCCTCCGGCGTGTCCATGGCGGGCGGCGCTTATCTCTCGAGCAAGTCGCAACGAGAGGTGTACGAGGGACAGCTGGCACGCGAGGCCGCCGAGATCGAGGCGATGCCCGACCTCGAACGTGCCGAGCTCGTAAAGATCTACCGGTCGAAGGGCTTGACTTCGGACGAGGCGAAGACGATCGTCGGCCGCATTACGGCGGACAAGAAGGTCTGGCTCGAGACGCAAGCCCGAGAAGAGCTCGGCCTCGATGTCGCCCAGTTTGAGAATCCCGTCCGCGAGGGCGTGGTGGCCGGCGTGTCGACCCTGGTGGGGGGGGTGATTCCGGTTGTCGGCTACCTTGGCGGACGTGCGCTGGTCGGCGCCAGCTTGTCGGGGCTCGCGGCGCTCATCATCGCCTTCGTGGTGTGCGCTGCGTTCCTCTTCTTGATCGGGTCCGCCCGGTCGTTCTTCACGGGGAAGGGCGGCGTGCGCTCAGGCGTGGAGATGCTGACGGTGGGCACGGCGGTCGCGGCGATCACCTACTTGGTGGGCGTCCTCTTCCGGGCCTAGCCTCACCCAGTCGCGATGCCGCGCAGGTACGCGATGCTCACGATCCACGCCGCACCGGCAAGGATCACAGCCTCGCGGCGCTTCGACCCACCCTGCGAATAGAGGTAGGCGCCTGGGAGGAAGATCACAGCGAAAATGCCGTAGACGATATGCAGCAGCTCGGTGGGACGCCCCCCGGATATGAATGTCGCGAGGCCGACAAGTCCCTGGAGTGCCGTGAGACCGGCCATTATCAGGTAGCTCGCCCTGAACCCGCCTCCGAGCTCCTGGTTGCGAAAGTACCTATACGTGCCCCAAAGGGCCAGCGCCACGGAGTACGCAAGGAGGACGCGTGCGCCAAAGCCGTGCAGCGCTCCCAGCGTTGCCGTCACGGCATTGCGTTGATGTCGCCGGAGCTCATGCCCGAGCCTCCGAGACCTGCTCGCGGAAGTAGTCGACGGTCAGGCTCAGCCCTTCTTCGAGGCTGACCCGGGGCTCCCAACCGATTCCACCGCGCGCTCGAGCGTTGTCCAGGGCGATTCGGTAGACGTCGCCCTTTCGTCGAGGTCCGTGAATCGGCGCGCTCTGGTAGTCCGTGAGGATGGCCAGCTTGCGAAAAAGCTCGTTGACCGACACCGCCACGCCAGTGCTGATGTGAAAGATTTGTCCATCGCCTCGCTCGAGGGCGGCTAGGTTCGCGGTGGCCGCGTCGCCCACGTGGAGCATGTCGCGCGATTGCTCGCCATCGCCATCGACGGTGACGGGTTTTCTCTCCAGCATCCGGCTGGCGAAGATCGCCACCACCCTGCCCTCCTCGGCGTAGAAATCCTGCCGTGGACCGTAGATGTTCGCGTAGCGCAGCACCGTGAACTCCAGGCCAAAGGTGCGCTTGAAGGTGCCGAGGTACTGCTCGAAGCTGAACTTGCTGGTGCCGTACGGAGACAGCGGCCGGACCGGATGGCCTTCATCCGCGGGCACCACGTCCGGCTCGCCGTACAGCGCCCCCCCGGTCGAGATGAAGATGACCTTTCTTACTTTGTGGTCGACGCTTGCCTTCAAGAGATTCAGGCCGCCGACGATGTTGATGTGTGCGTCGAGGCCCGGATCGGCGACCGACTTGGGCACCTCCGACTGCGCGGCATGATGGTTGACGATTTCGGGCCGGAACGACGCGACAGCTTTTTCGACACCGGCCCGGTCGCGAAGATCGACCCGATGCACCTCGGCGGCGCTGTTGAGATTGGCCTCGTTGCCGGTGCTGAAGTTGTCGAGAATGGCGACCTCGTGGCCCGCCGCGACGTATGCGTCGACGACGTGGGAACCGATGAAACCGGCACCGCCCGTCACCAGAATCCGCACTGCAGGTGACTCTAACGGGTTTACTTGATGGCGGTGCCGAAGTCGCCCCGGCTTGCCGTTGAGGTCGCCAACGCCGTGCGGGCGCCGGTGACGCCCACGTTCATTCGGTTGGTGCTGGCTCGCACGGCCTCGATCCCAGAGGTCGCCGCCCGGCTGCCGGCGGACCCGTCCACGATCGCCATCAGGATCACCGGGGACGGCGAGCTGCGCCGCCTCAACAAGACGTACGCCGGCCACGACTCGGTCACCGACGTCCTTTCATTCGAAGGCTCGGGCGCGCACCTTGGCGACCTTGCCATCTCCTGGGACACAGTCGTCCGCCAGGCGGCGGAGTTCAGGCACCCTCCCTTGAGCGAGCTCGCGCTGCTCTGCGTCCACGGCACGCTGCACCTTCTGGGCTGGGACCATGCGACTTCGGGTGAACGCAAGGAGATGGTGCGTCTGACGGTGGCCGCCCTCGGGCTTTCACATCTCCGGTTGCCGGCCGGCCGGCTCTGATCACCGCGTAGACTCAACGACCTCCTCCCTAGAGGTGGAGACAGGTCTGCGGCGCTCGCCGCGGGCCGATTTGCGTCTATTTCAGATCTGGAATTAAGCAGGAAGTGGTTCGAGAAGAGCTTTTGATCGTTGGCCTGGGGAATCCGGAGTCAGACTATGCCGACACGCGCCACAACCTGGGCTTCGCATGCGTGGGGGAGCTAGGCAAACGGCTGGGCATCCAGGTCGACCGCAAACGCTGGCAGTCCCTGATCGGACACTCAGAGGCGAAGGGCATCTGGCTGGTGTTGCCGCAGACGTACATGAACCTGTCGGGCCGGCCGGTAGCGAAGGCGGTACGCGACCTCAGCCTCACACCCGGCCGGGTGTGGGTGATCCATGACGAGCTGGACCTCCCCCTGTGCCGCCTGCGCATCCGGCGCGGAGGTTCAGGCGCGGGCCACAACGGCGTGCTCTCCGTGATCAGCTCACTGGGCACTGAGGACTTTGTTCGCTTCCGCGTCGGCATCGGAAAGCCGGCCCGAAAGGGATCTCCCGCCGGCCGGAGCTACGTGCTTGGACGCTTCACCAAGGTCGAAGCCGCGCGGATACCGAACATCGTCGACGGCGTGGCCAGCGCTCTCGAGCTGGCCATTGAGGCCGGTCTCGAACGCGCGATGGAGCAGTTCAACCGCCCTGGCGCGCTCGGGTGCGAGGAATTGAAATGACTTCGCTGTGGGCGGCCGCGATCAAAGCCGCGCCCGCTCTGGAGCGCTGGCTCGACGGTGCCGCCTCCGAGCTTCGCGTCGGGAGGCTGCCCCGCCCGGCGTGGCCCATCGTCGCCGGTTCGATCGCCCGCGCGTGCGAGGCGCGCCGCCGTTCCTTACTTGTGCTGGTGTCATCGCCGGACCGTTTCGCCGATGAGCTTCGGCCGTGGCTCGCGGGCCGTCCTGAGACGCACGTGTTTGCCGAGGTCGCTGTGTCATTCCTGGACCGGCCGCCGGCAAGCGACCCCGCCGTCAACAAGCGACTAGACGCGCTGTCCGCGCTGTCCGACGAAGCGCAGGGGCCGAAGCTCATCGTTTCATCCCGGCGGGCGGCCGTGCGCATGACGATCTCGCCGTCGGAGCTGGCCGAGGGCACCCTGGTGCTGGCGCCCGGCCTCGGCCCCGATCCGATCGCGGTCGCCGCACGCCTCGTCGAGCTCGGCTATTCGAGAGAGGCGCTGGTGGAAAGCCGCGGCCAGTTTTCGGTCCGCGGCGGGATCCTCGACGTGTTCCCGGCAGCGGCCGACACGCCGGTCCGGGCCGAGTGGTCGGGAGACGTGATCGAAACCCTGCGGCTATTCGACCCCGAGAACCAGCGCTCGGTGATGGCGGTGCCAAACGCGTCGATACGCGCCGGCCGCGAGCTGTTGCTGGGCGCCCGTCGTGGCTCCGCGGCGGTCACCCGGTTGCTGGGCGCGGTCACGCTCGAAAACCTGCGTGAAGACGTGCGAGGCGACTGGGAGGACGAGCTGGTCCGGCTCGGGTCGGGCGCGGCCTTCCCGGGCATCGAGTTCTACGCCGGGTACGTCGATCCATCGCGCCCCTCGCTGTTCGATCACCTTCCAGCTGCCGTGGTGGTGCTCGACTTCGAGGCCGAGCGGCAGCGTGCTGACGCTCGTTCGCTGGTCGATGAAACCGAGATGCTGGCGGCGGCCGAGGCGGGCGGCGGCGAGCTGCCTCGCGGATTCACATTGCCGATGGTGCCGCCGGAGAGCCTCGAGCCAAGGCTGGGCTGGCACCACCTGCGCGTCACCGCCGGCGAGGCAGATGGCGCCATCGACCTGGGTTGGGTTCCCGCCGAGCCGTTCGTCGGCCGGCCGCGCGCGCTGGCTGACGCTGTCGCCCTTGCCGACTCCGCCACGCTCGTCATGGCCACCGAACAGGCCGAGCGCCTGGCGGCGCTGCTTGACGAAAGCAAGGTGAAGTCTCGGCCCGCGGACGTGGACCTCGACATCGACCTGGAGCTCAAGTCGGCCTTTCTGCGGGCCGACGTCGATATCAATGCCGGGTGCGCGCAGCCGGCGATCGGCTTCCATCTCGCTACCGATGCCGAGCTCTTCGGCCGGCTTCGGCGACCCGGCGGCAGGGGTCATCGGCAAGCCGCGACGCGAGCCCAGGATCTGACACGCGAGTTCACTCTGGACTTCGCTCCGGAAGAGCTGGTGGTCCACGTGGACCACGGCATCGCGCGCTTCAAAGGGATGCGCCTGATCGAAACCGACGGCGCTCATCGCGAATATCTCGAGCTCGAATATGCGGAGGGGGACCGGCTCTTCGTGCCGGTCGAGAACCTGGATCGCGTCCAGAAGTACCTGGGTGGCGAGGGCCAACCCACGCTCCACCGGCTGGGGACGGGCGATTGGACCCGGGCTCGAGGGCGCGCCAAGAAGGTCGTCCAGGATGTCGCCGAAGACCTGCTGCGGATCTATTCGCTACGAGAGGCGAGGCCAGGCATCGCGTTCGCGCCGGATACCGCGTGGCAGCAGGAGCTCGAGGCCTCCTTTCCTTATGAGGAGACGCCGGACCAGGTGGCGGCGCTGGCCGAGATCAAAGGCGACATGGAGTCAGACAAGCCGATGGACCGGCTTTTATGCGGCGACGTCGGCTTCGGGAAGACCGAGCTGGCGCTGCGCGCGGCATTCAAGGCGGCCATGAGCGGCAAGCAGGTGGCTTTGCTGGCACCGACCACGGTCCTGGCGCAGCAGCACTTCCACGTGTTTCGGGAGAGGCTCAGCAAGTTCCCCGTGTCGGTCGAGATGCTGTCGCGTTTTGTCGACGACGAGACCCAGGCGCAGACCATCGAAGGGTTGAAAGCCGGGCAGGTCGACATCGTCGTGGGGACCCATCGGCTGCTGCAGCGCGACGTCCGCTTCAAGCGGCTGGGATTGTTGATAGTCGACGAGGAGCACCGATTCGGCGTCATGCAAAAGGAGAGGCTGAAGAAGCTGCGCACGCAGCTCGACGTGCTTTCACTTTCGGCCACCCCGATTCCGCGAACGCTCCATATGGCCGTGGGCGGCATCCGCGACATGAGCGTGATCCAGACGCCGCCAGAGGAGCGTCAGCCGATCAAGACGTACGTCACGGCGGATGAAGATGGCCTCATCAAAGAGGCGATCACTCGCGAGCTTCAGCGGGGCGGGCAGGTGTACTTCGTTCACAACCGAGTGCGCACCATCGAAAAGGCCGCCGACCGCGTTCGCGAGCTCGTGCCGAATGCGCGAGTGACCGTCGGGCACGGACAGATGCCGGAGGATCAGCTGGCCGAGGTGATGGTCGCCTTCGAGTCGGCCAAGTTCGACGTTCTCGTCTGCACCACGATCATCGAATCAGGCCTCGACATCCCGAATGTCAACACCATCATCATCGAGCGCTCGGACAGGTTCGGCCTCGCTCAGCTCTATCAGCTGCGTGGACGCGTCGGGCGCTCGGGTCGGCGGGCCTACGCATATTTCCTGTACGACCCGCGGCGCTCGCTGACCGAGCGCGCGGACAAGCGACTGGATGTCATGTCCGGCCTGCATGAGCTGGGTCAGGGTTTCAAGATTGCGCTCCGCGACCTCGAGATCCGGGGCGCCGGGAACCTGCTCGGCACCGAGCAGCACGGCGCGATCGCGGCCGTCGGATTCGAGATGTACCTCCAGATGCTGCAGAGCGCCGTGACGAAGATGCGATCCGGATCGGAGGAGACGGCCGTCGGCGACGTGCTGTCGACGACCGAGATGAACCTGGATCTGCCGCTCGACCACTTCATCCCACGCTCTTACATTCGTGACGAGAAGCTTCGCCTTGGCGCTTACCGCCAGCTCGCCGGCACCGAAGACGAAGAGGAGCTTGAATCGGTGCTGCGCTCTCTCGAAGATCGATATGGCCCTGGGCCGGCGCAACTCAACAACCTGGCGTATTCGCTGAGGATCAAGTTGAAAGGGCAGCGGCTGGGACTGAGGGGAGTTGTCGCGGAGGGCCACGACATCGTGATCCGCGTCGACCCCCAACGATATCTGGACATCGACGAGCTGACACGCCGGATGGCGGGCCGCATTGCCGTCGCGCCAAACCGCCTGAAGCTGCGCCGCCAGGGCGAAGGTTGGCAGCGCGACCTGGTCGCGTTGCTCGATGACATGGTCGAGCTGTATGCAGCGGGAAGGGCGGCTGCCGCCGTGCCAGGGCACTGAAGTTCCATGCCAGAATCACCGCCGATGCCAGACGCAGAGGAACGACAGTATTCGCCCGGAGTCAACGCAATTTTCGAGGTGGTTGCGCGGCTTCGTGCGCCGGACGGCTGTCCATGGGATCGCGAGCAGACTCACGAGTCGCTTCGGCCCTACCTGCTGGAGGAAACCTATGAGCTCCTCGAGGCCATCGACTCGGGCGACGACGCCAAGATAATGGAGGAGCTGGGTGATCTACTCCTGCAGGTGGCGATGCACGCCGAGATCGCCGCGAGCGAATCCCGCTTCGATGCCGTCAAGGTGTCGGAGGCGGTCGCCGCCAAGATGGTGTCTCGCCATCCGCACGTGTTCGGGTCGACGAAGGTCGCGAGCGCCGACGACGTCTTGCGCAACTGGGAGCATCAGAAGGTGGATGAGGCTCGCAAAGCCGGGCGCGAGGACGAGTCCGTGGTCGACCGGGTGCCGGTCACGCTGCCCGCCTTGGCGTGGACTCTGGGTCTACAGAAACGCGCAGCGCGGGTTGGCTTCGATTTCGCCTCTCCCGTCGACACCGCCGAGGCGGTCGCGCAGGAGGCGCGCGAGCTGTCGGGCGCCGCGGATGCGCGTCAAGCATTCGAGGAGATGGGCGATCTGCTGTTTGCTGTCGTTTCGCTGGCCCGCCGGCTCAAGGTCAACCCCGAAGACGCGCTGCGGGTTGCAGGTCAGCGATTCCGCGAGCGCTTCGCGCAGACCGAAGCGGGCCTTCGCCGGGATGGATTGAAGTTCAGCGACCTCGACCGCGAAGAGCAGTCGAGGCGCTGGGACGATTCTCTCTAGCTGCAGTTAGGGGGACGTCGCACCCCTGACGCCAAACCCGGGGGCGTTTGTTATAGTCGGCACTCGTCGACGCGGATTTCCACCAACGACGCAGCATGAGACACAGCAAAGCCACAGTTGCCGCAGGTAGCGTCCGCACGAGCGGGCATGGAGTGCGTCGAATCATCGTCGTCGCGGTGGTTGGGGTGATCGCACTGTGGTCCGCTTACGCATTCGCGCAAGAGGCCTACATCGGCCACAAGCTCAGCCAGCAGGTGGCCGATCTGCACAGCCAGAACGCGCGTCTGGCGGCGGAGAATCAGGGCTACCACAAGGACGTCCAGTCGCTGGCGTCCGGTGCCGCCAACGAGGAGGAGGCCCGCCAAAACGGGTTCGCCCGCCGTGGCGAAAAGGTGTACCTGCTCACCGACCCTCCGTCGCCATCGCCCACGCCGGTGGCGCCCGCCGCCACGACCGCGCCCTGAACCGACCGTTTCGGGGGCCTGCAGGGCCGGCGGTATAATTCACGACGCGGAGTGGAGCAGCGGCAGCTCGTCGGGCTCATAACCCGAAGGTCGTCGGTTCGAATCCGACCTCCGCAACTTAACTCGAAACCATCCCCGAGCCGGGTCCCCGGCTCTTTTCGTTATTTGGAGAGCCGTGAACAAAAGGAAGCGGGTGGCGCTGGCGAAGCGCCGGACCAAGAAGCGGAAGCTGAAGGCTCGGGCACAGGCCGCGCGATAGGATTTCCTGCTGGAGTGCGCCCTGCGGCGCGCGCCAGCGTCCCGCGGTGCCGTAGCTCAGGTGGTAGAGCGCGCGACTCATAATCGCGTTGTCGCTGGTTCGAGTCCAGCCGGCACCACCACGATTCTGTGCAAGTTCGGCTGACAGGTCCCAAAAGGCCTTCGCCTGATGCGTCACACAACTTCGGGTGATGTGTCACACCTACTTCGACTGATTTGTCACGCTCCCGCGCATGAGGGAAATGAGCGTGACTG
>Ga0210394_10004552_pt1 | contig 16119 bp, 18 predicted proteins | sample IncBWC12MmetaG_FD_160121 | JGI IMG/M metagenome (GOLD analysis project Ga0210394, IMG submission 160121) | Forest soil microbial communities from Barre Woods Harvard Forest LTER site, Petersham, Massachusetts, United States - Inc-BW-C-12-M | ecosystem: Environmental > Terrestrial > Soil >... | reverse complement strand
GATCGCCGTCGCATCCACGCGGGGCACCGGTCCCTTGAGCCACTTGTAACGAGCCGTCTGCAAGGCTGACACAACCCTTGCTACGGCTACGGGAATCGCGCGCGGCACCGGGGCGCCCGCAATTTGCGCGATCTTGGTCACGAGTTCCGCCATGGAGATGTTCTCGCCGGTCAGTAGGTAGCGCTCGCCGGGCCTGCCCTGATCGCACACGCGCACGAGGCCGCGCCCTGCGTCCCCGGCATAAATGACATTCCGGTTTCCTTGCACATAGCCCGGCAGAGTCCGGTTGGCTATTTCCACGATTAAACGACCGGTTGTCGGACCATGGTCGTATTCACCGAACGTCATCGTCGGAATGCCGATGACCACCGGCAATCTTTCCCTGGCCTTCGCAAGAGCCTGAACGTCCAGAGCCCACTTCACCCGGAGGTAAGGATTCGTGCTGGGCGGCTCCCCGGGGTAGTCCAGCGTTTCATCGCCCGGCTCACCCGCCGGATGTCGGCGCAGCGCAATGGCGCCGCCCACGTAAACGATTTTCCGCAGCGGCTGCTCGGCGCACACGGCGTAGAAGTTCTCCATCTGCCGCGTGGCCTTTTCGACCTCGGCTCGCCACGGACGCGGGACAGTCGGGTAGTAGCCCGCGCAGTTGACCACTGCGTCCACATTCTTGAGGGCACGGCGCAGTGACTCGCGGTCGTCCAGGTCGGCCAGCCGCGACTCGAGCGGCGCGTTGCTCAGCCGCTGCAGGGAGCCGTTGCTGCGGGAGACCGCCACGACATCGTGTCCCGCCGCGGCGGCAGCCGCCAATGTGTGCTGTCCCAGCATTCCGGTCGCTCCGAGGATTGCCAAGCGCATGTTGGTCTAAACGGTAACGACAATCTTGCCGATCTGCTGGTTCGATTCGAGGTAGCGGTGCGCTTCCACAATCTTTTCCAGCGGGAACGTTTTGGCGATGACCGGCTTCAAGCGCCCTTCCGCCAGGCCGTACAGTATTAGATCTCGGTTACGTGCGAATCGCTCCGGTCTGTTCCAGATCGAGGATGCGACCCAGCCGCGCAAGGTCAGCCCTTTCAACGCCGCCGGCCAGTGTGGGTACGGTGTCGGCTGGCCGCTCAACCCGCCGTAGAGGATGATGATGCCCTCCTCCGCAGCCGCCCGCGCAAGGGCATCAACGTCGGGTCCTCCCACTGGATCGAACACGATGCGGGCCCCCTTGCCACCGGTAATGCGCTGCACCTCCGCAACAAGGTCCGACTCGGCCGTCGCAATCACGTGTCTCGCGCCGTGCTCTTTGAGTGCCGCCTTCTTGGCGCCGGTGCGAGTGGTCGCAATCGGGACGGCGCCGGCCCAATTGGCGAGTTGAATGGCGGCAAGGCCGACGCTGCTCGATGCGGCGCGGATGAGGATGGCGTCGCCTACCGCCGCGTGCGCAACTTCATAGAGTGCGAGCGCGGTGAAATACTGCATCCAGATCGAGGCTGCTTCGACGACGGTGAGACCGGGCGGCGGCGCAATGAGGCTGCGCGCCGGGACAATGGCATGCTCCCCATACAGACCATACTCGCCGAGACGGTAGTTGGGCATGACGCACACCCGATCACCGGCCGAAAAGCCTTGCACTTGGGCTCCCAGCGCTTCCACGATGCCAACGCCCTCGTAGCCGATGAGTGACGGAAACTTCGGCACTTGCTGATAAGCTCCGGCGCGAAACATCGCCTCCGAGCGGTTGAGACCGATGGCTTCGACCCGGAGTCGGACCTCTCCGGTACCGGGATCACCGATATTGAGTTCTTCGATCCGCAGTTGCTCCGGACCCCCATGCTCGTGAAATCGAACCACTTTGCTCATGTAATCCTCACGTAACAAGCGCGTCTGCGCGCAGCGTCTGCGCACGCTTTCATGCGACTAGTTTCGCTGCAGCGTCTTGTTTGGCCGATCTCTTCGAAATAAATCGCCGCAGGACATGGCCCTTCCACATCCACAACCCCGAAAGCAGCATCAAGGGAACGACGACAAACCGAACACGGGGGGCGTATGTTGGAAGCACTTCATACGGACTATAAATATAACCGAGTATCGGAATGCTAAAGACGATGTGAACGCAGCGAACAATCGAACGTTTGGTGGCATCTTTCATGATTAATTCCTTCTTTCACGGCTTTTGAGTCGCCTGAGGCGGCCAGTTGGGCGTTTCCACACCGAACTGCTTGGCGTACTCCGCGTGCAACCGCTGCCAGCCGCCGAACTTCATCGCCGCGGGGCCGACCATGCGGCCGATGGGAGTTCCGCCGAGAAGACGTTCCAGAACATCGAAACAAATGTGCCATCCGGCAGCACCCATTGAGATGAAGCGGCGATCGATGTTGTGCCACAGTGTCAGGCGCGTGCCGCCACCAAAGTCTTCGAGTTCCCACCGCATATCGTTGCCACCCCAACCGTACTCGAGGATATTTGGAGCGTCGGCTCGCCTCACTTCTGTTTCGGTAACGTGCGGGGTGGGCGCGCCCACTGTGGTGAGCTTCACGCTCGTTCCAGCCGTGCCAAGGCTCCCATCTGCATCAAAGGGAGCCCACTCGCGCAGATGCACCGGGTCGGTAAGTGCCTGCCAGACTTTCTCTGGCGGGTGGCGCAGTTCTCTGACGAGAACGAGCGTCCACCTCTCTCCGTCCTTTCGTATCTGCGCCCCGCTGGCCGGACCCGGTGTGTAGTGATCGCGATCGGTCATCTTTTTCTCCTTGTATTCCTTTTCGTTGGTGTTGCTTGATCCATGCGGTCGAGGTGGCGTTCGAGAGCATCCACATGAGCAGACCAGAACCGACGGAACGGAGCCAGCCAGGCATCGACCTCGTGAAGTGGGGCAGGTTTCAGCCGGTAGAGACGGCGCTGTGCGTCCACCGTGGATTCCACGAAACCGGCCTCTCGCAGCACCCGCAGGTGCTTTGACACGGTCGTCTGCGGCATACGAAGCCGACGCTCGATCTCTCCCACCGACTGTTGCGACGAGACCAGAAGGCTCAATATCGCGCGACGGTTGGGCTCGGCAATGATTTCGAATACGGATTCCACACTCCTCATATACCCCATAGAGCATGTACGTGTCAAGGCATATACGAGACGCGGGCGCGCCGTGCGAAGCGACCCACCAGTCTTTAATTCAATGCGCCGCTAACGTTTCGGGCGCATGTGATTGCGCAATTTGCAGGCCGGCCGCGCCTCGACTGGAACACTGCTTTAACCGCTCGATGAGCCAGCGGCCCGCAGGACCCGGCGGTTTGGCGGTGAGGTAAACAGCCGACATCTGCAGGATCAAACCCTCCTCCGCCAAATCCTCGATCGACAACTTGGCGAGCCGACCCTCCAGGAGATCCTGCTTCACTGCGTGCAGCGGCATGCCGCCCCAACCCAGCCCCTTGAGAAGAAACGCGTGTTTGGCAAAGAGATCGCCCAGGCGCCAAGTGAGCGGCGACATGACACCGAACTCGCGCCCATCCGTCAGTTCGGATCTGTCGGTCAGCACCAGTTGCACGTGTTTGGCAAGTTCTGCCTTTGAAATGACACCCTTGACCATGGCGAGCGGATGCTCGCGTGCGGCGACCATGATCATCTGGACGCCTTGCAGTCGTTCTACGGACATGGAGTCCGGCGCGATTGGCAGGGATCCCACGACGCCCAAGCTGCAGCGGCCGTCAAGCACGGGTTGGTACGCGCCGCCGAGCGCTTCAACGTACAGCCGCAGCGGCGTGCGAGGAAATCGGTCCCTGAATTCCCTCGCCGACTCGGCAATCGCTTCAATCGGAAAAAGCACATCCACGACCGCCGAGAGTTCCGACTCGAGGCCACCGGAAATTCCTTTCGCGCGTGCCTTGAGCAGATCGACGTTGGCCACGACACTGCGCGCATCGGCAACCAGGAGAACACCGGCGGCGGTGAGCTTTGGGTAGCGCTCGGAACGATCGAAAAGAACGACACCGATTTGTGCTTCGAGGTTACTGACAAGTTCGCTCACCGCTGATTGCGCACGATGAAGCCTGCGTGCGCCGGCAGAAAAGCTGCCCTCATCGACTGCGGCAATGAAAGCCCGCAATTGGTCCAAGGAGACGCCATCAAGCATATTTTTGACCCTATATATCGGATCTACCGATGGATACTATCGCAATATAACGGCTTTTCATAGGAGACAAGCCGGCGCAGGATACACCTCAGTTTCGATTTAGCCAACGAGGGAGTGACCATCATGCAGCTACTTCACATCGATTCCAGCGTTCTGGGACCCAATTCGGCAAGCCGGGCGCTCTCGGCGGAAATCGTCGCCAGACAGGTTGCACTGCACCCCGGCATGAAAGTAGTGCGCCGGGATTTGGAGACGGATGCGGCGCTTCACCTGTCCTCGGCTCACTTGGCGGCGTGGCAAGGCGCTGCGGTTAAGGACGCGGATCTTGGAACCGACTTGGCGAAGGGCGGCGCCTACCTAGAGGAGCTCTTTGCGGCCGACATAATTGTCATCGGCGCCCCGATGTATAACTTTTCGATTCCAAGCCAGCTGAAAGCGTGGATCGACCGCGTGGTCGTTGCCGGCAAAACATTCCGCTACGGCGCGAATGGTGCTGAGGGGTTGTTGAAGAACAAGAAGCTGTTCATCGCGTCCTCTCGCGGCAATGTCTATACGCCCGGCTCTCCCGCAGCAGCCCTTGAGCATCACGAGAGCTATCTCACCGGCGTGCTCGCCTTCATCGGGTTGACCGATGTCACCATCGTCCGGGCGGAGGGCCTCGCGTTTGGACCCGAAGCCAAAGCAAGCGCCATGTTGAAGGCGCGCGCGAACATCGCGGCAATCGCGGCATGAGCGCCGTTTTGAAAGCGTCCGTCGCGCAGCGCCCCATTGTGCTTCGGACCCGAGGATCGCGGCACGGACCAATCACGCGCCTGGTGAGTCCTTCGGACATCGGCGAGTTCATCAAGCCCTTCGTGTTCCTGGATCTTTTTGACATTTCCGCGGCAACCGCACCTAACTTCGGCTGGCATCCGCATTCTGGAATCGCCACCCTCACCGTGCTTCTTGAAGGCGCGATCGAGTATCAAGAAACCACCGGCGTAAAAGGGATTCTTCCCGCAGGTGGGATCGAATGGATGCGCGCCGGCGGCGGCGTTTGGCATACCGGGGCGGCCTTGCAGCAAGCGAAAGGCTTCCAGTTATGGATTGCATTGCCGGAGCAACTCGAGAACTTGCCCAGCCAAAGCCATTACCTGTCCGCGGACCAAGTGCCCGAGGAGGAGCCCGCGCGGGTCATCTTGGGCTCCTATGGTCGCGCCAAGAGCGCGATTCTCTCTCCTGAACACATCAACTACCTGGACGTACGGCTCGCGGCCGGCGAACACTGGACCTATCAGCCGCCGTTGGATCATGAAGTAGCCTGGCTCGCAGTCTCCGACGGGACCATACGCACACCGGAGCCGGTGTCCGCCGGTGAATTTGTGGCGTTCGAGGAGTCGAACAGCGCCCTTGCCATTCAGGCGGACCGTGCGTCGCGGTTCGTTCTCGGTTCCGCGGCCAAGCATCCACACGAGTTGGTGCTCGGTCGCTACTCGGTTCACACGAGTCATGCAGCTCTGATGGCGGGTGAGTCCCAGATTCAGCGCATCGGCAATCAATTACTAGCTGCGGGGATACTCCGCTAGCCCTTAAACACTTAACTACTCTTGCGAGGAACTTGCTATGAAACACAATTACGCGCTGCTGATATTCGCTTTGGCGGTCACATCGGCGACTGCCGCGTCCACGACGTACAATGTTGATCCGGACCACACGCATCCGAGCTTCGAAGTGGACCATTTTGGGGGCCTATCCACGTGGCGAGGTACCTTCAAGCAATCCAGCGGTACCGTCACGCTCAATACCGAGGCTAAGACGGGTACGGTCGATGTGATCATCTCCACCGCAACGGTCGATTTTGCCCATGACAAGCTCAACGAACATGTCTCGAGCCCCGAAATGCTCGATGTGGCGAAATACCCGACCGCGGAGTACAAGGGGAAATTTGTTGAATTCGCAAATGGCGCGCCAAGAACCATTGCAGGCGACCTGACCCTGCACGGAGTCACAAAGCCCGTGACGCTCACCATTAATTCCTTCAAATGCTTTGAGCATCCCATGCTCAAGAAGCAGGTGTGCGGAGCAGATGCCAGCGGCAGCTTCAACCGCGCTGACTTTGGCGTGAACTACGGCCAGCAATACGGCTTCAAGCAGGACGTGCTGCTGCGCATACAGGTCGAAGGCGTCAAGGTGTACTGATCGCCAACGCTTGGGGCTTTCGGGCCATTTCCATGGGCAAGCCGAGGGATCGCCGGTATACGCCGATAGCGCAGGCACTTCACTGGCTGATAGCACTGCTCATTGTGGTCCAGTTTGTGCTCGCCAGAATGGCAGCTCCCTTGCCGTTGGGCGTGCACAAACTCGCGCTGCTCGCGGAGCACAAGAGCTTTGGGATGACCGTGTTCGCTTTGGCGGCCATCCGTTTAGCGTGGAGACTGAAGAATCTGCCGCCGTCGCTGCCCGCGAACATGCAGCGTGTCGAGCGATTCCTGGCTCGTTTCACCCATGTGAGCTTCTACGTCCTGCTAATCGCCATGCCCTTGAGCGGCTGGCTGATGTCGTCCGCCAAGAATTACTCGGTCAGCTGGTTCGGTGCCTTCAGTTGGCCAAACCTGATTGGGCCCAATGAGACCGCGTTTAACTTCTTCAAGACGCTGCACCACCTTCTGAGCAACGCACTGTTCGCGATCGCCGCTCTACACATTCTTGCGGCGCTCAAGCATCACTTCTGGAACAAGGACGACGTTCTGGCTCGAATGCTTCCCGGGTTTCGATCGGAGAGCAAATTGTGATGAACGGTTAGCAGACAATCTGGGTCGAAGATGCACAAGCGGTTGCACCGGGCTTGTCTGATACTTGCCGCACTGTCAATTGCGGCTTGTGCGGGGCCGGCGCGGCGCGAGCATCCGATCTATTGGTACGACACCGCCCCGCCGGCCGGGTTTCCGGACACCGTGCGCAGCGTAGCCGAGGACCGCGCCTCGTTTGAGAGGGACGCAGAGCGTTTTTTGGCGAGGATGCGCACGGCCTCGCGGGGAGGTGCTGTAAACATTCTCGCACTGTCCGGCGGCGGTGCCGGAGCGGCGTTTGGCGCAGGTGCATTGACGGGTCTCAGCAATGCCGGTACGCGTCCGTATTTTCATATCGTGACGGGGGTGAGTGCCGGCGCCCTCACGGCGCCTTTCGCATTCCTGGGACCGGCATGGGATGACCAACTGACGGAATCATTTTCCGGACAGCGATCGGCCGATTTAGTGCAGTTCAGTCTAACCGGGCTGCTTTTTGGCTCAAGCATCTTCAGGGGCAAGCCGCTTGCCGATCTGGTTAACCATTACGCGACCGAGGAAATGTTGCAGGCTGTTGCCGCGGAGGCCGCCAAGGGCCGGCTTCTGCTGATCGCAACCACCGACCTGGACAGCGAGCGCACGGTAATTTGGGACATGGGTGCCATTGCCATGCAAGGCGGTCCAGCGGCGCTCAAGCTGTTCCGTCAGGTGCTTATTGCGTCGGCGAGCATTCCAGGACTCTTTCCTCCCGTCATGATTCCGGTCGAGACATCAGGAACGATACTCGAGGAGATGCACGTGGACGGCAGTACTACCGCGTCGCTGTTCATTGCACCGGAAATCGCTTCCGTTTTGCCCGATCAACTCAAGGACTTACGCGGCGCCAATATCTATGTCATTGCGAACGGACAATACGGAGCACCCACCATCTCAACCCGAGTCCGGGCAACCGCGATCATCAAACGAGGAGTCCAGGCTTCGCTGCACAGTACAACTCGGGGAGCCGTCCTTGCCACGCTGGCGCTCGCAACAAGAAACGACATGAGCGTATATGTCACCGCAATCCCCGATGACTATCCGTTCAATGGCCTGCTTGATTTGAGGCCTGAACGCATGCAAGCCTTGTTCAGCTTCGGTGCAGAATGTGCGATGCGCGGCGAATTATGGACGACACCGGCGGGATTGCTGCAACGATCTTTCCGGGCTTCATTGACTCTGCCGGGATCCATCCCGATGTGCCCCGAACCCCATTAGTGGTCGTGTCCTTCGCCATGGTCGTGTCCTTCGCCATGGTCGTGTCCTTCGTCATGGCCGTGACCCTTGTCATGTCCCTCACCATGGCCGTGACGCTCATCTTTGCCCTCGCCTTGATTATGGCCGCCGCCGTGCTGGTAGCGCGGCACGTATTCTCTGTTATACCAATCATCGCGCACAAAATAGACCGGTCGACCGCAGGCGTTGTACTGCGCACAATGCTTGCTCCAGTGTTTCTCGTGACCCGGCGGCACGTGCAAGTAGATCGGCGGGGCGGAAACAAACTCCGGCGCGCGCTGAATTACTACGGGTTGTGAATAGATCAATTGCGGCTGTGGAAAGTTGCCGATTTCGATCTGTCCGTAGAAACCGGGCTCACCGATGTTGATCGACACGCCTATGTCGCCGGCAATTACCGGACCGGCACAGATCCCAACCAGCACGGCAGAGAGAATCTTCATCATCGTAGCGCTCCTCATTATCAATGCCTCACGGCGAGCCGCAGCCAACGACATTATCCCGCCAATCGAAATGGTGTTAACTCTGTCGCCGGCTTGCGACGCCAGGGACCATCGCTTCCCCGCGCCACAATGCGCTGCTTCAGGCCCGCCACGAGCGTAGCTGATCGAGACGCGAAGAAATGATAAATGGGTCAAATAATCCGTGAAACTAGTCCTCAATTGAGGGCAACGTGGCAAGCGCATCTTTTGCGATGGACCGCGCGGCAACCGGGTAGTCCTTGCGGATATGACCGTCGCGACAGACGGCGACCCTGCGCGCGAATTGGGCGATATCCGGTTCGTGAGTCACCATCACGATGGTGAGCCCCCTATCATTGAAGTGCTGCAGTACTTCCATGATCTGCACGGCTGTCCGGCTGTCTAGATTTCCGGTTGGCTCGTCCGCGAGCAAGATACTTGGCCCGTTGACGAGCGCCCGCGCGATGGCGACGCGCTGTTGCTGGCCCCCAGACATTTGTGAAGGAAAATGTTGTGCCCGTTCGGCAAGCCCAACCGCTGCAAGCGCGTCCGACGCCCGCTGCTTGCGTTCCGTTTTGTCCATGCACGAATAGAGTGTGGGCAGGGCCACGTTTTCGAGCGCGGTCGTGCGCGGAATCAGGTTGAACCCCTGAAACACGAAACCAATCTTCTGGTTGCGAATCGCCGCCAGCGCGCGCTTGTCGAGCGATGACACATCAATGCCGTCCATGATGTATCGGCCGCTGCTGGGCCGGTCGAGGCAGCCCAAGATGTGCATTAGAGTTGACTTACCACTGCCGCTCGCGCCCATGATGGCCACGAATTCCCCTGCGGCGACTTCGAACGATATACCTCGCAGGGCATGCACGCGCGTTTCACCCATCTCGTAGTACTTGTGAACGTCCTCCAAATGCATCGCGTGAGGCCGTAGTGAATCCATCGCTGGAGCATCGATTGGGGCCGTCACGTGGAACCTATGGCGTACCGGGGCTCGCGGACGCTTTCGCGGCGAGTGCCGCCGTGACCACAGCATCGTTGGCGCTTAAGTTACCCTTGAGCACTGCGGTAACCTCCGTATAGGCATGATCCGTGATGCCGAGGGTGACCTGCACAGGTTCAAGGGTGTGAGCCAACCCTGGTTTCCAGATGATGGCGCTGGCGATTCGAGTATTACGCGGGGTCGAGCCGGTCACAGCGTCGGCAACGCCCGGCTCATCCGGGCGAACCCCATACTGTTGGTAGAGACGTTGGATTTCGACAGGCGGCAGAGGCGGCTCGAATCGCAACGCCGTGTTCGGCACTCGCAGAGCGTTTTCGACGCTTGCGACGGGAATCGTCACATACGCCGTCATCCCGGGGAAGATTTTCAATTTTGGATTGTCGAAATCGACGATGGTGTCATACGTCACGACGTTTTGAACGGTCGTCGGATTCATGCGCAGTTGGCTCACGACGCCGTGAAAGAGTTCGTGCGGGAAAGCGTCCACCTTGAAGGTCACGATGTTGCCGACGGTGATCCGCCCGACTTCCGACTCGTCGGTCTTGGCGTAGAGCTGCATTTTCTTCAGATCCTGCGCGATATCGAAAATGGTCGGCGCCTGCAGCGATGCCGCGACTGTTTGCCCCATGTTGACGTTTCGCGCCACGATCGTGCCATCGATTGGTGAACGAATGATCGTGTATTCAAGGTTGGTCCGCGCGACCGCAACGGCGGCCTGTTTTTGGCGAACTTGAGCCTCGGCCTGAATGACGCCTGCCTTGACGGCGCCGAGAGACGCCTTGGCGCCATCGTAAGCGGCGCGCGATTGATCCAGCAGCTGCTGCGCCAAAAAGTGCTTATCCACGAGCTCCTGAGTTCGTTCGAAATCAGCTTTGCTCTGCAAGAGATTGGCCTCGGCTTTGACCACGTTCTCGTGCGCGGCGACCAGATTGGCTTTCGCGGTGTCAAGATCGGCCACCGCTTGATCGAGCGCCCCTTTAAAGAGTGCTGGATCGATCAGCGCCACGATATCGCCCCGATGAACTTGTGAGTTGAAGTCCGCATAAAGTTTGGTTATTGAGCCGGACACTTGAGATCCGACTTGCACCAGGACGACCGCGTGCACGGTACCGGTCGCCTCGACGACATCGTGGATGCTGCCGCGATCAATCTTGACGGACAAATATTCGATTTCGTTCCGGCTCCGGAACACCCAGAGCGCGGCCATGGCTACGACAACCAGAGAACCCGCAATCAGTGATGATTTCCCAATTCGCATTATTCTTCCTTACGACCCCCCATTACTATTGTTCTTACTCGTAGCGCAGCGCCGTGATTGGATCGAGCCGCGAGGCTTTAAGCGCCGGGTAGTAACCGAAAAAGACTCCGACCGCCACCGCGAATGCCGCGGCGATTGCGATTGATTCGGCCGACACCTCCATCGGCCATCCAAGCCCCCGCCCGACGATGAGGGAACCAAAGACACCCAGGAGGACACCGGCGCTGCCGCCCACGAGACTCAACAGTACCGACTCGGCTAGGAATTGCAGGCGGATCGCAGTTTCCGTGGCGCCCACGGCTACCCGCACCCCGATCTCCCGCGTGCGCTCCGTCACGGAGACAAGCATGACGTTCATGATCCCGATCCCGCCGACAAGCAGCGAGATCGATGCGACCGCGATGAGAAGAATGGTGAGCGTGCGGCTCGATTCGAGTTGCGCTTTGATGATGTCCTCGGGATTGCGAATGTTGAAGTCATCTTCTTGGTCAGGACGCAGATGGTGCCGGTCACGGAGCACGGCGGCAGCCTGCTTACCGGCAGCCTTGACGACAGCGCCGGATACGGCCGAACAAAGCACATCATCGAGCCAGGCGATGCCCTTCAGCTTCTTCTGAGCAGTCGTATACGGCAGGATGATGAGGTCATCCTGGTCCCGGCCGTTGGTTGCAAGTCCCTTGGGCCCGAGTGTCCCCACAACCTTGCACGGCATGCCGCCCGATAGGCGCACCACTTTGCCGATAGGGTCCAACGCGCCGAACAGCCGCTCGCGCACCGTGCGACCGATCACACACACATCGGAGGCTCTCGCGACGTCATCGTCCGAAAATATCGCTCCCTCCAGGATCGACCAACGCGCGATGCTGAAGTAATCCGGCGCGACACCCCGATAGGTCGTGTACCAGTTGGTGTTGCCGTAGATGACCTGAATTGGATCGTCGACATTGGGTGACACTTTCTTGATCAAGGGCACCTGGTTCTTGATCGCGATGGCATCGGCCACCGTGAGGGTGGGCAGCGCGTGGGTGCCGGTATACACGCCGTTGACCGCCCGGCTCCCCGCTTCGATCCAGACGAAATTGTCCCCCAGGTTATTCAGCTGTTGCTCCACGCGCTTCTGCCCGGCGTTGCCGATCGCGACCACGCAGATGACGGCGGCGATGCCGATCGTAATACCAAGCACGGTGAGAAGGCTGCGAATCTTATTGCGCAGCAACGCCCGCAAGGCGATCGACACGAGAGCTGCATAATCCACCGCGTATCGGGCAGCTGCGTCGGCCAAAGTCAGCAGAGACAAGGAGTGTGGATGATCAGGGTTTGGCTGCGTCATGCTCCGAACTCGTGAAGGACTGATACAGACTATCCAAGACCGGACTGACATGCTTGAGCAGCGCGTCGTCATCCGGTTGGAGTGTACGGATTCCCGAGACAATAGCGGCGAAGCCGTTGGCTTCGGGCACCGGAATGCCTCCGACATCAAGGAAATGCACGAGGGCGCCTACGCGGGCCAGCGCCGGATCGGCATCGAGCCCAAAGCTTGCCAGCAATACCTCGAAAGTCACCTTCGAGTCGACATGCGTGAATGCCGCGCCATCAAAATCAAAGCCGATCGCCCGCTTCGGCTTATCTTGGATGCGCTTCAGCCAGACAAATTTGGCTTCTCGGTCGATGTAACGACGGATGAGCCACGCGGAGCAGACCCGATCGATCCACAAATGCTTGCGCGTGGCCCAGGTCCGTCCCCGATACTTTTTGCTATCCAGCCTAGGGATCTTGCGGTGAGCGGCTCGCGGCTCATCGGGCGAAAAGCGCGCATTGAGCGCGGCTTCTGCATCAGCCAGCGCACTTTGCACCTGAGCTTGCGGCTTTCCCCGGAAGAAATCGATCGCGATCGTGCTCGCCACGTCGCGCTCGATCGCGGCTAGGAGTCGTCGCGCATCAAGTTCGCTCATCGATGCCAGATTCCTCTTGCAGCCCTCAATGCGGGCATTCAGTTCTTGGTAGTCGCGGGTCCGATCGAACAATCCGAGCAGTGTATTTTGTTGGTCAATCGAATCTGATTGAAATGAAACGATGTGCGCGGTTCCAGCGCCGGTTCGGATCTCAAGCGCCTGCTCCTCGAATATCCTTTGCGATGCGATCGAATAGGGCAGCACGTATACCCCATCCCGCAGCAACCCGGCGCCCGCGGCCTTCAGGGCCCGCCAAACCCGCATGCGAAGCGTCTGGTTTCGCCCCGGCAGATTGGTAATCAGAAGAAGCCACTGCGCGGAATTGATAGTCATGTAGTGAAGTCTACAGTATTGTAATTATCATGACAGAAGATCAATATCCAGATCCTAAGAGATCAGGAGTCGCCCCATGCAATGGATCACACGCGAACATCCCAAGATCGATCGTATCGCTTGCCCGTGGCTCATTCTGCGGTTTATTGACGCCGCGGCTGAGTTTCTTTACGTACCCGCCGACCGTGTGCTGCCGATGGCGGATGAAACCGGCGCAATTCCCTACGATATCCCCGGCGTGGAACTCACTCACTTGGGCGAGCTGTGCAGTTTCGATGCGTTCCTCACTCGATACCGTCTCGACGATCCGGCTCTGGCGCATCTTGCGATCATTGTGCGCGGCGCCGACACCTCGCGACTGGACTTGGCGCCGCAGTCTTCGGGTCTATATGCGATCTCCCTGGGTCTCTCGGCCACGATACCCGACGATCACGCAATGTTGCGGTATGGGCTCGTCTTGTACGACGCGCTCTACGCCTGGTGCGCGAAATTGCAGCAAGAAACACACGCTTGGCCACCCGCTGGCTACCCGTTGGCGTCCTAGCTTTTCAACCAATTAGGAGAAATCTCATGCGTCGCTTGACAACCTTTATCGCGGCGATCGGCGGCATCGCTCTCGGCATGGCCGCAGCGGCTGCCGACATCGATTGGGGCAAGGTCGATCAGGCGTTAGGCAAACCCGGCGCCAACCTACCGGGCGGTGTCCACAAATTCGGGCTGCCGCGCTCGGATCTTAAGATCACCGTCGATGGCGTTGCGATCAAGCCGACCTTTGCGCTCGGCACCTGGATCGGCTTTCTGCCCATGGGGAGCGGCGCCATGTTCATGGGGGATCTGGTTCTCACGGAAAATGAGGTTAGCCCGGTGATGAAACACCTGATCAATGATGGGGTGCAAATCACCGCCGTTCATAATCATTTGTTGCGCACCGCGCCGGCAGTTTTCTACATGCATGTCAGCGGTGAGGGCGACCCCGTCATTCTCGCGCAAACGCTGCATGCGGCATTGGCCTTGAGCGGTACACCGTTTACGCTGCCGGCTGCGGCGGCGGCACCCGCAACCATGGACTTGGATACTGCGGCGGTCGACACGGCGTTGGGGGCTAAGGGCACCATCAATGGCGGCGTGTACCAGTTCAACATTCCTCGCGCGGAAGTGATTTCTGAAGCCGGTCTGGCGATCCCGCCTTCCATGGGCACGGCGATCGCGATTAACTTCCAACCTGCCGGCGCAGGCAAAGCGGCGATCACCGGCGATTTCGTGCTCTTGGGCAAAGAGGTCAATCCGGTCTTAAAGGCGCTGCGTGACAACGGCATCGAAGTCACCGCGTTGCACAGCCACATGATTGATGATGCCCCGCATCTTTTCTTTATGCACTTTTGGGCCAATGACGATGTCGCCAAGCTCACGCGCGGCCTGCGAGCCGCGCTGGATTTGGCCAACGTAAAGCGCGGCACCTAGCGCCCGAGGCTGGCGTGATCAGTCGCTTGGACAGTCAGCGCGCACTCCGATGATGCGGCCACCGCCTGGACGACTCGCGGAGCTCACGCAATATTTTCTGCGACTAGGGCTTTTAGGTTTCGGGGGCCCCGTCGCGCTGGTAGGTCAGATGGAACGCGAATTGGTCACGGAGCGTGACTGGCTCACCAAGGTTGAGATGCGCGAAGTGATCGCGGTCTGCCAATCGCTCCCGGGACCGCTTGCGATCCAAGTCGGCATCTTCATCTCCTATCTGCGCGGGGGCTTTTGGGGAGCCTGGGCCGGCGGTTGGGCATTCATCCTCCCAAACTTCATGATTGTTGCCGCTCTGGGTGCACTCTACGTGCACTTCGGCGCACTGCAACCGGTAACGGCCATTTTTTACGGCGTAAGCCCCGTCGTGATCGCACTAATCCTGCATTCCTGTTACCGGCTCGCAAAACTTGGCATGGAAGATCATCTGCAGTGGGGCGTTGCTGCCGGGTGCTTCTTGGTAACCGTCATTCTCAAATCCGAGGTTGCACTGCTCTTCATCGCTGCCGGCACATTAGGTGTCCTGTATTACGGCACGCCGTGGCGCCCGCCGCCTGCGAGCACGGCACTGCTCGCAGCGGTGCCAATTACACCGGTGGCCAATAACGCAATTTTAGGCAAGCTTTTGCTGTTTTTCTTAAAAGCGGGTGCACTCACCTTTGGCAGTGGCTTGGTTATCGTGCCCTTCTTGCAGCAAGGCGTGGTGCAGGAACACGGCTGGTTGGGGGAGCGCGAATTCCTAATTGCGGTCGCCATCGGCATGATCAGCCCCGGCCCTGTGGTGATCACCGCGACATTTGTAGGCTACTTGGTCGCGGGGTTCTGGGGCGCGGTGGCGGCGACGATTGGCATTTTCTTGCCCTCCTTCCTGCTCATCCTGATTGCGGCGCCGATCCTAAAACGGCATCGCGGCAATAAAAACGTTCAAGGATTTGTAAAGGGCGCTTACGCCGCTGCGATCGGCACCATTTTGGGCGCGAGCGTTCTCCTCGGCCGCATTGCGCTGGGTGACTGGCTCACCGTTCTGATTGCTGCGGTGTCCTTAGCCGTGCTGTTTCGCTGGAAGGTCACTAACCCCGTGTTGATGGCCGCGGCCGCCGTGATTGGATTGATCGCTTTCCCGTTGCTGCATCCTGGCTGGGTCATGGTGCAGTGATCCGGCACCACACGGATATCTATTAATTTAGAGCGCGGTGATGAGAATGCAAAAAAGAATTCTGTTCCTTGCAATGCGAACTCCAACGGCATTGGATGGGAGCTCATGAAACGCCCGGTCGCTTTATTTGTCCTCTGGATGCTGGCGGCCGCCTGTGTATCCGCCCATGGCGAGGACAAGCTCTCGCTGCGGCTGGTACAAACCATCCCCTTGCCCGGGGTCAAGGGACGCTTGGATCACATGGCCGTGGATCTTGAAAAGAAACGCCTGTTTGTTGCGGCGGTTGATTATGGCACCTT
>Ga0210394_10004551_pt1 | contig 16127 bp, 14 predicted proteins | sample IncBWC12MmetaG_FD_160121 | JGI IMG/M metagenome (GOLD analysis project Ga0210394, IMG submission 160121) | Forest soil microbial communities from Barre Woods Harvard Forest LTER site, Petersham, Massachusetts, United States - Inc-BW-C-12-M | ecosystem: Environmental > Terrestrial > Soil >... | reverse complement strand
GATAACCCGCAGGTACACCTCGGTCTTGCCGCTGCCGGTCACGCCGTACAGCAAGTGCACGGCAAACCCCGACAGGGTGGCGAGTATCGCCTCGACGCCCGCCGCCTGGGCGGAATTCAGGGTTACATCGCTCTGCCGCGCCTCGAGGGGCGCGAACTCGGATTCCGCCGCGAGCGGGGCCGCGGCGCTCGTTGCGACAAAGCCGCGGCTCGCCAGGGCTCGCAGTTGCGCGGGCTTGAAGAATTCGCGGATTTGCGCGGCCGTAGCACCCGATTGGGCTCCCAGCCACTCGAGCAGCGCGTGCTGCTTGGGTGAGCGAGAGCTGGGCTGGGCTAGCTCCTCGCGCCCCCGCTCGGTGACACCCCAGCGCTCAAGCATCGCCGCCGCCGGCTGGCCGGCACGCAGGTTGACCGGCAATGCCGCGGCCAACACCTCGCCGATCGGGTGGTGGTAGTAGTCCGCGGCCCAGCGCAGCAAATCGAAGGTGACCGGATCATAGATTGGCCGCTCATCCAAAAATTCCAATGCGGTCTTGAGCTTAAGGGGAGCAACGCTGGTTTCGAAAGCTATGCCAACCAAAATCCCGATCAACCGTTGACGGCCAAACGGCACGCGCACGCGCACGCCGAGCGGGGCAGGGTTTTTTGCATTGGCGGGCGGCAGATAGTCGAACACTCGATACAGCGGCGTATCCAGCGCAATTTGAAGAATCATCGAGCCTTTTGTCCACAAATCCTGTGCATAAGTCTGTTGAGAAGCAGGGATCATTTGCCCTAAGTGCCCGTTCTGTTTCGGGTCCCCTTCAAATTGGCGAAAAAGTGTCCGAAACCGAAATGATTCCTTCAAATTCAATAGATTACGGTACCCTCTGGATCCCAAGCTGAGGTATTGCTGGAAAACATTGCAATGGAGGTCACATTCAGTGTGCGTAAGTCGCTGATCTTCCCGGCCCACCGTCAACCCTAAGCAAGCCCAGGCGTTATACCTGGAATGGACCGCATGAGTACACCCATCGATACGCTCAACACAGCTTGGATGGTCTGGGATAGTCTCGCCCCAGCAGTGAAGGGAGCGGTTCTGGAGTACACAAGAGAACTCGAGAAATTCCTCGCGGAAATCGAGCGCCGGGCATTCCGTATGGCGCAAGTCGCGCTTCGCGACCCGGACGATGCCCTCGACGCGGTGCAGGATGCCATGATCAAACTGACGAGCAACTATGCATCGCGCCCCAGCGCCGAATGGCGGCCCCTGTTCTATCGGATTCTGGAAAACGGCATTCGGGATTTGCAGCGGCGCAGGACAGTTCGCAAACGCATCATGACCTGGCTGCCCGGACTGAAAGAGGATCCGGACAATGAGGCGCAGGATCCGCTCGAGAATGTTGCCGATGCGGGGCCCGCCATTCCCGAGAAACTGATGCAGGCCGAAGCGATGCAGCAGCTGGAGCAGTCGCTACGCGCCTTGCCCGCACGGCAGCGCGAGGCCTTCATGCTGCGCAATTTCGAAGGAATGGATGTTGCCGAGACGGCGCGGACCATGGCCTGCTCGGAAGGAAGCGTCAAGACGCATTATTCACGCGCGGTGCATGCCTTGCGGGAACAACTAGGCGAGGTTTGGTGATGGACGAACAACATCGCGATGCTTTCGAGACGCGCACCCGTGCGTTGTTTCAGGACAGCGTCGAAACCATCGATTTCGCGACGCGCTCGCGGCTCACCCAGGCTCGTCATGCCGCGCTTGAGGCTGCGAAGGGGCACAAGCCGTGGTTTTTGCGCTGGACGATGTGGACACCGGCTGCCGGCGTTACCGCCGCCGCCGTGTTGGGGGTGGCTCTATGGCTGGGTTCGCCGTCGAGGCAACAGGTTGGAATCCTTGCCGAGGCGCAGTCGAATTTCGAAGATCTTGAACTCGTTGCTTCGTCGGAAGGGTCGGGTGATGTCATGGAGATGTTGCAAGACGACATCGATTTCTATGATTTTGCAGATAAGGTGTCGAGTCCGGATCCGGCCGCTTAAGGTTGAATTTCAGTTGCGATTGGCAAGCAGTTGGCTGTTGTTTGGCGCTGCGTGTGCGGCGGCAATCGCCGCACAACCGCCGCCGCCGGCGCCGCCGGCGCAGCCGCCCGCGCGAGCGGTGCCGACCTCCGCCGCCGACCCTCCGGACGAGGGATTTATCGAGTTCCTAGGCTCGGATGATGTGGGAGATGCAGCTTGGTGGGAATTCTTGAAGAAGGCGCCTCTGCGGGGGAACGATCCACCCGCACCGCCGCCGCAGGATGCGAAGAAATGATCAGGGCGTTGGTCTGCGCAAGTCTTATCCTCGTGGCTGCGAGCAGTTTCGCGCAGGCGCCACCCCCTGCGCCTGCGGCAGCGCCCGAGGCGCCGTCCGCGCCTGCACCTCAGCCCAAGGCCTGGACCAGCTTGTCGCCGCAGCAACAACAGCTGCTGCAGAGCCATCAAGGCGAGTGGAATAGCCTGCCTCCCGATCGGCAGCAGGCGCTGGCAAAGGGCAGTCAGCGCTGGCTATCGATGACGCCTGAGGAACGTACGAGCGCACAACAGCGATTTACGCAATGGCGCGCCATGCCGCCGGAGCAGCGCCAGGTGCTGCGTCAGCGTTGGCAACAGTACAAGAGCCTGCCGCCGGAGCGGCAACAGCAGGTGCGCGAATCATTCAACCGCTTCCGGCACATGCCGCCGGAACAGCGTTCGGAATTGCGCAGACAGTGGCGCCAGATGAGCCCTGAGCAGCGCCGCAACGCCGTTCAGCACGGCCCCCCGCACGGGCCGCCGCACGCCCCACCCCACGCCCCGCCTCATGCGCAAGCGCCGGCACGGCATAATTGGCGCTAGGAGCCTGTCTGAGTGCCTAGGGGTGGTAGCTGCGCTCCGCATGGGCGCGAACATCCTCCGGGCTGAACAGAACTTCCCGGAAGTGTCCCTGACTGAACATCAGGGCCTGATCCGTGAAATGCGGCGATGCGGGATCTGCGCTTTCACCGCCGCTCATGATGGCCTTGGCATGAATGGTCGGACCGAATTCCACGGCGGCGACGAAGCTGTTGCCGGACGCGCCGTAGATTTTCTTCGTGCGGCGGGGTTTGCTCCAGTCGGACGAGGCCAAGGCGCCCCACTGCGCCGGCGCAAAGCCCACCGGCAGGCTGGGTTTGGCGTCGTCGAACGGCTGCACGATGTCGTCCGTCAAGCGCTGAAAGCGGTTGATCTCTCCCCATGGAACTTGCCAACGGCCAAAGTCGCGCTGCAATTTTTCCAAGGCGGCGCTCAACGCCTCGATGCGCTCGGCATCGGTTAATTTTCCGACCAGGTAATCATAGACCGGTTCATCCGCGTCGCGCGCCTCGGCGCCCTTGCGCTCGACCAAGGCCAGACCCCAGAAAATCGCCACGGCAGTCGGCACGGAATCCGCCGACGTGCGCTTATCCCAGCTGCGCAAGCTCGTTATCGCATCCGTGAGTGCTGTACGCCGGGCATCGCCGGCGGGCAGCGCATCGAAGCTGGCAAACAGCGGCGGCAGCAGCACGTCGAAAGCGGTCAAATGTCCGTCGTAGCCGGCAGCGATCAAGCTATCCAACGTCACGCCGTGAATATTCTGCAGTACTTCGAGCGCGTGAATGCCGCGTGGGTTCTCGCCCTTGGTCCACATGTAGGCCGGATAATTCTCGCGTTTGGGGCTGGCGGGCCCAGCCGCCGAGAACGGCCAATTATTGGTATTTAAAATGAAGCCGCTGCTCGGATTGAGCAATGTGATGGTGTCATCGACGGCGTGCGGGCCCTGCCACTCGGTGGCCGGATCACTGCCGTCCACGGGCCGCGTGAAATCAAATGCAGTATTTCGCCTGGGAATGAAGTTGCCGTGAAAGTAAGCGATGGTGCCGTCGGCGTCCGCGTACACGGTATTGTTGGAGGTGTCGGTGCGCAGATCCTGCGTTTTGCGGAACGACGCGTAATCGGTGGTTTTGGTGCGCAAGTACGATTGCGACAACGCCGGCACCGGATCCTGCAGCAGTTTGATCGCGATCCAGCGGCCGTTCTCAGCGCGGATGATGGGGCCATGATGGCTGTGATACACGGTGAATTTCCGCAAGCTCCGGCCGGTGCCGCGATTCACCGGGATGGTGATCCTGCTGACTTGGAGTTTTCGCAGCGCGCCGCCGTATTGGTAGTACAGCCCGTCCGGTTTCTTCACGATGGTTTCGGCGTATTCATCGATGGCATCGCCGCCGTACGAGGTATGCATCCAGCCGTTGTGCGAATTGAATCCCTGGTAGACGAAGAATTGTCCCCAGGTGACCGCGCCGTAAACATTCAATCCCTGCTCGCTGACCATCTGCAATTCCGAGCGGAAATAGTACGAGGTGTGTGGATTGATCCACAGCAGCGCGTGGCCCGAGGCACTGCGGCTGGGAGCGATGGCAAAGCCGTTGGAGCCGCCGGGCGAGGCTGCGCCGGCCGATGCTTGGCCGTGCGACGCTTCGCCGGGCGGCGCTGCGCGGGCCGCTGCGACCGGCTGTGCTGTCGAGCCGCGCGTTCCTGATTTCGCCGCCGCGGGCGGCGAGCGCCCGCCATAGAATTTCTCCAGCAACCTCAAGTCGATGGTCTCGACATCGCCGCCAATGCTGCCTTCGGTAAAGGACAACGCCATCCACGGTTCGAAGTGATGGATCACCTTGGGTTTTACGGCCGGGTGCTTCGCAAGGTAGTAGTTCAAGCCATCCGACCAGGCGAGCATCAGTGTCTTCAGCCATTCCGGGCTGGAACGGTATTTCCGCTGCAGGTCATCGACATCGACGAACAGCCTCTCGCGCAGATCGGAGTAAACAGCCGATTCGCCCTCGGCCTGCGCCAGCCAGCCGAGGCCGTTCAAGTAATTTCTTTCGATCCGGTTGAAATCATCCTCTGCCTGCGCGTAGATGGCGCCGAACACGGTATCGGCGTCGGATTGTCCGTAGATGTGGGCGATGCCCCAATTATCGCGAATGATGTTTACCCGTCCTGCATGTTGCTGCCAGCGCAGATTTTGGTCGGCAGCCGCATGGGCTGCGCCGAATGTGGTGAACAACATCAATGCAGCGAACGATAACTTCATTGCGATCAACCTGCGGCCTTGACCGCCTGGATCAATTGGCTCACGGCTGACTGCGCGTCGCCGTACAGCATGCGGGTCTGATCGAGCCCAAACAAGGCATTGTCGATGCCGGAGAAGCCCTGACCCTGGCCGCGCTTGATGACGATGACATTCTTTGCCTTATCCGCATTCAAGATGGGCATGCCGTAAATCGGACTACCCTTGTTGCTGCGAGCATCCGGATTCACGACGTCGTTGGCGCCGATGACGAGCGCCACATCGGCGGTCTCGAATTCCGCATTGATTTCATCGAGGTCCGAAATGAGGTCATAGGGCACGCCCGCTGCGGCGAGCAGTACGTGCATATGACCCGGCATACGGCCCGCGACCGGATGAATGGCAAAGCGCACCTTCACGCCGTGATCAAGCAGCAATTGCGTGAGCTCCCACACCTTGTGCTGAGCCTGAGCCACGGCCAAGCCATATCCCGGGACGATGATTATCTTTTGCGAATACGCCATCATGACGCCGGCGTCCGATGCCTCGATGGCTTTCTGGGTACCGGCAACACTGCCGCCGGCGACCGAAGTTTCGCCGAAATTGGAGAACAGCACGTTGCCGAGCGAGCGGTTCATGGCCTTCGCCATGAGTTGGGTCAACAAGGTGCCCGCGGAGCCCACGACGGTGCCGGCGATGATCATGGCGGCGTTGTCGAGGACGAAGCCTTCGAATGCCACGGCGAGGCCTGTCATCGCGTTGTACAGCGAGATGACCACGGGCATATCGGCGCCGCCGATGGGCAGGGTCATGGCGATGCCCAATAGCAGCGCGAAGACAAACAGCAGCGATACCGTCGGCAGTCCGGAGGCCGCGGCGCCGGTCACCACCATGAACCCGAGGCCTGCGGCAATCAGTAATATCGCCAGATTGAGAAATTTCTGGCCGCCAAAACGTACCGATCGCGTAATCAAGCCCTGCAATTTCGCGAAGGCGATCAGACTGCCGCTGAACGAAACCGCGCCTATGAAGCCGCCGACGGTGGCAATCGCCAAATGCACGATGTTTTGCGGGTTGCCGCTGTACAACTGCAGCGCCGCTATGGCGGCCGCGGCGCCGCCGCCCATGCCGTTGTACAGCGCGATCATTTGCGGCATGTCGGTCATCGCAACCCGCTTGCCGCTGATCCACGCCACGATGCCGCCAATGGCGATGGCAACGATCACCAGCAAAAGGTTCAAGGAGGACGCACCTGCCATGAACGCGAGCGTGACCGCCGTCGCCAGCAACATGCCCAATCCGGCCCAGCGCACGCCGCTCACCGCCGTGACCGGCGAGCTCATGCGTTTCAGGCCGAGGATGAACAGGGCTGCCGCCGCCAGGTAGGTCAGCTGCATCAAGGTGTTCAGCGTCGCAGCGGCGGGCACCTTAAGGACCTTTCTTCCTGCCGGTCAATACGAACATTTTCAGCATGCGTTCCGTCACCACATAGCCGCCTACCGCATTGCCGGCGGCCAGCACCACGCCGACAAAGCCGATGACCCGGAGCAGCGTGCTGTCCGCGCCGGCCAGCGCCACCATGGCGCCCACCAAGACTATGCCATGCACGAAATTCGACCCCGACATGAGAGGAGTGTGCAAAATGACCGGCACACGCGAAATCACTTCGTACCCGGTAAAACCGGCCAACATGAATATATAGAGCGCTATGATGCCGTCGATCATTTCCTCGGGCCCTCGATTGTTGCGCGCGTCGCCTCGTGCTTGATTTGACCATCGCGAGTCAGCACTGCGCCGGCAAACACTTCGTCGTTCCAGTCGATTGCGAGCTGTCCGGCGGAAATAGCGGGCTTCAGCAGATTGAACAGATTGCGCGAGTACATTTCGCTGGTGTGATACGGCAATGAAGCCGGTAGATTGAGCGGACCCACGATTTTCACGCCGCCGTGCACCACGGTCTCGCCGGGCTTGGTCAGTTCGCAGTTGCCGCCCTGCTCGGCCGCAATATCCACGATTACCGAGCCCGGCTTCATGCGCAGCACAGCGGCCCGCGAGATGATCCGCGGGGCAGCCCGTCCGGGCACCGACGCGGTGCTGATTACCGCGTCGCTGGCGGCGATGCGGGCGTCGAGAACCTCTTGCTGCTTGGCGGTTTCCTCAGGCGTGAGTTCGCGGGCGTAACCGCCGGCGCCTTCCGCGGAGACGCCCGTCTCGACGAATTTCGCGCCCAGCGATTTCACCTGATCCTTGGTCGCACTACGCACGTCATACGCTTCGACCACCGCGCCGAGGCGTTTCGCCGTTGCGATCGCCTGCAGACCGGCCACGCCGGCACCGATCACGAGCACCGCCGCAGGCCGGATCGTGCCGGCAGCCGTGGTCAGCATGGGCAAAAACTTTTCCAGCGTATTGGCCGCGATCAGAACGGCCTTGTAGCCGGCGGCGGAGGCTTGGGAGGACAGCGCGTCCATGGATTGCGCGCGCGAAATGCGCGGCACCAGTTCCATGGCGAAGCTGGTGATGCCGCGCTCTTTGAGGGCTAGGACCAGATCGGGCCGCGCATAGGCTTGCATGAAACCGATGACCACCGCGCCTTTCTTCAGCGCCGCGACTTCCGTCACGCTTGGCGGCTGCACCTTCAATAAGATATCCGCGGAGGCAAGAATGGTGGCTGCATCGCTGAGTTCGGCATCCGTGTACAGGGCATCCGGAAAGTGAGCGTTTGCCCCGGCCCCGCGTTCAATCAATACGCGAACACCGAGAGTCTTGAGCTTGGTGGCGATTTCGGGGACGACGGCAACACGGGTTTCTTTGGCAGCGGTTTCCGTGAGGATACCGACGACGACAGCCATGCAAAACTCTCCCAAGCCTAAAGATACGCGCCAAACATTGAATTATGGCATAAGAGCCGACTATCCTTATGGCGTTATGAACAAGGGTACGCAGGACAAGTTGCAATTGTTGGATTGGCGGGACGACCTCACGGCCGTATCGCACGCCTATCCATTGTCCCAACAAATCCTGCGAACCGATGTGTCGGGTATGCCCTTGGAGTGGGTGGACTATCGGGAAGCGGCGCGTCTGTATCACACCGAGCAGGTGGCTTACACCTGTGGAACGCTTTTGTACCGGCTGTACGGCGGAACTTGTGCAAAAACGGGTCTGCGAACCATCGTGGATGTGAATTCCATCATCGCCACCCTGGGAGTTACCGGCAATCCGGGCAACCTGCGCGGCGCTGCGTACACCCCGCCGCTCAACAACCAGACTCTGTTCCGCCGCGATGCCTATCTATGTTTGTATTGCGGCGCGCGTTTTACCTATAGCCTGCTGTCGCGCGATCATGTGACGCCGTTCAGCCGCGGCGGCCGCGATACGTGGAGCAATGTGGTGTCGGCGTGCCGCCGCTGCAACAACGCCAAGGCGTCGCGCACCCCGGAGCAGGCCAGCATGCAGCTGCTGGCTGTGCCGTTCACGCCCACATACGCCGAGTATATTTTCTTGAAAGGCCGGCGCGTGCTTGCCGATCAGATGGAGTACTTGGTCGCGCACTTCCCGCGTTCAAGCCCCCTGCACGAGCGCATGCAACGCTGGCCGATGTGACGGCAAGCGCGGGGAGTCTCGCGTCCGGGTCCGGCGTCGTCTACTACATCGACGCCAGCTATTTCGTTTTTCGAGCGTATCACTCCATGCCGTCCGACATGGCGGACGCAGACGGCAACGCCACGCATGCGCTGTACGGCTTCGCGCGATTCTTGTCGGATCTCCTCGAACAGGTGCGGCCGGAGCGGATCGGGGTGGCCTTCGATCTCTCCTTGAGCAGCGCGACCTCCTTTCGCAATCGTTTATACCCTGCCTACAAAGCCAATCGCGAAGCCCCGCCGGCGGACTTGGAGCGCCAATTCGCGCTGTGCCGGGAGTTTTGCCGGCATATGGGCCTGGCCGAGTTCGGCAGCGCCGAATACGAAGCCGACGACATCATCGGCACGCTCGCCGCGCGCTCGCGCGCCGCGGGCCTCTGCAATGTGCTGGTGACGCGCGATAAGGATCTGTCGCAACTGATCCGCGTGGGCGACGTATTTTGGGATTACAGCGGCAATACCCGTTATCACTACCACGACATCGGGCCGCGCTTCGGGGCTGTCCCCGAGCTGATCGCCGATTTTCTGGCGCTCACCGGCGACAGCGTGGACAACATTCCGGGGGTGCCCGGGGTCGGCAAGAAGACCGCCGCCGAGCTGTTTGCCATTTTCGGTTCCCTCGACGACCTGTATGCAAATCTTCATCGCATTCCAATGTTGAAGCTGCGCGGCGCCGCCGCGATCGCTGCTAAACTGTTGGCCCACAAGGAAGCCGCGTATCTTGCCCGGCGTTTGACCGGGATAGTCTGCGACCTGCCGATCGAGGCAACGCTGGATGATTTGAAGCCAAGACCTCAGGATCGCCGGCGCCTGGATGGCTTTTTTGATGCACATGGATTCGGCAATATTTTGCGCCAGCAGGTACGCCGTATCGCTTCGGCTGTTTGAGACGGGGGCAAAAACAATGGCTGAAAAAGACATTCAATCCGTCCTGCAGGAGGACCGCGTGTTTCCGCCGTCCGCTGCGTTCCGCAAGCACGCCGCCATCAAGGCCGCCGAGCTGCAGGCCATGCATAACAAGGCGGAGCAGGACTATATAGGCTTTTGGGCGGACTTGGCCGCAGCCGAGATTGTCTGGCAACGGCCATTCACGCTGCCCCTGGATGACTCCGCCGCGCCGAATTACCGCTGGTTTGTCGATGGACAGCTGAACGTATCGCACAACTGCCTGGACGTGCATTTGCAGAGCCGTGGCGACAAGGCCGCCATCATTTTCGAGGGCGAGCCCGGTGATGTGCGCACGCTGACCTACTCGCAGCTGCACCGAGAAGTTTGCCGCTTTGCAAATGCGCTCAAAGCCAAGGGCATCGGGCGCGGCGATCGCGTGATCATCTACCTGCCGCAGATTCCCGAAGCGGTGATCGCCATGCAGGCCTGCGCGCGGATCGGCGCCGTGCATTCGGTGGTTTTTGGCGGTTTTTCCGCGAACGCGGTCAAAGATCGAATCGAGGATGCCGGCGCCAAACTGGTGGTCACCGCCGATGGCGGCTGGCGCGGCGGCCATGCGGTCGAACTCAAAGCCGCGGTCGACAAGGCATTGGCCGATGGCTGCGCATCCGTGCAAAACGTCATCGTCTATCGGCGCACGGGCGGCGCCTGCGCGATGAAATCCGGCCGCGACGCGTGGTGGCACGAGTTGGTGCCGGGACAGAGCGAGACCTGCGCACCGGAGTGGTTGGATGCGGAGCATCCGCTGTTCCTGCTCTATACGTCCGGCTCCACGGGTAAACCGAAGGGCATCCAGCACTGCAGCGGCGGGTATCTGCTGAATGCAAAGGTGACCGCGAAGTGGACCTTTGACCTCAAGGACAGCGATGTGTTCTGGTGTACCGCCGATGTCGGCTGGGTTACCGGGCACACCTATGTTGCCTATGGACCGCTGGCGGCAGGCGTCACCCTGTTGATGTACGAGGGTGCGCCGACATTCCCGGACGGCGGTCGTTTTTGGAAAATCTGCCAGACCCACGGCGTCACCGTTTTCTACACCGCACCCACCGCCATTCGCGCGCTCATGAAATTGGGCGAAGCCGTTCCGGCGCAGTACGATCTGCACAAGCTGCGACTTCTGGGCAGCGTCGGGGAGCCGATCAATCCTGAAGCTTGGATGTGGTATCACAGGGTGATCGGCGCCGGGCGCTGTCCGATCGTCGATACCTGGTGGCAGACCGAGACGGGCGCCATCATGATGACCCCTGTTCCGGGCGTGACGCCCACCAAACCCGGCTCCTGCACCAAGCCGCTGCCCGGAATTTTCGCGGACATCGTCGATGACGAAGGGCGGCCGGTGAAGACTCCGAATGCCGGCGGCTACCTCGTGATCCGGCGGCCCTGGCCCTCCATGCTGCGCACGATTTGGGGCGACAACGACCGCTACATCAGTACTTACTGGGAGAAGTTCCAGAATCGCTACTACGTCGCCGGGGACTCAGCGCGCCGTGACGCGGACGGCTACTACTGGATCATGGGACGCATCGACGATGTTCTCAACATCGCGGGCCATCGGCTCGGCACCATGGAAATCGAGTCGGCGCTGGTCGCGCATCCCATGGTCGCGGAAGCCGCGGTTGTCAGCAAACCGCACGAAATCAAGGGCGAATCGGCTTTCGCCTACGTGGTGCTCAACGTGGCGCGACCGGAGGGTGCGGCAGCGAAATCCTTGATCGATAAATTGCGCACCTGGGTCGGCGATCAGCTCAGCCCTATCGCCAAGCCCGATGACATCCGGCTGACCGATAGTTTGCCGAAAACAAGGTCGGGGAAAATCATGCGCCGGCTGCTGCGCGCGATCGCGCGCGGCGAGGAAATCTCGCAGGACATGTCGACGCTGGAGAATCCTGGAATTCTTGATCAGCTGCGAGGCGGCCTTGCGCCCGCCTCCACTGCGACGCATCCCGCAGCCGCGAAGCGCGGCCGCTCCGCGCGGCGCAAGCCGCCGGCGCAGCGGAAAAAGGCCGCGAATCTTAAGCGCAAAACGACTGTGCGCGGCAAGCGAGCACAGGCTGCAGCGAAGGTGCGACCTAAGCCCAAGGCGCGACCTAAGCCTAAGGCCAGAAGGAAAAAATAGGAATTCTATTCCTACTCGCGATTCGAGCCCGACAGCACCGTGACAACCCGCTTCTCGCCGTTCTTGACGAATAAATTCTCGCGGTAGACCACCGTATCGCCCCTATGGACTTCGACCACGTGGCTGCCCTCGAGCACTCTTAAAAGTTGCGGCCGGCCATTCAATTCCGCAGCTTGGCCGCGCTGCGTACCGTCGATGAACACGATTGACCCCGCGGGAACACCGGTCACGATGAGTTCCGGCGGCACGGGGGCGGGCGGAGGTTTTTTATGGAACCAGCTGCACCCGGACAGCAGCGTCAACGCCAGTAAAATGAAGATCTTCAAGCGCAACTCCTCGGCGGCCGTCCCGTATTCTAGGGTACCACCGGACGGGCCCATTTTTAGTCAAATGCCGAAAGCGCGGACTCGCCGTCCAAGGTCGGCTAGAATGCTCGCGCCGGAATTGGCGATTTAGCGTTCGCCTAAGCGTCACCACGCGCAACATCAGGCACACGCTTACGACCAGGCATCCATCTACAAATGATTTGGGCAACACGGCCATTGCGGCCGCATTCTTCAGTGTGATCGGACAATATGCTTTCCACTTCCAACGTCGCCATTCAATTTGGCGCCAAACCGCTTTTTGAACAGGTCACTGTCAAATTCTGCGATGGCAACCGTTATGGCCTGATCGGCGCGAACGGTTCGGGCAAATCCACGCTCATGAGGGTGCTGGGCGGCGATATGGAGGCAAGCGCCGGCGATGTCATGCTGCAGGCGGGCCTGCGGCTCGGCAAGCTGAATCAGAACCAATTCGGCTATGAGGATGAGCGCGTACTCGATGTGGTGATGCGCGGCCACGCGGAACTGTGGGCGGCGATGCAGGAACGCGACCGGATCTACGCCGACCCCACGGCCACGGATGCCGACTACATGAAAGCCGCCGAACTGGAGGGCGTGTTTGCCGAATATGGCGGCTACGATGCCGAGGCCCGGGCAGGCAGCATACTCACCGATGCCGGCATACACGAGTCGCGCCACAACGGCCCGATGCGCGAAGTGCCTCCGGGCTTGAAGCTGCGGGTGTTGCTGGCGCAGGCATTGTTCTCCAAGCCCGATGTTCTGCTTCTCGACGAGCCGACCAACAACCTGGACATCAACTCGATCCGCTGGCTGGAAGGCGCGCTCAACAACTACGACGCCACCATGGTCATCATCAGTCATGATCGGCATTTCCTGAACCAGGTTTGCACGCACGTGGCGGACTTGGATTTTCAGCAGCTGAAGATTTATCCGGGCAACTACGACGATTTCATGCTGGCCTCGGTGCAAGCGCGCGCGCGCGTGGAGGCCGCCAATGCCAAGGCCAAGGACCGCATATCGGACCTGCAGGAATTCGTGCGGCGCTTCTCCGCGAATGCTTCCAAGGCGCGGCAGGCCACCTCGCGCAAGAAACAGCTCGAGAAAATCAAGATCGAGGAGATCAGGCCCTCGTCGCGGCAGAATCCGTACATTCGATTCGAACAGGGAAAGAAGCTGTATCGCTCGGCGGTAGCGGTCGAGAAATTAAACTTCAGCTATCCGGGCTCGGACGAGAAGGTGCTCGACAACGTCAGCTTCAACGTCGAGGGCGGCGAGCGAATTGCCATCATTGGTCCGAACGGCGCCGGCAAAACGACGCTGATGCGCTGTTTGGCCGGGGAACTGCGCCCGACCAGCGGACGCATCGTGTGGGTCGAAAATGCCCAACCTGGCTACATGCCGCAGGATCCGCAGGCCGAGTTCGAGGATAAAACCGATTTGTTTGCCTGGATGTCCCGCTACACCGGCAAGGCCGACGACGATCAGATCGTTCGCGCGACATTGGGCCGCCTGCTGTTCTCCGGGGATGAGACCAAGAAATCGGTGAAGGTGCTGTCCGGCGGCGAAAAAGGACGCATGATCTACGGCAAGCTGATGCTGAGCAAACCCAACGTGCTGCTGATGGATGAACCGACCAATCACATGGACATGGAGACCATCGAGTCTCTGCAGATCGGACTCGAACACTACGCCGGTACCCTCATTTTCGTATCGCACGATCGGGAATTCGTCGGCGGACTCGCCACACGGATTATTGAGCTTCGCCCCGGAGCCGGGATCATTGATTTCCGCGGCACCTATGACGAGTACTTGAAGTCGCAGGGATTTGACGCATAGTGTTGCGATGCATCTGGTCGCTGACCGTCTGCAAAAGAAATTCGGCGCGACCACTGCCGTAACGGAGGTATCGTTCGCGGCTGCGCCGGGTGAAATACTTGGACTGCTGGGGCCCAATGGCGCCGGCAAGTCGACCACCATCAGCATGCTGGCGGGTCTGACGAAACCGGACTTCGGCTCGGTGAAAATCGACGGCATACCGCTGGGAACCGGCGCCGACCCGGCCAAGCGCCGCTTGGGACTGGTCACCCAGGAGATTGCTCTTCTCGAGGAACTGCCGGCGCGCAAGAATCTGGAATTCTTCGGCGGCCTATACGGTCTTTCCGGCCGCGCGCTCAAGCAGAGGATCGCGGCGGCGCTGGAGCTCACCAGTCTCGCCGACCGGGCCGGCGATGCGCCACAGGAATTCAGCGGCGGAATGCGCCGGCGATTGAACATTGCCTGCGCGCTCCTGCATGAGCCGCAAATCCTGCTATTGGATGAGCCGACGGTGGGCGTCGACCCGCAGAGCCGCAACGCGATCTTTGAAACAATCGAGTGGCTGGCCGCTGCCGGCCGCACGCTGGTGTACACGACGCACTACATGGAAGAAGTCGAGCGGCTGTGCGACCGCGTGGTGATCATAGATCATGGTCGAGTTCTTGCCGACAACACGCTGGCAGGCCTGCTGACGAATGCGCAGGTGTCAAACAGGCTGACATTGATATACGACCTGCCGCCGGACGGCGCCGCACTGGCTGACATCAGAAATCTGCCCGGTGTGACACAGGTCAATCTTGCCGGTTCCGAGCTGGCCGTGTGCGCGGCGGACTTGGGAGTAGCGGCGCCGCGCGTGCTCGAATGCCTCGCGGCTCGCGGCTTCAGCTGCCAGGAATTGACCAGCCGGCGCGCCAACCTGGAGGACGTGTTTCTCGCCTTGACAGGCCGCACGCTGCGCGACACTTGAATCCCCCCGTTACGGCGTTTCGGGCACTGGTGCGCAAGGATGTCGCGATATTTCTTCGCGACCGCCGCGCGCTGCTGGTCAACCTGCTGACGCCGATCGTGGTCGCGGGCTTTTTCGGCTTTCTGTTCGGCGGCAGCGGCTCCCCCGACACCGTGTCGGGCATGCCGGTCGGGATCGTCGACCTGGACGGCAGCGTCCTGTCAAAAGCGGTGGTTGCGGATCTGGCTCAGGATCAATCGCTCAAAACCGAATCGATGCCTGAAGCCAGGGCGCAGCAGCTGGTCAAGTCCGGCAAACTGCGCGCAGCCCTGGTGCTTCCGGCAGGTTTCGGCGCCGCCGCGCCCGGCGCGCTGTTCGGCCGGGGGAATAAACCTCTGGTCACGCTTCTCTATGATCCATCGCAGTCCATTGTGCGACCGGTGGTCGCGGGATTATTCACCCAGCATGTCATGCAGCAGTTGTCGCTCGCCTTGAGCTCCGGCAACGGCATATCGGTGCCCTTTGCGCTGGCGAATGTGCCGGTCAGCACCGGCCCGCGCTACAACTCCTACGCGCATTCATTTGCGGGAATGAGCGTGCAGTTCATCCTATTCATGGGCATCGATGCCGGCATTACTCTGCTGTTGATGCGCGAGCAGGGGATGTGGCGCAGATTGCGCGCCGCGCCGCTGTCGCGCGGCGTATTGCTCGGCAGCAGGTTGGCGGCCACGACGCTGATTGCGATGCTGATTCTTGCCGTAGTTTACCTGGTGGCGCGCGTGGTCTTCGGCGTGCGCATCGCAGGCAGTGTCCCGGGGTTCGCGATGGTCGCGTTTTGTTTTGCGCTGCTGGCGGCGAGCACCGGACTCATGATCGCCGCGCTCGGCCGCTCGGCGGGCGCAACGCGCGGAGTGGCGATGTTCTCGGTGCTGATTCTGGTGATGCTCGGCGGTGCATGGGTGCCCGCGTTCTTATTTCCGGAATGGCTGCAGCGTGCCAGCACCCTTGCGCCGACCCGCTGGGCCGTGGATGGGCTGGATGCGATGACCTGGCGCGGGCTGCCGCTCGAGGCGGCACTCGCACCCGCGGCCGTCCTGTTTGGGTGGGCCGTGTTGTTTGCGCTGATTGCCGTCTGGCGATTCGATTGGGAAGGCGACTAACGGGCCTTGGTAACCGATGCCGCGGATTGCTACGATACGGCGAAATTTTTCGCGGGGGCGTGCGGTGCTGATACG
>Ga0210394_10004550_pt1 | contig 16129 bp, 14 predicted proteins | sample IncBWC12MmetaG_FD_160121 | JGI IMG/M metagenome (GOLD analysis project Ga0210394, IMG submission 160121) | Forest soil microbial communities from Barre Woods Harvard Forest LTER site, Petersham, Massachusetts, United States - Inc-BW-C-12-M | ecosystem: Environmental > Terrestrial > Soil >... | reverse complement strand
GCCCGTCACCCATCCGCGCCCCTTGCCCTTCAGAAACGACGGCACTCCATCCTCCACCGTCGCCGTCACAATCACCCTCGTGTCGCCCGCCTCGATCAGCGCGCTCCCCTCCGCATGAGGAATAAAATCCGGCGTAATCTTCACCGGCCGCAATTGGTCGGCCGCGCGTCCGTCAACTCGCAAGAATGATTCTCCCTTCAGAGTTCTGCCGTGGGTCCCACAGGAAATCGGAGCACTCAGTGTGACGACTACCCCCGCAACTGTCAACAATCGCGAAGATTCCGTGGTGGTGTGGCCAGGAAAGCGCCCTGGCAGAACTTGCTCGCGCGGCGCAGGCCGGCTTTTCCTGGCACAGGCAATCTTGCCTGTGCGGCAAGCAAGCCGCGAACCCGGCCTCACCGTTGCAGTTGTAGCGGGCCGCTTCATCCGGGTGCCGCGATCAGGAGCCCTGCAAGATCGCAAATTCTCCGTGGCCAGGCAGCGGCGGGCCTACTGCAGCGCCACCACGCCCTTCACATAATCCGCCGCATTCATGCCGCCAGCCAACGCCCCCTGCACATCCCCCAACGACGCGAAGCGATGCGTAATGAACGGCGCCACAGAAATCTTCCCCTGCTCGATCAATCGCAACGCCCGCGCATAAGTAGACGGCCGCCCATCCTTCTCAAATCCCCCCGAAGCTCCCACTGGCGTAACCAAGCAAGGCTCCTTGAACATCACATTGTTCAGCAAGCTCAGTCCAAATCCCGCGTGCCCATGTCCATACAGCAGCACGGTCGCCTGCTTTCGTATCACTGAGGAAATGGCCGCAAACGCTTGTCCCTGTCCCGACGCCTCAATCAAATATTCCACGCCGCCGCCTTGAGTGTGCTCGCGCACGGCCGCTCCCGTCTCGCCGCCGATCGGATCCAGCACCACGTCCGCGCCGAATTTCTTCGCGAGCTCCCGTTTCATCTCATTCGGCTCGCTCACCATCAGCAATCCGTCGTAACCCAACACGCGCCGCAAATATTGCAAATGCAGCAGCCCAGACGGCCCCGCTCCGCAAATCAGCACATGCCGCACCCGCCTCTCCTGCGACGCTGCGCCAATCGCAAACCGCGCCTGCGCGCGCGTCACCGCGTCCGACGAATGGATCACACAACCGAGCGGTTCGCTAAGCGCCGCCTCCTTCATGTCCAGATCCGTTGTCAGTCGCACCGCGTTGCTGGCCGGCACCGCGATAAATTCCGCCAGCCCGCCCGGCAATCCCGTAATGCCGTGCTCGGCATAGAAAGCGCACTGGTGCGAATCCCCGCTCAAGCAATACTCGCAACGCAGCTCGCGACGGGTACTCACGCAACTCAATCCCTGATCAATCACCACGCGATCGCCTGGCGCGAGATCGCGAACCTCACCACCCACCTCGGCAACTTGTCCGCTGATTTCGTGCCCCAGAATTTGCGGTTGCACGGAAAGCGGAATGTTCTTCCCGGTAGCGTCGGTGTTGTAGTTCGCGTGTCCGGAAAAAATGTGCGCATCGGTTCCGCATATGCCCACCGCGGAAATGCGCAACAGCACGTCGCGAGTTCCTACCGGCGGCTGCGGAACCTCGCGCACTTCCATCCGCCCTACATCGCAGAGCACACAAGCCTTCATCGCCGCATCCTCCGCCGCGCTTCGCTTTGTAGCGGCCAGATTTAGCTGGGCGCCTTGGACGTTGCCCTTATATTTGTGAATCGCGCTGCAGCGCGATTCAACCTGAGATCCCGCGGTGCGGGATCGAAAGGTAGCGGCCGGTTCGGGTTTATCGCACCGGGTAGCCGTAGCGGTTCCTTCGGTGTCGCCTTTGTAGCGGCGCACTTCAGTGCGCCATCTTCGTCCGGGCGCGATTTCAGCCGTGCCGCGACCGCCGCAAGATCAGCGCGACTTTCGCCACGGAGGGAGTGCCTGGTGAGTTCCCGCACAGACTCTTCACCCCCGCCGTCCAGCTCGTCCAAATATAAGGGGCTTTAGCCCCGGAAGCCGCGTGTCCCGATCGTGGCTGAGTATTCTTGAGATTGCTTGCAAAAACACAAAAAACTCGCGCACGAACACATTTCAACGTGGAGGAGTCCCCGCAGCGCTTCCCGGCGTCGCTGGAGGCGCCGCTGCCGCCGCAACCGCTGGATTCAAATCAAAAAATCCAGTCAAATCCGCGTGCCCCGCCAAGGTATCCACTTCCTGTCCATGAATCAGAATTTTCAACCGGTGCGCGCCAGTCACGTTGCTTTCCAGCGTCCGCGCAATCGAATCCACCGCCATCTCCTCGCTCAAAATTCCAGACGGCGTCTCGGACGCCAGCGCGTCGGAAAAATCCGCAATCGCCGTGCCATCCGGCAAAATGTAAAATCCCAAAAGCGCCGCATCCGCGGGCAAAGTTCGCTGCGCTTCGCCGGGCGCATCGGCAATCAAAACATCCAACACCTGCCGCCCGCGTTTTGCAGGGTCCGCTGAAAGCGGCAGCTGCATGTCCACCGGCGCGATTCGATCCGCCCCCGCCGCCCAGAAAATTTTCGCGCTGACCATCACATCCGTGGAAGTCGAAATCGCCGGCTTCAGCAATTCGCGGCGCTCCTGCTCTTCCGAGCCTGGCTCTTGCGACAAATGTTCGATCCGCTGGTGCAATCCGCGCAGGCTGATCAATCCGATCAGCACCGCCACGGACAAAATCCCCAGCGTTATTTTCAGATTCCGCGGCATTATTTCGCACCCGCCGTTCCGCCAAGGCTCGCAGGCAGTGATCCCGGTGGCCGCATCCCCTGAATGCTGCGCTCGATCGTCGCCGCCATCGCTGACCCCATCGCCAGCAGGGAATTCGAGTCGGCAACCGACACGCTCGAAACCTCCACCGCAATCGCCGGTGCCGCCACCGACCGCAGCTCGCGCACTGCGAATCGCGTGGATGTCGCCGGAGATCCCGGAAATTTCTGCGCCAGCGCCGATTGCAGCACATCCGCCAGGCGACGGCTGCTCTCCATGTAAGGCCGCTGTGCCTGTTCCCAAACCAGCAGCCCGATGCTCGGTACCGGCGCCGCCGCATTCATCGCAGGGAGCCCCGTCGCATTCGCAGCACCAGCAGTCGTCGCCGGAATCGGCGTCACGATCGGATTCGAAAATTGATAGCAGTACGTCCGCGTCGCGCCCAACTGTCCCGTGGAAGAAACGTGCAAGCTGATGAAAATCGCGTCGCGATAAGCGTTGGCCACCGCCGCGCGATCCTCATAAGAAGGATTTGAATCATCATTGCGCGTCATCACCACCCGAAATCCTTGCCGCTCGAACTCACTCCGCAGCATCCGCGCGAATATCAACACCACGTTTTTCTCCAGCAGGCCGTTGTCCGCCCGCGCCCCGTCATCGGTGCCGCCATGCGCTGGATTGATCACGATCACCGGCCCTAGATGCACCGGCGCTGCCGGTGGCGCCGGATTTGGCGCCGGCGCAGGCTGCTGCGGAGGCGTAGGTGTGGGCTGCGCTGGTGGTGGCGCGGGAATCTGCGCAGGCGTCTGACCGCCCTCTTGCCAGGCCGGTGCGGCAGCGGCGTTCACTACCCCGCCAGCCGCAAGAATCAGAAATATTAACAGCAGTCGTCGCACGGCAAAAAGCATAGCAGAAATGCCGCGACTCGCAGTCGCGAACAAACGCACCCGTCGCGCAGAACTAAGCACCTTCCCGAATCATCTCCGCCGCTTTTTCCGCGATCATCATCACCGGCGCATTGGTATTTCCTGCAGGCACCCGTGGCATGATGGATGCATCCACCACCCGCATCCGCTCGATTCCATGCACGCGTAGCCGCGCATCCACCACTGCCAGCGGGTCGTTTCCCATCTTGCAGGTTCCCACCGGGTGATACAGCGTCTCCAGTTCGTTCCGCAGAAACTCGCTGATTTCCGCGTCGGATATTTGCGTTGCTCCCGGATGCAGTTCCTCTCCGCGAAACGCATCGAACGCCTTCGCGTGCGCCAGCCGCCGCGCCAGACGCACTCCGGCGATCATCGTGCGCAAATCCTCTTGCGTCGCCAGATAATTCGCCCGAATCATCGGCGGATCCAGGGGATTGCTCGACCGCAGCGAAATCGCGCCGCGACTCTCGGGAGTAATCAACGTCGGCCCAAAGCCGAAGCAGTGCTCCTTGCGCCGCACGAGGCCATGACCACGGTAATAAGCCGGTCCGAACAGCAGCTGCAAATCCGGAACCGCCAGTCCCCCGCGCGTACGCAAAAATAATCCGGCCTCCGCCACGTTCGATGCCAGCGGCCCATTTTTCCAAGCTAGCCAGCGCAAAAAATTCCCCAAAGTTTCCGCGCCATCCAGGCTGATCTCCTGTGTGCACAGATATCCGACCGACACCATCGGATGATCCTGCAAGTTTCTGCCGACGCCCGGCAAATCATGAATCACCGAAATTCCCGCGGCCTTCAGCTCATCGGCCGGCCCGATCCCAGACAGCATCAGCAACTGCGGGGAATTGACAGTCCCGCCGGCCAGAATCACTTCAGCGTCCGCGCGCGCCTGCTCGATCGCGCCATCGCGCAAAAAGGCGACGCCTACCGCGCGCCTTCCTTCCAGCAACACTCGCGCCGCCTGCGCGCCCGTGACCACCACAAGATTGCTGCATTCGCGCGCCGGCTGCAAAAAACCGTCAGCCGCGCTCCAGCGCCCGCCATTTTTCTGCGTGACCTGGTAAAGCGCCGCTCCATCCTGCGCTGCGCCGTTAAAATCCGGATTACTCGCGATCCCGATTTCCTCCGCCGCCGCAAGAAACGCCCGTGTCAGCGGATTCACATACCGTGGATCGGCCACATTCAGCGGCCCGCCCACACCGTGATATTCCGAAGCGCCACGCTCCTGATTTTCCGATTTTTTGAAGTAGGGCAATACCTCCGCAAACCCCCAGCCCGCGTTGCCTAGATCCCGCCAATAATCGTAATCCGCGCGGTTCCCGCGAATGTAAATCATCGCGTTGATCGCGCTCGATCCGCCCAGCACTTTCCCACGCGGCCAATACAAGCGCCGATTGTGCAGCTGCGGCTCCGGCTCGGTAGCGTAATTCCAGTCCACAGCCGTCTTGAAAAGCTTCGAAAACGCCGCCGGAATCCGTATCTCCTTCACGCTCCCCGACCCGCCCGCCTCCAACAGCAGCACGCGCGTCCGCCGGTCCTCCGTCAACCGCGCCGCCAGCACACACCCCGCCGACCCCGCCCCCACGATAATGTAGTCGTACACCTCGGATTTACTGGCCATCGAACGCGCTTGCATTAAATGCCATGCAACGCCGCGCAGCAATCGAATTTTCAACGTGCGCCGTTAGCAGACGCGCGGCTTCTGGAGATGGACCATCGAATGCGCGGGGCTGCGGAGTCGGTCTGAGAACGAGTGCTTTGCGCGCGGCGTCACCGTTCGTCGAAAGCGCGAATCACCTGTCCTCCCGAAGGAAGTCCCGCGCTTTTTCTTTGCCGCCGCAGTTTGGCGGGCGCGGGAGGTAGAGAGGGATCTGTTTCTTTGCGGAAACGCCGGCGAATTTTTCTACGCGTTTCTAGCCACTAACCACTCGGCGCTGGCCACTGTTTTTTTCCCAAACCGATTCACGCCCGTTTGAACGCAGTTCCACGCTTCCCTTGGACTGTTCGGAACCAGCTTCGCAGGAAAAATCTAGCAATGCTCCAACAAAAGCGCCAATCACGCAGCCCGCTGCTCATCCTTCAAAGCCCCAGCGCTCCAACTATCCCGCCGCAATCCCGCCGTAGCCCAATAAACCACAACCCCCGCGGCGATCAGCATCAACCCAAACGCGAGCCCGCTGATCCCCAGAATCTTCTCGCCCGCTCCATGCACAATCGAAAATCCCAGCAACAAAAGCGGAAACACGCCAATCAACACCGCCCCAACCATTCCTCCCGGCACCTTAAAAGGACGCCGTAACTCCGGTTCCCGAATCCGCAACACGATCAAAGCCACAAACTCGAGCATCAAACTCATCCCGTACAAAAGCACATCAATCGTAATCAACCGTTCGAATCCCAGACCCAAACACAACGCCCAGCACGCCGCCAGAAAAGTGATCGCCACCCAAGGCGCCTGGGTCTTCCGTTGCAACTTGCCAAACACCGCTGGCAACAATCCATCTTCCGCCATTGCCAGCGGCAACCGCGAATAACTCATCACCAGTGCATTAAACATCCCGAACGCGCTCATCATTCCGCCCAGCACCAACGCCACGCGAAACCCACGCGCGATCAGCGGGCCGCCAACCAACCCGCCCATCATTCCCGCAATGTCCGCCCAGGAGCCGGTCTCGAATGCTGCCGACGAAACTCCCGTCAGCCACATCGCCGCAAACGGCAGCACGTACGTCAGCGAAACCACAATCACCGCGACGATCATCGCCGTCGGATAAGTCTTCTGCGGACGCTTCACCTGCGTCGCGATCGTCGAAGCGTTATCCCAGCCCATGTAATTCCACATGCAGATCAGCAATCCGCCGATCAATCCCACGCTCGAAGTTGTCGGCGCAGTCACGGCGCCCTGCAGCGCTCCGATCTTCGCCGGCGCAATCAACACGATCAGCACAAACGGCGCGGACAGCAAAAAGAACAGCCACAGCGAACTGATCGCCACCACGCGGATCCCTGCGATATTCATCAGGGCGCACACCGTCACCACGCCCATCGCCACCATCCACCCGCGGTGCCCCACCGCGAACCACGGTATCAGCCGCGTCAGGTAGGCCACAAAAAGCGTCGGATAAATCGCCATATCAAAGATACTCGCCACCAGCGACAGCCACGCTTCCTGAAATCCCCAGAAATTTCCCATCGCCCGCCGCACCCACGCGTAATACCCGCCTTCCGACGGCAGCGCGCTGGAAAGTTCGCCGATCATGTACGTCGTCGGCAGGCTCCAGACCAGCGGCGTCACCAGCAGCAGCAAAATTCCCAAGCCGTAGCCCGCGCCGTGAATGATGTCTTCGGTGCCGTAAGTTCCGCCAGACACCATGAAAAATGTCGCGGCCACCAGCGGCCAGAGTGTGAGCTTTGCATTTCTCTTTGTGGAAGTAACTGCCCGGGCAGGAAATTGGGCTGGGAGGGATAAGGTGCTCAATTTTTTGTCGCGTCCTCCATCAGCAACCCTCGCTCTCTCTCGGCCGAACTCCTGGAGCGAGTTTGCATCATGCAGAATACGGAAATTCACTCTCGATGCAAGAAAAATGTGCGCCAAAACGAAAATTTTTTCGGCAGGGAAGCTCGGTACGGTGGATTACGTGTCAAGCCGCCGCGAAGCCACGCTCGATCGCTGCTGGCGGAGGCGCCACGCGTCAGCAAAATATCCAAATCGTCCGACTTTGGGTCGCAACGGGAGAGTCCTGGTAGATCGATTCAGCCGCGAGGTAGACCGCTCCGATCCAACCGACTTCACAATTTGCGGAAAAGCACACGCAGGCCACGGTGTTGACGTTATAGCGGCGCACTTCAGTGCGCCATCAGGGGCGCGGCTATCACCGATGGCGGTCCCGCTTTGCGGGACCGCCGCTACAAAGGTCTCCCGGCTTTTTCCACAAACTGTTCAGCCGCTGGAGTACCGATTTTGCAGTTGCGACATGGACTTGTCGGCCCTGAAGGAGTCTGCTCGGGGTGTTTCGGGGAAGTGCGGTGGTCGGAAGCGGCGCCACAGCGCCGCGGAGCCCTGGAAATCAGTTCTGTGGCTTGCCGTCAGCAGCCGTGCTCGCGCCATGCTTGTGTTCACGCAATTCGCGCTGCTCGGCGGCCCACTGCTTCTGCTGCTCCGGCGTCATCACGCTCCAAACCTGCCGCCGTATGTCTTTGCGGATCACCTTCAGCTTCTGCTGCTTCGCTTCCGCACTTAGCGACGAATCCTTCTCCATCGCCGCGATCTGCTGCTTACCGTCATCGCGGATCTTCTTGATCTGCGCTTTTTGTTCGTCCGTCAAGTTCAGCGCCGCATCATCTTCCGGCGTGTCCGCGCTCATCGCTCCCGCACTACTGGCGGCAGCCGCTCCACCCGTATGACCCGCCGCGGATCCGCCACCCTGCTGCGCACCGGCCGCCCCCGCAACTGCCATGCTCAAGGCCACCGCGCAAACCACCGCCAAAACCGTATCCTTATTAATGACAGTCATAGCATCCCCTCACGCATCTAAACTCTTTTCTTTTCAATAACTTTAGCCATTGATCGCCCGCCGGGTACCCTTTGCTTCGCGGTTTTGGTTCATGCGAGGGGAGGGGTCTTTGAATTTCTCCGCGCGCGCCTTTGACGTCGATTTTGCCTTCGGCTCCGTAACGGTCACCTGCTTTTTAGGCGGGCGTAGTTGACTTCGCCTTCGAATTTGCATCCCCGTGCTTCACTGGGCAATCGCCAAGGTGCCCTTACATCCCGCCGGGTCCCTGCAATTGCGTCAGGGCTGCCAGCACTTCCGCGCTGTGCTTCGCCGGCTCCACATCCATATATTCCTTCGCAATCACACCCTGCGGATTCACCAAAAACGTATGCCGCGCCGAAAGCTTCTTCACCCCCATCAAATTCATCACCGACCCGTACTCCTCAGACACTTTGTGGTCCGTATCCGCCAGCAATTTGAAATTCAGCCCTTCTTTCGTGCAGAACTTCTGATGCGAATCCGCACTATCCGCGCTCACTCCCAAAATCACCGCGTTCTTTGCCTCATACTGCGCCAAATCGCGCTGGAAATTGTGCGCCTCGGTAGTACATCCACTGGTAAAATCCTTCGGGTAAAAATACAGCACCACCCACTTTCCTCGATACTCACCCAAACTCACCGGCTTGCCTTCCTGCGAATTCAGCGTGAAATCCGGTGCCACCGCTCCCACCGCCGGTGCCGTATCCGAGGACGCGCTCACCATCCGATAGGCCCCGCCCGCCACGATCAGCCCCGCCACCGCCAGCACAAGCAGCACCACCATCCGCGCGCTCCCAAACTCCCTTGTTTTCATGGCTTCACTCCCCCCGCGCCCCGCCTAGTATGCGCCTCCTAGTGCCGGGAATCAAAATCCGGCTCCGCTGTTAACGTACCAGCGTCCTTGCGCCGATACACTCTATGTGCCAGACCCGGCCGCCGCCGTTGGTAGCATAGGAAACCCTGCCTGTGCGACCCTGTCTTTGAATTTGTAGCGGCGGTCCCGTGAAGCGGGACCGCCAGCCTTTGCAGCCGCTTCGGAATCTTTGCAGGTTGTGGCTTTAGCCATGACATAAACGCAGCAAAAGTCAGCGCGGCTTCAGCAGCTGAAGTACCGGTTTTGCAGCACTCCACCAGGAGCGCCACTTGCGTAAACTAAAAATCCTAATTGTCGACGACTCCGCCGTAATGCGGAAAATCGTCGAAAGGGCCCTCCGCCAGGCCGGCCTCGATATCGGTGAGGTTCTGGAAGCCAGCAACGGCGCCGAGGCTCTCGTCGAAGTTCAAAAAGGCTCTCTCGACATTATCCTCAGCGACATCAACATGCCCGTCATGGACGGCCTCGAATTCCTGAAAAGTCTGCCCGCCATCGAAGCCGCCAAAGGCGTGCCCGTCATCATGATCACCACCGAGGGCAGCGAAGCTCGCGTTGTCGAAGCGCTTTCCGCCGGAGCCAAGGGCTATCTCCGCAAACCCTTCACCCCCGAGCAAGTCAAAGAGCGCGTCAGCCCGCTCCTGGTAGGTGTTTTGTGACCGCCATGAGCATTGCGATCGCGACGAAGCGAGTCCCGCTCGATCCGAACTGGAAGTCCGTCTTGGACTGTGCCGCGGTCGAAGTCTTTGAAATAATGGCGGGGACCCGCCTAACGCCCTTCGTCCCGCCCGCTGTTGAACCAGGAGCTGAACCTGCCCCAGAACGCCAAGGTGGACTAACCGCCATGGTCGGCATGGCCGGAGTTCTCTGTGGCATGACCACCATCCGCTGCTCCTCCGACACCGCCATCCGCCTCGCCTCGAAAATGGCCGGCGACGAAGCCGCCAAAGATCCCAACATTGTCAGCGACGCCATGGGCGAGCTCTGCAACATGGTCGCCGGAAACTTCAAAGCCAAGATCACCTGTCTCGCCGACCACTGCATGCTCTCGGTCCCCACCGTAATCAGCGGCGACAGCTACGTAATGCAAGCCGCCGAACCCAGCGAAGTCCTCCTCCTCGCGCTAAACTTCGACGGTTCCCCAATCCACATCTCCCTAATCACCCGGTCCTGACAAGCAAAAACCCAACTGAGATCCCGCCCCCCGTCTTCCTCAGTGGCGCTCAGCCGACAATCCAACCCTGCCACCACGCAGTCTCGTCGGCTCCTCCGCGCCCCTCCAAGCTTTTTCATCGCCTTTTTCATCGCCTTGACAATTAGCATCAGCGGCAATACCCTGCCTGCCAGATCTTCGTAGGCCCTCACCACGCAACGGTTCGCCACTGGGACTTCTGGAACAAGAGGGAAAGTCATGGCGCATGAACTGGCAAAGCCCGTGCCGCTCGAGGACGTCCTAATAGCCGAGCGCTTGGAAATCGAGGAAATTCGCAGAAGGCGCGCTCCGCTGACGTTTCCATTCGATAAAGGCGGGTCCCGAGAGTCATCGCCTCAGCCTATCCCGCCCGCCCCTGATTGCGAGCCAGAATGGCAGAAACGCGACGAGGACTGGGTCGACGCCGTTAAGAAAGCCCACGAATCGAATTTTGTAGGTTTGGCGTTCTCCGGCGGCGGAATTCGCAGCGCTACCTTCAACCTGGGCGTGCTGCAAGCGTTGGCAGACCTGAAGCTGCTCTACCGCATTGACTACCTCTCCACCGTCTCAGGCGGCGGCTATATCGGTGCATGGCTTGCCGCATGGATCAAGCGACAACGCAGTTTCGCCCAGGTGGAAAACGCCCTCGCCACCAATCGCGTACACCAGGAAGACGACAAAGAACCCACGCCCATTCGATTCCTGCGCATGTTCAGTAATTACCTTACGCCCTCGCTGGGAATCTTCAGCGGCGACACCTGGGCGACAGTCGGAATCTATCTGCGAAACATGGTCTTGAATCAAGTCGTGCTGTTGGCGCTTCTGTCGGCAGTACTTCTTCTCCCGCGCCTGGCGGAAAAATTGGCGTTCGCAGGTCGCTCCGCACCCCGGCTCGGCTTCATGTCGATGTGCGTCGCCGCGATTCTACTGCTGATCGCCTTTTTTACGATTATCGACAACATGGATTATCTGGAATCGCGCGGCGCCGGTGGAACACGGCAATTGACCAAGCAGGCCTCGGTGCTCATCCTGGCGGGCTTGCCACTTTTTGCTACGGCGGTGCTTGGCGCTTTGTGGGAGGTCGCCAGGTTGAAACAGGGGGAACGTGGATCCTTCCCGCTCGATGCAGCCGCGTTCGCGGGTGCCATTGCGTATGGAGCAATCTGGCTTGTGGCAGCTCTGCTGGGACTCGTCTATCGGGCGGCGCTGGCGCCACGTGTCGCAAGGATGGCGGCAAAGTGGGCCGATTGGAGGGGAGAGCGCAGCGAACCTCACGAAGCGGACGCAGCGACCAATGCAACGGTGCACGAAGCCGCCCGCACTGGTTTTTTTGAAAAATTTAATGACTTTTGCGGTATGTGGTTCGGAGCGATCGCCTCGGGCGCGCTGGTCGGATGGCTTTACGCTCTGCTGTCCAACTGGATGCTCACTTGGCACATATGGCGCGCCCTAACCTACGGTGTGCCGTTGGTTGTAGGCATTCTTTTGCTCGCCGGCATACTCCATATAGGTTTGATGGGTAACATCTTCCCCGACAGAGGACGCGAATGGTGGGGACGACTGGGCGGATGGCTGCTTCTCTGGGGACTGGCGTGGCTAGCGATTTTCTGGATAGCACTCTACTTCCCGTACTTCATCCAGAACGATCCCCTGGTGAAAAAGGTCGCCGCGCAATATCTGACTCCCACATGGATCCTCACCACGCTGGGCGGCATACTGGTGGGGAAGTCAAGCGCATCAGGAAAGTCTGGAACACCTCGGTGGATGGACTGGGTGGGCAAGGTCGCGCCTTACGTGTTTATCGTCGGACTTCTCTGCTGGATTTCGTGGGTAATCGATCGCATCCAGTTTAATCAGCTGCTTAAAGATCAGGGATGGATCGCCGGTAATCGGTTATATCTGGCCATTGGCGGGTGCTTGGCCGTGGCCCTCGTCATGGCCTGGCGCGTGGACGTCAACCAGTTTTCCATGCACCTGTTTTACCGCAACCGCCTGGTGCGATGCTATCTCGGCGCTTCGAACAAGCATCGCTCTCCAAACCGTTTCACTGGCTTTGACCGCACCGATGACATTCATTTGAAAGACTTCGGCGTCGCAAAGGACCGCTTCTACGACGGTCCCTATCCCGTCATTAACTCCGCCTTGAACCTGGTTAAAGGTAAAGACCTCGCCTGGCAGGAGCGCAAAGCCGAGTCATTCGTCATGACTCCCAGGTACTGTGGTTACGATGTCTGGCTGGAAGAACAGGATAGCCCCATCACGCGGGGCGCGAGAACCTTGACCCTGAAGCAGTTGAAAATCCGCGAGAGACTGGAAGCACGCTCCTGGCTGCGGCGCTGGCTTCGCAAACTGGAACGTTTCGGATACCGCCGGACAGAGGATTATGCCTTCCCACACCCTTATTTTGGTCCCGATCTCGGCTTGGCGATGGGAATTTCCGGAGCCGCCGCCAACCCCAACATGGGCTCCTACTCTTCCATCCCCTTGGCGTTCTTGATGACGATCTTTAACGTTCGCCTTGGTCAATGGCTCGGAAATCCACGGCACCGCAGAGCGTCAGGAAAACCCACGCCGGCCGTGGGCCTGTGGTACCTGGTAAACGAACTGTTGGCCGGCACGGACGACGAATCAGCCTACGTCTATTTATCCGATGGCGGACATTTCGAGAACCTCGCCATGTATGAGCTGGTCAAACGTCGCTGCGGCCTCATCATCGTCTGCGACGCGGAAGCGGATGGAACTTATTGCTTCGGTGGTCTGGGGAACGCCATCCGCAAATGCCGCATTGATCTGGGCATTGATATCGATCTGGACGTCTCGGCCATTCGCCCGGAAAAGCAAGGCGACCCTAGCAAGACGCACTTCGCCGTCGGCAAAATTCACTACGAGAACGTCGATATGAACGCGCCGACAGGCAGGATTATTTATTTCAAGTCATCCTTGACCGGCGACGAACCGGCCGACGTGAACAACTACCAGAAAATCCACGGCCCGTTTCCCCATGAAACCACTGTTGATCAGTGGTTCACGGAATCGCAGTTTGAAAGTTACCGACTGCTTGGCTATCACGCAGTGCTTTCCTCAATCCCCAATTCCATTCGCTCCGCCGTCGCCGAGTCTGACGCCGATGGGTCTGGCCATGCGGCCTCGCCAGCCGATCCCCACGCCGCTGGCGACAGCTCGTCCGGAGCGGCGTCCCATTCTCCAAGGAATTCGGTATTAGCCATCGTGGAATCGGCTGTCGCAACGCTCGCGGGCGCAGCCGCGTCCGCGCTACGCGCAGGCGCAGATGCGATAGCAGCCGAACCTCCCGACTCAGCGCGCGATGAAGCACCAGCAGAAAAGAAAACCCCAACGGCCTTTCACTGGAAAAAAGAGCTAGGCGATTTCGGCTTCGATGTCTCCAATCTGCGCAACGACTCAAAGTAGCCAGCCCACCGCGCAGCACCTATCTGGCTCGGTTTACATCCCGGCCGACCACCGGCTCCAAGTAGCGAAGCGGCGCTGCTCCCGCTCCCGACGTGGCTTTGCAGCCCAAGCAAGTCGCAGGCCCGGCGTCTCCGGGACTCCGCTGTGATGAAGGATAGTTTTCCGCGGACGAATGCTGAGTTTTACAAAGAATCAAAGCGCAAGCGTACATTTGCCGGATTGCCGAAGTTGGCGCGCGATCTCTGCATACTCGTGGCCGAAAAGCCAAAACGAATGCAGAACTCATCTTCCCGCCACTCCTCAAAAATACCATCCGAACGCAACTTGCCGTTTTGCAAGATGGCGTATCTCCCATCCTTGCATCTTACGAATTCCCACATATTCTTTCTCATCGGCATGGGTTGCAGACTGTGTCATTTTGCGCTGAAGTCATCAGAGGCGCTTGTCCGGTAACCGGAAAAATGAAGTCCTGGGACTGGACTTGTCCGACTTACCGGGCACCCTGATCTGAAGACGCGCCTCGTTTTACAATTTTCCGCCGGATTGTGAGCAGAATCGCCTGGTTACGACAGTTGTTCCGATTTGGCCCTTCCGCCACGAGGTCGCTTTCGCAGCAGACTGTTGCGACGGAGAACCGCATGACCCGACTACGGTATCTCGCATTGGTTATCTTGTTGTCGTCATTGAGTGCCCTCGCCCAGCAGAATCAAGCTTCGGTCGCGTGCCCCGCTACGGAGCAGGCGGTGCGCGAAGTAAGCCACCAGCTTCGGGCTGCTTTTCGCAGTCGCGATGTAGTTATCAGGAGCTAGCGGGCCGCTGAACAGGGTTCGATTGCGCTCGTTGTTCGGTTGCGGGGCACTAGACCCGCGCGGACCATGGCCCAGACCTGCCGGTGGAAAATGTGTGCAATATTGAACAGACGAAGAATTTGCCATTTGGTACATCCATAAGATCCTGGGGGATCGTGTCCTTGTATCAAACAACCAGCAAAACTTGGAGTCTCGTATATCTCTGGCGCGGCTGCTAGCAATTTAGAACGCCTCGTAACCCGGTGAAGGAGAGACGCATGCGCAAATTAAAGGTTGTTCAAATTGGGATCCTGGCGTTTCTCTGGGCCATCGTAATTGCCGGGTGCGGCGACCCGGACAAGAATAATGCGACGAACCCCAGCTTCACCCCGCCTGCCGTGGTGTCGGCGTCTGTACTTCCGCCAAGCGGATCTTCCGGGATCTGCCCCAACACGGTTGTCACCGCAATATTCACTAAGGCGATGAATCCTGCGACCATCAACACCGCGACTTTTACATTGACCTCGAGCGGAGGGAGCGTTACGGGGCTAGTTACCTACGATCCCACAACCGATACTGCTATCTTGACACCTGCATCCCCGGGCCTCGCGGTGAATACCGCTTATACCGCCACGATCACCACCGGGGCAGCTGATACGTTCGGCAATAATCTGGCAGCCGATTTCAGTTGGATGTTCACGACGCCGGCCGCGGCGTGCGCGGGGCCGCCGGCTGTCCCGTTACTCACGGCTGGAAACTTCAAAGTCCTGGCTGGCAGCACGGTCACCAACACTAACAGCCCCACCACTATTTCGGGCGGAGATCTTGGACTTAGCCCGGGAACCTCGGTCACGGGATTCCCGCCGGGAGTGCTCATCGCTCCTGCAGTTATGCACGTGGCCGATCCCACCGCGGCGCAGGCACAGCTCGATTTGACGGCGGCTTATAACTACGCTGCCGGTATCGTCTTACCTGCGCCGCAAGTCCTGGCCGGAGATCTAACGGGCCTTACGCTTACAGAGGGCACGTACAAAACCTCGAGCTCGACAGGGATTTTAACGGTAGGAGGTATCCTCACTCTGACCGGGAATTCCAGCTCTGTATTTGTCTTTCAGATCGGTTCCACACTGACCACTCTGTCCACGACGCAGGTGGTGCTCACCGGCGGGGTCTTGCCTAGCAACGTGTTTTGGCAGGTGGGAAGCTCGGCCACCCTTGGAACGCATTCAATTTTCGTGGGCAACATCATGGCCCTTGTATCAATCACGTTGGATACGGGCGCAACCCTGCAAGGCAGGGCGCTGGCACGAAATGGCGCGGTCACGCTGGACGACAATACGATCTTTGATCCTTAAACTGCGGCATCCGGGAGTGGGATTAGCTTGAGGCCGGCACACTAAGGGTCACGCTGGAAAAACGGGGTTTCGCGTTATTCGCACTAGGAGGAATATTCGCATGCCATCTCTATCAAAGAGCGATCTGAGCCGTGTTTTGGCAATGCTGCCGCCCATGATCGTTGCCCTGTGTTTGTTCGGCACCCCCGCCGCAGCGCAGGACCAGCCTGCTCCCAAGTGGGAGATCTTCGGCGGATATTCTTTCCTGTATCCCAACGCGACTGTCCACGGTGTCCTTCCACTGGGAGTCCTTCCCTTGAGCAGCAACCTGGAATC
>Ga0210394_10004549_pt1 | contig 16129 bp, 18 predicted proteins | sample IncBWC12MmetaG_FD_160121 | JGI IMG/M metagenome (GOLD analysis project Ga0210394, IMG submission 160121) | Forest soil microbial communities from Barre Woods Harvard Forest LTER site, Petersham, Massachusetts, United States - Inc-BW-C-12-M | ecosystem: Environmental > Terrestrial > Soil >... | reverse complement strand
GATCATACAGGCTGTTAGTCCCAAAGTTGACCACAGCCGTGCTTGCAGAGCAAGGAAAAGTCTAATTATTTCCACTAGTTAGGGGGTTTTTAGGGGTTGGATGGCAGTCGGTTGGTTCCGCGGTCCACCAAAATAACCGCGCCAATTACCATCACCGCGGCAAAGATTACTTTGACGGTGATAACTTCCCCGCCATACAACCAGCCTAGAAGAACGGCGACGATCGGATTTACATACGTGTGGGTTGCCACCAGCGTCGGCGAATAATGCTCGAGCAACCAGTTGTAGGCCGTGAAGGCCACGACCGATCCGAAGACGATCAAGTAGGCGAGTGCAAGCCAGGCTCTGGTGGAAACGTGAGCAAATGAGAATCCTCTTGCTTCGCCAACCAGCAGGCCGGTGATCAGAAGCATTACGCAGCCGCTCAGCAACGACAGCGCCGAGAGCAGCATCGGATTCCCCGACAGTTTCGACTGGCGCGAGTAAATGATTCCCGCCGACCAGGAGATCGCGCTAATAATGATCGCGACTGCTCCGATGGTGGAACCGCGTGCGGCCTCAAATATCGTACCGCCCACCAGAACACCCACGCCCGCAAGTCCGAGCAGGATTCCGGCGACCAACATGCCGTTCAGCTTCCACGTGCGGGCTGCCGCCGAGGCCATGAGAAACACAATGATCGGTTCGATGGCAATCAACAGAGCGGCAAGGCCGCTGGGTACAACGGTTTCCGCCCAGTGCAGTAATCCATGCCCAACAAGAAAAAAGAAGAAGCCGATTATGATGCTGGCGCGAATTTGCGCCAGCGTGGGCCGCAGTCCCTTTGCCAGGCACCACAACAGCAAAATCGAGCCAGCGGTGAGGTGCCGAATGCCGGCGGTGAACAGCGGCGGAATATCCGCGACCGCATAGCGAATGGCCAGGTACGTGGAACCCCAAATGACATAGATGGAGAAAAAAGCCAGGATTACCCGGGCGCGAGAAAGCGGCAGAACGCGGCGAGCGTCGCTGGAGTTGAACGCTTGGTTGACGGCTTGCGTCGTATCGGACATTTCAGGTCAACCTTTTTGTGTAACGACTTATCGATGCTATACTCGTTTCACGATACGGCTTACTCATGTAATGTGTCAAGGCGAGTTATCTCATTACTATGACTTCCACCGATTTGACTGCAAACGATCTGTTCCGGACCGAAGGCTTCGGGGCCGCAACGCCCTGGGTGGATCTGGCCAACAGCGACCTGCGCAATGGCTTCGGAGCCGCAAAGGACTTGCTGGACGATCCGGCGTGGATGCGCGCGTTCCTGACGCGGTGGAACTTTGCGGTGCCGAGAAAGGAACCCGTTCCGATATCGGAGTTGCGCAGGCTGCGGCATTTACTGCGAACTCTGGTCGAGAAGGCCGGAAGGGCTGGAGAACTGCGTAGCGCGGATATTGCGGAACTGAATGCATGGTTGAGAGTAGCGGTAATCCCGCAAGTCGTGAAGAACCAAAATGGGTTTGAGCTGCGTTTGCGAGCCGCACAAATTGGCTGGCCCGCGATTATCGCCTCGATTGCAGAATCCTTTGCCAGAACGCTGATGGAGGGCCGGGCAGGACGGTTGAAGCTCTGCGCAAACGAGGGTTGCAGGTGGGTCTTCGTTGACCGCACGAAGGGAAACATCCGCCGCTGGTGTAACGACGCTACCTGCGGGAATCGCGATCGGGTGCGCCGCTCGCGAGCAGCGCACAAACGAAAAAATTGATCAGACTCACGTGCGCTTGTGGCGCACCAGTGAAAGGAATTCCTGGCGCGTCTGCTTGTCGTGCCGGAATGAGCCCAGCATCGCACTGGTCACTGCCTGGCCGTGCTGCTTCTCCACGCCGCGCATCTGCATGCACAGGTGGCGCGCCTCGATGATGACGCCAACGCCTTCCGGGCTGATTTTCTCCTGAATGGCTTCGGCGATCTGGCTGGTCATGCGCTCCTGAATCTGCAGGCGCCGCGCGAACATATTGACCAGGCGCGCGATTTTGCTCAATCCGATCACCTTTTTGCTGGGAAGGTACGCCACGTGCGCCTTACCGAAAAACGGCAATAGATGATGTTCGCAAAGACTGAAGAACTCGATGTCCTTCACCACCACCATCTCGTCATAGTGAACGCTGAAGGTCGCGCCGTTCAGCACCGTGTCCAGATTCTGGTGATAGCCACTAGTAAGGAATTTCAGCGCTTTCTCAAAACGCTCCGGCGTCTTGCGCAGCCCTTCGCGATTCGGATCTTCGCCGACAAGCGTGATCACCTTGCGCATCAGGTCCGCGACGCTCTCTTTGGAGAGTTCCACGCTGTTTTCGTGTAGCAGTATTTCCGTTGGCTTATTCACTGGCCCATTCCTTATCTGTCGGATCGCGCGTGATCCAGGAGTGCTTCCCCAGCGTATTCGAACGAGTTATTTCCGGTTTCTTCGATACGGACTCGCTCTACCTTCGCCAGCCGGAAGTTTTGCAAGCGTTGAAAAATCTCGATGCAGACGTTTTCCGTTGTCGGCACGGCATCGCGAAATGCCGGCACATCCTGGTTGAGCGACTTGTGGTCAAACGCTTCCACCACTTCGCGTTCCACGAACGCATCCAGGTCCGCCAAGTTCACGATCATCCCGGTCGCCGGATTCACCTTCCCGGAAACGTAGATCTCCGCCACGTAGTTGTGTCCGTGTCCAAACGGGTTGTTGCATTTTCCAAAGACACGGTAATTTTCTTCTTCGCTCAGCGCTTCACTGTGCAAGCGGTGCGAGGCTGCGAAGTTGTAGCGGCGCCCCAGTTCGATTTTGAGGTCGTCGCTCATGCCGGTTTCGCTCCATTGCGGTAACACTCCGCGAACAGATCGGGAGTCTCGTACAAACGCACCTTGTGCAGGTGTCCTTGTTTGATTTTCGGCTCCAGCAAATTCCAGATCACCCGCACGATATTTTCGCAGGTGGGAATCTGATCCCGCAATTCCGCAACTTCGTAATTCAGGAAGCGATGATCCATCCGCCGGGTAATTTCCTGCTCCAAAATTTGTTTCAATTCCTTCAAGTCCAAGACCATTCCCGTGACCGGATCCGGTTCCCCGGCAATCGTCACTTCCAGCGTGTAATTGTGCCCGTGGCCATGCGGATTGTTACACTTGCCAAAAATCCTCTTGTTCTCTTCCGCGCTCAAAGCGGGGTTGTGATACAGGTGCGAAGCGGAAAAGTCGATTTTGCGCGTCAAATAAACCATGTTCTTTCGCTACCCTTTCGATGCGCCAGGGGCACCCACTGGATACTTGCGGCCTTTCCATTCCAGCTTGCCGCGCAGATGGCTGCGGTAGGAGGCCCACAGGACGCCGGCAAACAGCAGGCTGGCAGGAGTGCCGTAAAGGGCGAGCCGGCCGGGGAAATCGGCACGTTGCAACTCACCTTGGTACACCACCGAAACGACCAGCAGACCAGCGGCGAGCGTGGCCACCGTAGCCACAAGTGACTCCGTGAGGCCGGCGACGCAAATCGCGGCAAGCAAGATTACGAACAACGGAAGCAAGGCGCGCGCCAGCTCGGAATTAACCGTTTCGCGGCGGTCTCCCATCAACTGGTAGAGATTTTTCTTCCAGCCCTCCCACATTGCGGCGAAGGATCGGTACATCCGAACGCGTACGATTCCCTTGCCGCTACCGAACCAGATCGGATAGCCATTCCTCTTGACGCGCCTCGCAAGAGCAACATCTTCCAAAACTTCGCCGGCGACGCTGGCGTGGCCTCCCGCCGCTTCGTAGACGTCTCGGCGTATGAGAATAAACTGTCCGTTTGCCGCGGCCACCTCACCGCTCGGATTGTTGACTGCATCGAAAGAAAATTTCTGGCTGAGCCTGCAATACACGTAAGGAATAAGAGATTTTTCGTACCACGTATGCATCACCTGTTCCGGCGAAAACGAAACAAGCGCCACACTGTGCTGCGTTGCCAGATCCATCGCTCGTGCAGCGGAATCCCCGGCGTGCACTGCATCCGCATCCGTAAATAGCAGCCAAGCTCCTTGCGCTTCGCGCGAGCCCAGCCACACTGCGTGATTCTTGCCGACCCAGCCGGGTGGCAATTCCGAAGCTTTCAAAAGCTGAATACGCGGATCTCGGCGTGAAAGCTCACCGACGATCTCCGCCGTTCGATCCGCGGATTGATCGTCCACCACCAAAATCTCTAGAATTTCTTTCTGTTGCGCTAGCGATTCCACGCACGCGGCAATTACCGCTTCCTCGTTGCGAGCGGGGACAATGGCGGAAATTCGTGGCTGTCTCTCGTTAGAATTGGTCATGGAAACGCAGTGCTCGGGGCAAGCTTTTCGTTGGAAGCTCTATAGGCTATTATAGCGAGCTATGAGCTCGTTTCTCCGCAAAATCTTCGCCTGGGGCAGCATGGGATTTGCCTGCGCTATCCTGGCGTTTTTTGCGCTTCCACACTACAGGCAAGGCGAATCGTCGCTCGCCGGCACCAAAGCGTACGATTTCCCGATGGAACTAAATGGGAAATCCACTCACCTTTCCGATCTGCATGGCAAGGTAGTGGTGCTGAATTTCTGGGCCAGCTGGTGTCCGCCATGCGTGGAAGAAACTCCCGGGCTGATTCAGTTGCAGCAGCGTATTGCTGCGCGAAACGGCGTGGTACTGGGCATCAGCGTGGATGAAGATGAGGACGCCTACCGCAAATTCATCCTGGAACACGGCATCAATTTCCCGACCTACCGCGATGCCACGAAAAAATCAGCGCAGGACTACGGAACGGTGATGTATCCGGAAACCTACATCATCGATAGAAACGGAAAGATTGCCCGCAAAATTATCGGGCCGCAGGATTGGAATTCCCCGGAAATGCTGGCGTACTTCAACGCGCTGCTGGGTCAAACCTGATCGCGTTTCGAAAGCGATAGCGCGCCGTCCCGATGGCAAGTCCAACCCGTTTAGAGCTGATCAAGCCACTGCTTCGACGTCGCGATATTCACGCCGGAATTCTTCAACTCCGTTAATGTTTTTCCGGTCTCGCCAGGATTCACCGCGCGAATTACGTCTTCCAGCACAACGCTGGAGAACCCGGCTGCCGCAGCATCCAACGCCGTTGCCCGCACGCAATACTCGGTAGCCACCCCAGTTACCGCCACATCGGAAATCCCCCGTTGCGAAAGCTGCGAGGCAAGTCCCGTGGGGTCAAACCCGGAATAGCCTGGGCCATCGACGGGAACACCTTTGTGAATGATGATGTCGTCCGGCGCCGCAACAATCGGCGGCATCAACTCGGCACCCGGAGTGTTTTCGACGCAATGTACCGGCCATGGTCCGCCGCTGGGACTGAAGGAATTGTGCGAAGCCGGATGCCAATCCTTCGTGAACACGATCGTGGCACCGGCGCGCCTGGCTTTTTCTATGGCCTGCTGGAGAGGGGCCAACAACGACAAGGTATCCGAAGCTGCCAGCGCACCGCCTTCGCAGAAATCCCGCTGCACATCCACCACGATCAGCGCTGATTTTTTCCCTTTGGACATCTTCGTTTACCTGGATACTTCTGCCCCCGCCCCGTTCAGCTCTCGTGATAATCCAACAAAATCAGTCCCACCAAAATAAAACACACCGGCCAAACCCACGCGAGATATTTCCTGGACTTATTCTCCACCGGCAGGCGCAACTCCAGCCAACGCGACCATCCGGCGATGATGCCGCAAATCGCCAGCGGCGTATGGCTCAACTCCGCCAACATTTCCTCTTTTATGTTAGTTACCGCGTGCGTGTGCGTCAGCAGCACCACCCCGCCAAGCGCGCAAACACCGGGAAAGACCAGCGCCGCCGCATGCGATTTCAGGCGGCCAGTCTCCACCATCCATTGAAACGTAGCGAACAAGATAAGCAGCAGCACCGCGGCACGATGCTGCAACACATCCGATACCGCGAAACTTTCCCAGAAACCGTTTGGCCCCAACGGCCAGTTTTCCGGGTCTGCGCGCAGAAAGAGAAACACCGCCAGGCCCAGAAACGTCAGCGGCCATATTTTCGCCCAAGCGAATTTCGGGCTTCGTGATAGCAATGCCAAAATCCCAAGTGCCAGCACAAGCAGCCCCGCCCAACTGTGGTTGTACTCGGACCACGCGCGATCGGCTGGTTTGTCGTTATTCCATAGGGTTTGTCCAGGCACATACGATGCGGGCAGATTTCTGCCGGCGGCCGCTGCCTGGCGATACAACTCGTTAGTGGATTCCGAAAGCTCCTTTACGTCCGGACTGCTCAGACGCGGCATGCGTGGCTTAAATCGAGTTGCGATTTCATGCAGTGTGACGCGATCCTCGGTCATATCCGCCGCGGGAGGCTGTGAAGTCAGCGCCGCGGCGGCAAGAATCACGGTGAGACCAATGCCAATTTCCGCCTCGGCAAAGCGCATCAGACTTTTCCCAGCAACAGGATTGGCGACGCCCAGATCGCGTACGATGAAATAATTTGAGGCTCCCAACAGCAGCAGGCAGCAAAATAAAATCACTTTGGTGGTGACCATCACGCCGTACGACGTCCCGTACACCGCGTCCCACGATCCAACGTAGACATAGCTCAAGCCGATTCCCGCGCCCAACAGCACAGCCACGCTGATCTGCGATTGTCGCGAAAAATTTCGCGTGATCACCGCCTTGGCATCCGGGTCTGTGACGCGTTTCATCGCTAAGAGCAGAAAAGGCAGGCCGCCGATCCAACTGGCCGTGGCAAGGTAATGCAAGGTCGTAAGTGCAATCATCACCGCGCGATTGTCCATGCGCGAAGCCGAATGGCTGGTCATCACAGACGCCGCGAGCGCGAAACCCGCGGCAATAAGCGCGATCCAGTTGGTGCGCCCGGGCTTTGCCGCAGTGGAATAGATCGCGATCGTCAAACTCGCGAGAATCGCCAGTACGCCGGCAAACATGTAGTTGGCTCCGAGCGCTTCCTTAAGAGGAACTTCCGCCGAACTCATCAGTACGACGGTATTGGCGACCACAAACAGAAGTTGTGCCAACGCCAGCGCGCAAGCAGTCCAACGAATGAACCTCCACCCGGGCTTCCACAATTCTTCGCGACGCAGGTCCTGTTTCCGCGCAACAATGGCAAAAAACAGAATCCCGCCGATGGTAATGCTCTGAAAGCACAATATCGCCGCGCGCAGCAGGACCACCAGGAAGCCGAAGATGCCAAGGAGTTGAGCCATGGGCTGTACTTATGAGCCTTTTACGTTGAAGGGAATTTCGCCGCGGGTGATGTGGCCGTCGGGGGCCAGCACTTGTCACTGAATTTTGTAAGCTCCGGGCTTCAGCCCAGTCGCCTTTGAAGCGAGCGTATCGGGCGACGCCTTCTTGTCCACTGCCAAAGGCGCGGTGGTGTTGTCCGGTAGGAGCAGTTGCAACTTCGAGCGCGACGGGTCAATCCGGCTATTGAACTTTAGTTGGATAGGAACGTCCGGCCCGGCAACGGTGCTGTTCGCCGCCGGAGAAGTTTCCTTAAGGACGGCGTGGCCTTCAACCAAGCGGCTGGCGAGCAGCACCACAAAAAGTGACAAAATCAATCCAGCCCAGAATCGCAAATCGCGGCTCCTTAAAATCATTCGAAGTCTCCCGTACAGATGCAGCTATATTCGCGCGATTCCTTCACTATAGCAGTCAGAGCGCTGCACCGTCACATCTGGAGCGCTTTCTTTACTTTTTCTTTACTTAGTTGGGAGTGGATTCAACCCAGGGCGGATTTGTGTGGTGGCCTATTTTTCTGTCCCGAAAAAACGAAGGGAAGGCAGAAGACGGATTCAGCGGGCGATTTTCCCGCCGGACCGCTGAATAACTATTCGTAACGCAGCGCTTCCACCGGATCCAATTTCGCCGCCTGCATGGCTGGCAGCCATCCACTGATCACGCCGACAACGACGAGGATCATCGTCGAAAGTGCCATAGTCACAAAGGATAGCGTCAGATGAATGTCCACCTTGCCCGAATCGTCTTCATAGGCTGGGCCAAGGAACGGCAGCGTGCCAATCGCTTCGGTAATCAGCCACGAAAGAAACATGCCGATCGCGCCGGCAGCAATCGTCAAAACCAGCGCCTCCAACAAAAACTGCCAGCGAATATGCGACTTCTTCGCGCCGAGTGCTCGCCGCAGGCCGATTTCGCGCACGCGTTCATCCACGGACACCAGCATAATATTCATCACCCCAACTCCGCCGATTCCCAGCGTCATGGCGCCCACAAGAAACATCAATGCTTCTATTCCCAGCGTAATCCCTTCGTAGATCGGCTTGAATTGTTCTCTGCCAAACATAGTGATGGCCCGTTTGTCGTTTGCAGAAAAGCGCTGACGGTTGGCAATCGCGGAGCGAAACTGATCCATGGCCGGAGCTTCGAAGGCAGGCGCAATGGGTTCGAAGATCATTACGCTGGCATAGCGCGTGTCCCACATATCACCGGCTGCCGTGTACGGTATGAACGCCGATTCGTCATCGCTGGTGAAATAGTTGCTGTCCGAAAATTTCATATCCATCGAGCCAATGACCGTGAAGCGCACGCCGTCCAGCCGAACGGTTTCTCCCACAGCGGGCGTGCCGCTGAACAGTTTTTTCCGAAGTCTTGCGCCGATAAACACTACCCGGCGGCGTTCGGCGACATCATCCGCGCTGATCCAGCGGCCTTCGCTGGGTGTTTCGTTGCGCATCTCGCCGTATTCCGGGTAAACGCCGCGCATCGCCGTTTCGGAGAGCCGTTCGTCATGCGCGACGCCACCAAATTTGACGGACTCCATGGTGACGCGTTTGATCAGCGGCGATTGCGCTTTCACCCAGTCCGCGTCTTCCTGTTCGAAACGCACCACTTTTCCGGCTCGCTCTCCGCCAGCCTGCTCGCTGGTAGTACCTGGCCAACACACCACCGCGCCTTTACCAAAAACTTCAAAGGTATACATGAGCACGCTGCGAAATCCCGCGCCGTAACTCAACAGCAGCGTAACCGCCATGATCCCCCAGGAAATCCCCGTCATGGTCAAAATGCTGCGTACCCGATTGCGTCCCAGCGCAAGCCAGGACTCTTTGAAAATTTCAATCAACATTGGCGGTCGCCTGATATAATGTTAGTTATAAGTACTAAGTAGTATATCATATGTAACTGTAATTGTTTGGCTAAAAATAGAGGGGTGCAGTGCAGGACTTCCGTAAACTCGACGTTTGGCGTCGCAGCCACGCTTTCGCTGTGCAGATCTACGGAATATCCCGTCAGTTGCCCGCCGACGAACGCTTCGGAATGTGTAGTCAGATCCGCCGGGCCGCAAGCTCCATCCCGGCGAACATCGCGGAGGGGTGTGGCCGGAGAGGGAAGGCAGAATTGCGCCAATTTCTGTACACGTCCATGGGCTCTGCCAGCGAACTTGAGTATCTTCTCTTGCTTGCACGCGACCTGAAAATGATCGAGCAAGCTCAGCATTTCCGTGTCGAGTCGGAGTTGCTTCAGATCAAGAAAATGCTGGCAGCACTGCTCCAAAGGCTCGATCCGTAATTGTTCGTTCATATCAGTCCACATATATTCAGCAGTGTTTTGCCGGCTTCAACCTAAAACTTAGAACTAATAACTAAAAACTTTTCTCAGCCGCCTGCCTCGAAGCGAAGCGCTTCAATCGGATCAACCGAGGCTGCTTGATTCGCCGGGTATAGCGCGGACAGAACCGCAATGATGCCAAGTAGGCTGACCGTAAGTACTGCCAATTTCCAGCTAGCAATCAGACCGTCGAAAAACGGCGGCATCGGCAGCAAATCCACAAGACCGCAGAACCCGTAGGAAAGGAGAATACCGGCCCCGCCGCTTAAGCCAACGACAATCACTGTTTCCAGGAAAAATTGCCGCAAGATGGATTCGCGGGTCGCGCCCAATGCTTTCCGGACCCCGATTTCGCGGGTGCGCTCGCGCACGGAAACCAGCATCACGTTCATCACGCCCAGGCCACCTAGAAAAAGCGTCGCGATGCCCACGGTGCCCATGAATAGCTGCATGCCCACAATGATCATGCGGTTGGCTTGCGCATTCTTTACCGTGTCCCAAATGGGCGCCGCTTCCTCATCGCGCGGATCAAAGTTATGCAGCCGGCCCAGCGAGTGCCGAACCTGCTTCACACACGCGGGATGCGTCTCCAGGGACCACGGAGCAACTAGAATTCTGTCGACGCTATGCTCCACGGCCGGCGGCTTATTTGGAAAATCGCGCTTCATCGTATCGTAGGGTATGAAAATCTTGCGGGTGTCGAAGCCATCGTAGCTGGAGTTTTGATCCTTCGACTTCATCACACCGATGATCACAAAGGGCACACCGTTCATCTCAATCGTTTGGCCAACGGCCTCGCGCTCGGCAAACAGCTGCTTCTTCGTTTCCGTTCCGAGAAACGCAACCCGCCGGGCCTCGCGATTGTCTTCGAAGTTGTAGAAGCGGCCTTCGTCCACATGCACGCTGCGAATTTCCGCAAACGGCGGCAACGATCCCACGATATTGATGTTGCCGGTGTTGAAAGCGCTGTGCACCTGAACGTTGTTGCCCATTTCCGGCATCACGTATTTGCAGGCGGGCGATTCGTTGGCCACCTGAGAATAATCGTCCTCCATCCAATGCACCACTCGGCCAGATCGGGCCCCACCCGCCTGCATGCTGGTGCGCCCGGAAAACACGATCATCACGTCCTTGCCAAAGGTTTCCTGGTTTTTCTGGATTCCGCGTCCGAGGCCTTCACCGGCCGCAACCATCAGCGTGATGGAAATGATGCCCCAGGCGATACCGAACATGGTCAGCAGTGTGCGGCGTTTGTGAGACCAGAGCGTCGCGAGGGTGTCTCGCAAAAGATCCTTGAAATTCATTTTGTGGTTCGCCTACTGCAGGATTACTTTTTGCTTTTCGTTGATCCCGGAAACTATTTCCGTCTTTACGCCGTTGGAAATTCCCAGCTTGACCGGAATCTTCTTGCGCCCGTTCTCTGCCTTGGCATCGGGCGATTCCACGGAAGCGTTGCGGTCCTTGTCGTAGATCAAGGAAGCTTCGGGAACCATCACCACGCTTTTCTTTTCTTCCAGCACGATTTCCGCGTTGGCGCTCATGTTCGCTTTGAGCTCGCCTGTGGGATTGGAGATCGAAACGCGCACTTCGAACGTCGTGACGTTGTCTTTCTCCTTGCCCAACGGAGAGATCTTGGTCACTTTGCCAATGAATTTCTTGTCTTTGAACGATTCCACAACGATGCGCGCGGGCTGGCCCATGTACACCTTGCCGATATCCGCTTCGTCCACCTTGCCCTGCACATAGACTTCGCTGATATCTCCCAGGCTGAACAGCAACGTCGCTTGCGAGCCCATCACAAGAATGGAGCTCACCGCGTCGCCGACGTTCACATCGCGCGACAGCACCAGCCCAGTAATCGGGCTGATGATCGTTGAATTGCGCAAATCTTCCTCCGCGTTCTCGAGCGACGCCTTGGCTTGTGCAACCTGCGCTTCCGCCTTGGCAATCTCCGCGCGGGATACCACCAGATTCCTTTGCGCGCTCATCTGCTTGTTCAACGCAAGCTGGTAATTTTTCTCTGCATCCTCCACCACGCTCTTGGACATCACGCCGTCTTTGAGCATTTGTTGGGCGCGCTCCATGCTCAGCTTAAGGAAGGGAACATCCGGACCTTCGGCGTCCACCTTATTGCGCTCCAACGCAGCCATGGAAGAATCCCGCGCGGCTTGTGCAGCCTGATAGTTCGCCTGCGCCTCGTGTACGACCGCTTCCAGTTGAACCTTGTCGAGTTCCGCGAGAATGTCGCCCTGTTTCACATGGTCGCCGTAATCGACATACAGCTTCTTGACCAGCCCGCTGGCCTTGGACTTCAGCTCGATTTTCGAGAGGGGTTGAATCTTTCCGGTGGCAACGACTACGCGCGCCAGGTCGCCGCGTTCCACTTCCGCTAGCTTCGACGGATCAATATCGTGATTCGGACGCAGTGCAGCGAATACACCATATCCGCCGCCCACCAGTACGAACGCCGCGATCGCAACGATGATAATCCTGCGGCGCCGTTTTTTCGCTGCCTTCCCGTTCCCTATCCCGTTGCCATTACTGGACATAACCGACCCCCATCGACACTCGCTCGCCGTTCAGGCGACTTCGGCACCCGGGTTGGGCACCGTCAGCAATTGATACGCACCCCACCCGAAAATGTTCCATCCTCAACCCATATAGACGCCAAGGAAGCCGATTGGTCAGGCGGATGGGAACTACGTGAGCGCGAGGAATCGCTTCGGGCGTTCCTGTGCAGGGAACCGCCTTCTGCGTGCCCTGATCTGCGAAGGGAGCAGGTTTTCTTCCTATGTAGGGACCGCCTTCTGAGGCGTTCCGCAACGATGCCCACACCACGATTAGTTGGCTTGGCTAAATCTTCACACGGCGAAGCCGCAACGCATTGAAGACTACAGACAAATCACTGAAGGTCATCGCCGCACTGGCGATCATGGGGCTGAGTAGCAAGTGAAACACCGGATAAAACACGCCTGCGGCAACAGGGATTCCCAGCGCGTTATACGCAAACGCGAAGGCAAGGTTCTGCTTGATGTTTTTCAGCGTGGCAAGAGAGAGGCGTCGCGCGCGCTCAATGCCGCGCAGGTCACCTTTCACCAGCGTAATGCCCGAACTTTCGATAGCGATATCGGTCCCGCTACCCATTCCGATGCCAACATCCGCAGCAGCCAACGCTGGCGCGTCGTTGATGCCGTCGCCGGCCATGGCCACGACGCGCCCTTCCGAACGCAGCTTTGCAATGATTGCCGCTTTGCCTTGCGGCAGGATTTCCGCGTGGAACTCATCGATTCCCAGCGCTTGCGCCACTCGCTGCGCCGTTGCCTGGCGGTCTCCCGTCAGCATCACGATGCGTAGTCCGCTCTGGCGAAGCTGCCGGATCGCTTCTGCGGCGGTCGGTTTTATCTTGTCGTCGAGAAAAATCACGCCTGCAACTCGGCCGTCCACCGCGCACCAGATTTGCGTGAGCGCCGCCGTTTCGTTTGCCACCAATTTGGAAGGCTCGACAGGCAAAGGAACTCCCTGCTCTTGTAGGAAACGCGCCGTACCCGCAATCACCTTTCTCGCAAGAACTTTTCCCTGCGCGCCTCCACCCGGCGTCGCTTGAAATGCCTCAGCCGAAGTCAGCGGCAACCGCTTTTCCTCCGCCGCGCGAACAATTGCCCTTGCCAGCGGATGTTCGCTGCTGCGCTCAAGGCTGGCCACCAGTGAAAGCAGCGCGTCCTGGTTGAGATCACTTCCATCCAGTATCCGGATACCGGAAACCTGAGGCTTCCCTTCCGTCAGCGTCCCGGTTTTGTCCACCACCAACGTGTCGACTCTGGCAAGCGTCTCCAGCGCCTCCGCGCTGCGGATCAAAACTCCCGCCGTGGCTCCGCGTCCAACCGCAACAAGAATGGATATAGGTGTCGCAAGGCCCAGTGCACAAGGGCACGCGATGATCAGAACGGAAACCGCCGCCAACAGCCCGCTGGCGAGCCGTGGCTCCGGCCCAAACAATGCCCAGCCGATGAACGCCAACACGGCAATGATCACAACACCAGGAACAAAGTACGCAGAAACGCGATCCGCCAACTTTTGCATCGGCGCGCGGCTGCGCTGCGCCTCGCTGACGAGCTTCACGATTTGCGCCAGCAATGTTTCGCTCCCTACCCGCTCGGCTACCATCACGAAACTTCCATTGATGTTGAGCGTGCCGCCCGTTACTTTTTCTCCAGAAGTCTTCTCCACCGGCAGCGGCTCCCCAGTAACCATGGATTCATCCACGCTGCTGCTTCCCTCGCGAATCGTTCCGTCCACCGGAACTCTTTCTCCGGGACGCACGCGGAGAAGATTGCCTTGCATCACATGCGCAAGAGGAAGGTCTCGTTCTTCCTGTCCGGCAACGAGATGTGCAGTCTGCGGCGCAAGATGCAGCAACTCGCGAATGGCCGCTCCAGTTCGCTGTCGAGCGCGGTGTTCCAACACCTGTCCCAACAAAACCAGCGCGGTAATCACCGCGGCTGCCTCGAAATACACCGCCACCCCTCCGTGCGCGTCGTGGAACGAAGCAGGAAAGATTTGCGGGAACAGCGTGGCGGCAACGCTGTAAACGTAAGCCGCCCCCGTGCCCAAGCCAATCAGCGTAAACATATTGGCGCTGCGGTTGAGCAGTGACGCCCAGAATCGTTGGAAAATTGGCCAGCCGCACCACACCACCACCGGAGTGGTCAGCAGCAGTTGGATCGCATTCGTCGTAGCGGCCGGGCCGTGGAACCCCAGTTTTTCGCCCGCCATGGAAATCAGCAGAACCGGAATCGAGAGTACGGCGGCCACCCAGAATCGCTTGCGCATCGATTCGTATTCCGGATCGGCCTGTTCTTCCGCGACAATGTCCATCGGCTCCAGCGCCATGCCACATTTCGGGCAGGTCCCAGGTCCAATCTGCACAATTTCCGGATGCATCGGACAGGTATAGCGAACACCTTCAGGATTTTGTTCAATTGGAAGCATGGGTGCGGACTCCATGCCAGCCGCACTGGGTGCGGCCAGGAATTTCTCAGGCTCGTGCTGGAATCGCTCCGCGCAACGTTTCGAACAAAAATAGTAAGTCGCGCCGCCATGCGCTAGTTTTGCGGCGGCCTTCTCCGTATCCACATTCATGCCACAGACAGGATCTCGTTCCATAGTCGTCAGCCTTTTCCTAGCGTAAGTGCGAATAAATCAGTTCCAACAATTCGTCGTACATCGCCGCTGTCTCTTTGGGCTTTCCGCTGGCCAGCGCTTTCGCGGCGCAATGATGCAAATGGTTTTTCATCAGATTCCGCGCAACCCCGCGTAACGCTTCCTGTGCGGAAGCGATCTGCACAATAATGTCCGCGCAATAGCGCTCATCCTCGACCATTTTTTGCAGTCCGCGGATCTGCCCTTCGATGCGGCGCAGCCGTTTGCGATTGGAATCCTTTAAATCCGAATCGACGGCCACGGCTTTTCGCCCATTGGCGGCCGCCGAGCACGCGCAAGGCATAAACCCTAGCTGCGAATCCGTTTTCGCTGCACTCATAACATACCCTCCACCCCTATTTATACCCCCTACCCCTATCTGGTGTCAACCGAACCACTGCAGCGCGCAAATATCGTCGGGTGAGTGTTGCGGTCGCGTCACGAATCGATTCTCCTCTAGCTCTCGAAACCACCTCGCTCGCTGGTATAATCTCTCGCATGACCCTCGTTGAAATTACCTACAACCTCCACATCACGCCCAGCATGGAGCAACTGCGCCGCTTGGGAGAATTCGCCAATCTCTACGGGCTGCGGCGCTTCCGCGTGGACGAACAGCATAATCGCCTGACTTTCGAGTACGATGCCTCCCGCTTGCGCGATACGCAGGTGGCTCATCTTCTCGGCCGAGCCGGCATCGCTGTCGTGGACAAAGCGAATGGCCTGGCGGGAGCGGATCCAATCCCGGTCGACAAAGCCACGCTCCCAATGGACAAGCCTCAGTAAGCGGAAGGAAGAGTAGTGATGGCGCTCCGGCCTGTTTTTACTTTTACTGTCGATGGTCTACGCTTGCGTGGGCGCTGCCCAATGCAAGGACGCAATGTCCACCAGGGACATGGAGGATTGCGCAGCCTCCGAATACAAAAAGGCCGACGGGGAACTGAATCGCGTCTATCAAGAGACTCTAAGGAAATTGCAACCGAAAGACGCTCAACTCTTACGGAAAGCGCAGCGGTCTTGGCTCGCGTATCGCGACGCTCATTGCGATGCTCAGTATCAACTGTACAGCGGCGGCTCGATCGCTCCAGTCATCCTCGCACAGTGCCGCTGGACACTTACCGCACAACGCGCAAAGGAAATAAAAGAGAGCTATTCCCAGGAAGGCCGGTAAATTTGCAGCATACGGACTGAATCAGCGCGTAGCCAGAGGACGGTTGCAGCGCCTCCTCTCGCCAGAGATCAATTAGCGAACGGGAAAAGCTTCGAAAAAATTGGGGCCCCCGCTTGGGACCGGGAGCCCCTGAAGGCGCGTCTCAGATGCCAGTGTCGTTTTCACACCGGCGCGTGGGGTCATCCATCCTAGC
>Ga0210394_10004544_pt1 | contig 16140 bp, 13 predicted proteins | sample IncBWC12MmetaG_FD_160121 | JGI IMG/M metagenome (GOLD analysis project Ga0210394, IMG submission 160121) | Forest soil microbial communities from Barre Woods Harvard Forest LTER site, Petersham, Massachusetts, United States - Inc-BW-C-12-M | ecosystem: Environmental > Terrestrial > Soil >... | reverse complement strand
GCCGGTCGAGTTCTTCGTAATCGGCGGGAATCCCGTAGTTGACGTAAACCAGCGGCGCCGTCACATCGCCATCAATCGAGTAGGCGTTGTACGAGGGCAATTGCTCGGCCGTCTGATTGGAAGTCGGATCCTCGGGAAGAGGCGGCTCTTGCAGCTTGGCCACAAAACGAGTCGGCTCGACCATTTCGAGAACGCGCTCCTTGGGCGTGGGGAAAAGAATTTGAAACGATTCCACGTGTACGTCCCATCCCCACTCCTTGAACTTCGAGAGTATCCACTCCTCGTCCTGCTTGTCGTAGGGTGAACCAACATGGTGGGGCCGCGCGGAGAGCAGCTTGGCGTAATCCCTGATATTGTCCGGCACAATTGCGGAGCGGAATTTTTGTTCCCACTCTCGTTCAGTGCGCGCGTGGTCGCCCGAAAATCCTGCCATCGCAGGCGCGGGGTCCTGTTGAGCCAATAGCGTCCACGCAACCAGACTTAACGCCGTAAGCGTGACCAAAATCCGCCGCATATCTATCGCCTCACAAAATATCGACCGCCAAGTTGCCAAAATTATACGCGCCCGACTGGATTCGCGAAACCGCAGGCCGGCCGTCCTCTGAGAAAATGCTACAGATTCGAAGTTGACCTGTAGCGGCCGCCCGACTTACGCTCGCACGGAGCTTGCAGCTAAGCTCGTCGCCGAGTTTCAGCCCACGCGCGGATTCGAGGAAGCCGACAAATATGCGAATGCTTTTAATGCGCACTTTCGGGATGCTGCTCCTTATCCTGCCAGTATCCGCCCTTACCGCTCGCGCTGCCGACTGCGTAAGTCTCAGCGGCACAAAACTGCCGAATACGACCCTCACCACTGCCCAAGCCGTGCCCGCAGGCAGATTCACACCTCCATCCGGCAGACCCCTCGACAAACTTCCCGCGTTTTGCCGTCTGGCGGGAGTAATTCGGCCAAGCACCGATTCCGAAATTCGGTTTGAAGTGTGGTTGCCGGCTTCTGACTGGAATGGCAAATTCCTGAGTGTCGGCAATGGCGGATTCGCCGGTTCCATCAATTACTTCGCTCTCGCCGACGATTTGCGGCGAGGCTACGCTACTGCCGCAACCGACACCGGACATCAGGGCGATGCCGAGGACGCCAGCTGGGCGTACAAGCATCCGGAGAAGATTGTCGATTTCGGCTATCGCGGCCTGCACACCACGACAGAAAACGCCAAAGCCCTCATACAAGCGTTCTACAACAATCCGCCGCACCACTCCTATTTCGATAGTTGTTCCGACGGCGGCCGCGAAGCGTTGATGGAAGCGCAGCGCTTTCCGGAGGATTTCGACGGCATTCTCGCCGGCGCTCCCGCGAATTTCTGGACCCACCTGCTGGCCGCCGGCGTGGACATGGTCCAACACATGTACGGCAAGGATCCGTCTGCGTATATCCCCAGCGCCAAGCTCCCCGCCATTCAAGCTGCCGCCCTGGCTGCCTGCGACGCTCAGGACGGCGTGAAAGACGGAATCATCAGCGATCCCTTGCGCTGTCACTTCGATCCTTCCGTGCTGCTCTGCAAAGGCGAGGATTCACGCGATTGCCTCACCGCACCGCAGGTTTCCACACTGAAGAAACTCTACGCCGGCGCTCAAGATTCGCACGGCAAACAGATCTTTCCCGGCTACGTCCCCGGTGCCGAGGACGGACCAAACGGCTGGGCGGCGTGGATCACAGGCTCCGGCCCCGGTAAAGCTTCCGGCCCTGTCTACGCAGAAAATTATTTCCGATATATGGTTTTTCAGGATCCTGCGTGGAATATGCTCTCGGCCAATGTGGACGCCGCCGAAGCTGCCGCCGACGAAAAAACGGCGGCGATTCTCAACTCAACCGATCCCGACCTCGGCCGCTTCAAAAATCGCGGCGGAAAGCTGATTCTTTATCACGGCTGGAATGATCCGGCGATCCCACCTTTGAATAGCGTCAATTACTACAACTCTGTCGTCGCAAAGATGGGCTCACAGAGTGTGGACAGCTTCGTTCGCCTCTACATGGTCGCCGGAATGCAGCACTGCTTTCCAGGGCCCGGCCCTAATTCCTTCGGCCAGTTTGGCCGCACAACCGCCAAGGGCAAGCCTTATGGAGTTTACGATGCTCTCGAGGAATGGGTGGAAAAGGGCGCCGCGCCCGGCGACATCGTCGCCACCAAATACGTCGACGATGACCCGAGCAAAGGGGTGCAAATGACTCGCCCGCTCTGCCCCTATCCTCAGCTCGCAAAGTACAAGGGCGCGGGCGTCACCAACGACGCCGGCAACTTCACCTGCCAAGCCCCATAGGGCACGATCGAAGCACGTCGCTAAGACTGAAGGAGAAAAGTAACAGAGTGGTGAGCCGCGGAGGACTCGAACCTCCAACCCGCTGATTAAGAGTCAGCTGCTCTACCATTGAGCTAGCGGCCCAGCGATGAACGTCACAAGCGGCGGGAGAAACTCCGCGCGGATTCCAGTGACTATAGCTTACATGTCGCGGGGCCGCAACTCTGGGCTTCGGCGCTGCTCAACCAAATACGTCGGCCTTATAAGTCGGAGCAGTCTTTGGCACATACTTCCCGTGCTAACGATCAGTGACGACGACTAGAGCAGGAAAAAAGTATCTTCTTTTTTCTCAACACCAGGCAGATTCTCAAGCGGAGTACGAGAGGTAAGCTGCTGCTTTTCGGCATTGCTGCGTTTTACAACGTCCATCCGTTCCTGAAGAGCCGGGAAATTCTTCGGCACTCTTTCAACTTCGTTGGTTTGACTTACTCTTCTCGATAACATAAGTTCCTCCCTGTCTAAGATCTCGAGGGATGATCACGTCAGGCAGCGAGGATAGCAGTCCCTCACATGTCAGCATATGCTCTTTTCCCGTATTTTAGGGTCGGGGATTTCCTGTATGGAACGAACGGCGATGGCGCTCCAACCTTGGCGCTTGATCGGGGGAATACACCACGCGAAAGTCAGCTGCGAAGCTCTGCGGCGATTTCACGTGCTATCTTGCGTGCGCGATCAATATCCGAAGGATTTAGAGATATGGCGGCCACCCGGGGATGCCCGCCTCCGCCGAACTTTTCCGCAAGCGAAGCCAGATTTTTTTCCGCGGACGCGGCATTCCAGGGATTGGAACCAATCGAAATTTTCGCACGCACGGGTGACGCGCTAATACCTACCGAATAGCGGCTCTGCGGAAAGAGCAGATAGGGGATGAACTTGTTGTAGCCCTCCAAATCCAGATCACTCACGTCAAAAAATATAACGGCATCTTGGGCCTCCGCCCGCTGTCGCAGTACGTCGATGGAGCGCTTGTGCCGTTCGAGCAGAGGGCCGAGATACCGCGCAATAATTGGCAGTTTCACCACTTCCGCCATGGGCCGCGACGCGAGCTCCGGAATTATCCGGGGAACAAGTCCCGATTCGGGTGCCGCTTCGATCACCAGCGCTACTTGTGTTGAAGGCTCAGTCAGAGCGACCGCCGATTCAGGAGTAGGGAACTGCGCTCCGTCGATTACGTCGCCCCAATGAATCAATTCCGCCAGCGGCTGAATGTTGAATCCAAACTTGCTGCTGGTCACGTCAGCGAGCAGTTTCGTGCAGGATTTGTACTCGGGATCGTAAAATTTGTGTCCTGAGTGATCGGAACGGAAGTGAGCGGCGTCGTCGGCTGTTAAAAATGCGCTTTGATGGTGATCGAACCACCACGTTACCCGCGGCGAGCTCGAATATTTGAAGTCGACGATGACATTCTCATCGCCGTCAAATAGCCCTTCCTCAAAAGGCTGCACCGCGCGATGCGTCATGCCCGAGTAACAGAAAACCGCCTGCGCGTTCATGCGCTCCCGATAGAAGCGCGAAAAAAGAGCCGCAGAAGCTGCGCCGTCGAAACAACGATCGTGGAAGCAGAGACGGACCTTGGTAGTGTCGGGCAAAAGATCCTCGCCAGCGGAAAAACGAAAGGAAATATTCCTCTAGCAAAGCCACTTAAGATGGACGTGCTCTTATCGATTGTCAAGGGGAAAGGCGTCTCCCATGAGTCCGCACCGCCCTCAAAACTTGCAACTTTTACTGAGAATAGCGATGCTAAACGGGACCAGTGTGCGGAAGTGGCGGAATTGGCAGACGCGCAGGACTTAGGATCCTGTGGCCGCAAGGCCGTGGGGGTTCAACTCCCCCCTTCCGCAAGCCTTTTTTTTATAGGGCTTTGAAATCGGGTTTTTATTGATAATTAGGCGGTTTAGGCACAAGTCAGAGTAGACAACAGCGGACGTCTGGGGACAAAAGATCGGCTTTATTGGCAACATCGGTAACAGCAGGAGCGCCCAAACCTGTGACCACGAAGCGCAAGCTGACCATGTATTGCACGCCTGCGATGAAGACGAGACTCCAGGCGCTTGCCAAATGGAATGGCTACTCTGTGAATTTTCTTATAGAGGTCGTGCTTTCGGATGGCGATCCTGGGTTTCGACGGAAAGACGGACTTCATAAAAATGCTTGCGCAGGATGCCAAGCTCTCAGAGAAACACAATTTGATGCCGGTAACCGTGTGGCTCGCGCCAGAAGTCTCTACGAAGGGTTGCAGCGATTGCAAAGCCGAACCGGGGCGGCAGTACGACCGCGGCTGCGGCGAACTAAAATGCCCTGCCGCTAAGGCTGTTTGACTAGCGGGCCAGCATCCTGAATGCTCCCCTTCACTAGTTCTGTCTTGACTTCGGATTTCTGCCGAGCGAGAAGATTAATCTCCGTTTCGAAAGTCCGATATCCAGGAAGCTCAACCTTGATCCGATGCCGTCCGGGGCTAACGAGCATGGAATGAAACGTTCCTCCAAAATCGCTAGCATGCCCGACATAGCCGTCATCCAGAAAGATGGCAGCACGTTCGGGTATGATGTTGAGCTTCAGCGTGGCGGCGTCGGACCCCGGGTACTGCGCCTTTAGATTTTTCTCCATGGTGACACGGAAGAGTTTTACCTGGCCTGGCTCAACAATAATTTTGCTTGTGAAATCCTTATACCCGGCTTGCCGGACAGAGATTTCATGTTCACCCGGCAAGAGCATAATCTTCTTGTCTCCCTTGAGTTCCTTCAAATAACCAACGTATTGCTGATCGATCCATACGCCCGAGTTTTTCTCGACGTTAGTGATGCCTGAGAACTGCACCTCTCCCATTACCTGGTTTTGCTGCGCTCGGGCACTGGCTGGTGCGAGGAATCGCGAAGCAAGCGCCAAAGCAAAAATAAGGAAATGAATCGGTTTTCTGGAAAACATTTATTTCGCCCTTCGTTTCTCGTCGTCGATCTCTTCGCTCAGGAACCGCTGGTTGCGGTTTTATGGCTGCTTAGTTAGATGCCTGGGAGAAACCGAGTGGGTTCTGCAACGGCGGTTTTGGTGTGGGGCGTCCTCGCCACGGCAGCTTGCCCCACATAGCCACGATGATGATCAAGATTAATAACAGGATCAGAACGACCATCCAAGGCGTTTCCTTCAGTCTGGCCTTGATGCTGCGCCGTGCCATTCCTTCCTCTTTCTTTTCGATGGAGGGAGAGCTGGAACGGAGTTGGCCCGCTCGCTTCGGGAATTTACGGCCTGGGATGGCGTAGTGTCCTTACCCGCTTCCTCTAGGCGCGTAGAACCGAAGCCAAACAATTAATCCTATGAAGAGCGCTGCCCCAATCAGCACCGTAATAGTTGCTGCATCCATGGTCATTCCCTCCTTTAGATTCCCACATTCAAAACTCAGACCCCTGTGGCTCTAAGTCGAGCGGGCACCGACGCTCCCGGACTGAGTTCGCTGCACATTGAACTTAGGATTTAGGTTAGATGGGGTCTATCCCCACCGGAGGGTAATTTGGGGGTCAAACTTAGTCATGCCCGTGGTGTGGACACAGCTAGCCTGCGAAGTTCCGGGCAGTTTGCTTCAGGTCGTGAAGTCCGTCTCGTGTTCTAATATCGGAAAACTTCAGCTGCTTTCCAATCAGCCTGAACAGGTTCCTCCACTAAAGATAACTCTAACACTCGAACTCGCTGCCCTATGTTTAATCGCTGAACCAGGATTTCGCGGCCATTCCTAAAACGGATAGTGTCGCGGTATCTATATGGCATTGCCGTCAGTTGCGTGAACGTCACCTCTTCGCTTGAGCCAACAGCAAACGAATTCTGCACTTCTTCTGGAATATCATTCAGCAGCAATCGGGCACCTGGTGGGATGCAGACTGCAACCCTTTCTGGTTTCGCTTCTAATTTTCCGAAAAGCCTTTTCGCGAAGGATCGAAAGCTCTTGCATTCCGGTTGTGCGGAATCTGTATTCGTCACCGAAGTGTCTGCCGTTAATCCTCGTGAGCCGGTCTGAAATTCGTACACAATTAAGTCCTCACCTTCACATGCCAAACGGTTCGGAACCCCCATCAATGAATAGTCGCACATGCCTCCTCCTTCTATTTTTCCGCGTTCGCTAGACTGATATGCTGCGGCGGTAGAATATGAACCGACGACGCCTTTAGCCAATGGGCAAGATCCCGTAGCTCGCCTGATGTTTTTGACGGCGGCCAAACTTCTGGAGCGTGAAGGCAACCCTGAAAGAAGAGACCTCAAGATTGCTGGGGCGGGCTTAGGAACTCAAAAAGGAGCAAGGGTCGAACGCACCAAACTAGAAAAAAGCGCCCCGCCCGGTGTGTTAGTCGAGCAGGGCGCATAGTTCGCGGGAACTCAGGTGACGGAAACGAGCGTGACGAATGCTTGCTTTCCAAATCACCCTGCCTACTCTGCCTCAACCCAAGTCTTTGATGGATTCGACTTGAATCGTGTCGGCAGAACGATTCAGAGTACCAGTGATCTGAACCTCTTTCCCTTCGTGTTTTGCAAGCTCTTGGTTATCTCCGTTGTAATCGAGGAAGTAGTTCATCTTCCGCGTCGGATCATAGATTATGAACGGGGTTAGCCGATTTCTCGGGTCTTGACTTCTGGTGACTTCACCAGTGAACGTCTGTCTTTGAGACTGAACTTGCTGGTTTTGGCTTTGTGGAACTTTCGCTTTGGCAAGCTCGCCAGTACTGCCGAGTCCCAGCGAGAGAGCTGCTCCAAGCAAAAAAATCGCGATCATCCTTCCGCTCATACATTCACCTCTAAACTGCTGTGGTTGGGGCACCTCGTGGGGGCTTTGTGACCGAGGGTGGAGAGTGGCCCCTAGCCTTTGTGACCGTGTGCGACTAAAGCTAATCGCAGCGTTATGCAAGTGAAACTCGCAATTCTTACAGATGGTACGGGGCGCGCTAGGGTCTGACGGGATTACGTTTGCTTTACCGGCAAACTCTCGAATACAACACCAATGCACGCCCAAGGACTCTTATATTGGCCGGGACTCCTGTCCGGGGGACGAAAAACGGCTCCACAAGGGTCGTCTTGGACGAGTCCCGGCCTTTACCCTTTTCGGTTGTCGTATCCCCAGCACCGTAGAACTAGCAACTGCGGATATTGTCTGCGCCGATCTGACGAAGGGACGGCTAACGAGTGATCAAGTCTGAACCTCAGAACGTTTTTAGAATGATCCGTCACCGTTGCCGGCTTCCCTGTTAAAGATGGCTGTTCCCTCTCGCATTCCCTCTTAACCTTTGGCTCGAAGCAACCTCTGCAAGCAGTGTAGTTTTCGGGGTTCAATTTACCGCACCGTGGGCAAGACCACGGTTGTGAAACCTGTATGAGTCTGTGGTCCATATGAAGCCCCTTTATGAAAGTTATTTGTAGTGAAAGGGATTCTGGGCAGAGGCAAAGTAACAAGACCACACAGCTTAGCCCATAGACAATTCCCAGTATTTTTGTGCTCCCCTATAGACACAAAGACTTTGCGCTGCTCCTGAATCGCTAATCAAAAAAGTCTCTACAATGTAGAAGTTCTTTGACGGTAACGACTCCGCCGTAGGCTCCGTCCAACGATTACCCAAACGGCAAGATTCCAGGGCCTCAGTCTCTTTCACTCGGTCGGAGAACTGAAGTGGACGATTACAAGTGTCCGAAATGCGGGCGCAAAGCCACAGCCGTCAAGTATTACGAAAGAGAAAGCGTTCACTTACACCTGAGATGGGTTATCGAATATCACTGCGCTCGCGGGCACAAATGGAAGCGCCCTATGTTGCCTCCGCCCCCGGCACGCACGTCCAAGTGTTGTCGCCAGAAACAACGCTAATTTCGGCGAGCCTTACCTTCGGCTGTGTTCCAATTGCTTCTTCTTCACCGTCGAGGGTGTCTCCCCACCAAACCGTCTAGGGCTGCGTTCCGGCCTGATGCGATTTCACGGAGACTTTAATATGCGGGGTCTGCTCTTCGATGAGACGTTCTAGCGTAGGAATCAGTTCATTCCCGGCTGAGGATTTGGACACGAAAGCGTCCGACCACATTCGGCCGAACTGCATAATTGTGGGTCCGTCGAACATGCTCAAGAAAACTATTTTGGTTTGAGGTGAGATCCGCCGGATTTCTTGAGCAGCGTGGAAGCCGTCCATCACGGGCATATTGATGTCGAGAAGAACGATATCCGGCCCTAGTTTCCCGACTTGCTCAACAGCCTCTTTGCCATTCGTGGCTTCCTCACATACCTCGAATGAATGAACATGTTGATGCAGAATGGCGCGAATCGCCTGCCGTACGGCAGCATGGTCATCTACGATGAGTACTCTTGCTGACACTTTGCGGCTCCCGACTGGGTGAGAGGAGTGCCCGCGAGGCGCCTTAGATTGAGGGTACAGGTTTGAATGTACAATACAGTTGACTTAGTAGGCAGGCTGAGCGGCAGGCTGAGCGGTACCAGGACCAATCGTTCCCTGTGCCGCGATCATCCACATAAGGTGCGAGCTTGTGTCTGGCGACAATTCCCTCAAGGTCTTTCTTGCAGACGGCTAGAACCAATCGCTGCAGTCAGAGGATAAATTAAACTCCCCCTTCCGCACCAACTTGCTTCTCCTTATTCCCAATTCCGAAACGCGTCAAGATTTGACGCTCTTAACAGCTTCCCCTATACTCACCTTTCGCACCCCGCAGGGGCTCTTTTCCGGACCAGATTGCGGCAACGTAATATAAGGAAGCGCCGATATGGCGTCTGCTTGCAGTCCGCGTCATTTGACTCGCGAATTGCGCCTCGACGGTGAATACTTGCGTTAAACGCAATCGGGATGCGGTATAAGACTTAGGACTTTATGGCTGAAGCGACATGCCGGCGTGAACTCGACCTGGAGATTCCCGCCACAGACGTGCAGAAGGCGATCGAACGAGTAGCGCGCGAGTTCGCGCGGGTCGCTCGGGTGCCCGGATTTCGCCCCGGTAAAGCGCCGATCCCCCTGATCCGCCGTCGGTTCGCTGACGACATCAAAGGCGAAGTGCTGCAGTCGCTCGTTCCCGAGCAAATTGATAAAGCTGTCAAAGATCAGAAGCTTGTTCCCATCACACAGCCTCAGGTCGATCATGTGGACTATGCTGAGGACCGCCCCCTCAAATTTCGCGCAAGCTTCGAAGTGCTCCCCGAATTTGAGCTCGGCGCCTACAAGGGCGTGCAAGTCGAGGTCGAAAAGGCTCAGGTCACCGATGCCGATGTCGACAAAACGCTCCAGGCCATGCGTGAACGCGCCGCTACCTTTGTCCCTGTGGAGGATCGCGCTCTCGAGAGCGGCGACTACGCGCAACTAAAGCTCGTCGGTACGCCCGTGGGCGGCGGCGAACCCCTTAGGGCTGACAATGTCCTTTGCCATCTTGGTGCTGAGGAGACCCTGGAAGCCTTCACGCAGAATCTGGTCGGTGCAAAGCCCGCTGAGCAGAGGCGTTTTGATGTCGAATACCCTGCGGATTATCCGGACCGAAAACTCGCGGGCCAGAAATTTGTCTATAACGCAGAAGTTGTCGCCGTAAAGCAAAAGAAACTCCCCGAACTCAATGATGAATTAGCCAAGGATGTCAGTGACGCCAAAACGCTTGAGGAACTGCGCGGCAAAATTCGTCAGGATCTGGAAAAAGAGCTTGAGGCGCACCACGCATCCGTGGTCCGCGAGGCTGTTCTCGCAAAAATTGTCGCGGCTCATGATTTTCCCGTTCCCGAAGCGCTAGTGGAAAACCAAATGGACGTTCGCCTGGAGCGCGCTGTTCGAAGTTTGGCAGCCCAGGGAGTCGATCCGCGAGCCGTTAATGTGGATTGGGTCGCCATGCGGCGCCGCCAGCATCCTCGCGCGATTGAGGATGTAAAGGCTGAGCTGCTGCTGGATCGCATCGCCTCGGCGGAAAATATCGAAGCGACCGATGAGGATATCGATCAGGAAATTTCGAAGATCGCCGAGCGTAGTGGCGAATCTGCACCAGCGATTCGCGCTAACTTGACAAAGCAGGGGGCCGTGGATAGGATGAGGTCGAAGCTCCGCAGCGAAAAGACCCTCGAGTGGCTCCAAAAGAATTCTGAAGTAAAAACTCGAGAGCCGGAGCGGTCCTGACCGGTTTCTTCCTGCAAACTTCCCTACACTCGATGAAACATCATGAAGAGGATTCAAGTCCACGCGCCACGACACTCATTCCCATGGTTGTGGAGCAGACCACACGGGGCGAGCGCGCGTATGATATTTACTCGCGGCTCCTCAAAGATCATATCTTATTTATCGGAACGCCGATCGACGACCACGTAGCCAACCTTGTGACTGCTCAACTGCTTTTCCTCGAAGCCGAAGATCCGGAGCGCGATATTCAGCTGTATATCAATTCGCCTGGCGGCTCGATCACAGCGGGTATGGCGATTTATGACACGATGCAATATGTTCGGCCCGATGTAGTCACCACCTGTGTGGGACAGGCCGCCTCGATTGCCTCTGTGTTGCTGGCTGCGGGATCTCCGAAAAAGCGCTTTTCGCTTCCCAATTCACGTATTTTGATTCACCAGCCGTGGATGTCCGGCCTTTCAGGGCAGGCGACCGATATCGATATTCACGCTAAAGAGATTTTGCGGATGCGTTCGGTGATCAATCAGATTTACTCGAATCACTGTGGGCAGCCGGTTTCGAAGATCGAAAAAGATGTCGAGCGCGACTTTATTATGTCGCCCCAGCAGGCCAAGGAGTACGGCCTGATCGACGAGATTATCCACAAGCATCGATAGGGCGTACCTATCAGTTAGTAGCGAGATTGTTTTGGCAATGCCGCGGAGAGAGAAAAGTCTTAAGATAGTGACGGGTCTTGTCCCTTCAGGGGAGGCCGTCGGAGGCCGACAGCCGTGAGAAAACTTAGCTCGGACGAACCGCTGCGCTGTTCGTTCTGTCATAAAACGCAAGAGCAAGTTGAGAAGCTCATCAGCTCGCCTTCGGATTATCCGCGTGCTTACATTTGCAATGAATGCGTGGGTGTTTGCCAACAAATTCTTGAAGAGGAAAAGCGCGAGCAGGCCGGACCCATCAACCGGCGCCTGCCCCGCCCGCCTGAGATCAAGTCCTTCCTCGATAGTTATGTGATTGGCCAGGACAAAACCAAGAAGAAGCTCGCGGTCGCCGTCTACAATCATTACAAGCGTATCTTCTTGAATCATCAGCCGGGCGATGTCGAACTGACGAAGTCCAACATCCTTTTGGTTGGCCCCACAGGCACGGGCAAGACTCTTCTGGCCCAGACGCTCTCCCGCATGCTCGATGTTCCTTTCGCCATCGTGGATGCTACTACGCTTACCGAAGCCGGTTACGTGGGCGAAGACGTCGAGAACATCATTTTGAAGCTGTTGCAAAACGCCGATGGCGATGTGACCAAGGCCCAGCAGGGCATCATCTACATCGACGAAATCGATAAGATCTCTAAGAAGGATGAAAACCCTTCGATCACGCGCGACGTTTCCGGCGAAGGTGTCCAGCAAGCGTTGCTAAAGATTCTTGAGGGAACCGTCGCCAATGTTCCTCCCCAGGGCGGGCGCAAGCATCCCCACCAGGAATTTACTCCTGTCGACACCACTAACATTTTGTTTATCTGTGGCGGAGCTTTCGTAGGTTTGGAAAAGATTGTGGAGCGCCGGGTCGGTCAAAAGTCTCTGGGCTTCCATACGGACGCTCAGCCTGTGACCACCAATCGCCGCAATCTGGAACTGCTCGAACAAGCTCAGCCTACGGACTTGATCCGCTATGGCCTGATCCCGGAATTCGTGGGCAGGCTGCCGGTCGTCGGTGTTCTGGGTGATCTGGATAAGGCCGCGCTAATGCGCATCCTGACCGAGCCCAAGAACGCCCTGATCCGCCAATATCAGCGGCTATTTGAATTCGAGAATGTCCGGCTGCGCTTCGCCGATGATGCGCTCGAGACCGTTGCCGATTTGGCCTTGCAACGCAAGGTTGGCGCCAGAGGATTGCGCATGATTCTCGAAGATCTCATGCTCGATCTCATGTATAACCTGCCAGCCCAGCGCAAGGTGCGCGAATTCGCCGTTACCGCAGAAATGGTACGCAGTCGTGAAATCAACTGGAACCTGCTGGAAAAAGCCGGATAACTTGGGATAATCAAGTCGGGGGCCTTCCACCAATTAAAAATCAATGTTTACCCGCGAGAAAAGTGAAATGAAGCGTGTGCCGATGATGCCGGTGAGGGATATGGTCATCTTCCCTCAGATGATGCAGCCCTTTATCGTCGGGCGAGAGGCTTCCGTGCGTGCACTGGAAGAAGCGCTCGCCGGAGAAAAGAAGATCTTCCTGGCTACCCAGCACGACGCTTCTATCGATGATCCTAAACCGGAAGAGATTTTCACCGTCGGCACCCTTGCCAATATCGTGCAGAGCGTGAAGCTGCCCGACGGCAATATCCGCGTTCTCGTTGAAGGCGTCGAGCGCGCCAAGATTGTGCAACTCACGAGCGAAGAAGGTTTTTACCGCGCTACCCTGAAGGTACTGCCCGGGCGCGCTGAGCCTTCTCCGCAGATCGATCAAGCCGTTCGTCGTGTCAATGGCCTCTTCGAGCAGTACGTGAAGCTCTCACAAAGTCTGAATTACGACACCATGATTGCTGCAGCTCGCGTCGAAGATCCCGCCAAGCTCTCCGATACGATCGCCGCCAATTTGCAGATTCCGGTCGAAGAAAAGCAGGAATTGCTCGAAAACTTTGACGTGCTGGATCGTTTGAATCGCGTGGCCGAAGTCCTTGAAAGCGAGATCGAAAAGCTCAACGTCGACCGCAACATCAATACGCGCGTGAAACGCCAGATGGAGCGCGCGCAAAAAGAGTACTACCTGAACGAGAAGCTCAAGGCCATACACAAAGAGCTTGGCCGCGGCGAAAAGAACGAGCTCGATGACCTGAAGAAGAAGATTGATGCCGCGGGAATGCCGAAAGACGTCCAGGAAAAGGCTATGCAGGAACTGAAGCGGCTGGAAATGATGCCGCCGATGTCCGCGGAGTCGACCGTGAGCCGCAGTTATCTCGACTGGCTCCTGGCGGTGCCGTGGAAGAAGAAGTCAAAAGAGATTCGTGATATCGGTGTCGCCGAGAAAATTCTAGAGGAAGATCATTACGGGCTCGAGAAGGTCAAAGAGCGCATCCTGGAATATCTCGCGGTACGTCAGTTGGTCAAGAATCCTCGCGGCTCGATCCTGTGTCTGGTCGGACCTCCCGGCGTTGGCAAAACTTCGCTCGCCATGTCCATCGGCCGCGCAACCGGGCGCAAGTTCGTGCGCGTCTCCCTCGGCGGCGTTCGGGATGAGGCCGAAATTCGCGGTCATCGCCGCACCTATATCGGTGCCCTCCCTGGCCAGATTATCCAGATGATGAAGAAGGCGGGGACCGTTAATCCAGTATTCGTCCTCGATGAAGTGGACAAAATGTCCATGGATTTCCGCGGCGACCCTTCTGCTGCGCTGATGGAAGTACTGGATCCCGAATTGAACCACGCTTTCACCGACCATTATCTCGACGTCGAGTACGACCTTTCGCGCGTCATGTTCATCTGCACCGCCAACGTGTTGCACACGATCCCCCAACCTTTGCAGGATCGCATGGAAGTCCTGCGCTTGGCGGGCTATACCGAAATCGAAAAGCGGGAGATTGCCAAGCGCTTCCTGCTCAAGAAGCAGCGTGAGGGTGCCGGTCTCACCGAAGAGAACCTGCAATTCAACGATGATGCGCTCAACTACATTATCCGGCACTACACGCAGGAAGCCGGCGTGCGGAATCTGGAGCGCGAGATTGCCAATGTCTCCCGCAAGATTTCTCGGCGCGTCGTGAAGGAAGGCCGGCAGGTCAAGATCGAGGTCACCCCGGCGAACGTCAACGAATTCCTCGGCGTCATTAAGTTCCGCGAGCTCTGGGCCGAGAAAAAGAACGAAATCGGTCTCACCACGGGCCTGGCTTGGACCGAGGTGGGTGGCCAGGTTTTGACCACTGAAGCGGGATTGATGCATGGCAAGGGCCGGCTCACGCTCACCGGTAAACTCGGCGACGTTATGCAGGAATCGGCTCAGGCTGCCATGAGTTATGTGCGTGCGCGCACCTCTGCTTTCGGCCTGCCACACGATTTCTATCGTCATCTCGATATTCACATCCACGTCCCTGAGGGCGCTATTCCGAAAGATGGCCCTTCTGCGGGCATCACGATTTGCACGGCTATTGTGAGCGCGCTCACTCATATTCCAGTTCGCTGCGATGTGGCCATGACTGGCGAAATCACCCTGCGAGGCAAAGTTTTGCCTATCGGCGGCGTCAAAGAGAAAGTGCTTGCGGCGCATCGCCTGGGGATTCGCACGGTGCTCCTGCCCAAAGATAATGAAAAAGATCTCGGGGATATCCCCGCCGATATCCAGTCGACTTTGGTGATCCAGTTTGTGGAAACCATGGATGAGGTTTTAGGTTTAGCGTTGGAAAGACCGCTTCAGCCGTTGGCGCCTCCCGATGTGCCGGAAGTGCCGACCAAGTTCGCTGCGGAAGCAGAGCAAGATCAGGAATTAACCAACTGAGGGAGACCTTCGCGCGCAGAGCTCGACGATGAGAACTGATTCTGCCCGGGAGTGACCCGCCCCTGTTTGGTTCCTGTTCGAAATCTCTAGAAGAAAAAAACATTGTTTCGTAATTTAAGTGTGGGTTCCGCCGTATGACGACGGCGCATTTCTGTTCGCCGTCGCCCGCTGCTAAATTTCCCGACAAACGGGGCCGTGGAATTCCGGCTCCACTCAAGGTCAAGGAATGATCACAATGAGTATTAGTCTTGCAGAACTGAAGGAAAAAAATATCACCGATCTGGCCAAGATCGCCAAGGACTTGGCCATCCCCGGCGCAAGCGGAATGCGCAAACAGGAACTGATCTTCCAGATCCTGCGCGCCCAGACCGAGAAAAACGGGCTTATCTTTAGCGAAGGCGTCCTGGAATGCCTCCCGGATGGCTTCGGCTTTCTGCGTGCCCCGGAATACAACTACCTGCCCGGCCCGGACGACATTTATGTCTCGCCATCGCAGATTCGCAAGTTCGACCTGCGCACCGGCGATACGGTTTCGGGCCAGGTGCGTCCGCCCAAGGATGGCGAACGCTATTTCGCGCTGATCAAAGTGGAGGCCGTTAACTTCGAGGATCCCGAGGTAGCGCGGAACAAAATCTTTTTCGACAATCTCACTCCGCTCTATCCTCAGGGCCGGCTGAAAATGGAAACCACGAAGGAAAATCTCACCGGACGCGTTCTCGACCTGCTTTGCCCGGTTGGCAAGGGCCAGCGCGGCTTGATTGTGGCCCCGCCGCGTACCGGCAAAACCATGATGCTCCAATCCGTGGCCAATTCCGTCACCGCCAATCATCCGGAGGTCGCCCTGATTGTGCTCCTGATCGATGAGCGCCCGGAAGAAGTCACGGACATGCAGCGAACCGTAAAAGGCGAAGTCATCAGTTCGACCTTCGATGAGCCTCCGCAGCGCCACATCCAGGTCGCTGAAATGGTTCTGGAGAAAGCCAAGCGCTTGGTCGAACACAAGCGCGACGTGGTCATCCTGCTCGATTCCGTCACGCGCCTGGCGCGCGCCTACAACGCGGTCACGCCGCCTTCGGGCAAAGTGCTTTCCGGTGGTATCGATGCCAACGCCCTCCAGCGTCCGCGGCGCTTTTTCGCCGCTGCGCGTAACGTCGAAGAGGGCGGATCGCTCACTATCATGGCCACCGCTTTA
>Ga0210394_10004542_pt1 | contig 16151 bp, 8 predicted proteins | sample IncBWC12MmetaG_FD_160121 | JGI IMG/M metagenome (GOLD analysis project Ga0210394, IMG submission 160121) | Forest soil microbial communities from Barre Woods Harvard Forest LTER site, Petersham, Massachusetts, United States - Inc-BW-C-12-M | ecosystem: Environmental > Terrestrial > Soil >... | reverse complement strand
AATACCTGGGTTTCACAGGTCTTGAGGAACTCCATGGTCTCTGCCGGGGACAGAGCAAACCTGCTCCTGGCGACCGCGTGCAGCCTCTATCAAGGGAAGCACATTGAAAAATCGAGGAGTTAGCACCCTTGTTCGAGAGTATCTCCAACGGAATATCTGAGTTCTTCAGCAATGTTTTGCCGCATGAGTTCTGCTTTCCCTGTTTTCTCAAAGGGCTGGGGGAAGGATTAGTAATTGGGGGACTCGCATTATTAGCGATTGCGGCCCTACCCGAACTGGCTGTCGTCGGTGCGGTTCTTGGCATCTTGGGTGGGGTTGCGCTCATTGAGAATTGGCCCAAGATGTCCGATCAGCAGAAGAGCGAGGCGTTTGGGGCTTTGGCAGGGGGCATTGTTGCTGGCGGGGGCGGAGGTTCCGTTGCCGGAGGTGCCGCGGCGGAGGAAGGTGCCGCTGGGATTGCCGGAGAGAGTGCCGGCCCGGTTAACACTGTCTACCGGTACGTGGGCCCTGGGGAGGCGCAAGTAGCTGAAGAGACTGGATTCATCCCGAATACTGACCAATACGGCAATCCAAAGTCAATTTACGTTACGGCGGACGAACCTGTTACTTCGGCTTCCGATGCGGAGTCGGCGTATCAAATCGGGGCGCAAAATCCATCCGGTCCGTCAGCCACTCCAACGCACGTGATCACTGGAAACGCGGAGGGAATCCCGTTCGACTATGGAGGGAATGTTGAAGGCGGTAGTGGCACAGAGTTGAAGACATCGCAGCCGATACCGGTGACGAGCATTCGACCAATAGGAGGGAACTGAACGTGGCAAGAGCTTTCAATTTTCCTAGGCACGTCACTGTGCGTGTGAAGCCCGCGGTCAAAGGAGTAGCAATTAGTCTTTTATTCGAAATGCTCAAGAAAAATAAGTTCGGCTATCCAGTTTTCGTGAACGCCGAAGGCGTCGCAGAACTTTCCGGGGAAGAACTTCTGAAGGCGTTCGACGAAACCAAATCGACTTTCATTAATGACTATGTAGATCCTCGGCGCAATTTTACGGGGAGGATTACGGCGAAAGCTTTAAGCGTCTTGGAGTTGGATCGTGCTCTAAAGGCATTTGAGATGTTTCGTGGCAAAGTTTCATATCCAGTGGGTTATGAGGAGAACCTCAGGGCAGCGTTGGCGAGCGGACAGGATCCGGATGACTACAAGGTAGAAATAACCGTACAAAGCTAAAATACTAATCCATGCAATAAATTACTATTGTAAAACGTAAACTCAAAGGCAGCTACTCTGATTCCATATTTCCTGAAATCCACGCCTTGATTGGGAAGGAACTTCAGGATTGTGGTTCAGTACCCTTTCGAATAATTTTGTACCGATGCCTACTCCGCGTTTAGCTTCCCCGGGAATCAATCTCCTGCTGCGCTTCAGGAACCTCGATTCTTGCCGGTGATCCTGCGAATACCGTAGATCACAAACACGAGAGCAGGGATCATGGAGGAAACAGCCGGCTGCTCTGCATGTGCCTGCGTGATTGCAGGCCCTCCGAATTCGACTATGATCTGATGGATCGCTTGTCCCTGGTCGGCAGTTCGCTCCAGGTTTTCGAGAAGCTCCTGAAATTTCATGGTTGCTTGGATGGGGGATAGGAATCCGTTCTTATCCATCAGCTGGCGGATCGCCTCGGCCAAGCCTTCTGCTTCCTTTTTCACATTTTGAAAATTCTTGTTCTGCTGATCGAGGGACTGATTCGCCGACCAGCGGTTGTCGCGGGGAACGTTGCCCAAGTTTCGTTGCATCATTTGAACACGGTTCTGCTCGCTCTGAAGATCGCGGACGATCAATTTGAGATTGTCGGCCATCCGTTCCAGTTCGGACAGGCGAAGGTTTCGCTCCGGGACATCTTCAGGCGCCCCTTTGAAGAACGCTTGCATGAACGGGCCGAGTTGGCTTTGCATAAGCTGCAAACGGGTGGCGATCATGTATAGGTCTGCCATGGAATTGGCCCTCCGCTGTCCACCATTTATAGTAAGGGGAAAAACCTGTTTATCACACAGTTATGCGAGGGACGCGCCCGGTTAACCTACACCACAGCTTCCGACTGGCGCAAGCTTTATCTCCCCAAAACAATCGCTCAAAATTTGTGGCCCTTCCGAACTTCGCCGACTGCTAAAATGCCGATACGTTCGTCGCTTCGAACGGCCCTTTGGAGCTTTAGGAAATGGCAGTCATTTTGGAAGTTAAGTCCGGGACCTTCGCAGGCAAGCGCGTCGCCGTAATGGGCGGGCAGACGGTGACCGTGGGCCGGGCGACGCGCGCGAATTTTGCCGTGCCTCATGACACGTTCATGTCCAGCCTGCATTTCTCCTTGGAATTCGGAACGAGGGGCTGTTTGCTGACCGATCAGAAAAGCAGCAATGGAACCTTCGTCAACGAAACTCGTGTGACTCAGGCGGTCCTCAAGAACGGAGACGAAGTCCGCAGCGGAAAAACAATCTTTGTCGTGCGCGTTGTGGACGAGGAACCTGGGCTGGCCGGCCCGAAGGCGGCGACTCCCGCCGGGATTCCTTCACCATCGCCAAGGCCAATTCGAGAAACGGAGCAAACCGCTTCTCTCTCCGAAGACCAGAAGCGCCGGTATAGTTCGGGTCCGGCTCCCCGCCGCGCATCCGGCATACCGGCATTGACAATTGGGAATTGGACCCTCTCGATGATCCCGGAAGGATGGAGCCCCCAGGGCGAATACGGAATCCAGCAGAATGTCATGGAGGGATTTCCAAGCAGCGTCGTCGTTACGGAAGAGCCCCTCGCGGAAGGCATGTCCCTGCAACAATACGTGGAGGCGCAATTGGCGATGCTGCGCAAATACCTGCGCGAGCCGCAAATCGATGCGACGCTCCCTCCGAAAATCCAGGGCGCCGAGGAAACCATTGCTGTCGATGTCCGCTACAAGACGAGCAACGGACAGGGCATTTTCTATCGCCGAATCTATTCGCGGTTCGGACGAGGCGTGGGCATCCTCACCTCGACAAGTTTGGAAAGCGACCACCCCCGGCTGCGTGCAACCTTCGACGCCATCATTTCGGGCGCCTCATTTGGTCGGGCAGTAACGAGTTAGTTTTCGCATCGATTTGGAGCACCCGCGCGTTTTTTTGCCACAACGCCTTTCGGACCTCGGGACCCAATGGTAGTCCTGTTACCCCAGCCTTCCCCTGGCTGAAAACAAAAGCTATAGAATCAAGATTTGCGCTAACCATCCAGAACATATTGAGTACTGCTGGTTTTCGTTACCAATCTATTGACTCCGCTCAAGGGATTTGGGAGCATCAGCTTTTCCGAAGCATTTTCTCTAAGACGCTTAGGGACAGGTCCCCGAAATCACAAGGAAAAGTTCGGTCCGATAGCGATCCAAACGCAATTTTACAGTCGTTTGTGCGCATGAAAACACTCGGCAAATTCGAGATTCTTGAGAAGATCGGCCAAGGGGCAATGGGAGTAGTGTACAAGGCCCGCGACCCTTACATCGGTCGTCTGGTCGCCCTAAAAACGATCACCACTGGATTGGCGGAAGATCCCGCTCTGCTGGAGCGGTTTTATCAGGAGGCACGGTCCATCGGCGCCCTGCAGCACCCGAACATCGTAACAATTTATGAACTGGGCAAGGAAGGGGATATCCCCTTCATTGCCATGGAGTTTATCGAGGGGGGAAGCCTCGACAAGCTCATCGAAAGCCGTGTGCGTTTGTCCTTGGCGCAAAAGCTGGGATACATCATGTATGTTTGCCGCGCCTTGGAGTACGCGCACGCGCGGGGAGTGATCCATCGCGACATCAAGCCGGGAAACGTAATGGTCAGTTCCGGCGGCAACGTGAAGGTAGTGGATTTTGGGATCGCCAGATTAGTAGACAGCGGGCACACCCAAAGCGGACTGCTCATCGGGACCCTAGGCTACATGTCTCCCCAGCAGATTCGCGGGAAGTCAGCGGAAGTCCGGTCGGACATTTGGGCCGTGGGGATCGTGTTGTACGAGTTGTTGGCGCATCATCGGCCGTTCGGCGGCGAGAACCAAGCCGATTTGATGATGAACATTTTGACTCAACCGACCCCACCCATCGCCGATGCCGTGAGTTCTGTTCCCTCCGACGTAGTAGCAGTTCTCGACAAGATGCTCCAAAAGGATGCCGACTTACGCTTCCAGTCCATGCAGGAAGTCCTAATTGAGCTGGAGCCGATTTGCAGACGCCTGCAGCAAGACGAGGTCTCCCGACTCGTCGCCAACGGGCGGCAATTATTCGACGAAGGGGATCTCGGCGGAGCCAAAGATGCCCTGGGCCGCGCACTTCAATACGATACCGCAAACACGCTGGCAAAAAGCTTGCTCGAGAAGATCAATGCGGAAGTTCGTCGCCAGCAAATCGTTCCCCAAGTGAAGGCCCGGGTGGACAAAGGGCAGCAGCTTCTTATCACCAAGCAACTAGAGGAAGCAAAGGCTGAGGCGAAGGCAGCTCTCGACTTGGACTCCACGTTTCAGCCAGCACGGGAACTGTTGGAGCAAGCACAGGCGGCACTCGATCGGGAGCGTGCGCTGGCACAGGCGCTGCGCTCCGCGAAGCAGAAACTAGTCGAGGGCGATCTTGCGGAAGCCGAAGCCTATCTCGCGAAAGCGTTCAAATTCGATCCGTCGAACACCGCAGCTAAGGACCTTGAGAAACAGATCCGGGAAGAGAAACGGCGGCGGGAACGGCAGAAGAGGCTCTCGGAAATCAAGCACCGAAGCCGCAGTTTGTGGTCCGAACTTCGCTATCAAGAATGCATCGACTTGCTCCAGCAATCCCTGGTTGAATATCCAGCCGATCTGGACCTCGCCAAGCTATTGGAAACGACCCTTCAGGATAAGGCCGAGCATGACAAACAAACCCTGCTGACCGAGGCCCGAGGGTTGTTGGGTGCGCAACGATTCGATGAAGCCATCAAATTACTGGAAAGCGTGTTGGAAGAATCGCCCTCTGACCCTACCGCGACCAATCTTCGCAGGGTCGCACAGCAGGGGCGCGAGCAACAGATTCAGGAACAGAGGTTTAAGGAGGATTTGGACGGGCTGCGGACTCTCATCAGGAACGCAAAGTACCGGGACGCGATCATTCGCGGAGAAAGTCTCTTGCGGCAGTATCCCAAGGATACTGAAATTGAGGAAATGCTCTCCTTTGCGCGGAGCGAACAAGCTCAGCAGGAGCAAAAGCTCAGCCGCGACCGGCTCCTGGAAAAAATAAACAGGGAGTTGAACGAGGAGCATTACCTGGATGCGATTCAAACGACCGAAGCGGCGCTTCGTGATTTTCCGCGCGATACCGAGTTCAGGATTGCGCTTCAGAAGGCCAGACAAAAGCAACAGCAGAAAGAAAGAAAAGAGCTGTTGGAGCGCCGCATTCGGGAAGTCCGAACGAAGATCGATCGCAAAGAACTGATGGAGGCGATCAACCTCGCGCGCGAGACCATTGTTCACCTCGGCCCGAATGCAACCATCAGCCAACTGCTCAACCAGGCGGAAGTAGAATACGAGCAGGGCGAAAAGCGGAAGCAAGATCGACATGAAAAATTGGTGGCCGCTCGCACGCTGGTTGATAAACGTGACTTCAGTGAAGCTACTCGCGTGGTCGACGACGCGCTCGCCACGCAGCTATTTTCTCGGACTGACCCGGAAGTCACGGCCCTGCTTCGCGAGATAGACAATCAAACAACGTTTCAACCCTCTGTCCCTCCGGCCCCGGCGGATCCGCCCTCGGCATCGGCGTCAGCGACTTGGACAAAACCAAGCGAAGATCCGGCCAAGGACTACGTTTACCAACAAGCACCTACGCTTCATGACGTTCCTTCATTTCCGCCAGCGGATGCTAACGCCTCCATCCTCGGGTCCCCCGCGAGAGTGATAAGGCCGTCGGTCCCACCGGCGCCCCTTCCTACGGCGATTCCGGAAACCACAGCGCCGACGAAAATCGAGCAGCCGAAACAGCGGATACAGCCGCCTGCCGCCTCTTCAACGATATCGCCCAGAGCCGCAGAAGCGATTCCTCGTGAACCTTACGTAGAGCCGCTGCCCGCTGTGCGTCCGCTGTTGAAACAGCCCCTTGCAATTGCAGCGCTAGGTATCGCGCTGGTGGTGGGCACGACCCTTGTGATCCATTTTATGAACCCGGGCACCAAGCCCACGGGATTTGACGATCTCGAGTGGACTGCGGCGCAACAACTCCTGCAACAAAGCCCAAACCGATTAAGAGAGGTTTTGTCTAGGTATCAGGCGGTTATCGAAAAGCATGGAGCCCACGAGCAATCCGCCAATCAGCAAATTCAGCAAATCTTGCGGGATCAGCAACAAGCGAAAGACGACATGAAGCTGGGTGATGACGCGCAATCGAAACAACAATGGGAGGAAGCAGAGAATCACTACAGAGATGCCGGGGCGATCGACTATGGCCTCGAATCGAAAGCCTCAGGTGAGATCGCGAAGATCGAGGGGTTGAAGAAAGGCAAGTCACTCGACGAGATCGCGCTGGAAATCGATAAGGAGGCCGAAAATCGTTTCGCCAACAAGCAATGGGACGAGGCGAAACCCTTATTTTTGCGGCTGCGAGACATGGTTGGGGCGAATCCCGCGCTTCGCTCAACCGCGGCTGAGAGATTGACGGTCGTCAATGCGCACATCGAAGAGGAGGACTTATTCCGCCGTGCCATTGAAGAGAAAAAGGCAGATCGCTTGGATGAAGCAAAGACCTTGTTCCAGGAAGTTGCGAACAGAAAGGGAGACCATCTGGCGGAGGCACTGCAACAACTTAATGACATCAGCTTACTTGTGGGAAAGGAAAACAAACGAGGGGTTCTGAGGGAACAGATTGAAGGCGCAATTGCTGGTCGCGACTTTGCCGGGGCCCGGAACAAGTATAGCGAATACCTGGCAAGTGGCCCAGATGCCAACAATCAACTGAGAAACGAGATCGATAACGGGGAAGACAGATGGTTCGGCGACCTCAAGAGCAAGTTTGAATCCGCAAAAAACGATAAGGACGTCAATAACCTTGAGGCGATGAAAGGCGAATTCCTCAAGATTGGGGAAGGGTCTGGAAAGGACGCTGGCGAGGCGCGGGACATCGCAACCAATGAGATACCTAAAGCTCTGACCGAGATCAAGAAGTCGCTGGAAGAAGCCTCATGGAATCAGGCAGTTGCAGATTTCGGGGATGCGGTCAAGACAAAGGACGCAAACGCCTTGCAGGGAAAGATCACTTCGGAATTCCAGCAGATCGTCGGTGGCCACGGTGGCCGTGCTGCGGACGCGCTAACGTACGTAAACACGGAGATTCCCAACGCCATCAAGAGTATCACTACGACTAAGCAGCCTCAACAAACAGAAGCGACCAGGATTCTACACCTGTTAGACGAATATGCTCAAGCGTATGCCCACAGGGATCGAACCGAGTTGATCGAGGTTTGGCCGACCATGACGGAAAAACAGTTCAATGAATATGGAGGAAATTTCAAAAACTTAGACACCATCCGGTTGACAGTGGATCATTGTGGCGCTCCAGAAATCAATGGGAACTCCGCTAGCATAGCGTGTACCCAGACCGCTGTGATTACGGTTCGAGGCCAGTCCCCGCAAACCCTTTTGAATGCCTCGACGTTCTATTTGAGAAAATCGGAGAATAATGTTGCAGGTTGGACCATCGATCACATTGAAATCAAGAAGATGGTTCGCTAGATACTAATCAAGTTTCGACACCGGACCATACGAACCTCATCTCCGCCGAATCATTCCCCACAGCACTAAAGAATCTAGAAAGTATAGGAAATGCCGATCATCGGAGCCGGTCTGTAATGAAGGCCATTGTGGTCCAGTCTCACGAGCACGTTCGCGGTTATGAGTAGATTTCCGGCTGGATTGATTTTGCCGCCAGCAGAAACAGTCTTCGTGGTGAAGGTCTGACCCTGACACGGCCCCGCGCCCGATGAATTGCATGAGATATCAGGTAAGTTTGATGGCTGGCGCAGCCCCTCAACCACTCTGTTGGCATTGAAAAAGGTCTGCCCCAGGAAATCGCCCGTAACACTAAGCCGACGGACAATGCCGAAGTCCAAGCCGCCGGAGTAATCTAGCGAATTGGGAAGCTCTGCCTTGTTGATTTGTCCTGAGCCGGCAACTATCGAACTGCCGTTTTGACGAGTGGCGACGTCCACATGAGGGGAGATTCGGCCCTGGTATCCCATTGCCATGAAAGGCCGCACGCCAATAACGCCGGAGCCGAGGAGGTTCAGTGCATTGCCGGTCGGAACCCGAATGTCGACTCCAATAGCAAGGCCAAGTCCTTTGTCCTCCTTGCCTTGAAAGACAGTGTACTTCCCGCGAAAAGTCACGTCACCGATCCCGGTTGCTTCTCCTCTTCCGAAGTTCGGCGTAAATACCAACACACTGCCGTCCGGTTGTGACTGAGAACAAACGCTGCAGCGGGTCTGCATGCCCATACGAACGTCGAGTATGGGGACTGCTACCGAGATATCAACCCGCTTGCCAAGTCCGTACGTCGCGTATGCTGTAAATTCATTCACCCTTAAGTCCAGCCGGCTGACAGTCACGATGAAGGGGCTACAGCTAGATGGAAGCGTATTGACGCCACTCGGGGGGGTGCATGCCGGTGTGCTGATCTGCAATGGAATCTGTTTTAGAGATACCTCATCAATCTGATCGAACTCCAAGAACTGGTATGTGAAGGCAAGGTAGAGCTTGTGTGGTCCAACAGTCGGGGGTGCATCGCTAAAAATCGGTCCGAGCTCTCGCTGCTGGGAAGTAAGGACTCCGTTAGCATTAAAATCAAATACGATTCCGGAGGCTGGCGAGGGTGTGGGGACTTCGCTGAGTTGAAAGGCGATCGCGGAATTGAGACCAGAAAATGCCGCTGGGACCGTGGGAATGGCTGCGCCAGCTGCTGAACTCTGGAGATTATTGACGGCCACGGCAGGAAGACAAAATAGCGTGTTCGCGTTGGACGAACAGGTGCTTTGAGCGCGCGCTGGTACCGTCGCAAACCCGAGAACTAGTGCGAGCAAGAGCAACTTTCGCATGGTCATGATCTCCGTGAGTATCTTCAATTCGGACTCAGCACGGAACCTTCCGATCCATCTATCTATGGCGCCACAACAACCGTGAAGACCCCTGATGCCTGGAGCGTTGGGGTGACCGATGTCGCGGTTACAGTCACCGTGTAGCTTCCGCCAGCCGTGCACGAGCTACAGGCCACGTCGGAATGCTGAATGCTGGTGCACGCTGTTGTTGTGAGGAGCAGAACGACCGCAATGAGTAGAAACGCCAAGCCCCGGGGCGCTCTCTTTCTGGAGTAGCCTATTCCAAGAAGAACAAAACCAATCGTCGAGAGATAGAGCAGGTAGGCATACACCGGCGTCTGCGGATCATGGCTCTGCGGGATTGAGAGTGATGACCCCGGTCCCGCAGTGCTGATCATTACCTGGACCGAGCCGTTTCCGCTGGCGTCCAATTTCAGGGTTGTAGGAGCAACAGAACAAATCGGTCCCGTTGGCGACACACTACAGCCCATATTGAACGTAAATCCAGCTTCTGCAGCCCCTCCGGAGAATTTCAGGGTTACAGTCTCGGATTGCCCCGCAGCCAGCGCGATGGGCGGCGTCGTAATCGTAGCAATCGGAGTCGTGAGTACAGTAACCGGCCCCGACGTTGTCGTTACCACCCCGCTCAGTGTAGTGGTGGAGTCCTGGACCGTCGCGGTGATCGACCACGTCGGAGTGCTCGCAGTCGCGTACGCGTGCGTTGCAGTCAGCGTTGCCGATCCTGAACTATTGGCCGTACCGGTAACCTGGGTGCCGCTGCTGTTGTCTCCCCAATTGATCGTCGCACTAAGCGAATCTCCCGCCACCGTTGAGCAGCTAATGGTTACGGTGATGTTGACTCCCGTCTGTCCAGACGTGGGACCGCTCAGAGTGCAACTGGGCGGCGCAGCGACGGTTATGACGATTGGAAACGTCGTGTTCGGGAATGTCGCCGCAAGCGCCGGCTGCAGGGTGGTGTCCGACGCGGTCGCGGTCAGAGAGAACTTGGCCGTGCTGGTATTGGGGTAAACGTGATTGAACGTCAAAGTCGCGGTGCCGTTGACGGACTGGGCCCCTATGGAAGTTGAACTGTTATCGCCCCAATTAATTTGGCCACTTATGGTGTCGCCGGTCTGCGCTGCGCAGCTCATCGTTGCCGTCACCAGGCCGCCGATCTTTACCGCTGTAGGTATTCCTGTAAGCGAGCACCCAACCGCACCGGCGGCGACGACGGAAATGTTCGCGGCGCTATCCGGGTTCGGAAAGGTTCCGGCGACGTTAAAGGTGTCACTTACGGAGGGAACGATCGTGTGCGTACCAGCGACAGAATAGACGTTGCTCAGCTGAGCTGAAAAGGCACCGTTGTTATTGGTCATTGCCACGGTACCGGTGGTCGAGTTCGCGCCGTCCCAGTTTGTAATTGCGGCGTTCAGGGAATCGGGCTCCGCGCCGCTACAACTGATGGCAACAGTCACGGGCCGGCCGGCTTGAACCGGATTTGGCGACGCGCTCAGCGTGCAACTAGGCGGGTTAACCTGGATGGACACCGCCATGATTGGAGCGGCGGCGTTACCGGCGTCCGTCGTATCGGAAACGTTCGCTGTCACCTGAAATGTGTTTCCCGTGGTTGGGAGAGCGGTGTACGACTGCTGGCTGAACGTCAAAATAACACTATCATTAGCCTCGCCTACTTTCCCTGTCACGGCGACATTCGCCACGGAAATCGCGGTCGTACCCCAACCAAACAATCCTGAAAGGACATCGTTCGCTGGCGCCGTGCAACTGATGCTGGCAGGGAATAACTGCGCCACAAAGACGCTCGTAGGCGTTTCCAAAGCGCAGTTGCCGCCCACGTTTACGGTCGCCGTTGCACTGCTGCTACCAGAACCCGATGTGCCAACTAGAGTCACGGTGTACACACCGCTGGCGGGAAATGACGTCATACCGCCGATGCTGGTTGTGCCAGAACTGGAATTTGAGCATGTAGGTCCGGTTGCCCCCCCGCCAAAAAGCGTGCAGTTGGTGGCTGATGCCCCGGAGCCGCCAAAACTCAGAGTGGTAGTGACCAAAGCAGTCCCGTTACCAACGATCGCTTCACCCAGGACATTCCCGGGGGCGTGGACGCGCACAGGGGTAGTTGGCAAGGCGCGGCCTCCAGACTGGGGTGAAATGAACCAAACCAGCGGCGGCGAAGTAGGATCGAGTTGGCTGAGAGCAATCGCATTCGTTGAGACCGTGCTACTCAGTTCGGACGCAAACGAACTGGGCTCCACGCCGCCTGGGCAGTCAATGGCGGCAATGCAAATCGAATTGGAAGTGCCGTCGGAGTCCGAAGTCACATTTTGCATTAACTGGATGCCGCCGCCGGACCCGAGAACCGTGGTGCTTAACTGCGTAACATAAGCGAATGCGCTGTCGGGCGTGACAGCGATGTTTATGCCGTTCGAGGGGCCACCCAAAGTGTCTTCCGATATCACTACACCCTGTGCGCCGTTCGAGGTTATATCGGAAAATGTATCTGACAGGAGCCACACGTTGCGCGCCAAATCTGCCACTTCGAGGTTTATAAGCCCGTTCGCTGAGCCGCTGGTAAATGCGGAGACGGCAACGGGACCGCTGGAGTTCAGTGATCCCGCAGATATAGGCACGGGTATCGGAGGACCGCCGGCCGTCTGATCGAGAACAAAGACATACCCTGTTGTAATCCCGTTGACGGTATGCGGCGTGCCGTCAGCTATCGCGACCAGGGTGTCACTGCTCACGGCCGTTGGCTGAAGCGTAGTTACTCCCCCCAACGTGCCGGGGACCAATCCCACGGTCACGGTTCCGGTAGGTGACGCGGTCCCGTTGGCGTGAGTGTCGGCATATGAGATCGATGTGGTTGAAGTCGCTGTTACCGTGAAAACGCCGTTGAGATACGTATCTGCTCCTGTGAAACCGGTCACCTGGATCGTGGAGCCAACCGGGAACTCCTCACTTGGATTGAAGCCAAACGTTAGAGTCGCCACGTTCGAGGACAAGGACGCCGCGGTTGTTTGTGCTGGAGTAAACGCGGTAAGTGGCGCAAACAAGGAAACACTTGTAACAGATGTACTGCTGCCCTTCTTTAAGGACGCCGCGTTAATCACGAAAAGGCCGGGGCATGGAGAAGCAGGCGAAGTTGTATTGCAATTGGCGGTGGAATTATTGGCCACGAACACTAGCGTTCCATCCGCGGTTGCCGCGGCCTCCGGAATGCCGGTGCTCGTCCCCGGAGTCGATCCTAACGAGACGGTCGCAAACAATGTCTGGGTCGCAGTATCTACGACGGACACCGTATTGTTGCTGTTGACGATAAAGGCGAGCACATCGTTTATGTTGGCGCCCTTCTGAACCTGCGCTACGGCAATTCCGCCCGGTTGCGACAGGCCAAGGGTGTTCGTGCTCGAGGTGATTTCTGTTTCCTGAACTGTAGCCACGCCTTGGGACACAGTTAGATCAACCAACCAGAGTGAATTGTCCCCTGCATTCGTTACGTATGCCCCAGTAAAGTTGGGACTTGGAGGGAGAGTTGCTATCCTGACAGGGTCGACACCTACGTTTACCGTCTGAACTAAGTTGTCTTGATTGAAAGGCGACGAACCGCCACCGAACAGCGTCCCGGAAGTGGACGTAGCGACCGTGAACACGGATACGGTGCCCTTGGCGCCGTTCGTTGGGTTCGGATTAGCAGCGAACCCGACGTACTGAGCCCTTGCCGATCCGCAGGTTATGCCGAGCAGCGCCAAAAGTGAGAAAATCCGCCCGGTCCGGCGCAGCGTTTTTGAACAACCCGCCTCACGGTCACTCGTCAGCCGGGGAAAGATCAGCTGTCGCATAAGCCCACCTCTTCGGGTGAATGCATACCCGCCTAGAATCAGACACGAGGACGAAAACGCATCGACGAGACAGCAAGCGTTTCTTGCACGGAAACCCGCTTGGAATTCTCGAATCGATACACAACAACGCAAACAAGGGCCGGGTCCTCGACTGGTAGCGGGGTAATCTGTCGACGAAGCTAGGACGCTGTAAGGCGCGGCGGTGGACCATACCATCCGCGCGGCGAGGACTATTCTACGAACTGATAATTCTTGTCAAGTAATTTCTTAGCGAGACATTTGTACGAGAGATAGAGATACGGAATGCATCCGCTGATCCAAAAAGCTTGGGTATTCAAGTAGTTCAGGTTCTGACCGGGAGTACGGTCCCGGAGTGCGCGCCGCCATAGACGAGTTTCTTCTCTTTCGCTAGGCTGGACATTTTCTCGCGGAGCTTCATGCAAGTACTGGCGACAGTGTGGCGGATGTTTTCGTTGTTTCGCTTGAGGGTTTCGTCCGCAGTGCCCGAGCCCATGGCGAACGCGACCAGATGGTCGGCCAGCTCGGACGGCTTTACGTAGTCAAGAACCATGTCGGCAATGTCCAGCAGCGCTTTACCTCCCAACATTGAATACCCAGCGACCGCTTTGAATGCCTTGGGGACGGTTTTAGTGGTTGCGATTTCGCCCTTGTCAATTGGCTTGCCATACTTGTCCTGGAACCTATCAGGAGTCTTGGAGACTGCCCAATCTTTAGATGCGTCTTTGCCTTTATCGATAGCCGTGTCTTTAATTGTTTCCGCAAGCTTCTCGGCCTCTCTTTGAGCTAAGTAATCAGCCGCAACTCTTTGGCTTCCCTTCAGGGTCTCGGCGAGCCTGGCGGCATTGGCGGCTCTAATGGCCTGACCACCGACCGAAACGAGAACTGTAGCGACATCTCCAGCCAAGTCAATCGTCACGTTAGATGCCTGGAGGCGGTTGAAATCCGCTTCCCGCGAATAGATTTCCTGGTCTCCGAAGGTCTTTATCTGAAGCTCAAGACTCTTGTACTTCGCCGCGAGGCGGTCGTATCCGCGCTCGGAACGCGGAATGAAAATAGTGGCCCCTGCGGGAACCTTGTTGGGGTCGCCGCCAAGTACCGGGCGAACCTTCGTGTTGTAATTCCAGATCGGAACCCAAGATTCGAAATGGAAGCGAGCGGCTACCTGGGACAAGCTGTCCCCTGAGCGAAGAACGTAGGGCGTGACCATGTTCTCGTCGTGTCTGTGAAAAGCGATCATTGTTAGCCTGCGTACCGGCGTTCTTTTTTTCAGGAAGATTTGAGTTAATTCTAGATGAAACGCCCAATAACGTAAACGAAGCTAAGAAGGACAAAATAGCTTTTCATTAACTGCACCTGTACTTGGTCGTGGACGGACTATCGCGTCGCTCTGCAAGTCAGATTGGAGAAGTATCCTTCTTGCAGCACAAACGGCGCGCCGCCGCTATCGAATTCCAGGTGCACAACAATGGGCTTCCCGCTCCCGCTGATCGTGAGCGGGGTCCGACGGTCGGGCTGCAGCGGATGCCACTCCGCGCTCAGTGCGGAACCCGAGGCGGTTACTTTGGCGTCCGGCAGCGAGAGCAACCGAACAATCGCCCATGGGCCTTGTGCCGAGAGCAGAGTGATGTCCTGTCCCCCGCCCACTTGATAGCTGACGCTTGCCACCTGGGGGCCGCTCCCTGGCCAGGTGAAGGGACTAGATTGGGCGCCACCTGGATACTTCAAGGTTTGTCCATTCAAAGTGAAGCTAACGCCGTTGATTCCGCCCTCGGGAAGCGTCGCGCGAACATTGAAATGGTACTGAAGCTGGGCAGCGCCCGTCCCCCCTGATGAGTAGAGCGCTTGCTGCACGAAGCGCGCCCGACTTACAAAAGACAGAAATGGCGCGTCCCAGTCCAGCTTCACTCCAGGCTTGAGAATATATTGGGCGCCCTGCGGAACTAGGGCGCCTTGATTGGCCTGAATAAATTGCTGCAGCGCGCCCCCATCCGGCCGGAAGAAGCCGTCAAACTCCTGCAGTGTCACGTCCGATGAATCGTAGTTCGGATTGAATGGGAACTTGCCCGCGATCTGAGAGAACGATTGGCACAGATCTCTCGGTGTGCTGCCCTTCGGCTGCGGCGGTGGAGGCAATGCGGGCATAGAAATGGGCGCCTCCAGCAGGGCTTGCACGGTCTGATCCAAGTGATCCCCTGGGTCCGTCGGCAAGGAAGGCATGATCTGGGTGGTCACGACCAATTTCGCCTCGCTCGCGGTCGAATTGCATTGCTGTCTCTGCGCGTCCTTCTGATCCGGGGCAGCGGAGGCCAAACTCTCCAGGCAGCTTTCAAGTTTTGCCAGACCACCGACGTAAGGAATCAGGGCAGGAGGAACACGGGTCTCGCACCCAGAGGGCGCAACGGCCTGGGCGGGGCCGAACGCCTTGTCGATATCAGCCGAGCGTCCGCTGGTATTCAGTGAAGCGTCACAAAGCAAGGCTAGGAGCGGCGATTCATTGGCGGAGAGCTTCTTCAGCTTGTGTACGCCGTCTTCGACATTCCCGTAGGGCGCCGCCACACGCGCATTCCTCAAAAAATCTCCCCATCTCTTGATGAAGTCGGTTTGGTACATGGAGCGTAGCTGCGCTTCTAAATCGCTGCGGTTGGAAATCGCCCCGTTGTTTCCACCCAAAACCCACTCCTCACCGCGAAAATATTGATCGGAGTGGGCAATGGCATTCTGCATGAAGCCCCATCCGCCCCTCGTAAATGCCCCAGGCACGTCAGGCACAGAGCGGATGACCTCCCCGGCGTCGGGATGTTCCTGATAGAAAAGGATCGCTGGATTCTGCTTGGCCGCCACATTCTGCATGGCAGCGTAAATTCGCGGCACGGCGCCAAACCGATTCAGATAGTCGCGCGCATGGTCCTGCGCCTGGACGTCGACCTGAGGGGAGTAGGGATTCTGTATTTTCAGCTCGCTGGCGTAGAAATCGTCCTGCGCTCGCGCCAGCGCCAGCGCGTTCCCGTCCAGGTTTTGCCCGGCGGTCCAGTTTCGTTGCAGCACTGGAGAAAGAAATTCCGGAGTGCTCTTGTCCGGGTTGGTGGTGGTGATGAGGTAAGCTTTCAGAGTGTCGTAGATGGGAAGATATTCGTCATTCGGGCCAGGCGTGGCTGGCAACCGTCGAAGCGT
>Ga0210394_10004539_pt1 | contig 16155 bp, 16 predicted proteins | sample IncBWC12MmetaG_FD_160121 | JGI IMG/M metagenome (GOLD analysis project Ga0210394, IMG submission 160121) | Forest soil microbial communities from Barre Woods Harvard Forest LTER site, Petersham, Massachusetts, United States - Inc-BW-C-12-M | ecosystem: Environmental > Terrestrial > Soil >... | reverse complement strand
GCCTTGCGGAAGCCGCTCGCAAGTGGGTTTTTGCCGCAGCGGCAGGGGGCTAAAGGTTGCGAAAGTCGAATGCGCAGGAGCCGCAGTCGTTTTGGAGCCGCCATGCCCGCACAATTCTGGGCCTCGCCCTCTTTCTTTTGGCCATTCACGACATTTTCGGAAGCCACGGCCTGCTCGCCATGCGTCGCACGCAAGCGCAGGTGCAGGAATTGCGCGGGGAGATCGACCGGCTAAATCAGGAGAACACTCATCTCAACAATCAGGTCCAGGCGCTGCGCACGGATCCCAAGGCCGTCGAACGCATCGCCCGCGAAGAGATGGGCCTGGCGCGCCCCGGCGAAATGATCTTCAAAATCCCCGAGCAGTCTCAGGACTCCGCCCCCGCGAAGAAACCCTAGTTCCATCCGTCATCAAGCCACCGCACGCGCCGGCCGCCGCCAGAACGCCAGCGCCCTGAGCCCGCGGCCTTTCGCGCGATTGCGAATCGCTGCCGCGGCAACCATAGCGATGAATATCACCAAAATTCCAGCCGTCGCCATCGGAATGCTTTGTGAATGCTTCGCCAGAATCGAGAGGCGACCATAAACGAATTCAATATGCAGCCAATAAATGAATAGCGAAGTCCGCCCAAGTTCGATCACTGGAGAAAAGCCTTTGAGCGCAGCTCCCCAGCGGCACCACGCAAACGCCACAAAAACGAGTCCGAGCAACACGCCAATTCGGATCAGGAAAAAATTCGGACTAGTGTGCCAGAAATCATAAACGGCATAAAGCTGCCTCGGCATTGCGTCTAGCCAGACCCCTGCAACAATAAACAGAGTACCCGCGAGCCCGGTCACACCAAACGCAGTGCTCTCATGCTCGCGGGCCCAAGGCGAAAAAATCAGAAACCCAAACCCCAATCCGGCAAACGCGAATGCCACCCATGGAAACGCTGGAAAAAGCCAGGGCTGCGGCGTGCCTAAATTGTGCACGCCATTGATATACGACTCCAGATACCACGGCAGCCAGCGCGGCTGGTGTGTGGTCCAGAGAGGCGGCGTGACGAGCGCAATGATCGCGGCTGCGCCAATCGTCAAGGTGACGTAGCGCGAACGAGGCACACCGATGCGGCCAGCCTTCGCATCTGTGATTTCGCGTGGCCCGACGATATGGGGCGCGGCGAGCCAACACGTTGCTCCCATAAGAATGATCGACACGCCGATGATGTTGAGAATGTCCACACGCAGCAGGTCGGTCCACGGAGCATACGGCTGGCCTAGCACATACTCCTGCACGCGAAAAAGCATCCCGAAGGCGAGAATCTCCACGCCGCGTAGCATCGCTTTGCGGGATGCCTCGGCCGGTGTAATTCCCTTCTGCAATGCTCGGCCGATCACTAAGGCCAGGGAAATTCCGGAAGCCAAAAGAAACAGCGGCGCAGGCAGCGTTCCCGCCAATTGCGAAAGACCGAAGAGGGACGTATGTCGCGCGCTCTCGCTTAGCCAGGAATCGTAGCCGTGCGTCTGAAACATTAGGACGCAGGCAAGACCGCGAGTCCAATCGAGGAAGGCGAGGCGCTGTGTCGCCTTATCGGCCACTCGCGGCACCTTATCACAGGCGGTGCACAGGCAGGAGTGCCTGTGCCACTGATGCCACTACCGCACGACTCCGGCGAGCGGGCTCGACGCGCTGGCGTAAAGCTTCTTCGGAATCCGCCCCGCAAGGAAAGCCTGCCGCCCCGCCTCCACGGCATGGCGCATAGCCTCGGCCATTAGGACCGCGTCCTGCGCCTCCGCGATGGCTGTATTCATCAGCACGCCGTCCGCACCCAATTCCATTGCCACGGCGGCATCCGAAGCCGTGCCTACGCCCGCGTCCACGATCAGTGGCACCTCTGTGATTCGCTCGCGCAGGATGCGCAGCGACGCGTGATTCTGAATCCCCATGCCCGAGCCGATCGGTGCGCCCAGCGGCATTACCGCCGCCGCACCTGCGTCGACCAGGCGGCGCGCCACTACCAGATCATCGTTCGTGTAAGGCAGCACCACGAAACCTTCTCGGACAAGCTGCTCGGTCGCTTTCAGCAGCTCCGCGGTGTCTGGAAAAAGCGTCTGCTGATCGCCGATTACTTCAAGCTTTACCCAATTCGAAAGCCCCACTTCGCGGCCGAGCCTCGCCGTGCGAATGGCCTCTTCGGCGTTGTAGCATCCCGCCGTATTCGGCAGCAGAAAATACTTGTCGCGATCGATATAGTCGAGCAGCGACTCTTTGCTGCGATCGGTTAGATTCACGCGCCGCACGGCCACGGTAATGACCTCCGCGCCCGAAGCCTCATGCGCCCGGCTCATCTCTCCGAAGCTGCGATATTTTCCCGTGCCCACAATGAGCCGCGAATGAAACGCGCGGCCCGCAATTACCAGCACATCTTCCATTATTTCTTCTCCAAGGCGGTGTTCAACAAGTTATTGTACTGCGCCAATCTCCACTTGGTAAGCCGCGTCACCGCTGCACCGGCGCCGGCTGCGCGTAGAGCCGCTCGATCACGTCACCATACTGCTTATCGATCACGCGCCGCTTCAGCTTCAGCGTAAATGTCAGCTCCCCGCCATCGAACGTAAATTCGCGATCGATCAGGGCGAAGCGCTTGATGGTCTCGAATTGCGCTAGATTCACGGTCAGCCTTTTGACCTCGCTTTCGATAAGCTCATGCACCCAAGCGCTCGAAATCATCTCCTGCGGCGAAGCGAGCTTCACGCCGGCCTGCGCTGCGCGCGCGTGAACGGTCCCGAAGCTTGGCACGATCAGCGCGGCGATGTAAGGCCGGCGATCACCCACCAGCACCGCGCTCAGAATGAACGGGCTCGATTTCAGCGCATTTTCAATCGGGGCCGGAGCAATCAGCTTGCCGCCGGCTGTTTTCAGCAACTCCTTCTTGCGATCGGTGATCGACAAATAGCCGTTTGCATCCAACCCGCCAATGTCGCCGGTCGCCAGCCAGCCGTCCGGCGAAAGTACTGCGCGCGTCTCCTCGGGCTTTTTGTAGTAGCCCTGCATCACGCACGGGCCGCGAACCAGCAGTTCGCCGTCTTCGGCGGTCCGCACTTCCACACCGGAAATGGGGCGCCCTACCGTGCCGATGTGGCACGCGCTCGGGAGATTCGTGGCCACCACCGGCGAAGTCTCCGTTAATCCATAGCCCTGATACAGCGGCAGGCCCACAGTGGTAAAAAATTCGGCCAGCTCCGTCGCCAGCGGCGCGCCTCCGGAAATAAATTCGACCATGCGCCCACCGACGCCTTCGCGAAATTTCTTGTACACGAGGCGATTGGCCAGCGACCACTGCAAGCGCACTCCTAACGGCACGCGCCGCCCGTAAGCCCGCCACGGCACCGCCTTGTGCTCGACGCGAATCGCCCAATCGAAGATGCCGCGGCGAAGCCCCGTCGTCTGCGCGCCGCGCTCGAGGATATTGCCGTAAAGCTTCTCGAAAAAGCGCGGCACAGCCGCGCAAATATGAGGCCGGACCTCCAGCAGCGCCTGCGGAACATCTTCCATGCGCGGAACATACGCCACGGACACGCCGTTGAACAGGTATCCGTAATCCACCAGCCGTTCGTAAACATGCGCCAGCGGCAGAAATGAAAGCCCCATGCTGCCTGCGCCCAAGTCGAACCGTTCGAACGACGCTTCGCTATTCGAAGTGAAGTTCGCGTGCGAGAGCATCACTCCTTTCGGCTCGCCCGTCGTGCCCGACGTGTAGATGATCGACGCCAGCAAATCCGAGCGCAGCCCGGCGATCCGCCGCCGATAAGCTTCGACCTCCGCATCTCCGGCATTGGCGATGAGCGCTTCGTAGCCCAGCCCTTCGCCCGACCCGCTGCCGTCGCCACCTCGCGCCGCCGCAGCGCCGTGATCTCCTTGCGGTGCAGCCGACTTTCCGGCTACCGATCCTCGCGCATAAATGACTTTCTCCACGCTTCGGCAGTTTTGTGCGATTTCGCTCCAGCGCCTCGCCTGCTCCTCTCCGGCAACAAAAATGACCTTCGTCTCCGAGTGGGCCAGGATGTAAGCCATGCGTTCCGCCGATTCGCGGAAGTAGATGGGCACGACGACCGCACCCAGACCTAGCGCCGCAAAATCCGCGATGTGCCACTCCGGGCTGTTCGGAGCAAAAAGCGCTACTCGGTCGCCCTGTGCGACTCCGAGCCTCGCGAGGCTCTCTGAAAGCCCCGCGATTCGCCGCAGCATCTCCTGCGACGAAATAGGAAGCCACTGCCCATTTTCTCTGTACATCTGAGCGCGCGGAGATGTGTATCGCTCAAACCCCTTGAGCAAGCGCCCCGGTAGCGTGGGATATTCCGCAGCCATCGCCCCGAACTCTACAGCAGCGCATTCACCGCGGCAACTCCGCCGATGCCCGCACCACGCCTCGATGTCGCAAAGCGGAGGTTGTCGGAAACCCGAAACTACGCAAGCTATCGCACGCCTCTTTGCAACTCGCCCCGGGGATTCTGCGTTTTGACTTGCGTAACGCCGCGCTCATTCCTCATGGCTAACTGCCTGCGTATCGCGTACGATTGCACGTGGCAGGGCTGCCGATTCGAGTTTTCCGGTCAGCCGGCAGCACCGGCCTTTCCGCTACTGAACATTTCCACCTGGCATGAGGCGCTTGATCGAATGCGTTCCCAATTTTTCCGAGGGGCGCGATCACAAAAAGATCGAAGCGCTCCTCGCGGCCATGAGCGGAATCAAAGGCGCCCGGGTACTCGACCTGCATGTTGACCCGGACCACAATCGCTCCGTCGTCACTTTGGCCGGAGAGCCGGAACCGGTCGCCGAAGCGGCGCTCCGCGGCGTGGGCAAGGCTGCGGAATTGATCGACCTGCGCCATCATCGCGGAGGGCATCCCCGTATCGGCGCGACCGATGTTTTGCCGTTTGTGCCGGTTGAGGGCGTGACCATGGAAAATTGCATCGCACTGGCCCGGCGAGCGGGCCAGGAGATTTGGGCGCGCTACAAAGTCCCGGTCTATTTTTATGAGGAGGCCGCCTTGCGGCCCGAACGCAAAAGGCTGGAAAGCGTGCGCGGCGGAGAATTCGAATACTTGCGCGACGAGGTTCTGCGAAATGCGGACCGTACTCCCGATATCGGCGGCCCGCGTCTTCATCCGTCTGCGGGCGCAGTTGCCATCGGCGCTCGAAAATTCCTAATCGCCTATAACATCAATCTGGATACGCCCGACGTTCCCGTGGCAAAAAAGATCGCTCGCACAATTCGCGCTTCGAATGGCGGCCTTCCGTACGTAAAGGCCATCGGCGTCGAGCTAAAGGATCGCAAAATCGCTCAGGTTTCCATGAACCTTACCGATTTCGAGCAGACCTCGATTCGCCGCGTCTTCGAAGCCGTGCGGCTCGAAGCCGAACGCAACGGATGCTCGATCCGCAGCAGCGAAATTGTCGGTTTGGTGCCGCGCAAAGCGCTCGGCCCGGACGACGCCGCCTATTTGCAGCTGGAAAATTTCGAGCCGGCGCAAAAGATTCTGGAATCTCGCTTGGAAACGAGGACTAACGAAGAAGCGCCCGACAGCATCTCATTACCCAGCATCGGATCATAAATTCGTGTATTGGGTGTAGAAGAAGCGGCATTCGCACGTAAGTAAAAGGTGAACAAATGAACTATAGAAGAATTCTCGAAACGATGATTGTTGCGACCGTCCTGGCCGGGTCGGCGATTACGCGAGCTCATGCCACCACGCTCGGCTCAGACGTAATCGGCATGTTTCCTCAGAACATTGGTGAATTTGCCTACGCCAATCTTAAGGAAGCGCGTTCTCTGAGCTGGTTCCCGCAACTGAAGCAACAGATGCTTCCCGCCCGTTTCAAGCAGTTCGAGCAATTCCTCACTGCCGCGGGCATCGATCCCAATTCTCAGGTCGAAGAAATCGCTTGGGCCACTGTAGGCGCGCCACCACCGCCGGCCGCTCAAAATGCTCCCGCGAACGCCGCGAATGGCGCCAAGCAACAGACCGCGCCCGGACCCGGCAGCGAGCAAGTCGTTGGCGTCGCGCTCGGCTCTTTCCGCCCGGAAACAGCCGAAGCCTATTTCACCGCGCAGAAACTGCCAGTGGTGAAAGTGCGGAACTTCTCGCTTTACGCCTTCGGCGGTGGATCCGGTCCCGCGGACCTCTTTTTCTTCTTTCTCGATGCCAATACAGCGGCATTCGGCCAGCGCCAGCAACTCGAGCGCATGCTTGCCATCCGTGCGGGCGAAGAACAGGGGCTGTTGACCGAGTCCAAGATGCTGCCGCTAATCAACGAAGCCAATGGCAGCGGCGTAGTATGGGCGGTGCTGAATTCAGCCTATGCGCAACTGGCCATGCAGCAATTGGCTCCGGAAGCGGGGCAATTTCCTCAGGCGCAGCAACTCGTTTCCCGCCTGCGCGCTCTGAGTATTCAGATCGTTGCCGGCTCCGGCGTGCAAGCCCGCTTTCAATCCGTCTGCGCAAGCCCTGACGATGCCAATACGTTTGCTGCTCTCTTGCAGGCCGGGCTGCTTTACAAGCGCTATCAGTTGGGCACTTCGAATCCGGATCTCGCTTCCCTGCTCGATTCTACTAGCATCACTCCGGCGGGAGATCGTCTCAATGTCCGGCTGACGCTCACCGATGATCAGATGCTATCGCTGATTCGCCGAAATACCTTCGCCGTAACGATGTAGTTGCGATTCGTCTATTCTGAGCTGGAAGCGCTTTTCGATTTTGACTTTGCGGCTTTGCGGGGTGGCTTCTCGCCGGGTTTCGCCGTGAGCCGATCCAGCGTGGGAATCAGTTCCGTTCCCGCTGCAGACTTGGCCACGAATCCATGCGACCACATTTTGGTGATCTGTTTCGCTCCGGGAGTGTTGTGGATGGTCAAAAACACGATTTTCGTCGTAGGTGAGACTCGCCTTATTTCGTAAGCCGCCTTCACGCCATTCAGTTCCGGCATATTGATGTCGAGGAGAATGATGTCCGGTTTGAGTTCCATCACCTTCTCGATTGCCTCTTTGCCGTTTTTGGCCTCGCCGCAGACCTGGAAGGAATGCCAATCCAGAAGCGCTCGGATGGTCGTCCGCGCTACGGAGTTGTCGTCAGCGATGAGTATTCGAGCAGGCAATTGGCGCTCCGGGGCCCAACTTTGCCAGCTCGGAGGTGGGTGGGAGGCTCCGTGCCGGGCAGGCTATGCTGTTCAAGCGCGTCTGTCTGTGCAATACGTGAGTGACTGTAGACGGATTGAAGGCGGGACTTTCTCTAACTCTAGGCAGCTAAATGCGATCTGGAGTCAGCGCCCGTTCTTGCCAAATTGGAGGTACTTCACGAGTGTGGTACGAATGCTCCCGCTGCGTGCGTCGTACTCGATCCGATCCACGGTGCGCATCAGGCGCACGCCGGTAAGGCGCTTACCCGAGTCGCGGGCGCATTCGGCAATGAACGACTCCACCCCCACTGAAGGCTGCGCCTCGCCCTTGTGTTCTACGCTGATCTGTAGCCGGTCGTCGAAATCTTCAATGGCTATGTCCAGCCCGTCGCCCTTTCCGTTCAGTAAAGGCAGGGTCTGCCGACAGAGTTCCTCGAGCGCCGAAGTCAGCAAATTGCACGCCGAGTTCTCCATGCCTACGCGCTCCGCAAAATGCGCCACTGCGCCGCCCACGGCGGCGATCAGGCGGTCGTCGCGGGAAAGATGCAGAATCGTGCGCGAATGTTCACGCGTCACTGCGGCTCGCCAGTTTTACGTCACACGCTTCCATGCAGGCGGAACAGTAATACAGGCCGTCCGCGCCCAACTTGACCTGGTCGAACCCCGCACAGATGCAACAGTATTTGTCGCACCGGCAGTCGCGCTCGGGTTTGTCGCATTGCGAACAGACAACGGTCTTCGTGGGGCTCATTAGCCAAAATATAAGCGACCCTGCCCCCAATCTCAAGCCGGATTTCCCTCGGCGAACCCTCTCTCGCACGGGCCAGGCGGCTGCTTCTCGCCGCTTCCTTGACTCGCCTCTCCCGCAATGTTAGTTTGCATTTACCGCTGGAATCGGGACCGTTCGTGATCGAAGCGACAACTACGCAGCTTCGCAAAACCGCACTCAACTCCACACATCGCCGTATGGGCGCCAAGATGGTCAATTTTGGCGGCTGGGACATGCCCGTCGAGTATTCCGGAATCGTCAGCGAACACCTTGCCACGCGCACCGCCGCCGGGCTTTTTGATGTCAGCCACATGGGCGAAATCGAAGTGCGCGGTCCGCAAGCGCTCGATTGGGTCCAATTCGTCACGTGCAACGACGCCACGAAGCTCGCCGATGGGCAGGCGCAATACTCCGGCCTGATGACTTCCACGGGCACCTTCGTCGACGATCTGCTCGTTCACAAAATCTCCGACGGCCACTACCTGCTTTGCGTGAACGCCAGCAATCAGGATAAGGACTTCGAGCACATCCGCAACTCGGGCCGGGGCCGCTTCAGCGCGCAGGTTGAAAACGCCGGAGAGCGCTATTCGCAGCTCGCCATTCAGGGACCCAAGGCGCTCGGAATTCTCACCCGCTTCACGCGCCAGCCGATCGCGGCGCTGAAGTATTACCATTTCCTGCATGGCGAAGTGGACGGCGTGAGCGCACTGATCGCGCGCACCGGCTACACCGGCGAAGATGGCTTTGAGATTTACTTCGCGCCCGAAGATTCCGAAAAATTGTGGAATGCGCTGCTCGACGCCGGCAAGTCAGAGGGGCTTCTGCCCTGCGGCCTGGGCGCCCGCAATACGCTACGATTGGAAGCGGGCATGTGCCTCTATGGGCACGAAATTGACGACACGACTACGGTCTGGGAAGCTAATCTAGGCTGGATTTGCAAGATGGGCAAAGGCGATTTCCTGGGGCGTAGCGCCTTACAAGCTCAAAAGGAGAGCGGAATCCGCCGCGTCCTTGCCGGCTTTGAGATGCAGGATCGCCTGATTGCTCGCGATGGCTATCCCCTGCTCGTCGCCGACGGCCAAAAGACCGGCCGTGTCACCAGCGGATCGCCCGCGCCGTTTCTGAGCAAGAATATCGGCATGGCCTATGTGCCTGTAGAATCGAGCGCTCCGGGGACTCATATTCGCATCGGCATTCGATCCCAGGAGGCGCCGGCCAAAATCGTGCCGCTTCCGTTTTATAAGCGGCCCCGTTAGCGCCAGGAAGTTTCAGTACAACAGGGAGAAAAGATGTCCTATCCCAGCGATTACCGTTACACGCAGGAACACGAATGGGTGCGCCTCGAAGGCAATCTCGCCACCGTCGGCATCACCGATTACGCCCAGCATGAGCTTGGCGACGTCGTTTACGTCGACTTGCCCAAAGTGGGCGCGAAGCTCAATGCCGGAGAGTCCTTAGGCACGGTGGAATCCGTTAAAGCGGTCAGCGATATCTACGCGCCCCTTTCCGGCGAAGTCGCCGAAGTGAATTCGGCGCTGAGCGAAACGCCCGAAACGATCAATAAAGACCCGCACGGCAAAGCCTGGCTGATCAAGCTCAAACTGGCCAATTCTTCCGAGGTTTCCAAGCTCATGGATGCCGCAGCCTACGAAGCTTTCCTCGCCGGCAAACAGAAGGAAGCCTCGGCCTAATGCGTTATCTTCCGAAGAGCCCCTCCGAGCGCCACCAGATGCTCGAAGCCATCGGCGCGCGTTCCATCGACGAGTTGTTCGCCTCGATTCCGGAAGCGCTGCGCCTCAAGCGGCCACTCGATTTGCCCGGCCCGCTTTCCGAAGCCGAGCTGATTCAGTATTTTCGCGAGCGCGCCGCCGAAAATTCCCTCGGCTACACCAGTTTTCTGGGCGCCGGCGTATATAACCACCTGCGCTCCGTGGTGACGGACACGATCGTGCTGCGCGGCGAATTCCTCACTTCGTATACGCCCTACCAGGCAGAGATCAGCCAGGGCACCCTGCAGGCCATCTTCGAATTTCAAACGCTGATCGCCGAGCTTACCGGCCAGGAAGTCGCCAACGCCTCCATGTGGGATGGCTCGACCGCAACCACCGAAGCCGTGCTCATGGCCGAACGCCTCACACGCCGCCGCCGCGTGCTCGTGGCGCGCTCTGTGCATCCCGAATATCGCCAGGTTCTGGCGACGTACGCTCGAAATATCGATTTGCAAATCGACGAAATCGGCTATACGCCTTCCGGCCAAATCGATCTTGCCGCCCTCAGCGCGTCCATGAACAACGAAATCGGTGCCGTGCTCGTGCAGTCGCCGAACTTCTTTGGCGTGCTCGAGCCGGTCCCGCGCATCGCGCAGATCGCGCGCGGCGCAGAAGCGCTCACCATCGTCTCCATTGCCGAGGGCGTCTCGCTCGGCGCTGTCCGCCCGCCCGCCGAAGCCGACATCGTCGCGCTCGAAACGCAAAGTTTCGGAATTCCTCCGAGCTATGGCGGTCCTTATGCCGGCGTCATCGCTACGCGCGAGAAAGACATCCGCCAATTGCCCGGCCGCCTCGCCGGCCAAACCACTGACGCGCAGGGACGCCGCGGCTTCTGCCTCACGCTAGCCACGCGCGAACAGCACATCCGCCGCGAACGCGCCACGTCGAACATTTGCACCAATCAGGCGCTCTATGCCCTCGCGGCCACGGTTCATCTTTGCTTGCTCGGCAAGCAGGGCCTGCGCGAAATGGCCGAGCAGAATATCGCCAAAGCCCAGTTTGCTGTGGCCGAACTCGAAAAATTGCCCGGCGTCCGCCGCGTCTTCGACGGGCCCGTCTTCAACGAATTTGTCCTGCAGTTCCCGCGCTCAATGCGCATGATCAACTCGCAATTGCTGCGCGACAAAATCATCGGGCCGCTCGCTTTGGGCGCGCACTATCCCGAGCTCACGAAATGCGGTTTGGTCTGTGTTACCGAAACCACGCGGCGCGAAGAGATCGAACGGCTCGCCGAAGCCGTTCGCGAAACCCTCGCCGTCCCGGTATGAGAACTCATATGGCTTCATACATACCTCAGGCTTCCTGCATGTCGGTTGCGCGCCATCACCTGATCCGTCATTCTGAGCGGAGCGGCCCGACGCTTCTTCCTCCGGAAATCGTGCCTTTACGATTTCCGTCGGGACGCGAAGTCGAAGAATCCCTCTTCGATTTTCACTTCGCGACTGGGGCTTTTCCGAGGAACCAAAGTGCCCGATAAAATAAAAAAAGCCGGACGCCACGTCAACCAGAACGAAGGCCTGATCTTCGAAAAATCGGCGCCCGGCAAGCGCGGCTTTGAACTTCCGCCCTCCGACGTGCCTGCGGTCGACGTGCAAGCTGCGCTGGGAGCCGATTACGCACGCCGCGATATCGAGGGCTTCCCCGAAGTAAGCGAAATCGAAGTCGTCCGCCACTTCACGCGCCTTTCCACCTGGAATTACGCCATCGATCTGGGTATGTACCCGCTGGGTTCCTGCACCATGAAATACAATCCGCGCGTCAACGAACACATCGCGCGCCTCGAGGGCATCGCCACTGAGCATCCGTATCAGCCGCACCAACTCTCGCTGGGTTGCCTCAAGATTCTCGCCATCCTGCAGAGGTGCCTGCTCGAAATCACCGGCATGGATGCCGCCACGCTGCAGCCCGCCGCCGGCGCACAAGGCGAATTGACCGGCCTGCTGCTGATCCGCGCTTATCTCGAAAGCCGCGGCAACGCGCGCAAGAAAGTCCTCATCCCCGATTCGGCTCATGGAACGAATCCCGCCACCGCCGTCATCGCGGGTTACGAAGTCGAAAACATCCGCTCTGACGCTCGCGGCCAGATCGACGTCGACCAGTTGCGAAACATTGTTAATGAAGACGTTGCGGCCTTGATGGTCACGAACCCGTCTACGCTGGGCGTCTTCGAGCAGCGGATCGCGGAGGTCTCTGAAATCCTGCACGCCCGCGGCGCCCAGCTTTATATGGACGGCGCCAATATGAACGCGCTCGCCGGCGTCGCCCAGCCGGGGCGCTTTGGCGTCGACGTCATGCACCTGAACTTGCACAAAACGTTCTCTACTCCGCACGGCGGCGGCGGCCCCGGCGCCGGACCTGTGCTGGTGAAAAACCATCTCGAGCCTTTCCTGCCCGTTCCTGTGCTCTCGGAGAAAGACGGCCGCATTACGCTCGAACCGGTTCGGCACCAATCCATCGGCCGTGTGCGCGCCTTTGGAGGGAATTTCGGTGTGCTGGTACGTGCCTTGGCCTACATTCTTGCTTATGGCCCCGGCATCCGTCAGGCCACCGAGGATGCCGTTCTGAATGCGAATTACATTCGCAAAAATCTCGAAGGTGTTTTCGATCTGCCTTACGCATCGCCTTCCATGCATGAAGTCGTCTTCAGCGACAGCCGCCAGAAAAAGCATGGCGTAAACACCATGGATATCGCCAAGCGGCTCATCGACTACGGCTTCCATCCTTATACGACCGCGTTTCCGCTGATCGTTCCCGGCGCCATGATGATCGAGCCGACTGAGTCCGAGTCCAAGGAGGAATGCGATTTATTCATCGACGCCATGAAGTCAATCGCCGAAGAAGCTGCCACGCAGCCGGATTTAGTGAAGACCGCGCCGCACTCCACACGCGTCGGCCGTCTCGACGAAGTCACGGCCGCCCGCAAGCCCATCCTGCGTTGGAAACCCAAATCCTCCGCCGAATCCGCCTAACCAATCAGCGCTGACCGGCCCTACCAAGGGCAAGTAGAAGGAGACGCATACTAATCGGCGCCAGGAGTCCCTTTCAGGGACGACACAATTTAGCCTAGTGCGGAAGCACTGGGATCGCGTCGGCGCACAGGGAAAGCCCCGTCAGCGGCGACACAGAGGTTTAGTAAATGCGGCTTGCTCAGAACCCAAACTTTGGTGAGATTTACTTCCTGGCGTGCTTGGGCGGCTTGGGCAGCTTCATCACGTAAATCTTGATGCTGCGGAAATCGTCGGAATCGCTCTGGTAATTTGGCTCAGGCCCACCCAATTTATCGACCTCTTCGTCGATCCGCCCAATTCGATTACCCGGATTCGGATGATCGGAAAAAAATTGCGCCGGCTCTTTCCCTTTCGACTCCGCCTCGATCTTTTCGAAAAACTGTGCCAGCGCGCGCGGATCATAGCCGGAATCGTAGAGAATCTGCGTCCCGAGCACGTCCGCCTGCGTCTCGTCGTCGCGCGAATACTTGAGAATAATCGAATTGAGCGTGAATCCCGCGCCCACTTGCCCGATCAGCCCACCCAAGCCTCCTGCCGCCCCCAGCAACCCCAACGGAATTCGCCACGCTTCGGCCTTGCTCACCTGATTCGTCCCATGCCGCAGCGCGACGTGCGAAGTCTCGTGCGCCATCACCCCGGCAAGTTGCGCCTCGTCGTCGGCCGCTTCGATCACGCCGCGATTGATGTAGATGAATCCGCCGGGTAGCGCAAACGCGTTGATGTTCTCATCGTTCACGCAACGATATTGGTACGGGAATTTGTAGCCAAGCGCGTACGAAGCCAATCTCTTGCCCAGGTCGTCGAGATAATCGTCCACACGCGGATCATTCAGCAGCAGAACCTGCCGGCCAATTCTCGCGGAAGCTTGCTGCCCGATTTGGATGTCTTGTCCCGGCGTGAATAGATTCCATCCGGGCTTAAGCGCGGTTCGCGCGTCCGCCCAGCAGATTTGCGCCAGCGCAATGACCATCGCGAAAACGAAAGCAAGCGCGATACGGCGGAGAGCGACGTCGTGCTGGCGGGAAGAATCGTTCCTGGAAAGCGCGGCTCGGCTGATCCTGCGCATGCGTCTACTTTAGCGCCAATGCGCCCGCAGCCCAAACCGCGCGCAGATTTTGGTTTAAGCCCGTCTAACGAGAGAGCTCAAAGAAGGAATTATAGGCTTGTCTTACGACTCGTTCTTCCGCCTGCTCGCCGGTGCCGGCAATGGCGAAAGCGGCACGGTAATCGGAGCCTTGGCTTCGCGAGCCGCGATCGCAGGCGGCCCCTCCGCCGGTTTGCCGCCCGTTGCCTTCGCTGACTGCGCCGCCGCGGCCGCAGCCGCCGCAGGAGGAGCGACCGGCAGGACCGCACCTTCGCCTTCCTTCTCGAATACGAGCCGCTGCTCGCGCTCATCCCAGTCGATGCACAGCAGATCGCCCAGATGGACCTGACTCGTAGCCAGCAGGTTCGCCAGTGGATAGACGATATTCCGTTCAATCGCGCGCTTCAGATGCCGGGCGCCATATTTCAAGTCGGTGCCTTCCCGCAGCAGGAAATTACGCGCCGCCGGAGTCACCCGGAACAGGAACTGCCCCTTCGCCGTGTCCAGAACTCGACGCTGTACCATTGAAAGCTCGATTTCCAGAATCTGCTCGAGCTGCACCGGCCGCAGTGGATGGAACACCACGACTTTGTCGAGCCGGTTCATGAACTCCGGCGAAAACTTCCGCCGAGCCGCCTCCTGCGCTGTGCGGGTAACTTTGACGTCCAGCGTATCTGCGGGCTTATCCGGTGGCTGCACAAAGCCCATGCCCCCAGTCATCAGTTCGGTAATCTCCCCGCCGCCCAGATTCGAGGTCAAGAAAATCACCACCTGCGAAAGGTCCACACGCCGGTTGTCGCCAAGCGTGAGGGTGGCTTTGTCCAGCATGCCGAGCAGCAATTGCCAGAGTGAATCCGAGGCCTTTTCGATCTCGTCGAAAAGCAAAAAGCTCAGCTTCAATTGTTCGGTGTGGAATTTCGACAGCTCTTCCTGCGTAATCAGCGGATGCGTCTCGCGGTGCCCCAAATAGCCAGGCGGCGAGCCGATCAGTTTGGCGATTTCGTGGGAATGCTGGAATTCCGCGCAGTCCACCTTGATCACTGCGCGTGGATCGCCAAAAAGAATCTCCGCGGCCGCCTCGACGATGCGAGTCTTGCCCGACCCGGTCGGCCCCAAAAATAGCAAATTCCCTACCGGACGCCCATTCGGGCACATTCCTGCGCAAAAGACCTGGTACAGGTCCACGAGGGCGCGGATGCCCTCTTCCTGTCCCACGATCTTCTCGCGGAGAGAGTTCTCGAATTCCTGAGACTCAATACTTCTCAGGCTCGGATCCAAAGACCGACGCTGCTGGCTGGCGCGCATGGCTTTGTGCCTCCTGACCACTTACCGAAAATTTCGCTCCGCCATCACCGCCCGATGTGGCGCCCGATCGAACTGGTCAAGCTTCACACCCACCGTCGAATGTAAAAGACGAAGCTGTGTGACCAGTTCCTGCCCGGTTGCTGGCGCTTCAGAGACGTCTAATAGCGGAGGAAAAAGATCGGCTAAGTCCAGATTGAGGGTACGAAGCGTGCCGATTAGCTTACGGACGTACGCGGACTTTGAGTCGAACAGCTCCACGCGAGTATTCATCTGCGCGCGCAGTTCTCTCCAATTCACGTCCACGAAGGGATAGGTGCGGTTGACCTGGCGCACTACGTCATCGGTGATTCTAGGACGCTCGCCCAGCCGCGCAAGGTGAAGTTGCTTCACCTTGCCACGCTGGCGCACGTTGTGCACCAGGTAATAGGCGTTGCCTTTGCGCCGTACGAAAGCCATGCTGCCCCTCAAAACCCCCCAATCATTACTTGTAGTGTAAGGAGCATCCACTACACCGTCAAGTTCGATGCTGCGAAATTGGGCGCTGTTGCCTCTTATCGGTTACTCCCCGAGTCAGTTACTGACTCTTGCGGTATGCCGCCTCCGAGTTTGCGCGATGAGTCTACGCACGTTCGGCAAATCCTCGCGGTTTCTTTTATCGATCATTGTCATCAACTTTTTCGATCCGCTTCTCGCTTCGATTCCTACTCGCACGTTCATTCACATTTTTCGAGCCAAAACTCCTCTTTTAACGTCTGCGGCGTTCTGAGCGTAGCGGCCGAGTGTATTTCGTCGGACGGCTTTTCGCTCCGCTGGGCCGCGCAGTCGAAGAATCTCTCATGGCCTGTAGTCCCCAAAATCGCCATGGCGAGAATCCCTCCTTGCGTAAAAATCCCTTGGCAGAGGCACCAGACACTTGGGTAAACGCTCGTCGTGGAGGAACTGGAACCTGAACCTGGGAGGAGTGGGGCCCTTCTTACCCTGCTTACTTAGATGCAACTACTATGACTTGTTTTGCCTATTGCGTTTCCTAAACTCCCGAAACTGGCGATTCGCTTCCTTTGAG
>Ga0210394_10004538_pt1 | contig 16156 bp, 19 predicted proteins | sample IncBWC12MmetaG_FD_160121 | JGI IMG/M metagenome (GOLD analysis project Ga0210394, IMG submission 160121) | Forest soil microbial communities from Barre Woods Harvard Forest LTER site, Petersham, Massachusetts, United States - Inc-BW-C-12-M | ecosystem: Environmental > Terrestrial > Soil >... | reverse complement strand
AGCGCGCCGTTATCCAGGCTTACGTTTTCCCGCTGGTCTCTTGGATTTGGATCGGATTCTGGGTGCTGGCATTTGGGACCATCGTGTGCCTGATCCCCAACAAAGTGCGTCTGTCTTACGCCAAGACTCAAGTGATCGGAGTTGCCGAGAAACATGCGACGGTTCAGAAATAGCTTTCTGGTTCTGAGCCTGCTGGCGGGCGGATGTTTCGCGCAGTCGGCGGAGCAATTGGAGAGCCCCGCGGTCAATCGCATCGCCACCCGCCTGAATTGCCCCTGCGGATGCAAAACCAACATGGCTTGCCGCATGGATCCATATCCTTGCCGCACCTGCTGGGACAACAAGAAAAAGATTCTCCAGATGGAGCAGGCCGGGCTGTCCGATCAGGCCATCCTGGATTCATTTGCCAAGGAAATGGGAACGAATGTCGTGGTTGTCCCGCCTGGCACACTGGGATCGCTCTCTTTCTATACCGCTGCGGTGCTCGGCCTCGTCCTCGTCCTGTTTGTGATCCGGAAATACAGCCGCAAGGAACCTGTGATTGCGGGCGCTCCCGGCGCTCCTGAAGCTTCCGACGACCCGCTCCTGACTCGCTATCACGACCAGATCGAAAAGGAAGTGGAAAAGCTCGATTGATGGTCCTTTCCGCAGCCGTTGTCCTCGCCATGGGGACAATTTTGTTCACGCTATTGGTGCGTAGCCAGGATGTTCCCGAAGCCCCGCCTGTCTCGCCCACGGCGCATCTGGAGGAACGCAAAGCGCAGATCTACGAAAACCTGCGCGATCTCCAGTTTGAATTTCGCCTAGGCAAGCTCTCGGACGCCGATTATCAAAAGACCAAATTGGATTTACAGCGCGAGCTAGCCAAGGTGTTGGCTGAGATCGACGCCGTGGCGCCGCCCGTTCCGGTTAAGCCTGCGCGGGCCGCGGTGGCCAAAGCCAAGCCGGATGGTAAGACTTGTCCGCATTGCAACGCGAAATTCGACGTTCCTATGAAGTTCTGCGGCGAATGCGGAAAGGCGATGGCGTAATGCGGGTCGCGTTCACTTGGCTGCTCGCGATTGCTCCGGCCTTTGCGGCCGTCGACGGGGTGATTGTCAACGGAACTACGGGCCAGCCGGAGCCGAACACGACCGTCTTGCTGATCCAGCCCACGCAGGCTGGCATGCAGACGCTAGGCACAACCAAGTCCGACGCGCAAGGCAAATTCAGTTTCGATGACAACAGCGCGCAAGGCCCCCGGCTCATTCAAGCCGTCTTCCAAGGCGTTCAGTACAATCACATGGTGCCGCCGGGGATGCCGTCCACCGGCCTCCAGATTCCGGTTTTCGCCTCCACCAACAAGGCGGGCACTGCCAAGGTGGCGCAGCATTTCATCGTGCTGCAGCCCGGCGAGAAGGAAATGACGGTCAGCGAGGGCCTGCTTTACGTGGGCGCTCCCAGCCTCACTTACTATGACCCGGTTAACGGATCGGTTCGCTTTTACGTTCCACCGGAAGCCCAGGGACTGACCAGCGTGACCGTGAATCCTGCCGGCGGGATGCCGATCCAGCGGCCGGCGCTGAAGACCAAGGAACCGAATGTCTACAAGGTGGATTATCCGGTGCGCCCCGGCGAAACGCGCTTCGACATTAACTACACAATCCCCTCGGCGAGCCCCATGGTTTTCACCGACAAGGAAATCCATCCCGAGGCGGCGTCCAACCTAGTAGTGCCAAGCGGCGTCACCGCGAAGAGCGACGATCTCGATCTCGCGGGCACGGAGCCGAAGACGCAAGCCAGCATTTACCGCATCAAGAGCGCAAGCTTCAAAGTGGAAGTGCAAGGAACCGGCGCGCTGCAACAGGCGGAGGGCTCGGGCGACGACAATGGCCAGCCTCAGGTCCAGGAAGTGAAGCCGCGAATCTACGAAAGCCTGTATTGGATTTTGGGAATGGCGTTCGCTATCCTGGGCCTGGGATCGGTGCTCTTGGCTAGGAACGCGGCCAAATAGACGGCCTCAGATTTCGCTTACGCCGAAGTTTCCTGATGTTTCTGGAATCGCGCTGCGACAAAAGCGCCGGCCCCAGCGATCGCATCGCGTCCTTCGCTCAGCATGGAAGCAAAACCGTGCCAGACGTGCGGCATGCCCGGCCAGACTTCCAGTTGCACCGCGACGTTCGACTCAGCGGCGCGAGCAGCCAGACGCGTGGCATCGTCCAACAGAACCTCGACTGACCCCACCTGGATCAGCAGCGGCGGCAATCCGGCCAGATTGGCATACAGCGGCGACGCCAGCGGAGCACGGGGCGATGCCCCGTTGAGATAGGCGGATGCCATGCCGAGTATTACTTCGCGGTTCAGCGACGGATCGTCGGCCGCCTTGCTCGACATCGTTCCTCCGGTGCCCTCCATATCCACCCAGGGCGAAATAGCGACCGCGGCGGCGGGCATGGGCAAGCCGGCGTCGCGCGCTGCAACCAGCATTGCCACGGTCAAGCCTCCGCCGGCGGAATCCCCCGCGATTGCGATCGAACCGGGCGCGATCCCTTGGCTGAGCAGCGCACGGTAGCCGGACACCGCGTCATCCACGGCCGCAGGAAACGGGTTTTCGGGCGCCAGCCGGTAGTCGAGCGCCAATCCACGCGCCCCCGACGCGCGAGCCAGTTCGCTGAACAGGGAGCGATACGCGAGCGAACTTCCCAGCAGGTAGCCGCCACCGTGCAGGTAGAACAAGACCCGGGCTTGCGACGCGCCCGGCGTGTTGGACCAGCGCGCTGGAACACCTCCGAGCGCAGTGGCCTCGAAGGTAACATCCGCGGCGATAGGGAAAGCGGCGAACATTGCCTCGAAATTCTCGCGTGCTTTCGGTGGCGGAGCGGCGAGGTCGGGGCCTCCGCTCCGGAGCATGGTCAACAACGATTCCAGTTCCAGTGCGCTCATCAGCGAACTCCTTCTCCTTGGTGAGGGCGACCGGGGTTACAGCGGGTGATCCGGCATCGCGATCGAACGCCACATGTGCGCTGACGGGCTGTTGTCGTATCCCAGACCTTCCTTCGGCTGTTTGAAATTGCGGCCGATGATGTCGATGAACTGATCGACCTTCGGGTTCACATTGGGATCAAAGGCGTACAGGTCGTTCACGGTGACCATGCGCGGCTCCAAGTACCACTTGTGATTTCGTACCATCTTGTAGGTGGCTTCGATGTACGGCTCCGGCTTATAGTCCTCGCCGAACAGGTTGCGGTACAGATCCGGATACTCATATCCGTGTTCCTTGTCTTCGTAAAAACGCAGCGCCTGATGATACCGGATGGCGAATGACGTTTTCTCCGAAACGTAGGGTTCAAACATTTGCGCGCCCCACCAGCCATGGTCAACCTTGATCAATTCCTGGACCACGTCGTGGAGCAGGCAAGCCAGGATGATGTCCTCCGACATCCCGGTTGCCATCGCGCGGTTGGCGCTCTGCAATACGTGGTTGGAAGTCGCGTTGAACCGCAGATGGAAGTAATCGAGTAACGTCGGCTTCTCCGGCATGGGCGGAAGGCGTTTCACGTTGCCAGTGTTGGAGGCGAACAGGTTGCCAACACCCCTGCGCACCGGCCGCGTATCGACTTTCTCCGCGATTTCCGCAGCCGTGGGAAACTTCTTGGCTACCGCGGCGTTCAATTGGAACGCCATATGGTGTTCCAAGGCGTCGGCTTTCGCTTCCGAACTCATCAATGCGACGGCCCCTACGCCGCCCAGACTCGCAATAAATGCCCGCCGGTCGAATTCCATTTCGCCTCCTTTATTTCGCTGTCGGCTGCGGCCGCGGCGGAGTGTCGAACATCACCATCTCCTTGCCGTCCGGCAGCGTGCAGTGCAGAAACGTCCCGCCTTTGAGTCCATCCTTGAGCGGGAAAATACTGATGGTCACTTTGTCGCCCGGGTTCAAGGTGTGCTTGGTCCAGCCGCGCCGGCCCAGAAAGTTGGGGCTCATGCCTTCGATGCCCCAGGTGTCGACGCCCCCCTTGTCGTTGGGAATATCGATCCAGGTCCAGGTGTGGGGATTGGTCCACTGAAACTCCTTGATGGTCCCGGTCAGGTTGATGGTCTTGGTCGAGTCGAACATCTCAAACGAATGATGCGCTAGGGCCGGCTGAGCGGCGAACAAGACTGCCAGCGCCAAGGTGCCAATGGCGGCATTGATAATTTTGATTTTCATTCCATGTCTCGCTTTTATCGCTTGAGGTTGATTCCTGCTTTGCCCGTGGGATCGGCGGAGTTGCGATTATTCTGCTGGCAGATGTATTCGGCCAGGGTCCAATCGGGGTGCCGGGCGTAGGTTATCGTTCTTGTGTAGGGCTTCGCCAGCGCCTCGGAATCGTCGATGGTGGTGGTGATTTCCAGAGTCTTAGGATCCTTCAGGTGAAAGCGTTCGACGATGTGCATTTTGTCGCTGTGCCGCGTCCCCATATTCATTGCGAGCGGTGTGTCCGCAGTGAAGCCGACCGAATCCACCACCAGGGTGTCGCCGTCCCAGTGGCCGATGGAGTGGCCATTGTAGGTCAGATCGGGATCCTCGGGATGCCCGCGCCCGTCGGTGTAAATGTGCCGCACTTGCATGAACGCCTCGGCGATAACCGTCACCATGCCCTGCGTGAACAGGATCTCGATGGGGTAGGGCTGGCCCATGATCCCTGGCAGGCCGGGCGGGACACAATTCGCCATGGGCGACTCCTGCGGGGGTAAAGACTGGAATTCCTTGAGCATGGCCGCATACTTGGGCGTGAGCGATGGCATTTGTGGCGGGGCGAACCCGCCGCGGCCGAAAGTCATCTCCCATACGCCGCTCATATCGGGCAATTTTGCAATAGAGTCCCACGTTCCGCCCGGCAATTTACTCGCGTCGGCGGCGGATCCCGGCGTAACGGATGCGATTAGAGCCAGGCCCAACACGCCAAGCGCTTGCTTCGTGACCCAGCCGGTGCAAAAATGGTATTGGGAATCCACTTCAAAATTATATAAGAAATGGACCAGCAAGACACGCCTCCGGCCGTCAGCACAGAGCCCGAAATAAGCACGCCCGCGCCTGCTAAGCGATCAGTTCTCGGCTCGATAGCGCACTGGGCGCGCGATCTGATGATCTCGGTAGTCCTCGCCATTTTCGTCATCCTGTTCATCTACCAGCCGGTAAAAGTGGAGGGTACCAGCATGATGCCCACGCTTGACGACCAGGAGCGCATCTTCATCAACAAATTCGTCTACCGTTTTCACTTCGGCAACATCGATCGCGGCGACACGGTGGTGTTCTGGTTTCCGGGCGATCCGAGCAAGTCCTACATCAAGCGCGTGATTGGAATGCCGGGCGATCGCGTGGAGGTGGACGAAGGCAGGGTCATCGTGAACGGGCAGACGCTGATTGAAAGCTATGTCCCGCCCGAATTTCGCGATCAGAGTTCGATGACCGCGCGGTCGGTGCCCGAGGACGAGTATTTTGTGCTGGGCGATCACCGCAGTTCGTCCAACGACAGCCGGGCCTGGGGCATGGTGCCGCGCCGCTACATCTACGGCAAAGCGGTGTTCATTTATTGGCCGCTCGACAAGATGGGCCTGCTGCGCTAGCATTCCTCCACATCGTAAGCTCAGAGAAATAGGACCGGATTGTCCCGCCAAGAGCAGGTTCATATCGTCATTCCCGAGGGGACCAAGGTCCTAACGAGACCGCGCGGACGTGTCGGTATCGTCGCTCATGCCCCCAGCGCCCCTGAGCATAAGTACCGCGTCCGATTCGCTGACGGTCCTGAAGAGAGCTTCCGGCGTGCCGACTTGACCATCTTCAAGCATGTGCAGGCGGAAATTCCGGGCGGCCCAGACTCGACGGATCTATATCGGTTCGTGATCTATCGGTGTGTCGTCGGGTCCTCCGCCTATGGATTGAGCCACGCAGGATCGGACGTGGACCGACGCGGTTTCTATTTGCCGCCCTCCGACTTTGAATGGTCACTCCCCGGGGTTCCCGAACAGTTGGAAACGGAAAATGAAGAGGCCTTTTGGGAAATCGAGAAGTTCATTCGGCTCGCGCTCAAGGCCAATCCAAACGTGCTGGAGTGTTTCTACTCGCCACTTGTAGAGACATGCACGCCACTCGCCCAAGAACTTATTGACCTTCGGCATATCTTTCTATCGCAGTACGTTCACCGCACCTACAACGCGTACGTCCTATCGCAATTCAAGAAGCTGGAACAGGATCTTCGCAATCACGGCCAGATTCGCTGGAAACATGTGATGCACTTAATTCGCCTGTTGCTCTCAGGCGTCGTTGTGTTGAGGCAGGGCTTCGTCCCGCTCCGAGTAGACGAATACCGCGAGCGCCTCCTAGCGATTCGCAGGGGCGAGGTGCCGTGGGAAGACGTTGAGTTATGGCGACTCGCGCTCCACCGCGAGCTGGACCAAGCGCTCGAGTCCACCGAACTTCCCGAACATCCGGATTACGAGCGCGCCAACGAATTCTTGATACGGGCTCGCCGCATCGCTGCCTCCCCGGAGTACGCTAAGTGAGCGGCTTCGAATTGTTGCGGGCCGAGGCGGCTCGCCATCCACATCCCCTACTTTTCGCGACCATTAGCGGCGCACATTTGTATGGGTTTCCGTCACCAGATTCAGACTACGATTTGCGCGGCGCCCACATCCTGCCGGCAAAAGACGCTCTGGGACTGCTGCCGAAGCAGGAAACGGTCGAGTTTTCTGGATTGCGCGCCGGAGTCGAAATGGACTTGGTTACTCACGACATTCTCAAGTTCTTCACTCTGTTGCTGAAGCGGAACGGTTACGTCCTGGAACAGCTCTACTCCCCACTCGTTGTACATACAACCCCGGAGCATCGGGAACTTAAGGAAATCGCGGCGGGTTGTATTACTCGCCACCACAGTCATCACTATCTTGGTTTCGCCGCGACGCAGTGGGATCTGTTCCAGAAGGACAATCCCCCACGTGTCAAGCCGCTGCTATACGTCTATCGCGTGATCCTGACAGGCATCCACCTGATGCGGACCGGAAAGATAGAGGCGAATCTGGTCACGTTGAACGAGGAGTTTCGCCTGCCCTACATCCCGGAATTGGTCGAGAGAAAGATCCATGGAACCGAGAAGGGCTCCCTGGACACCGATGAACGGGATTTCCATGGTGCAGAGTACGCGCGGCTGATCGCGATGCTTGAAGGTGCTGCGGCGAAATCAGACCTGCGCACCGAACCAAGTTCGCGCTCCGCGTTGAACGAGCTGCTCGTGCGACTGCGGCTGATGCCAGCGACGTAACTCAAACGTCTTACCTCATCAAGTGGTGCCAGTGGCACGTGTGGTCAGGAAACCGCAAGCGACGCTCGGCTGGGTTATTCTGAGTTCATTCCACTATGAAGAAGGAATCCTTCGATCCCGGCTTAACAACTCAATTCAGCGGCGAGTTGCGGCGGACCATTAACGCAGACGGCTCATTCAATGTGCGCCGCAAGGGTCTCAGTTGGCGCGACGCGAATCCGTACCTCATGCTGATCGATACCACCTGGCCGCGATTCCTTGCGTTCGTGCTGGTTGCCTTCTTGGCCATCAACATGATCTTCGCCGGTCTCTATCTGATGATTGGCATCGAAAACCTCAAGGGACTCGAGTCCGACATGAGTGCGTTTGCGAACGCGTTCTTTTTCAGTGTGCACACCTTGACTACCGTCGGATACGGCAACGTTTATCCCCAAGGCACCTGGGCCAATCTGATCTCGTCGGTGGAAGCCGCAACCGGATTGATGGTGTTCGCCATCGCCACCGGGCTTCTCTACGGACGTTTTTCCAGGCCCTCCGCTCGCATTGTTTACAGCAAGAACGCGATCATTGCTCCGTACCAGGACGGAACCAGTTTGCAGTTCCGCGTGACCAATGCGCGCACCAACGTGCTGATGAATATGGAAGCCCGCATCCTGCTGATGACCGTAGATAGCAGCGACGGACTGCTCAAGCGCAGTTTCGTCGACCTGCCACTCGAGCGGCGCGGCGTCTATTTTTTCGCGCTGACCTGGACCATCGTGCACCCCATCGATTCCGATAGCCCGTTTTTCGGGAAGACGCGCGAAGACCTGGCCAAGCAGTCGGCTGAGATTTTGATTCTGATCCAGGGATTCGACGACACGTTTAGCCAGGTGGTTCACTCGCGCTACTCCTACCGGCACGACGAGTTTATTTGGGGCGCCAAATTCATTCCCGCCTTCAAAGTGGATCCCAAGGGCGACCTCATCGTGGAAGTGGACCGCATCGACGAAATGAAACTGGTGGGTTGACCGCTGTGGAGACGGTTTTCGCCAAGGATCGCGCGGAATGGCGGCGTTGGCTTACGAAAAACTTCGCCCGTTGCGATGAGATCTGGCTGGTGTTCTACAAGAAGGCCGCGGGCAAGCCGTCGGTCTCCTACGATCACGCGGTGGAAGAGGCGCTGTGTTTTGGCTGGATCGACGGCATGAAAAAGAGGCTCGACGAGGAGTGCTATGCGTTCCGGTTTACACCCAGGAAACCCGCGAGCCAATGGTCGAAGTCAAATCTGCAACGCGTGGAGCGGTTGATCGCCGGCGGAAAGATGATGCCGGCGGGACTGAAGGCGTACAACTCAGGCGAGCGGCGCGAGGTTCCCGTTATGCCGACCGAGATCCCGAAAGATCTCGAAGCGAGGTTTCGCAAGCGGAGCGCGGCTTGGACGAACTACGAGAAGTTTCCGCCGGGTTATCGCCGCATGACGGCCGGATGGGTGGCGAGCGCGAAGAGGGAAGAGACCAGGATGAAGCGGCTGGAAAAACTGATCGAATATTCGGGGCGCAATCAACGCATTGAGTTTATGTAGCCGGAAGTAAAGGCGCTACTTGTTCCCAGACCTTGGCGGCGATCCCTTCGGGCGTGCCACTGCCATCGATCAAACGAAAACGCTGCGGGTCGCGGCGGGCCAGTTCGTGATAGGCCTCACGCGCACGGCGATGGAACTCGATGGCTTGTTCTTCGAGGCGCGTTTCGCGGCCTCCGCGCGCCAGCGCGCGCGTCAATCCTGTTTCGGAATCGATGTCGACGCAAATCGTCAAATCCGGAACCAGGCCATGGCATGCGATCCTGTCGAGGTCGAGCACCTTCTCCCAACCGAGACCCCGGCCGGAGCCTTGATAGGCGATCGAAGAATCCGTGAAGCGATCCGAGACGACAATCTTGCCCTCACGGAGCGCCGGCAAAATCCACTGCTCGACATTCTGCGCGCGCGCGGCGAACATCAAGAGTAACTCGGAGGTCGCGGTTAATTCTTTGTTAGAGGGATCCAGCAGAATGCGCCGGATCTGTTGGCCGATCGGCGTGCCGCCTGGCTCCACGGACTCAAGCACCGGCCGCCCTTCGCCGCGCAAGCGCTCCGCGAGCATCCGAGACTGCGTGCTCTTGCCGCTGCCATCCGGTCCTTCAAAGGTGATGAAGAGGCCGCGCTTAGTCGTAGACATAGTGCAGGACCTTCTTCAGATCCTCCCATGCTTCTTTCTTCGCGTTTTGATTGTAGGGCCGGAGCAGATAGGACGGATGATAGGTGACCATCACTTGGATGCCGCGCCATTGATCCCATTTCCCGCGCAGTCGCGTAACGCCGTCCTTGCCGAGCAACGCTTTGGCAGCGGTGCCGCCTAACACGCAAATCGCTTTGGGACGAATCGCCAGTAGTTGGCGATACAGAAATTGCCCGCAGATTTCCATCTCGTCGGGCTGCGGCGTGCGATTCTCAGGCGGCCGGCACTTCACCACATTGCAAATGTAGACATCGGTGCGTTTGATGGGGATTCCCTCCTTTGCTGCCGTGCCCTCGATCATTTGCGTGAGCAACTGTCCCGCGCGGCCGACGAAAGGCAGGCCCTGCTGATCTTCATCAGCGCCCGGACCCTCGCCCACAAACACAAGGCGGGCTTGTTCGTCGCCGGATCCGAAGACGATCTTGTTCCGAGCCTCATGCAGCCGGCAGCGCTTGCAATCACCGATGTCGGCGAGGATCTTCAACAGGGAATCCTGCGCTGGTTCGATGGTCGGTAAAGTCACGACTGGGATTGGGGATTGGGGATTTGGGATTGGCACGAAGGCGCTTGTTGGTAATTGGTTGTTCGTTGCTGGCCTACGGTAGATGGTCTTGATTCCGAGATCCTGATAGAACTCCAGGCGCTGGCGAAGCTCGTCCTTCGTCATAGATTGAGTTAGCGGGCCGCGTGGACAGCCAGACGAAGCTTGAGCACCTGGTCGAAGATGCGATCGGCAATTTCGCGTTTGGGGGCGCGCGAAAGCGGAATGGTTTCGCCAGTGCTCAGCACCAGCACCACTTCATTCTCGTCGGATTCAAAGCCGGTGGCTTCCTGATTTACCAGATTGGCCACCACAATGTCGCAATTTTTCGATGCCAGCTTCTGGCGGGCGCTTTCGACCAGGTTCTCGGTTTCAGCGGCGAATCCGATCAGCAGGCGGTCACCTTTTTTCTGCCCTAACTCCGCCAGGATATCGGGTGTTGGATCCAGATCCAGCGACATTCGCATGGCGGTCTTCTTCATCTTGTTCCGAGGCACTTGCGATAGATGATAATCCGCTACCGCGGCCGCCTTTACGATGATGCCGGCCTCAGGCAGATGTTGCATCACGGCGTCGTGCATTTCGCGTGCAGTCCGGACATGCAGCACGCGGACGCTATTCGGCTCCGGTAATTGCACGGGTCCCGAGACCAGGATGACGTGCGCGCCACGTTGCGCGGCGGCTTCGGCCAGCGCATAGCCCATCTTGCCGCTGGAGCGATTCGAAATATAGCGGACCGGGTCGAGCGGTTCCTGCGTGGGACCAGCGGTGATGAGAACTGTCTCACCTTCCAGGTCGCGCGCGTGAAAGGTGAGGCCGGCGACCACTTCGACAACGACGTCGGCGATTCTTTCGGGTTCCGCCAATCTGCCCGGGCCGGTGGTTCCGCAAGCCAGTAAGCCCTCTTCCGGCTCCACAATGATATGCCCGCGCTTGCGGAGCGCCGCCAGATTTTCCTGCGTCGCCGGATGCATCCACATATTGTTGTTCATGGCCGGGGCAAGAACCACGCGTCCAGTGAAGGCGAGATACATGGTGCTGAGGAAATCGTCGGCCAATCCGTGCGCCAGACGCGCCAGCAGATCGGCGGTGGCGGGCGCGATTACCAGAATCTCGTTGTCTTGCGCCACCGCGATGTGCTCGATCGCACTCGACAACGTTTCTTCGGGACTCTCGGACGAAAACAGCCCGGTAATTACCTTGCGCCCGGTGAGGCTGGCGAATGTCAGCGGGGTGATGAACTCGCGGGCCGCACGGGTCATCACCACTTGGACGCGCATGCCACGCTCCATCAAGGATCGAGCCAATTCGGCGGATTTGTAGGCAGCGATTCCGCCGCCAACGCCGAGCACGACATTCATGTTTTACTCTTGCGGCAACAGTTCTTCTGGAACCACCCGGAGCGCGTCGGTATATTTCACCAGCCCGCGGCGGACTTCCTCCATCGAGGTCACGGTCGGCTTTTTGGATGTGGTTGGGAGAAACGGACGTGCGCCGTTCTGCAATTGCCGCGCGCGCTTGGCGGCCACGATGATGAAGCGATAGGTGCTCTGCTCCCCGTCGTCGGGAATTGCGTACATCGCGTTGTTTCTCATTCTTTCAGCCATACGGTTACCTCGTTTGCTTTCTTCTTTTCGACTCTACTTGTTGACGAAACTCTGGAGGATCGGCCTAACTTCCTCTTCCATCCTGGCCTTGCGCAGCCGCTCGGCTTTTACGATGGTGGCCAAGCGAGCCGAAGCCTCTTCAATATCCCGGTTGATCAGAACAAAATCGTACTGCGTATAGTTCTGAACTTCTTCCGCCGCTCCCCGCAACCGGCGCTGAATCACTTCTTCGCTATCTTGCGACCGCGACCGAAGCCGCTGCTCCAGAACGTCCCGCGACGGCGGAAGCACAAAAATACTAATCGCCTGCGGGATCGCTACCTTCAATTGTCTCGCACCCTGGACATCGATGTCGAGTACCAGGTCCTTGCCCTGGTGCGTGGCCGATTCGAAGGTTTCGCGGTTGGTGCCGTAGTAATTCCCGAAAACCTCGGCGTATTCCAGGAACTCGCCGCGCGACAGGCGCTCCTCGAAGTCCTTGCGGCTGATGAAGATATAGTCGACTCCGTTGGTCTCTGTGGGACGCGGCTGGCGCGTCGTATAGGAGATGGAGAAGACCAGGTTGGGGACGGTTTTCAGCAGCTGGTGGACCAGCGTCGATTTCCCGGAGCCGGATGGCGCCGAAATGATGAAGACCGTGGTCATAGTCGGTTCGTCATTCCAGGTTCGTCATTCCAAGTTCAGAGCTTGCTCACGGATTTTTTCGATGGAAGCCTTGGAAGCCAGCGCCAGCTCGGTGATGCGGAGGCCCAGGTCGCCGATCCCGCCGGTTTTAGAGAGGATGGTATTAGTTTCGCGGTTCAATTCCTGCAGCAGGAAGTCGAGTCGCTTGCCGACTTCGCCGCCCGAATTCAGGATCTCATCCAGCTGGCGGGAATGAATCTGAAGGCGGGAGATTTCCTCTCCGATGTCGCTGCGGTCGGCCAGTAGCGCGGCCTCCTGCGCCAGGCGCTGCGGATCGACGCCCGAATTGCCGAGCAGTTCTTGCAGTTTTTCGACCAATCGCCTGTGGAATGCGGGCACGGCTTGGTCCCGAATCCGCGCCATCTCTGCAGCGCTTTCGCGGATGGCGGTATTCTGTTCACGAATGAAACCAGCCAGTTCAGCGCCTTCCCGTGTACGAAACTGGTTGAGTTCTACGGCCGCCTCCTCTACTGCCGCCAGGATCACACTCTCAGATATTGCGTCAGGCGCGCCTTCGGATCCTACGCCAAACATGCCGGGCAACAGCAGAATCCGGTTCAAGTCCGGCTGCGCGCCGCTGATACCTTCCTCGGAGGCCGCTTTGCGGAAGGCAGCCAGATAGGAACGCAGAAGCGGCAGGTTGAGGCCGCCCGACCCGTTGGCAGCGCGCAGAGCCGAACACCGAACGTCGATGTGGCCGCGCAGCACGGACCGCTTGATGACGGCGCGGATAGAGTTCTCCAGCGCGTCTAGCTCGGGGCCCAGGTGGAAGTGCAGATCCAAACCGCGGTGGTTGACGCTCTTCAGGCTGACGACGATGTCGCCATGCTCGGTGCTGGTCTGGACGCGGGCAAAACCAGTCATGCTACGAATGGGAGCGCTCATGATTTAATGTTCATGGGTTCAGCAGCGGATCGGCGGGCAAGAACTGCAGATCATGCAGACGCTGATAGATGCCGCCGTGGTTGATCAATTCCTCGTGCGAGCCTACTTCGGAAATCCGCCCTCGATCCAGCACCACAATCTTGTCGGCGCGCCGGATGGTGGAGAGCCGATGGGCAATGACGATCACGGTGCGGTTGCTCATCAGCGTCTGCAACGCTTTTTGCACCAGAATCTCGGATTCAGTGTCCAGATGAGAAGTAGCTTCGTCCAGGATCAGAATGGGCGCGTTCTTCAGCAGCGCCCGGGCGATAGCGAGACGTTGCCGCTGGCCGCCGCTCAGCTTGACGCCGCGCTCGCCGATCACGGTATTGTAGCCCTCCGTCATCCGCTCGATGAACTCCTCGGCCAGCGCGTTGCGCGCGGCTTCGCGAATCTCGTCGTCCTTGGCCTTGGGACGCCCGTAGCGGATGTTGTTGGCGACGGTGTCGTTGAAGAGAAAAGTCTCCTGCGCGACGATGCCGATCAGATTCCGCAAAGACGCAATCTGGAGATCGCGCACGTCGACGCCGTCGATGCGAATCGCGCCGCTGGTAACGTCGTAGAAGCGAGGAACAAGATTGGCCAGCGTGGTTTTTCCGCCGCCGCTCGGACCCACCAGCGCCACCACTTCGCCCGCGCGGACTTCCAGCTGAACGCCACTGAGAGCGAATCCGTTGGGTGCGTTGGGATAGTGGAAGCCGATATCATCCAGCCCGATGGCGTCTTGGAACCTGGCTAGCTTGACAGCGTGCGGCTTCTCCACAACTTGCTGATCGCGATCCAAGTATTCAAAGACTTTTTGCGATGCGCCCAAAGCCTGTTGGAAGATGTTGTGAATGCCGGTGAGCCGCTTCACGGGCTCGTACAGCATCAGCAAGGCAATCACGAAGCTGGTGAACTCGCCCGCCGTCAATGTGCCGCTTTTGATCTGGATGCGCGCGTAGGTGATCAGCCCAACGATGGTCAGTGCCCCAAAGCATTCGATGAGTGGCGAAGACAGCGCCTGCTGCGCGACATAGCGCAGGTTGCTCGATTTGAAGCGCGCCAGGGCCATGCTGAAGCGGTTGGATTCAACGTCCTCGGCGCCGAACGATTTCACCACTTGATGCCCGCTGATGGTCTCCTGCAAGATCTGGTTGAGCTCCGCCGCGTCGTCTTGGGCCCTCCGAGTGGTGCGGCGGATCCGCCGCCCAATGCGCAGAGTCGGCACCAGAACGAATGGCAGCACGGTGAGGCTAACCAACGCCAGCCTCCAGTCCTTTTGGATCACCACGCACAGCAGGAAGACCACCGTGAACGTCTGTCGCATCCAATCGGCCAGCATGTGCGAGGTGGCCACCTGGATTTTTTCGATGTCGTTCATGATGGACGACATCACGCGGCCAGTGGAATTGGATTCAAAGAAGTGGGCGTCCTGCCGCAGCACCTTGTCGAAAACAGTCTGCCGCAAGTCGGTGACGGCCGAGAATCCCACGTAGTTGATGAAGTAGTTCCCGAAGTAATCGCACAAACCCTTGATGAAGAAGGTGGCCACGATGGCGACAAAAACCATGGTCCACACGTTGTGAATGGATGCGGGCAACAAGTCCTGCAAGTAGACCGTGTGCCGGAAAAGCGGGATGGTGAACAGCGCGACAGGGGAATCCGGCGAATGGGGATTCAGAACGCGGTCGAAGACCGGACCAACCAGAATCGCCGTAAAGCCTTGCGCCGCTCCCACCAACGCCATCAAGATCACGGACAACAACAACGGAGCTACATAGGGCCGGACGTAGCGGAGGAGACGGCGGAGTTCGGTCATTTGGGTTGTGGGAGTTGGGAGGCGGGTTGTGGGCAAAGACTGTCGACGGCCTCCAACACTCTAGGCACTTCAATCGACCCAATTCCTTCCGGACTGGTCAGGACTGCGTTTTCGGTACGCCAGGGACGCCAGTTGTCCAGGTCCGATGCGCCGAACAGCACAACCACGGGCCGGCCGAACGCCGCAGCGATGTGGGCCGGACCGCTGTCATTTCCAACGAATAGCGCGGCGCCCGCGAGCAGCGATTTTACTTCTTCGAGTGTGCCTTGAACGCACGGATAGGCAGAAAACGCCGAGAGATCCTCGTGCGGGCCTGCAATGAAAACCGTCTGGAGCCCGAGATGAGTTTCCAAGTGGTTGGCCAACGCGAAGAAATTCGCGTGCGGCCAGGTCTTTTCCCTCGAAGATGCCAGCGGGTGCAGCACGGCGTAGGGACCGCTGCGGCCATGCGGCGCGGCAAACAATCGCGCGCGTGGGATCTCCGTATGCGGCACTCCCAGATAGAACATCGCGGAAGCAAGATGTTCGGCAGTATGAACCTTGCGATCAACATCCAAAATTACCTGCGCGCGAGGAATGCGGATGTTATACATCGGCTGGAAGCGAAAATGACCAAATCCGGCTCGCAGGGCCGCCGCCGCTGCCAGCATCAAGCGAACACTGGTGGCGCCACCGTGCAAATTGAGCGCCAGGTGCGGCCGCAACAGGGCCAGGCTGGCTGCATTGGGCGCGAGGATTTTATCGACGTCAGGATTGCGGGTGAACAACGCGGCAAATCGGTCTTCCACCACAATGCTGAGCTTCAAGTCGGGACGAAATTGCTTCAACAGTGCGAGCGCGGGCGTGGTTAGCACGCAATCGCCCATCGACCGCAGGCGAATCACAGCTACCCGTGCGCCATCGGGCAAACGGTCAAGCAGGTGGGTCATCTTTTCATTACATCGCGCACAACGCAGCGGGCCGTGGTTGTATTCCGCTCCTGGCGAGCACGTCCCGCGCCGTGCGCTACCAACAAAGCTTATTCTTCGACCTTGGCCTCGTCGATTAGCATGACGGGAATG
>Ga0210394_10004537_pt1 | contig 16157 bp, 24 predicted proteins | sample IncBWC12MmetaG_FD_160121 | JGI IMG/M metagenome (GOLD analysis project Ga0210394, IMG submission 160121) | Forest soil microbial communities from Barre Woods Harvard Forest LTER site, Petersham, Massachusetts, United States - Inc-BW-C-12-M | ecosystem: Environmental > Terrestrial > Soil >... | reverse complement strand
CCGACGTCGAGGCCAAGCGCCCGCTCGATCGCGACGGGGTTTGCACGTGGATCGAGCGCAACCGTTTCCGCTTTCCAGCCGAAACGCTCATTAACCCTATCCCGAACATGGCCGCCGAGCGTTGGGTATTGGACACCGAGAAGGATTTGGAGTTTTGCCGGTCTATTGTTAACGCTTGGGGCTGGAAAGACGGCCCGCCGTCGATGCTGGATATCCTCGCGATCCTCGATGCCAACCCGGACATCCGCGCGATCAACAGGGATCACGTCTGCAATGAACGCTACATCGACGCGCTAGCCGAGGAGCCGATCTATGCACGCTCGTACACCAACTCGCAGGCGCAATTTGCCAGCGCCACAAAGATCATTCCGCTTGCCGCGCAAACGTTCTCGAAAAGCTATCTCCAGTACCCGCAGCCGTCGCCGCTTTTCCTTAGCCACGGACAGGGCGGAGAAGTCTTCGACATCGACGGAAATGCTTACGTCGATCTTGTGTCCGCACTGCTCCCAAATGTTCTTGGTTATCGGGACCACGATATTGATACGGCAATCCGGCGGCAGCTTTCGTCGGGCATCAGCTTTTCTCTCGCAACATCGCTTGAAGAAGAGCTTGCTCAAGAGCTTGTTCGGCTCATCCCTTGCGCAGAAGCGGTACGCTTCGGAAAGACGGGCACGGACGTTACTACGGCGGCTATCCGGCTCGCACGCGCGTATACAGGACGTGATCGTGTACTGATCTGCGGCGGGTATCATGGCTGGGCCGATTGGTCGGTCGAGCGCAATCTCGGCGTGCCGATGGGGGTCCGCACCCTGACCGAGCGCAGGCAATTCGGCACGTATCTCGCGTCCGACTACGATTTCGATCAGTTTGCCGCTATCATCGTCGAACCGGAAGGCAACCCGGAATATCTCGCCTATCTTCGCGAGAAATGCTCGCAGCGCGGCACCGTCCTGATCTTCGACGAGGTAATCACCGGCTTCCGCTTCGATCTCGGCGGCGCGCAGAAGCTCTACGGTGTGACGCCCGATCTCGCGACCTTCGGCAAGGCCATGGCCAATGGGATGCCGCTTTCGGCCGTCACCGGCCGGCGCGACATCATGGCCAAGTTCGAGCCGCCGGATAACATCTTCTATTCGGGCACGTTCTTCGGCGAGACGCTTTCGCTTGCCGCCGGCCTGGCGACGATCCGCAAGCTTGAACGCGAGGACATCCTACCGCAACTGTGGCGTACTGGTACCAAGCTCACTCTCGGCGCCAATGCGCTGATCGACAAGCATGGCCTCAAAGACCTTATTCGTCTTTCGGGTAAGCCGGCATTCGTTCGGGTCTTCTTCCACGACGACAAGATCGCCGCGCTCTTCCGTAAGGAAATGGTCGCGAGCGGAACGCTGATCACGGCAAGCCATAACATCTGCGCCGCGCATGGTCCGAGCGAGATCAAGCGGGTTCTCAAGAGCTATGACCACGCGCTCGGTGTCATTAGCGAGGCGATCCTGCACGACGATATCGACGAGCGGCTTGGCGGTGCCAGCGTCGCGCCGATGGTGCGCGCATCGTGAAGTCTGTCCTGATCACGGGCGGTTCCGGAGCATTCGGCACCGCATGCGTCAAGCGGCTGCTCACGATGCATCGCCTAGTGCCGGAGCGAATCGCGATCTATTCGAGAAGCGAGCACCGGCAAGCTGAAATGATGCGTGAGCTTCATGATCCCTGGGAACGCCTGCGGTTCTTCATCGGTGACGTGCGCGACCGTGACCGACTGCGCCGCGCGATGGAAGATATCCAAGTCGTGATCCACGCCGCGGCCCTCAAACGGATCGAGGTGGGAGCCTATAACCCGCTGGAGGTGAAAAAGACCAACATCGACGGCGCCAGCAACGTGATCGAGGCCGCACACGATGCCGGCGTCAGCAAGGTGGTCGCGCTTTCTTCGGACAAGGCCTTCGAGCCGATCAGTCCTTACGGGACAAGCAAGGCATTCGCAGAATCGCTATTCACCGCGGCGAACAATGCCCGCGGCCGGATGGGTCCGCGTTTCGCAGTAGTGCGATATGGTAATGTTTGGAACAGCACGGGTTCCGTAGTCCCGACCTGGCGCGCGATCTTGCAGAACTCCGACACCGTCCCGGTCACTGATCCCGAGTGCACTCGGTTCTACATGACTATGGACGAGGCCGTTGGTCTTGTGCTGGAAACTATCGAGACCATGCACGGCGGCGAGATCGCGATACCCACCCTGCCCGCCTATCGCCTCGGTGATCTCGCCGAAGCGATGGACGCCAAGATGGATATCCGCGGATTGCCTTCTTACGAAAAGCTGCACGAGAGCATGGGTCCGGGCAATTCCAGCGACAAAGCCCGCCGAATGTCAGTCGCCGAACTTAAGGAAATTCTGCGGTGCCAGTGATGTACATGCACATCAAATACGAGGACTACAAATTCCTCGAAGAGCAAATGAAGGCGTTCAAGGAAACCACCCACAAAACCACTGGCGGCTTCTACCACAAGAGCATTCGGCTCAATATCGATGACGATCTGACGATCGAATTTCACGGGCCTCTGGTCGGCGGCTATGGCCACGGAGAAAGCTGATGCGGATCATGATGAGCGCGGCGGCCAGCCCGGTGGCACCCGGGATCATCCGGCATCTGCAGACGCTTGGCCACACCGTGATCGGGCACGATTCCAGCCCCTACATCGAGAAGACGATCGCGGACCGGCATATTAGGTCGCCACGGGCGATCGGCGGCAGTTATATGCGGTTTCTGATGAACTTCGAGAACAGCTATGATCTCTACCTGCCGTTTCTCGACGAAGAACTCCGGCTGTTCGGCATAGCCGGACCGCTGGCAAACTGCATCTGCTCGCCGGACGTCTTGACGTTCACGAGCAAAACAAGACAGCAAACCGCCCTGGCTCTGGCGAATTTGCCGATCGCTCCGGCAGTTCAGGTCATCATCAAGCCTGACGAGGGGCGTGGCGGCAGCGGTATCCTGCGGACAACTGCGGCCGGCGGCTTCGTGGTGCAGCGGCTGCTCAAGGGCCAGGAGTTTACGATCGATGTCCTGACCGACATGGATGGGAAGTTTCTGTTCGCGGTCCCGCGCGAGCGTTTAGCCGCCAACGGCGTCTCTACCATCGGCCGGATCAAGATGGACGACGATCTAATCGAGCTAGCACAAGAAGTCGTGTCCAAGTTCAAGTTCGCCGGACCGATCAATATCCAAGTCATCACCGATGATGACGGCACGGACTACATCATCGAGGTCAACGCGCGCCTCTCCGGTTCCTGCATGTTCACGGTCATGGCCGGCTTCGATATCCTCGACGCGACCGTCAGGCTCCACGAAGGCAAGCCGTTTATCCCGCCGGCCAAGGTCGAGGAGATCACCGTGCGCCGGAGCTACATCGAAGAGCGTATATGAAAGTCTTGGTCATCGCTGCGCACCCGGATGACGAAGTCCTGAGTTGCGGCGGCACGATCGCGCGCCACGTCACGGAAGGTGACGAGGTGCACGTGATGTTCATCGCCGATGGCGAGACCGCCCGCACCATCGCGGTGCAGCCGAACCGGAATCTCGCGGCCTACAATGCCAGCAAGATTTTGGGAACGCAGCCGCCGATCTTCCTCGATTGGACAGACCAAAGGCTCGATACCCTACCGCTGCTCGAAATCACGCGCGCGATCGAAGCGCAGGTCGAGAAGATTCAGCCGGCCGTGGCCTACACCCACCATGCCGGCGATCTTAATCTTGACCATCGACTCGTGCACCAGGCGGCGATGACCGCATTGCGACCATTGCCGAGCGCGCCGACCCGGCAGATTTATACCTTCGAGGTTATATCGTCGACCGAGTGGGGGACGCCGTTCATGCCGAACCATTTCGTCTGTATAAGCGCTTACATGAACATGAAACTTGATGCTCTCAGATGCTACGGCGACGAGATGCGCGACCCGCCGCATCCGAGATCATTGATGGGCATCTCCAACCTGGCTAAATCCCGGGGCAACTCGGTCGGCATTCACTTCGCCGAGGCCTTCATGACCATGCGGACCGTCCGATGACTTGTTCTGATACTACGGCTATTGCTGAAATCGTCGGGATGCTGATCAACGGCGCGTTGGGGCTCATCCTCGTCGGGTTCCTTGGCATCTTGGTATATGGCTTTTACAGAATAACGCGGCAGATGCTGTCATGATCGAGCTGCGCTTTGCCAACCCTGGCGATGCCGACCGCCTGTTCGACTGGCGCAACGATCCGATCACCCTCGCCTGCTTTCGGTCCACCGCACCCGTGCCGCGCGAGGATCACGATCGGTGGATGAAGTTCAACGTCGAGAGCGGCTATGGCGAGCATATCGTTCTGATCGCGGAGAACGGCGGCGAGCCGGTCGGCGTGATCCGCTTCGATGCCGATAGGAAAGACATCATGAGCTATGACGTCTCGATCACGGTGGCGCCGGAGCATCGCGAGATGGGATTTGCTTCGAAGATACTTGCGCACGCCTGCGGTCTTGTTCAAGATTTCTCCCTCAACGCCGAAGTCAGGCACGAGAACGCGGCCTCGAAGAAAGTTTTCGAGAGCTGCGGCTTCGCCACCATCGGCAGCGATGATCGGTTCGTAACCTACCGGAAGAATGCCTCGTGATCCCGATGAAACCGTTCAATACGATACAGCATGAGGAGCTAGTATCGGCCATCGCCGCGATCGATAGCGGCCCGCTCTCCGGCTATCTCGCCGGCAGGAGCCGCGGCGGCCGATGGGTTCGCGCGCTCGAAGATCGGTGGTGCGAAACTTTTCACGTGAAACATGCCGTCGCCTGCAACAGCGCGACAAGCGGATTACTGGCAGCGTCGTTTGCTGTCGGCTTGGGGCGCGGGGATACGTTCACTTGTCCAGCGATGACCATGAGCGCGACTGCAGCCGCTCCGATGTTTACGGGGGCCACGCCAGACTTTTGCGATGTCAACGCAGATGATTTCGGACTAACCGGCGTGAGAGCACCTTGTCCGAAAGCGATCTTTGCCACGAACTTGTTTGGTCATCCGTCGAGACTTCAAAGTTTGATGGATATAGCCGAAGATTGCGGCGCATTCCTCATCGAGGACAATGCACAATCGCCGTTCGCCATGGATGGAGGCGTATACACCGGCACGATCGGCCACATCGGGGTGTGGAGCTTGAACGTGCACAAGCCGCTCCAATGCGGCGAAGGCGGCATCATCACCACGGAGAGCGACGACCTGGCCGAGAAACTGCGCAACTTCATCAATCACGGGGAGAATGTTGCGGAGAATATCGGCCTTAATCTCCGCATGCCGGAAATCTGCGCCTCGATCGCCCTGACCCAGCTAAACCGGGCGCCTAGCATTATCGGCGGCAGAATCGAACAGGCCGAGGCTATCATCCAAGCGATTGGAGACATCCCCGGCCTGCGCCCACCTGTGACCCGCAAGGGCTGTCGGCATGTCTATTATACCATACCGTTTCTGATCGACGTTCACCAATCGACGATGGCAGACCCTCGCGTCGCCTTCTGCTCAGACCTGCGCGCACTTGGTGTCCCGATTGTCGAGGGCTACATCGACCCGCTATACCGCCTGCCGGCATTCGCGCCCTACGCACGCTCCTGTCCGGTTGCGGAAGACCTGCAGGACCACCGGTTATTCTACTTCGAGAACTGCGCCTGGGACCCGACGAAAGAGCAGATCAAGAAGATCGGCGATGCGTTCAAGAAAGCTGCAGAGCAGTGCCTCCAGTAAAGCCAAAGCCGGTCAAGCGCGACTATCCCAAGCGGGTTAACAATTACCGCATCCCCGAGGATGGGCCGTTAACGCCGCGGTTGCGCGAGAAGAGATCGGACCTAAGCCTGATCGGCTTCCACCACCATTACGAAGAGAAAGATGACGATGCCTAAACTCCACATCATCTATGACCCGCAGGACAAGGTTGTCACGATCCCCGACGCCGCGAATATGTTCGGTTTTAAGACGGCGCAGCTCTCCGTTCCGGAGGACATCAAGTCAGTCGATATCTACAACTTGGCTCGCAAACTAGCAGAACTGCTAGTTGAGCAGCTTTGACACCACGACACCCCCCCACTTCACATCATATCACGCCCCGACACATCACGCCACGTCACCGGAAATCTAAAATGAATATCGCTGGCAGGGAGATCGGCCCAAACAATCCGCCCTTCGTCATCGCGGAAGTTAGTTGCAACCACGGTGGCAGCCCTAAGCGTGCGCACAAGCTTTTGGAGGCAGCCAAGGCTTGCGGCGCCGATGCGGTCAAATTCCAGGCGGTTGAGCCCCACAAGATCACGATCGATAGTGATCGTCCGGAATTTACGATCGCAGATGGTCCTTGGAAGGGGCAAAATCTCTTCAAGCTGTATTCGAAAACGAAAACACCATTCGCGTGGTTCCCGGAACTGAAGCAGCACGCCGAGCACATTGGCGTCACCTGGTTCGCCTCAGTTTTCGACCGGACCGCGGTCGATCTCATGGTCGAACTCGACGCGCCGGCAATCAAGATCGCGTCGTTCGAGATCGTCGACACCCCGCTGATCCAGTACGCCGCAAAGACCGGCAAACCGCTGATCATCTCGACCGGCATGGCCAGCTATGCTGAGGTCAGCGCCGCGATCAAGGCGATCGGCCCGTATAAATTCGAGGAGCACGCGCTTCTACACTGCGTCAGCGGCTACCCGACGCCGGTTGACCAGGCGAACCTGCTCCGGCTCAAGTATGGCATTCGCCATGGCTTCGTTGATGGGATATCGGACCATTCGGTTGGACCGGTGGTGCCGATCGCCGCGGTCGCGTGCGGTGCCCATATCATCGAAAAGCATTTCGCTCTCTCGTACTTTCCCGACACCGAGGACTCGGCGTTCTCTCTTGACGAGATCGACTTCGCACACATGGTCAGGCATGTGAAGGACACGTGGGCTGCGATGCAGCCGGCGCCGATCGATGTCGAACATTCCAGCCGCCCGCTCCGGCGTTCGCTGTTCGCTGTCGCGGATATCCCGAAAGGCGCGCTCTTTTCGGAAGACAACATCCGATCGATCCGGCCGGGGCATGGTGTCGCGCCCTCGGCGTTGCCTCAATTCGTGGGCCAAAGAACCTCACGCGCCATCAAGCGGGGCGAGCCGCTGAACTTCGATATGATCTACGTGAGCGAAGCCATGATCGAGGCGGCGCGCAAATAAAAAAGCCGGCCCCGAAGGACCGGCTTGATTTCATCGAAGCCCGAGTAGTTGCTGCTCTTCCGGCGTGAGTTTGGCCTTCGCCTTGTCCCGCAGCTTGCGAAGCTCCTGTTCCTTCAGTTCGCGGGCTCGTCGCATCTCGTCTTGGCGCCGATGATCTCGCCACCATTGCGAAAGCACAGGATCGGCATCAATCAAATCATGAAAACCAGGTTGGTCGACCCGCTCGCAAAGCCCGCATAGCATACTCGTTAGAACATCGATTTTCTGTTGCGCGAAGTGCTCATAATTACCTTCATCTCGGCACGGCATTCTATTCTCCATAAAAATTGGCGAGGGTGGCAGGACTCGAACCTGCGATCACGGTTTTGGAGACCGCTGCTTTAGCCGCTAAGCTACACCGACAAAATGGTACCGCCATCAGGCATTGAACCTGAGACCTCCGGTTCCACAGACCGGCGCTCTACCACTGAGCTATGGCGGCATGAAATGGTGGTGCCGGAAGAGGGAATCGAACCCCCGCATAGCGGCTCATGAGACCACAGCCTTACCACTTGGCGATTCCGGCTTGTATCTTGTATCATATCTGTCGATCTGGTGGATGACCGAGATCGTCCACTTGCGCTTGCCGCAGTATTCGCGAACGCGATCTCGCGACCATCGCTTCATATACTTCACGATCGGCGCGGCCTCGATCACCTTGTCATCCCAAAGCACGATGCCGGCGGTGAACTTAACCGGCTTGTCCGCCCTGATCTGAGCGAGGATTTCAACGACCTTGGTCATTGGCAGGCGCGGCAGGATTCGAACCTGCGGATGCGGGAATCAAAATCCCGAGCCTTACCGCTTGGCGACGCGCCCATAGTGGCACAGCGTAGGGGAATCGAACCCCTGTTCTCCGGGTGAAAACCGGTGCTCCTAACCATTAGAGGAACGCTGCTCATTTTCTTCGGCTTCCTTCTGATCCAGTTCCTTGAGAGCGAGGCAGAAGTCGACACGGTTGTGCATTGAAAATGCGTAAGACGGAACATCGCACTGGCATTTCGGAAAGGTGCAGCCGGCCTCATGGTTCATCCTGGCGACGCGATCGTTGGTCATGGCTTCCCTCTGCTGTCTTAGCTTCGCTTCATAACAATGCTCGCAATGAAGGTAGCACATACATGACCATGGTTTGGAGCGGGCACGGAGAATCGAACTCCGGATAGCTGCTTGGAAGGCAGCGGCTTTACCACTTAGCTATGCCCGCGATTGCGAAGCCTATCGGCTACTTCGGCGTCGCCCAGCGGGTGATGTACCAAGCCGCGCCGGTTGTTGGCGGAAGGACGGGGAATTGAACCCCGGAACGGCGAACCGTTTACGGTTTAGCAAACCGCTGCATTACCACTCTGCCATCCTTCCATGGTGATCGCGGGGAGACTCGAACTCCCATACTCCACTTACGGTTACTGGTTTAGGAAACCAGGCCGGTACGCGACCGTGTTGGCGCTCTCGCGAGGATTCGAACCCCGGACCCTGCGGGTAGAAACCGCGCGCTCTGTCCGCTGAGCTACGAGAGCTTGGAGGTGCAGGCCGGGATCGAACCGGCTCATCGACAGTTTTGCAGACTGCGGCGTTCCCATTTCGCCACTGCACCGTGTTGTTGGCGGGGGATGACGGGTTCGAACCGCCGCGCACGGAGTCAGAGTCCGTCGCTCTACCAACTGAGCTAATCCCCTAAAAGTCTAAAAAATGACAAAACCGTAAACAAGTTCGACAAAATTCCAGCAGCCTTAGGGCAGATGTGTCCTTTTTTACACTTTTAGGTACACTCGGTATTACTACGGCTGATTCGAGGCATGGGAGCCGCGAGCGATGCTTGAGCATGTATTATTGTGTATTTTCGGTTTGGGTTTTGCCGCAGCCGTCTGGGACCTCCTCCGGGAGGGCTACAGGAACGAACAGGACTTCCGCGATTTCCACCGGAAAGACCGGGATCGGCGCAAGCTTTGAATTGGTCAGGGTGCGGAGACTTGAACTCCGGACCTCGTGCGCCCGAGGCACGCGCTCTACCGGTCTGAGCTACACCCTGGTTGTGAAGGCGACGCATGCCGATCAGGCTGTCATTGTTCGACATCAAGTCGAATGAGCCTTGCATCCGGAAGATGCGCGAACATTTTAAACCGCGTTGGTCGACACTTTTTGTCTGTGCACCCGCGGGTAGAAAGCGCCGGGCGCTTCTCGAAGCCGAACCCGAACACAGGATTCTTTCCGGACCCAAGCCCTGCAGGTGCTACTTGCGGCGCAAGCAAAACCGAGAGCATTGGATTTTATCGAGCAAGCCGTAAATGGCGATCCCACGACGATTCGAACGCCGGACCTGTAGATTCGTAGTCTACCGCTCTATCCAACTGAGCTATGGGACCATGGCGCTGCTTAGGAGAATTGAACTCCTGTTCCCGGGTTGAGAACCCGGTTTCCTAACCACTAGAAGAAAGCAGCAGATCGAAACTGGCTCCGGAGGCAGGATTCGAACCTGCGACCGCCCGGTTAACAGCCGGGCGCTCTACCGCTGAGCTACTCCGAACTTGGTGGAGACGCGGGGACTTGAACCCCGAACCGGCTGCTTGCAAAGCAGATGCTCTCCCATTGAGCTACATCCCCGATATGGTGCCAAGAGGAGGGCTCGAACCTCCGACGCCGGGCTTTTCAGACCCGCGCTCTACCAACTGAGCTATCTCGGCGAATTGGAGCGGGTAAGGAGAATCGAACTCCTGCAACGACCTTGGCAAGGTCGCGCTCTACCACTGAGCTACACCCGCGAAACCGTGGTGGGGAAGGCAGGACTCGAACCTGCGAAGCGATGAAACGGCTGATTTACAGTCAGCGCCCTTTGCCACTCGGGTCACTTCCCCTTGTTTGGTTGCGGGAGATGGATTTGAACCACCGTCCTCGTGGTTATGAGCCACGCGCGCTGACCGGACTGCGCCATCCCGCGATAATGGTGCGAGGCTTCAAACTCTCTCGCGTATCGTCAGTACATCCGTGATCGATAGAAGTGGCGGAAGGGGGGAGATTCGAACTCCCGGGACACAGTTAAGGTCCGCCGGTTTTCGGGACCGGAGCAATCAACCAGGCTCTGCCACCCTTCCAATTGGTGATCCCTCGGCGACTCGAACGCCGGGCCTCCGGCTTCGGAGGCCGGCGCTCTATCCACTGAGCTAAGGGACCTTTATTTCTTCGGCGGATGCAGAAACTTTCTGATCCGCGTCTCCGCGATCTGCGCGTCGTCGAACACGATACCGGGCGGCTTCAACGTCTTCCCGTCCAGCGCACGCTCAAGCGCCAAGTATAGATTGCCGTTGTCCGGTGACGACGGAAAAACGAAGTTGACGTAAAGATCGAGAGGACCGTCGATCGGCGTCAAAATTCCCGCCTTGGTGCAGGCCGCACGCAGATGCTCGCGATACTGCTGGATCACGCGGATATGCATCCTGTAATGCGGCGCGTCGTAGATAACGAGCGAGAGAAGCGGCGGAAAAACAGCTTCGTTGAACTTTGCGATGATCTTCATGGTGCGCTCCCGGGGGATCGAACCCCGTCATTGGACTGTTATGAGCAGCCGGCTCTCCCACTGAGCTAGAAGCGCGAAGTGGCGGCCGACCTGGGCATCGATCCCAGAGCCCCGCCGCTACAGCGCTCTCGCGCACGGGGCTGCAGCTCGAGCTGCATGGCCGATAAGATGGTCTAGGCAGCAGGATTCGAACCCGCGATCTCCTGTACCCAAAACAGGCGCGATACCGGACTTCGCTATGCCTAGATGATTGGCGACCCTGCGGGGAATCGAACCCCGGTCTTCCGCTGGACAGGCGGTTTCTCTAACCGTTGAGATACAGGGCCAGATTAGGCGGCCTTGCGCTGGCCAAGACGCGCGCGGAACCAGACGAGCGATGCGGCGGCGATCTTGTCGGTGCCAAACCGTTCGCAATGTCGGACCAGGCGCTTGACGTGACTCTTATCGTGCCGCTGCTCGTTGATATAGGCGAGGTTTTGTCCGCACTTCTTCTGACGTCCAGCCTTCGATGACTTGCCCTTGTCGGCCATTTTCTTTTCCTTGCATGTTGGTGGTGTCGCTGCCGAGATTTGAACTCGGATGCCTCGCGGCGAGGGCACCTCAAGCCCTTGCGTCTACCGGTTTCCGCCACAGCGACATGATTGGTGGACGCGGGGAGAATCGAACCCCCGTTGATTCCCTCTCTCAAGCAGACTCTTCGCAGGACTTGACGCATCTGCTTGAGTGAGGGTGCCTGCTCCATCATCGGCCAGCGCGCCCCTTATTGGTGAACCCTCGGAGATTCGAACTCCGGACCAGCGGATTAAGAGGCCGCCGCTCTACCGCTGAGCTAAGGGTCCGAATTGCTGGTGAACCGCCACGGTACTGCCCCGTGTTCTCATGGGTTAAAAGGCCAGCGCATTACGTTCATGCTCGCGGTCCAGATCAGGACACGCGTTTGGTGAAGCCGGCTTCGAGCGCGGCGCTGCGCTCGGCGATCCGCTTCATGATATCCACGCTCTCCTGCGAGAGAACGTGGACGCCATCGGGAAGAGGCAGCTCGACGAAGTCGGGCTTGCCGACCGGCTTGTAGAAGTCCTTGTCGGTGATCTCCATCATCTGCTTGGCCTCCCATCCCTCAGCGGTGTTGTTTGCTATCCACCCCTCGGAATAAGGAGTGAACTCTACGCCGTTCCCATATCCTAGTTGCATTGGTAGTCCTTGCGTGAATCGAACATGCTCATGAGCGGTTATCGGCCGCTTGCTCTCCCACTGAGCTAAAGGACCATGGTACGCCGTGCAGGGATCGAACCCGCGACATCCTGCGTGTAAAACAGGCGCTCTCCCATCTGAGCTAACGGCGCATGAATTTGTTCGACGTCTCTCCGCCGTGCCACACCACTCCCACCGCGAGGCGGCCGATGCAGGTGTCGCTACCTTGGTGCCCCAGGGGGGACTCGAACCCCCAAATCAGCCGGTTTTGAAGCGGTGGCCTTTACCAGTTTGGCTACAAGGGCGAATTGGTGTCACCGGGGAGACTCGAACTCCCAAAGCTACGCGGTCTGGACGCGCATCGTATACCGGTTCCGAACAAAGCCACGGTGACAAGAAACTTGGCGGGGCCATCGGCGTCATTGGCTACCGGGTTTGGGGCCTAGAGTTGCCCGAAGCTTCTCCATACCGCTACGGGGTCGTTACTCCCGTCCTACCCGCTGGACGACGATTGATGCTTACGGTGCTGCCTAATCGCACACCCCATGAATGGTGCTCTCTCGGAGGATCGAACTCCGGACTTCGCCCTTACCAAGGGCGCGGTCTACCACTGGCCTAAGAGAGCATGAGCAGGAAGGCTTTCGCCTGCAGGGGTTTCACCTGCCACCACCGTATTTCAGTGGGTCCTGACTAGCTTGGAGCCGGCTGCAGGGATTGAACCCGCGACACGCGCATTACAAATGCGCTGCTCTACCACTGAGCTAAACCGGCGAATTTGTTGCCCCGACCATGCTCGGGACCACACGTAGGTTTGGTGCTGTAGCGTGGATTCGAACCCCGGACCTTCGCTTTACGAAAGCGCTGCTCTACCGCTGAGCTACAACAGCATTAACTTTTTTTCGAAGCTGGAGACCGGCCCGGGTGGACCACCAGTCAACGGGCTTGCTTATCCACGTGGCAAGCCAGCAAGAGATAGTCACAGGCAGGGGGATTTAAGGATTTTCACTCTGCCTGAACCGGCAGAGGGCGGACCCTTGGCCGGTTTTTAGTCTTGTATTTCGCGCCCTTCGGGCTGCGTATTGATCGCGCACACGAAACTATCCGGTCGCAAGTGCGACCAGGTAAGCTTGGCGATATATGTTGCTGACATCAGCACGGGGGCACGATCCTCGTTAACGTGCTCAAGACTTACGCGCGATTTTTATGTTCGTCAATTGTTCTTTTTTAGACATGTGTTGTGGCGTCGGGTGCTGTGTGGCGTGGTGCTATGCCGTGCAGTGGTGTGCAGCGAGGTGTTGTGACGTGCTGTGCCGCGGTGCGTGGTGTTGTGTAGTGGCGTGCCGTGCGATGCTGTGAAGTGCCGTGAAGCATTAATCTACGCGATTAAGCACTTGCTCGGCCCTAGTTAGCCGCCTGATCACGCGCTCGATCGTATCGATGCAGACCTGATCTGTCGGAATGCCAAGTTCGCGAAACCGCTTGATGTCGATCAGTGCGCCTTCGAGGTTATCGGTCGCATTGGATTCTTCTGGTAGAAACAGCGCGTTTCGAAGCTCGTCTCGGATATCAACCATAGTCGTTCCCATATATCTGCTTGTAGAGCCGGCTGTAGGAGTCCCGCATCACGTTCAGATTGGCGATCTCGTCGCGGTTTTTCTTTATTTCGTTTATGGCATCGGCCAAGAGCAAATGCCAATGAGCGGCATGAGCGCTGAACCAAAGCGGGTTTAGCGCCAGGCCAGCCAAGCTTGCGCAGACTTGGTTTAGTTGCTCAAGAACATCACTTGGCTTTTCGCTCATCATCCCCTCGGTGCATTCTCTGTAGCATCTCATCCGCGCTCGGCGGCTTGCTCGGTTCCGTCCTCGTCAATCGATTATGACCTTTGGCGTACTGCGATTGCGCAGCCTTGAGCGCGCCGAACACGTATTTGACGGATGAGGTTTTCTTTGGTGACGGATACTTCTTCACCGGTACGCTCCATGCGCTAGAAAGAAAATCCTGATCTGGGCGATCGGCTGCCAGACGTTGAACGTCAGCGGCAGCGTGCCCCAGACCCGGAATGGACAAGATCGGCAGTCGAGAACGTAGTACCACCTCGGCAACTTGAAGATCAGAAGACCGCCGGCACTGCGCTGCAGCGCGCCGATAACGTTCATGGGACAAAGACCGGCTCGACCGACCAGTCTGCGGTACCGGTGATCAGAAAGCAGCGAAGTGCCTTCGCTGCTCGCTCGACCGTGATGTCATCCCAATCACCGACCACGCTCTCGGAAGGACCGAACAGATGGGAAAGACCTTTGTGGACGTTCCATCCGTCAAACTCGACCTTGCCGATAAGTTCTGCGGTGCCGCCGATGCAGGCCACGGTTCCGCAAGTATAGGGAGCATCGTCTGCCCCCCAAACCCTCATATTGAATAGGCCAGTGAAGGAGGCTTCCTCGCCGTCGCCGATAAATTCCCAGTCTTCGTATTCATCTTCGCGAACATGTCGGACCTCGCCGCTCTCGAACAGATCGAGAGTCGCGATCAGAGCCTCACGCTGCGGCTCGGTCAGTTGCAGGTCGGCGGCCGACATATAGGTATGGGCAAGCACTTTTCTTTTCCTTCATGTTGAGCCCTCTACGTTGTTGTTTATCTGCTAGATGCCGCCACGACGGTGCGCCAGAGGCGGTCCTTTTCGTCCTCGATATCCTCGATCCATTTTCTGGATGCGGCGTCGTACTTGACCCGAATTGGCTCGTGCGTATCCACCTCGCGCACGGGAAGTTTAAACGACGAGTGTGCGAACAGGTCCTCGATTGTTTTTCGAGCCTCGAAGGGCAGGATGATCACGCCGTCCTGTTTCCTTTTCCAGCCCCACGTATGTTCGCTCATGCCTTCACCTCGATGATCTCGATCGGACCGCCGGGCGTATCGTCATCAAAGACGCCGATCACCAGGCGGTCGGAATCGTATGCCTCAACATCCAGGTTGGTTCGATTTGTTAAAAGCAGCGGACCCTTGGGGTTTGCGACATGACCATGCACGATATGATGATTGAGACCTTGATAACTGTACGGCAGATCATCCTTGTTGATGATCCAATAGATCAGATCGTCCTTTTGTTCTGGCAGTGAGACAGAGCTGTCTAAGCCGGCGTGTACATAGACGCGGTGCCGATCGCAGTACAGCCGATTGAGACGGGCGAGGAAATCCACATGCTCGGGCGGGACGACGCTCGGATTGTAGGGCCATACCTCATTGTACCGAATCCTGATCCTGGGATGGCCGTAGCTCTCCAGCGTTTGCTTGCCGCCGTTGCCCATCCACCAACCGGGATTGAGCGGCTTCCTGATCGTCTCCACCATGATCTGCTCGTGGTTGCCCTTGAGGACGAGGCGCGTGAAGCCATGCGGCTGAGTGTCATCGTTCATCAGGCAAGTGATAACTGCTCGGCTGTTCGGTCCCCTATCGACGTAGTCGCCGAGGTGCACGATCAGGCCAGGCTCGCAGTCGCATAGACGATTGTACGCGAGCATCAGCAGATCGAACCGACCGTGCAGGTCGGCGATGGCGTAGGTCTTAGTCATAGCAGCCGTTTCGCCTCGCAGTAGTTGAAGTAGACCATGTACAGATTGCCCACGAATATCGCGGCGTTGAAGAAGCACATCGGCATCATGCCGATCTGGTAGGTCTTCACGATCATGACCGCGCAAACGACGGCCAGGATGATATTGCAGACGGCGAAGGCTGCATGAACCAGCCCGATAACGCGTGGGGTCATCCCAAGTCTTCCTCGATTTCCTCGTGCATCTGGCGCAGGTCCTCGCGAAATCTTGAATACAGCGATAGCGCCTGCCGGGTCTTCTCGGCGATATCGCGAGAGACCGCCACATTGCCCTGACTGGTATCGAGTAGCGTCATCCAGAACTCCAGCAGATAGTCGAGCGTCATGACGGCTTCCTCGCCGCGGTGATCCGATCTTTCAAATCTTCAAGATCGTCCGCATCGACCTGCGACAGTCCCGCCGCCTGCATCGCATCGTCGAGCGAGCGGTACTTGCCGGCTTGGAAGTCAGCAAGCGCCTGCCGCACGCGCGCGGTCTGATCTCGGACGAACTCGGCAATCTTCGGGTCCTTATCCATCTCTTCCCGGACGCCATCCTCGTATACGAACTGAAACTGCGCATCGCCCACGTTGTGGACGCCGTTCGCCGCATTTCAG
>Ga0210394_10004536_pt1 | contig 16161 bp, 11 predicted proteins | sample IncBWC12MmetaG_FD_160121 | JGI IMG/M metagenome (GOLD analysis project Ga0210394, IMG submission 160121) | Forest soil microbial communities from Barre Woods Harvard Forest LTER site, Petersham, Massachusetts, United States - Inc-BW-C-12-M | ecosystem: Environmental > Terrestrial > Soil >... | reverse complement strand
ACCCCTTTGCTCTGGCGCACAAGCGCATCGAGGCAGGTGGCTGGACCCGGCAGGTGACGGTGCGCGACTTCCCGCTGTCGAAGAAGATGGCGGGCGTGGAGATGCGTCTGATCTCCGGCGGCGTCCGCGAATTGCACTGGCATGTGGGCTCCGAGTGGGCCTATATGACAGCCGGCAACGCGCGCATCACGGCCGTTGACCAGAAGGGCCGGGCGTTTGTTGAGGACGTGAACGAAGGAGATCTCTGGCTGTTTCCCGGCGGTGTACCGCACTCGATTCAAGGTGTAGGCGAGAATGGGTGCCAGTTCCTGCTCGTGTTCGACGACGGCAACTTCAACGAGTTCGAGACTTTCCTTCTAACCGACTGGCTGCATCACACGCCGAAGGAGGTGCTGGCGAAGAACTTCGGCGTTCCGGAATCGACATTTGACAATGTGCCGACACGCGAAAGGTTCATCTTCGCCGCCGAACTGCCTCGTCCGTTGGCCGAGGAGAAAAAGCAGGTATACGAGGACAACGGGCCAGTTCCGGATACGTATGCTTTCTTCGCTGAGAAGATGGAGTCCACCAAAGTGACGGCGGGCGGCAGCGTGAAGATCGTTGACCGCCACAACTTCCCCGTCACGAACATCGCCGCGGCGATCGTGACGCTGAAGCGGGGCGGGCTGCGGGAGCTGCACTGGCATCCGAACGCAGATGAGTGGCAGTATTACGTGAAGGGGACGGCCCGTATGACGGTCTTCACTGCCGGCGCACACGCCCGGACCATGGACTTCCACCCGGGCGACGTAGGCTATATCGATCAGTCGCAGCCGCACTACATCGAAAACATCGGCGATACGGACCTGGTGTTCCTGGAGGTCTTCCCGACGGCCGAGTACCAGGATATTTCGCTAGGTGAGTGGCTTGCTCACACGCCGTCACGACTGGTGAACGAACACCTTGGCACCGGAGAGGACTTCCTGACGAAGATCAGCAAGACAGAAGTTGTCATCATTTCGGAGAGATAGATCGGAATCCTCGGGGGTCAGTCAAAAGTGGCCGAAGGATTGGCGATTGGCCGAGTAGCGACAAAGCAAGGGTCTGATGGAATGCCCGGCTATCGTTGTCGATAGAGGGCCAAACAGATATATCCCAGCGAGCACATAGAGCGGCAGGAACCTGACCTTTTGAAAATGCCCTCTTCGCCTTCTGAGCAAGTAGAAACATAGAGCGCAAACCACCGGTAATACATTTGCGATTGCGATGCTGAATTTACTGTTCGACAACACTTCGAGCAACACAACTGGCGTCCAAAAGGCAAGCGCTCCGAATACGGCGAGCATCATCCGATCAGCCATTTCGTAGCCCTCTTAATCATAAAACACCGCCCCTACATCGGGAGCACTTGGAGGAATTTGTTGTGAACCTGATACAAAGCTTCATGCGTGCATTCAAGTCGATACGCAGTGTCTTGTGCTCTCAGCGCATAAGCGCACTCCTGGCGGAGGAGCGTCACCAGCATCCGAAGAGCCTTGTTCCCTCCGGCTTCAAAGCATATTCCCAAAACGATGAGGATGGAATCATTCAGGAGATTTTTCGCCGCATAGGCGTGAAGAACAGAAGTTTCGTCGAGTTTGGATGCGGCGACGGTTTGGAAAACAATACCGTCTATCTGCTCATGCTGGGGTGGACTGGCTTATGGATGGACGGGAACGAAAAGGAGATTCGCTCCATCTCGCATCTCCACAAGCTGTTTATCGAGAACAAGGCGTTGCGCCTCCGCTCTGCCATGGTTACCCGTGAAAACATAGAGGGATTGCTCGATGGCGTGCCCGCCGAGCTCGATCTGCTCAGCATCGACATTGACAACAACGATTATTGGATATGGTCGGCCATCGATACGATCCGCCCGCGGGTGGTCGTCATTGAATACAACGCCAGCATTCGTCCCCCGGCTGCACTTGTGATTCCATACAGTCCCGACAATGGCTGGTCTGGCGGAAGTTACTACGGTGCCAGTCTCAGCGCTCTGGAGCTATTAGGTCGAAAGAAAGGGTATTCACTCGTGGGCTGTAATCTGGTCGGCAGCAACGCATTCTTTGTGCGAGACGATTTGGCCGGGGATAAATTCCTCTCGCCTTACACCGCCGAGATGCACTATGAACCGCCCGAATATTATCTGTTTCAGTTTCTTACCGGCTCCCATCCGCGCGCTATCGGTGTTTACGAGCAGGTCGACGAGAGGGGATCATCCTAGGCGTGTCCTGGGCCCCCGGCACGTTCAGCATGGAGGGCAAGCGCCACGCCGTCCAGAACAGGATTGAACAGCACATACCACACCAGAGCGCGGTGACGCCACCTAAAGCGGTCAACAAAGGTACGACGATTGAGAAGGCCAGGGAGCGGTGAAATATTGCCGATGCCGCTTCTCGCAATTGCCCAAACCCGAGCGCCAGCATGAAATAGTAGTATTCCCAAATCGCCAATAGCACGTAGACGCCCATAAGGCCGCGCACCTGCCAACTGAGGATCACGGGCTTCCGAAGCCACAAATGGAGAAGTTGCTCACCGAAAATGAGCGCGGTCAGGAATGCGCAGCCGCCGACGGCGGCGGCCACAACGCGGCCTTTCTTCATGGCGCCATCCAGCCAATGATGATCCGATCGGGCAACCGCATCGGCGATTGACGGCCACAAGGGCATGAGCAGCCCAAATACGGATCCCATTGGAAGGACAACAGCCTGCATGCAGACCGCAAACCATGAACTGGTTGAGGAAGGCATTACTCTGCCTACCCAATACACGGGCCACTGATAAAGCAACACGCTGGAAAGACCGGCGCCCATGTATCGGATTCCATCTGCCAGCAAATGCTTGTTGTCCTTCCAAGCGCGGAACCCCTGGCTTCTTAGCAGATAGGGGCGCTGCAAAAATAGCCAACCGAAATTCAGGGCGCTGGCCCCGAGCGGGATCAGCATAAAGACGGCCACGAAAATGGTCACCGAGGTCGATCGCTTTGCGGCGACCATTAGCGCGGCACATAAAAGCAGACTGGAGGCCGCACCTAATAGGTGCGTCACGTGCATTTCCTGGTATGCCTGCCTGAGGAATGTGATCGAGGATAAGGGGACCCATGCCAGGGTCGCCGATGCCGCAATCAGGGCGGCAGTTCGAAGGTCCCAGGAACCCGTGACGCCGACTCGGCCGAACAGTGTGCTTAACGGCAAAAACGCCACCAACGGAATTACAGCCAGAGACCCCAGGATGCATAGCAGCACCAACGGCCCCAAGCCCGCCTGCATGAGCAGGGCTTGCTTGCAATGATCCGACTCTGCGACAGCTTCGGCGATTGGCGTGACCAGAGAGCCCCCGATCCCGAGGCTCAAAACGGCAATCAAACTCGCGGAGGACGTGACCACGGCGTACGCCGCGTAGCCGCCTTCGCCCAGGGCGCGGAACACAAGCGGCACCGCTATCAGTTGCACACCAACGGTGGCGACTTTGGAAATCAGCGAGGTGCTCCACGCCAAGGTAATGCGTTGCTGGCGTTGCTTTCTTTGAGCAACAGCAACACTCGCCGTCTCGTTAAGCTCTCCCTGAGCGTCGTCGATAATTTCCCCCTCGAACTGCCCCGGCTGGCTGAATTTAGACAACGTTATCTATTCGATGCCAGTTGGACCTGACGCGTGAGTGAGCGAGGCGCGATAGTTGCCGCTCAAATGCCTACCAGTCCCGGCTCGGCCTTGCCCCGTTATGCGCCGCAAACTGTCTGAGAATTGTCCACCGGGGTCGGAGAAGCCGGTCCCGTCCTGCCAGTTCCGGCGGTTGCAGCCCGGCTGCCTCCACCGCTTCGTGTTTCCCATCGGTGCCCCGAGCCGGCACAGTGATCACTGGTGGCTCGGCGATTCACACCTCATTGAGTGTGCGAATCAGGACTGTCTTTAACCCGCAATCTAGCGGACAGTGCGCTCTGAAGAGCGAGGCAGTATGCAGGTAAACGTGTAAAACGGGTGAATCGCGGGGTGAGGAAATAAGGGGATGCACCATCTTTGGGTATCTCCCCAATAACCCATGCTATTTTCAACAAGTTGGGTGTATTGACGGGGTTTCTTCCACACACGATCTCAACCCACGATTGAGAGAGCGTGCTCGGCATTCTCCCTTGCCTTAGAGCGTTCCGCCCGGTCCAGGCGTCTTCAGCACCGTCGCTGGAACATCCCGGTCAGATCCCACTGATTCGATCCGAGCCCAGGCGGATCATCTCAGTGCCCAGAACCTCGGCCTTGTTGAAGTTGAGCGTCGCACGAGATTGCACTGCATCGAGTTTTTCCGGGGAAGGAACCCGTCGTGATAATTTTGCGATGAGGCTGCGCCTTGTCATGGGGAACAATCAAGTACATTGCATTTCAACCAAAGGAACGGCGCACCATGCTCCTTCCACTTGGAAGAAGCCGATGCAACTGGTGCGTTTCGGTCTTTGTTTCCTCGTTGCTTTAGCACTGAATGCGCAACCTTCGGGAACCCAGGCCGGCTCCCAACCTAGCCCTTGTGATCCAAATCTCCACCAGCGTGAACAAGATCCACAGGGGTATAGACTGCGTGGAGATCGTTGCGAGGGCATTTACCTTCAGGCGGTCTCGGGGAGTTCCCTTTTAGTCGCCTCGTTCACTGGCTTCTTTGAAGCCTTCGATCCAGGATCACTCGACAAACTATCTCTTGAATGGTCATCCCCGGCGAACACACCTGTCCGCCTGCGGGCGTATGCCTTGCGAGAAAAACTCTACTATCAGATGGACACTATCGTCACTCCGGGCCAAGCCACATATAGTTGGCCGGGAGGGGTGTTGAATGGCCTCCATCTTTCCAAGTCGGACATTGGCGTCGTTGGCTTCGTTGACTACCGTATAGCCGGAGAGAATCGAACTGTTTATTTGCCGCTCCGAGTCTATGGGAAAACTCGGAAGCCAACCCAGGGCTATGAGTTAGTACTTGTTCCTGGCTCGCAACTGAAGGAGGTCTTCATCAGCCTTGCCAAAGTAGAGGCAGACGGGCGGCCACATACTTTCTTGATCAGTGATCGTCCGCTTCGCAGAGGATACTATCCAGCAGAACGGGGTACGCTCGTTGAGATTCCCAATCCGGATTCACCCGGTATTTACTATCTGGAGATTGGAGCCACCACGATGTATGGAGAGCCTCTCGCGCAACAAATATGGTTCTACCATGATGGTGTCAAGTGAGCCCGCTGAACAATCAGCGCGAGAACTCCTCCACGGAGCCGAATCAGCTCCGCAATTTGCTCCACTCAAACGCAAAAGACCTCCAAAACGAGGTGCTCAATTCCGGCGGTGCGGTTCCCGCCGAAAAACTCGAAGCACTTCGCCGCCTCTCCGATTTGGTGGGCATCTGCGATAGCGCCAAGCGAACTCCGCCACGGAGCCGATGGCCCCTGATCGCCGTCTTCGGCTGCACTCTGGTTATCGTTAGCATTCTTCTGTTCACCGGACCCCGAAGCACAGAGATTGAAATGAATCTGCGACTCGACCAAATCGGCTTTGTCCTTCCCGTGCGGCAAGTCCTGAGCGAACAACTGAGTCTTGCGTCCTTTGGCGTCACAGGAGTCAGTCAAGTTGAGCTTCCTCGTGCAGATCGGTCAGAGGCGAGAACGCTGGTCTCAGGACACGACTTCGATTCCAGCGTCGCCCTTACCGCAGCTGGAGAGAGTCCCCTTTTGGGGGAGGTCGCCCTCCCTGATCTCATCCTGCCCGCGCAAACCAAGGTGTCATTCCAGAAGAGTGAGGGCCCAAACCGCTTTCGATTGACACTTCCAACTACCGGTCTCAACCTAAGCGCAGCGGTCAATGGCCCCGTAAGAGTAAGCTCCATCGCCGGTAGTGAGGCTCAACTTACTTTTCTAAGCCCCAAATCAGTCATCTTCAAGGCGCAGTCGCGGGAGGTCAATCTGGATCTCACCTTCCGAGACCTCCCCCAAAAAATCTCTCCCATGCCACTGACTGTTCAGGATCTGAATCTTCTCCGGATCGAAGATCGCCGAGGGATCGAAGGCCTTCCCATCCGCCGAGTCTCCACAATTCTCTCTGGAACTATCTTTTTTGAAGAGCTGAACGGCAAGAAGCTCACACTCCACCCAGGCGAGGTGATTGAAATGGAGAGCTCACAAGGGGAGATCGTGTCCCTGGAATTCAAGGACGACATCGCTGTCCGGTTTCATGGGCGCGTCAGCGGTATCACGTCCGGCCCGGCCGACATCCACCAAAGCCTTATGCCGAATTGGCTCGAATGGCTCAAATCGCGCCAGGGACTTTCATTGTTTTGGGGCTCGACGATCTACCTCTTTGGACTGGTAGTCGCCCTCCGGCGCTGGCTGAGGGCTCCGGAATGACGCGCAAGCCTTGTTTGGCCTTAACCTTCCTCGTGCCAATGTTCCTGCATAGTGCGGCTGCGCATTCACAAACCCCGGATCCCTTGCGGGAGGACATCAAGCGCCTTATCGTGCGCATAGTAGCAAGCCTTCCGAGCGGGTCCGAAGACGGAGCGGGTATTGTTATCGGCGCCGATGACGATCATGTTTACATCGTCACGGCCAATCACGTGGTCCGTGTAGGCGATCAACCCGGGAAGGACATCTTGGTTCAGTTTCGCGGTCACACAGAGAAGGTTCTCGCTCAGCTTGCCACTCATTACAGTATCGACCAAGACCTAGCCGTCATCACTGTCGCGAACGCGAAAGCACACGGCATCGATGGGAACGCTTTCCCGTTCGACCGGCTGGGCGACCCAACGATCCTGGGACAAGGCGATCCCGTCTTTTTGGCTGGACATCCGCAGGGCGTCCTTTGGAGCATCACCGTCTCCCCTGACGCTTTCGTCGAAGCAGATGGTGACTCGTTGCGCTTTGAATCCAAGTCGCTTTTTCGCGGCCATTCCGGTGGGGCGTTGCTGAATTTCCGCATGGAGATCGTTGGCCTGTTGAGAAGAGATGAGCAACCCAATGGGGATGCTCTCAGCATTGCGAGTCTAGTTTCCACGCTCAAGGCGTGGGGTTACCCAGTCAAGCTGAGACAGCGCTTTGAAGTTGCCGGCCTGGAAGCCCTGAGTGCTGGTGGCGGGCACACCTGCTTTGTCAACAAAGAGGGAGTGGCGTCCTGTTGGGGCGACAATTCCAGAGGCCAACTCGGAGACGGGACGACGACGAGCACTTCCCAGCCGTCCACCGTATCTGGGCGCCGCACTTTTGTTTCGATCAGCGCCGGACTCAATCACACTTGCGGCGTTACCCCAAGCGCCCAGGTTCTTTGCTGGGGTGACAACTCGAGCGGCCAGCTAGGCGGGATGACGTCCGCCGACGAAGACGATCGCAGCAGATCGCCTGTTGCTGTTTCAGGCGGCCTCTCATTCGCCGCAGTGAGTGCAGGGGAGGATCATACCTGCGGCTTGACCACTACAGGAGCCGCCTATTGCTGGGGTGACAACGGTTATGGACAACTCGGCAATGGGACAAAGGTATCCAGCCCCAATCCTGTTCCCGTCACGGGAGGTTATACCTTTCGCTCCGTTCGCGCAGGGGTTCTATTCTCGTGCGGTATCACCGACGCCGGCAGCGCCTACTGTTGGGGAGCAAACTCATTTGGCCGACTCGGAAACGGCTCGCAGGTCGATAGCTCCCTCCCTGTTCCAGTCTCCGGCAACCTGAAGTTTGCCGCTGTCAGCGCCGGTGACGGACATGCTTGTGGTGTGACCACAGACGGCAAAAGCTACTGTTGGGGCGATAACGACTCTGGCCAAATCGGACTTGCTGGAGGCAAGTCGAGCCCGGTTCCGGTACCCATCGCCGGCGGATTGACTTTCGCCTCCATTTCGGCCGGCAGAAGAACTACGTATGCTCTCACACGGAACGGCACTGCGTACTCCTGGGGATCGGGCATCGACGTTCTGTCCGTAAGCAATGAGGAAGTGTCCGCCACTCTTCCAGGACAGATCTTCGGAACACAGGGGCTCCGATTCAAATTGCTTTCGACGAGCTTCACACATGCCTGCGGCCAGACGACCGCTGGCGAAGTCTATTGCTGGGGAAGCAACAAATACGGCCAGTTGGGCAACGGCTCGAATGACGAGACGGTAAGACCAACCCTCGTCTCACCGAGGTAGATGACGGACGCTCCGCAGCGAGTGCCTCAGAGCTGCTTTGAAAGGCGGAGGATTTCTCCACCCGTGATCCTCGCCCGTGATTGGCCCGTCGTACGCGTATTTCGGCGTATTTCGGCGTTGCTCTGCGGCTTGTAAGTAGTTGCAAGTATTGCTTATTAACGCCCTGAAAAGGCCGTCGTCTTGAACCCGAGTCGAGGCTCGGAGCAATACCAATCAATGAACCTTTCTATGGCGTACGTATTTGCCCAGCGGGAATGTGCCGAAGACAAAGTGGCAAGCACGCCGATCTTGGATTGTTCCAGTTCAGGGACTCTGAGGCCCGCAGAAGGGCATGCCGACCTGCGATGTGATCTGGTAGCCAACATAGAAAGCGGCTCCTTCGACTGCTCCTGGGAGAGTACCCCCAGACCGCAGGGCCAGCGCCAAATCCAAGCGTGACAGCCGATTCGGGCCCAATTGCAGTAAGTCGAAATGAACACAAATCATTGACGGCAAAGGATGTTCACATAAGGGGCCCGACACGGCTCATTTGCGCTGAACTTTTTGCGAGCACGAAACTCCGGTGGCGGCGCGGAGGCGCTTCACATGCCCCCCAAGAACCAATCCGAGCTCGCCGGTCGTTCTGCGAACCTAACCATCCCTGAACTAGAAGTTCATGGCCAGCAGATCATGGGTTTTGTGTTCACGCTCCGCCGTTTATGGGATAATTTGCAGGCTCACTTCTCCATGAGTCTAAAATTCGCCCAAATTGAGCAGGCGAGAGAAAAGCGAGTTGGCGAAGTCCAGTCGGCCTTTCTTCCCCGACATCCGAGGTCCCATGAGCAACATCAACGGCAAGGTCTACGCGATGAATGCCATCACTCCCATGAAGCCATGGAAGACCTGGATTCTCCGCGGTTTTTTCTTCCTGCTCGGGCATCTAAAGCCGTTGCAGAAAGACCTGATCGACCTGTCCTTCATCGAATTCGCGCGATGGGTAGTTCTGCCGCGCAAGGGATTCCCGTTCTTGGGGAACAGCCAGGTTAAGATCTCAAGTACGACTATCTGCTGTTCTTCAGCAACTTCAATGGCACCTGGAACCAGTACATTGACGCGTTTTCCGCGGTCCTGAGCAAAGGCTTGAACCTCGTCTGGCGATGGAGCGAGAAGTTCCCCGGCTCGGCTCCTGTGACCACGTTCAAGGAGTACATCGCGCGGGTTCAGTTCGATACCGATTATTACTACACCGCCTATCCGCACGCCACGGCGAACGACGTCAAGTCAGCGCACACCGTTCAGTCCTCGCTGAATCAGCTCGAACTTCTGGCCGAGCAGTGCAACCCGCAGCAGTTTGCCGATGCCTATCTCCGGTTTGTGTTGCAAGTCCAGTCCCACCTCGGCGAAACAGGCGAAGCTCCGACCGCCGGATAGAGAAGACATCCGTGCCAAACAGAAGCGGCAGCGTCTACGGACTTACGATCCTCTCTCCCATCATCGACGATGAGAGGGCGACACCCTCCCACGATCTGCAGATCCGTAACTACCTGGCCAAGCTGTCTACCCGGGAAGACAGCCCGTTCGCGCTCGCTCCGGGCACACATCTCGCCCGACTGGTTGTGATGGATGACGTGATCTACGTGGGCATGCCGGCCTGCGAAGAGCACCTGAGGTCGAAGTATCTTGTCTTCGAATCGAACTGCGATGGCGATCTCGACGGTTATCTTCGGGGCCTTGCTGATAGCATACCGGAGCACCTCGACGCCATCTGGAAGCACTGTGTCGGCTACCCCGGCGCGGCAAACCGGCAGGCATTCATAGCCTATATGAAGGCATGCCAACTCGACACCACCTTCTACTTCGCGGCCGTCAACGACAAGTCCGTCTCCGAGACTCTGCGGGCGCTGCAGACTCAGACCGCGGTTGCCGACTTCATTGCAACGCACCAGGGGGCGGATGCGGCCGCGCTGCAACAGGAGTTCATTCAGTTCGTGGCTCGTCTCAAATCCCTGCCGCTTCCCCGGCCGGGTTCCATGGATCCTCATCGCGATATCAAGACTGGCGGTCGAAATGAGTAAGCTCAACGAGACCGATATTCAGGGCTTTGTTCTGCGCGGCTATAACCTGCCGGTCGCCCGTTATTTCTTTCTGCACTTCGAAGGCGCGGCGCGGGCACGCACTTTGATCGGACGCCTGCTCAGCCATGTAACCACTGGCCAGCGCTGGGACGGAGCCAAGCCGCAGAGCACGGTCAACATCGCATTCACGCATCGCGGCCTGGGGCGTCTGGAACTGCCGGACGCCACTCTTCTTACTTTTCCCGTTGAGTTTCAGCAAGGCATGAAACATCGCGCCGAAATCCTCGGTGACTGTGGCGTGAACTCCCCGGAGCACTGGGACAAAGTCTGGCGCGAAGATCGCGTCCATGCATGGGTGGGCATCAACGGCCTCACGCCGGAGGCGGTGGACGCCCGGTCGTCAGCCGTCCTTTCAGCTATCGAGGCGACAGGCGGCGCCATCGTCCTCGATTCGCAAGATGCCGCCGCCGAGGTCGTCCAGGGCAGGCCAACAACCAGGGAACACTTCGGCTACACAGACGGCTTCGGGAATCCCGACTACCTCGGCGTCGAACGCAGTTCCCAGCCTGGTCAGGGCAAGCTTCAACCCGACGGAACCTGGGTTCCGCTGGCGACAGGGGAGCTGTTGCTGGGCTACGCGGACGAAGCAGGCGAATTGCCCATAGCGCCGGTGCCGCACCTTCTCGCCAGCAACGGCACCTTCATGGTCTATCGCAAGTTGCACCAGAATCTGGCAACCTTTCGCGACTATCTTGAGAAACAAGCGGCGGCCTACGCGGGCGGCAAAGAAAAGCTAGCTGCCAAATTCATCGGTCGCTGGCGCGATGGAACACCTATCGAGCTTTCTTCCGATAAACCCGACCCCTCCATCGCCCAGGATCTCAACCGCAACACCAACTTCACCTTCGGCGCAGATGAGGAGGGCACGCGCTGCCCCCTTGGGGCGCATGTCCGTCGCGTTCATCCCCGCGACGCCTTCGGCTTCAATGGCCGGCTCATCAACCGTCGCCGCATTACCCGTCGCGGCCTGCCGTACGGACGCTTCGTTCCCGAAGGCGAGTCCGTCTCTGACACCGAGGAGCGAGGCGTCATCTTCATGGCGCTCAATGCGAGCCTCTCTCGCCAGTTTGAATTCGTGCAGCAGCAATGGATTCAATACGGCAACGATGCGCGGCTTGGCAATGACAAAGATATGCTGATAGGCAATCACGGAGGCCGCGGCAGGTTTGTCGTGCAAGGCGATGAAAGCCGCACGAATCCTCCCTTCATCTGCAGTAATCTTCCGGACTTTGTCGAACTACGCGGCGGGGAGTATTTCTTCCTGCCGAGTATCACTGCCTTGGGAATGATCGCAATGGGTCTCGTCGATCCGCGTTAAATGCTATGCATGGAGACCTGAGGACCTGACGCGAAAATGCGACCCGCATTGAGATCCACAAGGCTGAACCACCTGGGGCATTTGATGGAAGACGAGATTCTAAAGGCAGAGACGGGCGCCAAGAGGGCGTGGCCTCCAGCCAGCCCAACCGGGCAGAATCTCTCATTAACGTTCATCCTAATGAGTCTGCCTCGCCTTGAGGTCATCCTGTTGTCAGCAGAATGTCATCAAGTCACCAGGTCCCGGGGATGCTTGCGGTCCGGCTCGATGGCATGGGGGACTTCTGGGGATCGATCCAGATTTGCATTTCCTAATTCATTTCAATCTGCGGAGTTGCCAAATCTCCAGATGATTCTGGGTTGCACTTTCCGGGTTGAGTGGTAACCAACAGGCCGATCCTTCAGATCCCGAGGCGAAGCTGCTCGCAATATCTTGAACTGTCAATTTCTATGACTGTGAAGCGCCCCGAGTGAGCCCCCGTGTGAACGGTCAAAGTTGGTGTGAGACGGCGATTGCGATTTTTTGGAGCCAGTTAATTTTGTTTCACAAATGCAATCCGAGCTCCTCGGTGGACCGTACCTCCATTAATAGAGTGGCGAGTTCCTGAGCCCTCAGCCGTTTCCCTCCCCACAAAGGTTCAGGTCGTCTCCATTCCCCAATGCCGCGAAAGAACCCAGGAGAGCCCTATGTCAAGACTGAGGTCTGCAATCGGACTCGCATTGAGTCTGCTGATTGCCTTTCCGCCCGGCGCGTTTGCGTCGAGCCACCGGGAAGCACCGGTTACCGCCCTGGATCACACAGCCGACATCACCGATTTCTACGCGTTTGTCAGCTACGATCATCCAGATCGCGTCACATTCGTAATGAACGTAGATCCCTTTCTGCAACCGAGCAATGGGCCGAACTATTTCCCGTTCGACCCATCCATCGTTTACCAGATCAAGATCGACAACAATCACGATGCACTCGCTGACGTCACCTTCCAGTTCAGATTTCAGACCACCATCCGGGCCCCGGGCGTCTTTACTGGATTCGTGGGTGCAGGCAACGGCATCAACGCCCCTGCGAACTCGCCGGCGCCGGTCCCCCCTGGCACTCCAATCGTGCCACCGGCGATCACTTCTCTGAGCGGACCCGGCGCAGCTGGCCTGAGCCTGCAGCAGACATTCGGCGTGAACATGATCAGAGGCCATAACAACACTCCACTGAGAAACACGACTGGCGGCTCGCTGATCGCTGTTCCAAGCAACGTTGGTCCTCGCACCATGCCTGACTACGAGGCCTTGGCGGGGCAGGGTATCTATGATCTGCGAGGCAATGAAGACGCTTCCGACATACGGGTCTTTGCCGGAACGGTTGCAGATCCCTTCTTTATCGATCTGGGCGCGGCCTTCGATAGTTTCAACTTCCGTCCCAGCGCGGGCGGCGGAGTTCTAACCGCCGCACAGGACAGCGACAACTATCTCAACCTGGCTCCGAATTCCGTGGCCGGATTCAACGTCAACACCATCGTGATTGAAGTTCCAATCCGTCTCCTGACCAGCGACGGAGCCGTTCATCCCGCCACCGATCCACGGGCCACCATTGGCGCTTGGGCGACAACATCCAGGACACAAGTCAACATTCGACCATCTCCCAATCCTGCAGAGAACTCTGGCAACCTGGCACAGATTCAGCGCCTTGGCAATCCATTGGTCAACGAGCTGGTCATCGGAACGGGCAGCAAGGACTACTGGAGCATGTCGGAGCCGGTCAACGACGCTCAGTTCGCATCGTTCGACCTCGATCCGCTCCTTGCGAGAGTATTCAATGCCGTCTATGGGATTAACATTCCTGCTCCACCGCGCACCGATCTGTTGCCGCTCGTAACGTATGCGGCGCCGATCGCTCCCATGGGCACTCCAGCGGGTCCAATTGCCGACCTTCTTCGCCTGAACACCGGTGTGCCTCCCACGCCGATTGCCAAGCGGAGCCGCCTCGGACTGATTGGCGGCGATCCAGCCGGCTTCCCCAACGGCCGCCGGTTGACCGATGACGTTGTCGATATCGCAGCCCGTGTCGTGGGCGGTGGCATCCTAAGTCCGGGGTTTGGTGTAGCTCCAAACACCCTCATCGGCGACGGAGTCAATGCGCCAGACGTCCCCCCACAGGAGTCGTTCCCCTATGTGCACTATGCATACAGCGGACGTGACAGCCGTCACATCAGCCCCGGCGACCCCACAGGTTGCGGGGACCAACCGAACCCTTCAAGTTCGCAGAATACGGATCCTCCGCCGGCCAATCAGGGCGGATCAGCGGCGTGTCCTGTCAACTGACTTCGAGCAATGCGGCTGCCTGAACAACAACCTGTTCCCTGCGCGGAGATGTATTCCGCGCAGAGAACCACCCAATTAGTCCACTAGAGAATGGGGCAACAATGAAATCTCTGCATGCAACACTGTTCTCTCTTTGCATCTTCGCCCCCGCGTCAGGATTCGCTCAGCAGGCGGTTTCGGCATCAGCGAGTCAAGCGAACCGTTCCGCCGACGTCTCCGTTCAAGAAGAAACGCCCGCGCAGCAGCGTATCTCCGGGGCAAAGCAGCAGATCGCGACCGATCCCAAGAAAGTGCAGGCATACAACGAGCTTGCCATCGCATTTCTGCGCAGAGCTCGCGAAACATCCGACACCAGCTATCTACGCGATGCGGACGCCGCCCTTGCGCTGGGCCTGAAGCAGGATTCCACAGACTTCCAGTTACAGAAAACTCAAATAGCACTCATGTTGAGCCGCCATCAGTTCGCCGACGCTCGGGCCCAGGCTAACGCTCTTCATCGCGGCACCCCCGACGACGTGATGACCTATGGATACATCGCTGAGGATGACATCGCCCTCGGCAACTACGCAGAAGCCGAGACCAACGCACAGTGGATGATGAACCTTCGGCCCAACAACACTCCGGCGCTTCTTGTCGGGGCCACGCTGCGTGCGCTATATGGCGATGTGCATGGCGCGATCGAGTTTCTCAACCGGGCCTATTCCCAGACCTCGCCCATCGAAGTAGAAGACCTCGCGTGGATCCTTAACCGGATTGCATCACTTCAAATCGATTCGGGCCAGAACGACGCGGCGACGGAAACGCTCCAGCAAGCCGAGCAGCTCTTCCCCCATTACCCCTGCACCATCGAAAGCCTCGCTCGAGCCCGCATGAGCCAGCATCGATTCAGCGAGGCGGTTCAGTTGTGGATGCAAGCCTCGGCAATCGACCGCGATCCTCACGTGCTCTATCAACTGGCGAGAGCGCAAGACGCCGCCGGGCAGACCCAAACGGCGCACGCCACATTATCGGAATTCGAGAAGCTCGCCAACTCACCCGAAACGACGACCGATCAAGCCAGGCTCGACCTTATTCTGATATACGCCGCAAACCCCTCAACCGCGCCCGATGCACTAAAGCTTTCGCAACATGAAATGGAGGCGCGACAAGACGTATGGACCCTCGACGCCTACGCATGGGCGCTCTTTGCAAATGGACAGTATCAGCAAGCCAACGCTGCGATCCAGAAGGCTACATCGGTTGGGGTTCAGAGCGCCCAGATCTTCGATCATGCAGGCCATATAGCACAGAGTCTCAACCTGACTGCAGACGCAGCGAAATACTTCCAGCTCTCTGTCCAAACCAACCCTTCCTCTGAATCCGCAGCCGATGCGGCAAGGTTCGTCAGTCCTGTGTCGGTCACGCAGCGCAACGATCAAATGACAGCGCAGTTTGAGCCTTCGCCGGCGGCAAGTCAAGCAGCTTCGCGTGATTCGCTTTCGCCGGTCCCGACTCAATTGAGGTCATTCGTTGAGGCAGACAAGACCTCACCCGTCTTTGTTCCTGTTCCCGAGGCTTTGCAATCGCCGCAGCCTACCGCCACCGGCCACCTCATCGTTAACGCGCAAGCTATCGTGGCGCATAACCCTAAATACGCCGCAGCATACGCGGGATTGGGTGCCGCATACCTTCAGCGAGCCAGGGAGACCGGCGACATTACCAACTATCAACTGGCGGAAGAGTCCCTCAACAAATCCCTGGACCTCGTTTCGACGGACTTCTCCGCAGATAACGCTCTCGAATCGATGGCAGAAGTTTGCATGGGGGAGCATCGCTTCGCCGATGCGCTTCACTACGCCCAGAAGGCTCTCTCACTCGGCACTGGCGACGTCTCGCCCTTTGCAATCGTCGGTGATGCGTATGCCGACATGGGAGAGTACGACAATGCCGCTAGCGCTTATGGCAGATTGACGCCTCGCGGTATGACTCTGTCTCCGCGTGCGGCCTATGCTCGCGACAGTCGGCTCTCTTACCTTAGGTTCGTTGCCGGCGACACGACTGGGGCGATCTCTCTCATGAAGACGGCAGTGGACGAAGGAGTTGAAGCTCAACTCCAGGGCGAGAATCTTGCTTGGCTCTACTATGAACTAGGTGAGTATGAGACCCAAGCTGGCGATATTGCTTCAGCCGATGCAGCATATCTGCAGGCACTCGGCATTCATCCAGGCGACTATCGCTCCCTTGCTGCTCTCGGCAAACTCCGGGCAAACAATGGCCGGTATGA